>LNFM01011693.1_pt1 | contig 11837 bp, 11 predicted proteins | sample 596031 | NCBI WGS metagenome assembly LNFM01 (sample SAMN04254537, study PRJNA301005) | activated carbon metagenome | isolation source: dual media filters at the Ann Arbor, Michigan drinking water treatment plant | place: USA: Ann Arbor | reverse complement strand
CGCCGGCGCGAGCGCGATGATCGGCGCGGCGAGGAACAGGAACTTGTTGGCGCCGCTGGGAACGATGATTTCCTTCGTCATCAGCTTCAGCGCGTCGGCGATCGGCTGGCCCCAGCCGCGCAGGAAATCGAGTCCCAGCAGGCTGACGCGGTTCGGGCCGAGCCGCACCTGCATGTAGCCGATGACCTTGCGCTCGGCGAGGGTCAGATAGGCTACGCAGCCCATCAACGGCGCGACGATCAGCACGATCTTGAACAGGATCACCATCACCGCCGCGACCGATGGCGGCAGGAACGGGGCCTGGGCGAGCAACCACTCGTTCATCATGCGCTCCCGAGTTTGACCGACGTCGACGCCGGCAACTGCGCGGCCAGTTCGGAGCCGGCGAGAATCACGCAGCTCTGGGCCGGGACGGCGTCGTCTATCAGCAGGTCGGCGGCGACTTCGGCGCCACCGGCCTGCACGCTGACGCGTGCGCCGTCGGCGAGACCGAGCGCCGCGGCGGTTGCCGCCGCCACGCGCACGCGGCTGTCGGGCGCGCCGACGGTGGCCTGCAGCGCCGGCGCGCGCCGGACCAGCGCATCACCGCCATACAGCGCGGCGGCGTCGATGCGGTCGAGTCCGGCGACGGCGGCGATCGCGGGGGCCGCCGCCTGTGCGCCGGCCGCACGCGACGTCGGCGCCAGCGGACCCGCGAGCGACGTGAGTTCAGCGGTAAGCGCGCCGACCGACACGGCATCGAAGCCGTCGAGCCCGAGTCGCTCGCCCAGCACGCGGAGAATCTTCCATGCCGGCCGTGCTTCGCCCGGCGGCTTCACTGCGGCCTGGAAACTCTGCCAGTGGCCCGCCGCGTTGACGTAGCTGCCTTCGTTCTCGGCGAAGCCCGCGATGGGCAGCATCACGTGCGCGGTCGCTTCGAGCGACGGCGTGGCGAAAGCACTCAGTGCGATCACGCAACGCGCGCCGCCAAGGGCAGCGAGGGCTGCCAGCGGATCGGCGCAGTCGCGATCCGGTTCGACACCGAGCAGCACGTAGGCATCGAGCGGATCGGCGAGCATCGCGAGCGCCGGTTTGCCGGGCGCGGCGACCGCTGCGCCGGCGGGGCCGCGATGCGGGACCGCGCCAGCGAGCCAGGCGCCGGCGACGTTCGCGCCGTCGGTGGCCTGGGCGAAGTGGCTGCCCGTCAGGGCGGCGATGGCGGCGCAGCGGTTCAGCAGTTCCGCGCGCTGCGCGCTGCGTTCGAGTTCGCAGGTCCCGATGACGACCGCGTGCGAGGCGTCTTTGAGCGCTTGCGCGATCGTGCGCAGCGCGGCCGACGGCGTCGCGCCCGACAGGCCGGCGATACTCTGTTGATCCTGCGCAGCCTCCGCCGCGGCGAGTGTGAGGCCGGCCAGCGTGGCGGCGAACTCACCCGGGCGCACCGACACGCGCGCCGTCAGGTCGAAGTTGTAGGGCTGGGCCCAGGTATCGACGACGAAGACCCGCGCGCCGCGCAGCGCAGCCTTGCGCACGCGGTGATTCAGCAGCGGCTGGTCGTAGCGCGGATGACCACCGACGATCAGCACCGCGTCGGCGCGTTCGATGTCGTCGAGCCCGCAGCCAAGGCCGGGCATCGCGGGATCCGCGGCGTCGCCGCTGAAATCGCGCTGGCGCAGGCGGTGGTCGATGTTCTGTGACCCGAGGCCGCGTGCGAGACGCGCCAGCAGCAGGAATTCCTCACTCGTCGACGACGGCGACGCCAGCATGCCGATGCGCGTCGCGCCGCCCTGGTCGGCGACGGCGGACAACTGCTCGGCGGCAAAGCGGAACGCCGTTTCCCAGTCGCATTCACGCCACTGTCCGTGGTCGCGTATGCGCGGCGCCAGCAGGCGCTGCTCGCTCTTCAGGCCCTGGTAGGCGAAGCGATCACGGTCCGACAGCCAGGTTTCGTTGACTGCCTCGTTCTCACGCGGCACGACGCGTTTGACGACCTGTCCTTTCACGTGCACGTAGACGTTCGAGCCCAGGCAATCGTGCGGCGCAATGCCGTCGCGCTGCTGGAGTTCCCACGCACGGGCGGAGTAACGATAGGGCTTGGAGGTCAGCGCGCCAACCGGGCACAGGTCGATCACGTTGCCCGACAGTTCGGACGTCATCGCGTGCTGCACGTAGGTGCCGATTTCCATGTGCTCGCCGCGCCCGGTGGCGCCGAGTTCGCGCAGACCCGCGACTTCCTCGCCGAAACGCACACAGCGCGTGCAATGGATGCAGCGCGTCATGTCGGTCTGGACGAGCGGCCCGATGTCCTTGTCGCGCACCACGCGCTTGCGTTCGACGTACTGCGAGACGTCGCTGCCGTAGCCGAGCGCGAGATCCTGCAGTTCGCATTCGCCGCCCTGGTCGCAGATCGGGCAGTCGAGCGGATGATTGATCAGCAGGAACTCCATCGTCGCCTGCTGGCCGGACACCGCCTTCTCGGATTTGGTGTGGACTTTCATGCCGTCCATCACCGGCGTCGCGCAGGCCGGCTGCGGCTTCGGCGCGCGCTCGACTTCGACGAGACACATGCGGCAATTCGCCGCGACCGACAGCTTCTTGTGGTAACAGAAGCGCGGGATGTAGATGCCGGCGGCGTCCGTGACGTCGATCAGCATCGCGCCCTTGCGCGCCTGCATCGGCTGTCCGTCGACTTCAATCGTGACCAGGTCTTCGCTCATGCTGATGTTCTGCTCAGGCCGCGGACGGGCGCTTGGCGAGCACGCTGCACCCGTGGTCGATGTAATGTTGGAATTCGTCGCGGAAGGTGCGCACGAAACTTCGTACGGGCATCGCCGCGGCGTCACCGAGCGCGCAGATCGTGCGGCCTTCCATCTTCGACGCGACGTTGTCGAGACGGTCGAGATCTTCGTTGCGACCCTGGCCGTTGACGATGCGCGTGAGCATCCGGTACAGCCAGCCCGTGCCTTCGCGACACGGCGTGCACTGGCCGCAGGACTCGGAATAATAGAAACGCGAGATGCGCTGCAGGGCCTTCACCATGTCGGTCGTGTCGTCCATCACGATCACGGCACCCGAGCCGAGCATCGAACCCGCCTTCGAAATCGAGTCGTAGTCCATGTCGAGTTCGAGCATCGTTTCGCCACGCAGCACCGGCACCGACGAGCCGCCGGGGATCACGGCCTTCAGCGGCCGCCCGTCGCGCATCCCGCCGGCGAGTTCGAGCAGCGTGCGGAACGGCGTGCCGAGCGGAATCTCGAAGTTGCCCGGCTTCGCGACATGGCCGCTGACCGAGAAGATCTTGGTGCCGGCATTGTTCGGCTTGCCGTAGCTCGTGAACCATTCGGGGCCGTTGCGCAGAATGGTCGGCACCGACGCGAGCGACTCGGTGTTGTTGATCGTCGTCGGCTGGCCGTAGAGGCCGTAGGTCGCCGGGAACGGCGGCTTGAAACGCGGCTGACCCTTCTTGCCTTCGAGCGACTCGAGCAGCGCGGTTTCCTCGCCGCAGATGTAAGCGCCGGCGCCTAGGTGGTCATAGAGTTCGAAATCGACGCCTGAACCGAGAATGTTCCGGCCGAGCAGGCCAGCGGCATAGGCTTCCTTCAAGGCGCCGACGAAATGCTGATAAGGCTCGTCCATGAACTCGCCACGCATGTAGTTGTAGCCGGCGGTCGCGCCGATTGAATAGCCGGCGATGGCCATGCCCTCGACGAGCGCATGCGGATTGAAGCGCAGGATGTCGCGGTCCTTGCAGGTGCCGGGTTCGGACTCGTCCGAGTTGCAGACGATGTACTTCTGCACGCCCGGCGTCTTCGGCATGAAGCTCCATTTGACACCGGTGGGAAAGCCCGCGCCGCCGCGGCCGCGCAGACCTGAGGCCTTGACCTGCTCGATGACATCGGCCGGCGGAATCTTCTCGCGCAGGATCTTCTCCCACGCCTGGTAGCCACCGAGCTTGCGGTAGGTTTCCATCGACCACGGACGGTCGTGGCCCAGCGTCGCGTAGCACGTCAGGTTCAGCGGGATGTCGCTCATGTCAGTTTCGCCAGGATGTCGTCGATCTTCTCGGGCGTGAGATGCTCGTGATACACGTGATTGACCTGCATCATCGGCGCGCCGCAGCAGGCTGCGAGGCACTCTTCTTCGGGCTTCAGGAAGATGCGGCCGTCGGGCGTGGACTCGCCAATCTTGATGCCGAGCTTCTTCTCGACATAGTCCACGATCTGGTCGCTGCCGCGCAGCCAGCACGAGATGTTGGTGCAGATCGCCACGCAGTGATGACCGACCGGCTTCGTCTCGTACATCGAATAGAAGCTCGCGACCTCGTAGACCGCGATACGGGGCATGCCGAGATAGTCGGCGACGGCGTCCATCAGCGGTGTCGTCAGGAAGCCACCGTTCTCGTGCTGCACTTCGCTCAGGGCCGCGAGCACTGCCGACTGCTTGCGCTCGGGCGGATACTTCGCAATCCACTCGTCGATCACGTGGCGCGCGTGCGCGGACAGGAGGCTGTTGGCGTCGTCGTTACTCATCGAGCGTTCAGTTCCACTTGCTATCTGTCGATCTCGCCGAACACGATGTCCATCGTGCCGATGATCGCAACCACGTCGGCCAGCATGTGGCCAGTGGCGAGTTCGTTCATGGCGGACAGGTGCGCAAAGCCCGGCGCGCGCGCCTTCAGCCGGTACGGTTTGTTCGCGCCATCGGAGACCAGCCAGATGCCGAACTCGCCCTTCGGGTGTTCGACTGCCGCGTAGACTTCGCCGGCCGGCACGCAATAGCCTTCGGTGAACAGTTTGAAATGATGGATCAGCGACTCCATGTCGCCCTTCATTTCGCCGCGTGTCGGCGGCGTCAGCTTGTGATCGTCGATGATCACCGGGCCGGGATTCGCCTTCAGCCACTTCACGCACTGCGCGATGATGTGAGCCGATTGCCGCATTTCCTCGATGCGCACGAGGTAGCGGTCATAGCAGTCACCGTTCGTGCCGACGGGAATGTCGAAGTCGAGATCGGCGTAGACCTCGTACGGCTGCTTCTTGCGCATGTCCCACGCAATCCCCGAACCCCGCAGCATCGGCCCGGTGAAGCCGAGCGCAAGCGCCCGCTCCGGCGTCACGATGCCGATGTCGACAGTGCGCTGTTTCCAGATGCGGTTGTCGGTCAGCAGGGTTTCGTACTCGTCGACGCAGGCCGGGAACCGGTTCGCGAAGTCTTCGATGAAGTCGAGCATCGAGCCCTGGCGGTTCGCATTGAGGTCCTTGACCTCGGCGGCGCTGCGGAACTTCGACGCCTCGTACTGCGGCATACGCTCGGGCAGATCGCGATAGACACCGCCCGGCCGGTAATACGTGGCGTGCATGCGGGTGCCGGACACTGCTTCGTAGCAGTCCATCAGGTCTTCGCGCTCGCGGAAGCAGTACAGGAAGACGGTCATCGCGCCGATGTCGAGGCCGTGCGCGCCGAGCCACATCAGGTGATTCAGCACGCGGGTGATCTCGTCGAACATCACGCGGATGTACTGCGCGCGCACCGGCGGCGTGATGCCGAGCAGACGCTCGATCGCCATGACGTAGGCGTGCTCGTTGCACATCATCGACACGTAGTCGAGGCGATCCATGTAGCCGATGCTTTGATTGAACGGCTTGCTCTCGGCGAGCTTCTCGGTGGCCCGATGCAGCAGGCCGATATGCGGATCGGCGCGCTCGATCACTTCGCCGTCCATCTCGAGAATCAGGCGCAGCACCCCGTGCGCAGCCGGATGCTGCGGACCGAAGTTGAGCGTCATATTGCGAATTTCTGGCATGTCTCGACCTCAGTGCCCTGGCCGGCCGTCGTTGCGGATCACGCGTGGCACCAGCACCCGGTTCTCGATCGAGACGGGCTGGTAGACGACACGGCCCTTCTCGGCGTCGTAGCGCACTTCGACGTACCCCTCGAGCGGGAAATCCTTGCGGAACGGATGACCGATGAAGCCGTAGTCGGTCAGGATGCGACGCAGATCCGGATGTCCTTCGAACAGGATGCCGTACAGGTCGAAGGCTTCGCGCTCATACCAGTTCGCGGACGGAAACACGTCGACGACCGACGGCAGGCGCGGCGGCTCGTCGGCGAGATAGACCTTCACCCGCAGCCGCAGATTGTGCGCGACCGACAGCAGGTGATAGGCGACACCGAAGCGCCCGGGAAAGGCGCCGTTGTCGACGCTTTCCTGGGCCCGGCTGACACCTCGGCTGAAGCCTGAGGTCGTGGCGTCGTGCGTGCGCCAGTCGGCCTGGCCGTAGGTCTGGTAGTCGATGCCGGACACGTCCAGCAGCAGCTTGAATGCGAGGTCGGGCGCGTCGCGCAGCTGTTCGGCCACGGTGACGATATCGCGGCCGTTGACGACCAGTGTCGCCTCGTCGCAGTCGATCACGATGTCGAGGACGCGTTCGCCGAGCAGTTCACGCAGACGCTCGGCAAGACGATTCAGGGCTTCGATGCTCACGTCCGCCTTAACCTGTCCGCGAGATCGTGTTGGTGCGCTTGATCTTCGCCTGCAGCTGGACGATGCCGAACATCAGTGCCTCGGCGGTCGGCGGACAACCCGGCACGTAGACATCGACCGGCACGATGCGATCGCAGCCGCGCGTCACCGCGTAGGAATAATGGTAATAGCCGCCGCCATTCGCGCAGGATCCCATCGAGATCACCCACTTCGGCTCGGTCATCTGGTCGTAGACCTTGCGCAGCGCCGGCGCCATCTTGTTGACCAGTGTGCCGGCGACGATCATCACGTCGGACTGGCGCGGGCTGGGACGGAACACGATGCCGAAGCGGTCCAGGTCGTAGCGCGACGCGCCGGCCTGCATCATTTCCACCGCGCAGCACGCCAGACCGAAGGTCATCGGCCACAGCGAGCCCGTGCGTGCCCAGTTGACGACGTTGTCGAGCGTGGTCGTCACGAAGCCACGATCGGCCATGGCCTGTTCGTTCACTCCCATTCGAGCGCCCCCTTCTTCCATTCGTAGATGAAGCCGACGACGAGGACGGCGAGGAAGAACATCATTGCGCCGAAGCCGGCGAAACCAATCTGATCGAGCACCACCGCCCACGGAAAGAAGAAAGCGATTTCGAGGTCGAACAGGATGAAGAGAATGGCGACGAGGTAATAGCGCACGTCGAACTTCATGCGCGCGTCTTCGAACGCCTCGAAGCCGCACTCGTAGGGCGAATTCTTCTGGGCGTCTGCCTTGTAGACGCCGATGAGTTTGCCGATGACGTAACCGGCACCGAGGGCGATGACGCCCACTGCGACGCCTACGCCAAGGAAGATCAGAATCGGTAGGTATAGTTCCAGCACGCCTCAGCTTCCGCGTCAGGTCAAAATCGCTGCCGTTTCGCGCCGTCTTCGGGCCGACGGAGGGCTCTCTTCAATGGCGCGGCGGTTGTGCCGCATACAGGGCGCGTTCGGGCCCGGCTTGTCCAGGACTTTCAGTCCCGGCGTCCGGCGCATCGCCGCCGCTGTTGAGCGCGTTGCTGTCATGTCCAGATGGTGCCGACGGAGAGACTCGAACTCTCACGGGTTGCCCCACCACCCCCTCAAGATGGCGTGTCTACCAATTCCACCACGTCGGCGCTTTTTTATCTGGTCAACCGAGCTCCGCGCGGCCGGCACAACCGGGCGCGATCATACGAGATGCATACAATCCGTGCCAGAAATTTATGCTGCAAAGTTGATCAAGGCGAAGTGGATGCAGGCGGAATGTTCGGCATGTCGGCCGCGCCGCTGGCAGGTGCAGGCGCTGAATCAGGCACTGCAGGTGTGGTCGTGGCCGCATTTTCGCTCGCCGCAGTCGTGGCCGGTGCGGGTACGACCGGCACATCGGCATTGCCGGCGGGCTTCGCGTCGACCGCATCAGGCACTGGCACCGGCTCGTTCGCCAGCGCTTCGATGACGCTGGTCGGGCCCTGACGCTGGCCGCCGAGGAACGCGAGCAGCAGGCAGTTCGAGAAGAACACGATGGCGAGAATGGACGTCGTGCGCGACAGGAACGACGACGAGCCGCGCGCGCCGAATACCGTGCTCGACGCACCGCTGCCGAAGGCCGCGCCCGTCGCCGCGCCCTTGCCCTGTTGCAGCAGGATGAAGGCGATCAGCGAAATGGCGACCACGACGTGCAGGACGAGCAGAATGGTCTGAAGCATGATCTGGATCTCCGAAACGGGTTCAGGCGGTGGCCAGGCGACCGCGTGCAGCGGCACAGATGGCGACGAAATCTTCGCTCTTCAGCGCGGCGCCGCCGATCAGGCCGCCATCGATGTCAGGCATCGCGAACAGTTCGGATGCATTGCCTGGCTTGACACTTCCGCCATACAGAATGCGCAGCGCGCCGGCAGCCGAGCCACCGATGCGGCCGCGAATGAATGCGTGCACGGCCTGGGCCTGTGCCGGTGTCGCGGTCTCGCCGGTGCCGATCGCCCATACCGGCTCATAGGCGAGCACGAGACGTTCGAGCAGGGCGGCGGCGTCGGCCTGCTGGAGCAGCGCGTCGAGCTGACGCGCCACGACCTGTTCTGTCCGGTCTGCCTTGCGCTCCTCGAGCGTTTCGCCGACGCACAGGATGGGCAGCAGGCCCGATGCCTGGGCCTGGCGCAGCTTGAGCACGGTCAGCGCATCGGTGTCGCCGTACATTGCGCGTCGTTCCGAATGGCCGATGATCACGAGCTCGGCGCCGAACTCCTTGAGCATCGCCGCCGACACTTCGCCGGTGTAGGCACCGCTGACCTGTTCGCTGACGTCCTGCGCGCCCCAGCGCACACCGCTGCCGCGCAGGGTCTCGGCGACCAGCGGCAACAGCACGTACGGCGGACAGACCCCGACGTCGACCCCGTCATACTGGCTCCGCGCGGCGACGATGCCATCGCAGAGTTCGCGCGCCATCGCGCAGGATCCGTGCATTTTCCAGTTGCCGACGACGAGTGGGGTGCGCATGAATGGTGTGGGGTCTTGCGGGCGGGCCGGCAGCTTAACGGCCTTGGCTCACCAGATCAATTTGTCCGCCGCGGCACGGGCCGCGCACCGCCGGGGCGACGTTTCGGGTCGCGCGGATTGCGCGCCGTCGGCGGCACCGGCGGCGCCGGCAGGTCGACGAGGCCGTAGAGCGCCGCCAGGGCGTCGCCGGTCACTTCGTACCACTTGCCGCTCGGCACATCGCGCGGCAGGCCGATCGGACCGAAGCGGATGCGGATGAGGCGGCTGACGACCAGCCCCTGGCTCTCCCACAGGCGCCGGACCTCCCGGTTGCGCCCGGTGTGCAGCTCGCACTCGTACCATTGATTGACACCGGTGCCGCCGCGCGGGGTCACCAGGTCGAAGCGCAGGAGTTCGCCGTCGACCTCCACGCCCTTGCGCATGGCGGCGATGTGTTCCGGCTGCACCTCGCCGAGCACGCGCACAGCGTACTGGCGCGGGACCTCGCTGCTCGGGTGCATCAGCCGGTGGGCCAGTTCGCCATCATCGGTGAACAGCACCACGCCGCTGGTCGTCAGGTCCAGGCGGCCGACCATGATCCAGCGCCGCGTGCCCGACGGCAGCAGGTCGAAGATGGTCGCCCGCTGTTCGGGATCGCTGCGCGTGCAAACGACATCCGGCGGCTTGTGCACGGCGATCACGCGCGGCGCGCGGCCGACGACGCGCGCGGTGTAACAGGGCTTGCCGTCGATGAGAATCCTGTCGTTGCCCGTGACTTTCGCGCCCGGCTGCGCCTTCTCGCCGTTCACGACCACGCGGCCGGCTTCGATCAGCGCATCGATTTCGCGGCGCGAGCCGTACCCGGCTGCGGCCAGGAACTTCTGCAGGCGCTCAGGACCGGCGGGCGCGGCCACGGGCGCCGGGGCCGCCGGTGCTGCCACCGCCTCGGCGGCCGTGCGTCGCGCGCGCGACACGCCGCCGTCAGCGTCGGGACGCGTGCGCGCATAGGACGATCTCGGTGGCATGCCCGGGACCGGCCCGGCGCGGCGCGGCGTGCTGTCGGGGTCTTCGTCGTTGCGCGTCGATCGGCGCGGGGCGTTGCCGGCGCGGCGCGGGCGGGCGGCCTCCCGTTCTTCTGACGCGCGCGCCGGGGCATGCGACGGACGCGCCGACGTGGCCGCGGGCCTGGTCGCGCCGCGCGCACTGCGGGCCGTGCTCTTGTCGTCCGCCGCCCGGGGCGGCCTGGCCGGCAGCGCGCTGCCGTCGGCGCGGCGTGGGCGATCGGTGCGGCGATCGCCGTCGGCACGCGATGGCGTGTTCGCGGTGCCGCGGCCGGGTTTGGCCGTCGGTTTGCGCGGCCCGCCAGCGCGACCGCCACCGGCAGGTGGTCGACGGGGCCGATCGGCGCTCAGCGGGAGTCTCCGCGCGTGGCGTCTTCTTCTTCGTCCGACTCATCTTCGTCCGACTCATCTTCGTCCGACTCATCTTCGTCCGAGTCGTCTTCGTCCGAGTCGTCTTCGTCCGCGTCGTCCCCGTCCGCGTCGTCCGCGTCGTCCTCGTCCGCGTCGTCCTCGTCCGAGTCGTCCTCGTCCGAGTCGTCCTCGTCCGCGTCGTCTTCGTCCGCGTCGTCTTCGTCCGCGTCGTCTTCGTCCGCGTCATCCTCGTCCGCGTCATCCTCGTCCGAGCCGTCTTCGTCCGACTCATCCGCGTCCGCGTCGCCGCTGCCCGTTTCGAGCTGGTCGACCGCTGGCGCCTGCCCGTCGGCCGGCGTCAGATCGGGTTCCGGCGCGATTTCGTCTTCGATGGCTTCGCCCTTCGGCTCAGCCGCCAGCGCGGCCTCGGCTTCCGCGGCCTGGGCCTCGAAGTCGGCGAACAGATCGGGATTCAGTTCGTCGATGTCGCGCAGTTCGGCGAGCGTCGGCAGATCCGACAGCGACGACAGGTTGAAGTAGGACAGGAACTCCCGCGTGGTCGCGAAGATCGCCGGGCGGCCCGGCACGTCACGGTGACCGACAACCTTGATCCAGCCGCGCTCATGCAGGGTCTTGATGATGCCGCTGCTGACCGCCACGCCGCGGATGTCCTCGATCTCGGCGCGGGTGATCGGCTGGCGGTAGGCCATGATCGCCAGCGTCTCGAGCAGTGCGCGCGAATAGCGCGGCTTGCGCTCTTCCCACAGCCGGTTGATCCACGGCGCACAGGAGGCGCGCGTCTGGAAGCGCCAGCCGCCGCCGACTTCGGCGAGTTCGATGCCACGATCGGCATAGTCCTGCGCAAGTTCGGTCAGCGCCGCGTCCAGCACTTCGCGCGATGGCGCGTCGTCGCCGAGATCGGCAAACATCGCGCCGAGGCGGTCGAGCGCGATCGGCGCGTCCGAACCCATGATGGCGGCTTCGAGCAATATCTTCAGAGGCGGCTGTTCCATAGCGTCAGGCCACGAGTTTGATGTAGATGGGCGCGCTATCGTCGTTCTGCACGAGTTCGATCATCGCCTGTCGCAGCAGTTCGAGCACGGCGAGCAAGGTCACGACGACGCCCGCCTTGCCCTCTTCGAACGAAAACATCGCACTGAACGACGTGAACGTGTCGCTGCGCGCGCGTTCGAGCACGATGCCCATGCGTTCGCGCACCGACAGCGGTTCGCGCTCGACGCGGTGATCGGTGAACATCGAGGCGCGACGCAGCACGTCGCGGAACGCGGCGAGCACGGCTTCGAGCGTGACCGTCGGCGGCGCGCTGCGCACTTCGCGGTGTTCGAAGGCGACGACGACGCGATGCAGTTCGCGTTCCAGGCGCGGCAGCGCATCGAGATCCTCGGCGGCCTTCTTGTAGCGCTCGTATTCCTGCAGGCGGCGCACGAGTTCAGCGCGCGGATCGGCCTCTTCTTCGCTGACGCCCGGCGGCCGCG
>LNFM01012566.1_pt1 | contig 11838 bp, 13 predicted proteins | sample 596031 | NCBI WGS metagenome assembly LNFM01 (sample SAMN04254537, study PRJNA301005) | activated carbon metagenome | isolation source: dual media filters at the Ann Arbor, Michigan drinking water treatment plant | place: USA: Ann Arbor | reverse complement strand
CGTCCGTGGCGCCGACTACTACCAACCCCCGCAACAGGAGCTGTTCGATGATGCCGCAACACACCCTGAATCAACTGCACCAGCTACGCCTGGACGGCATGGCCCGCGCCCTGGAAGAGCAATGGACGCTGCCGGCCAGCCACAGCCTGAGTTTCGATGAACGCCTCGGCCTACTGCTCGACCGCGAACTGGCCTGGCGTGACAACCAGCGCCTGGTACGGCTGCGCAAGAAGGCCAAGCTCAAGTACGCCAACGCCTGCCTGGAAGATCTCGACCGCCGCTCCGGACGCGCCCTGGACGAGCGTCTGATCGCCACCCTGGCCAGTGGCGACTGGATCCGCCAGCAGCACAACCTGCTGCTGACCGGCCCGACCGGTGCCGGCAAAACCTGGCTGGCCTGCGCCCTGGGCAACCAGGCCTGCCGCCAGGGCTATAGCACCCTGTACCTGCGCACCCCGCGCCTGCTGGAACAACTGCGCATCGCTCATGGCGACGGCAGCTTCGGCCGTACCCTGCAACAGCTGGCAAAGGTCGACGTCCTGGTGCTGGACGACTGGGCGCTAGCCCCGCTGGAGGAAGGAGCCCGGCATGACCTGCTGGAGGTGATCGACGACCGCGCTGGCAGCCGCTCCACCATCCTGACGAGCCAACTGCCCATCGAGCACTGGCACGGCTGGATCAACGACCCGACCCTGGCCGATGCCATCCTCGACCGCCTGGTGCACAACGCCTACCGGCTGACGATGAAAGGCGAGTCGCTACCGATGCGATTACAATCCAGAACCCGCGCAACCGGGGTGGAAGCACCGGTCACGTATTAGCGAAACGCTCGGTCACGTTCACCGAAATCCGCAACCTCGTCGAGCTTTCCAGGCTTTTCCCACTGCAATGCAACAGCAAAGGCATGCCCTACGGCTGGCACTGGATGCCCGGCAAAAGTGCCGAGCTTCCTGGCATCTCACTTAGCGAAGCTCTTACCTTGCGACTGGTGGAAGACAGCATCAGGCCATTGATTCCGGCCTTTATGCTTAAAACACTAGAGCCGCGCTTCAACCTGGCCCGGCAAAAGCTGGAAGCCATGAGCGAAGAAAATCCTTCAGCTCGTTGGCTGGACAAGGTGGCAAGCGTACAACCAGAACTCTCCCAGACCCCTCCCGAGATCAAAGCCGATCTCTTGGAAATTATTCAGCAAGCATTGATGAACGACATCCAGCTCAGCTGCCGCTACTACTCAGCCCACAAGAATCAGTTCCACAACTTCACACTTAACCCCCTGGGTCTTGTACAGCGAGCACACACCACCTATCTCATTGCCACCGCCGAACCCTTCGACGACATCCGCCAATTCGTTGTTCACCGTTTCGAAGAGGCGCGCCTGCTCGCTAGTGCCTGCTGCAAACCCGATGGATTTAATCTGCAGGACTATGTCGATAGCGGTGCCATGCAGTTTGGTACACACGAGAAGATTCAGCTTGAAGCCTGGGTTAGCGAGGGCCTTGCCCGCCTTCTGCAAGAAGCCCCCATTTCACATGACATGCTGCTGACTGCACAGGAGGAAGGTTCAAGACTGACGGCTACAGTGAATGACAGCTGGGAGTTGAAATGGTGGATTCTTTCCCACGCGGGATCCATTCAAGTTGGCAAACCTGAGCAGCTGCGTGGCGAGATCGTTCAACGATTGAAATCTGCTTTAGAGCTTCAAACTCCTGAAGCATAACGAACCAAACATGTACGGACTCGAATAAAGGCGTATCAACATGATCGAACTAGACCTGAGCCGAAACTATGCAGAGGCCTTATTGCATCACGCGCGCACATTTAAGCCGACCAGCGATGATCCTCGTGATGATATGCGTCTAGCTGATGCGCTCGAAGATCTGGCAGCCGCCATCGAACAGCATTTCTCAGCAGAATTTGACTAGCGCTTGAACGAGCCCCACCAGTGACTTGTTAGCGGGGCTTTTCAACTAGGCCAGAATTGATTCTTTTGAACCAAACGTCCTTGTTTTTCTGCGTACATGTGTTGGACGGGTATCACGAACTTTTGAAAGGTCAGCACCCACTGCAGGTTTTACTTTTACTGCATCCGCACGCCCTTGCCTTTTGTCCCCATAACGACTGATAGAGTCTGTCGCCTGGTGGCCCATAACGTACGCCATTTCCACTCTCGACATACCCGATGCTTTCAAATTTGCTCCGAACTGATGCCTGAGCGTGTACATGCTCGGGGCTTTCTTCTTACCAAATAAATCCACAGCAACACTGTGAATAGACATACGTATAGCATCGAGACTACGCGGCTGGCGCTTGAATACTTTCAATGCATTTTCCGCCAAACTGCAAATGTGCTTTTCGGCATCAAGTGTTCTGTCAGCACCGCGCAAACCTTTGTGACTACTTTTCGCACCGGGTATAAAAATCTGCTGGTCGCTGATAAGGATATTAGCTAGTTCGCACGGTCGCGCGCCGGTCAAATAAATCAGCAACAGGGCCCCTGCCTCCACGACCAAGTTCTGGTTAACAAGGGCGCTTACCCAAGCAGAAAAAGCCTCGTCAGAGAGCTTTCTAGCACGCGCCTTTTTGACTTTCTTGGGCAGCCCAAGAACGGTCACGGGGTTGAGAGTACGGTTAATTTCTTGGGCTATCCAAAACTGCCCGCGCTTACGCTGATCAAAAGCCAATGCGTTGCGAAGACGTCGGAAGTAGTCCGGCCGGTAGTCCGGTGCCGCTCGCAGTAAAGCACCAATAATATTTAGCTCAGTAAGTTCAAGCCCTCGCAATCGAGTGGCGTAGAAGTTCGAAGCAAGTGACAAGTAAGCATCTTGAGTGTCTACGTTCATTTTTTTATTCTTATTGATTGAGCGAATGAGTTCGCTCAATCAATTATCACAAATACACATAATCTATTGCAACATTAAAATCGATAGATTTATATAACCAAACTACCCTGTCATGTCAAACGCTGCGCGAACCTAGTTACACAAACTAACAACAGCGAAAGGACTCGGGTTCATTGGCGATGGAATAACCACATTCAAAATACACATTATTGTGGTCAACGAACTCTGGGGACTGGCGGCGGCTGAAGTTTTATAGATTGTCCCAGCTAATGGGTTTTTATTGGCTGTTCAGCTCTTCGACGCATAACAAAGCCAACCGGTTGTGCAGTTCGATCAATACTTGAGGATCTCCCAAGCCGACCATCGAATCGGCTCGAACGAGCCGATTGTCAGTTTCTACCCAGGAGAACTCAGGATCATCATCAAGGGCAACCCACCTTGTATAGCCATCACGCCCAACAGCAGTTTTCACTTGTTCGTACCGAGTCTGCAGGTCGTACCCATACACAGGAGCGCGAGGCATTGCGGAATGCCAGGTCGCACCTATAACTCGTGCCTGCAGGCCGCGAGACAGAGCACCTTTAGCTCGTCGAAAGCCAAGCATGCGAACCCAGCTTGTACTTAGTACGATCCGAACCGATGGAAAGTCATTCAGCAGGTTTTCAAGCGCAGGCGCGTGCATCATCAACCTACCCTCTGCCCGAAGCTCTAGGCCCTTCCTTGTGCGATACACAGCGTCTGAGTGCAGAACGCCGTCGAAATCAAGGAACAGGATAATCATCAGAATTACCGGGCACGAGTCGAAAATCCAGTGTACGCAAGACGATGTTCTAGAGTCACCTGACTAGGGTGTATTGGAGATGGAGTCACCAAAATCCAAAAATGGAGACTGATGTCGCAAGTCTTAAATAAAAATAATGCAGTACCGGAGTCAGGTTCATCGATTGAAGATGAACCTAACGAGCAATGGGAGCAGGGGCTGCTATCGGCTGTAGTTTCAACAAAAGCGACGCATGCATGAGCCGAGGCGGACAGCTGAGTATCAGCAAGATACCGCGACAGGATTTGACGCTACGACTGGGTATTGTCTTCTACAGCCGCCAGAAAAAAGGAGACTCGGTGAATGAAAAAGGCTCTGACCCACCGCTGCCCCAATTGTGAGTGGCAACAGACGTTGATGCTCGAAGATGTAGAGAGAGGCATACATGTGCTCTTCGATCACTGCCCGCGCTGCCGCTCGCTTGGCCTTCTGAAGCGTCAAGCAACCCGCCTAGAGACCCTAGCAGCTAGAGCCGTTCTCTCAGGCACAATCGTCACCTGCCGCCGGCATGGCAAATTGCCATTGAAAGGTTTAGATTCGCCATATAAGTGGCGCCAACAAAGCTCACTCCATTTCAATATGACAGGGAAGTAATTATGTCCGAGGCGAAGGACACGCTCCTAAGGCTCATCGCTCTGCTACGCCTTATCCCGCGAACACCAGGTCGCATAGCGACCACAACCTTGCTGGAGAAGCTCAAGGATGATGGTTTCTCGGTAAGCCTGCGCACAGTTCAACGCGACCTTGAGCGACTCTCTATTCCGTTCGCCCTACAGCGTGACGAGAGTTCTCCGTCCTTTCGCTGGAGCCTATCGGAGAATGCGCCTATCGATTTGTCGGCCATGGATACCCCAACTGCATTGGCGCTATACCTCGCAGAGAGCCACCTGCAAACACTGCTCCCGCAGAGTGTTCTGGATCAACTCGGCCCCCAGTTCCGCATGGCCCGCAACTACCTCGACAATCTAGAAAACAACGGTCTAGCGCACTGGGCGCACAAAGTTCGGGCGATCCCCAACGGCAAGTCCCTTCAGCCCGCACAAATCGCCCCATGCGTCTGGGATCAAACTTCTACTGCCTTACTAGAGCGTAAGCAGTTGCAGATCAGCTACCTGAGCCGCAGCAAGAGTGAACTGAAGCGACTACTGGTTCACCCAACCGGACTTGTTTCACGCCACGCCATCAGCTACCTGATCGGCAGCGTCGACGGCTACGACGATCTTCGCCAATTCGCCCTGCACCGCATTCACCAAGCCGAGTGCCTGGAAACCCTTGCTCGCACCCGTGACGACTTCGAGATCGAGCGCTACATCCGCCAGGATCTCAACACCAATAAATCCATTGAACAGGTAGAACTAGTCGCCGACGTATCACCGCAGATCGCCTGGCTACTCGGCGAGACGCCATTGAGCATCGAGCAAACTCTGGCGCCACTGGAAGACAGCGACTGGCAACGCCTGCGAGCCAGGGTACCGGATGACCAGGAGACTCTGTGGTGGGTTTTTAGTCTAGGGGAGAACGTACGAGTGATTGAGCCAAAGAGTTGGGCTGCTACGATCCAGGAAAGGGCCGCCCGTCTAGAGGCGCTCTACGAGCCAGCAGCACCTCATACGCCGGTCGCGCCGGCGACAGCTTGAACTTCGAACGACATGCTCCGGCGGCATTCAATTCAGCAAGGATTCCACATGCCATCAAAATCACCGATGACCGGACAACTGGAAAATAACTGTCGTAGTTTCCTACAGGAGTCTCCACGCACACCCAAACCTGTCATCGCGGCCTGGGGCCTAGTCAAGGCGGGGAAAAGCTCTCTACTCAACATGCTTTCCAACCATGTAGATGATGAATTTTTCAAGACGGGTGCAGTGCGCACCACCCGACTCAATCAGGAACTCGAAACAGAACGCTACCTGCTACTGGATACACCAGGCCTAGATATCGATGATGCCGACAGCCAGCAGGCCTACAACGGGTTGGACGAGGCGGACGTAGTGCTCTTCGTACATGCCCCACCCGGGGAACTGGATCAGGAGGAAATGGAGCTGCTCACAAAGGTCAAGACGACCTACGCTGAGGCCACAGAGCAGCGCCTTGTGCTGGTTCTGAGTCAGCTGGACAAGGACCAGGATGGAGCGCTGGAGCTTATTCGTCAGCGCATCCTGGAACAGCTGCAGGAAAAGCTCGGCATCCAGCCCCAGTGCTTTCTGGTATCCAACAGCCGCTACCGAAAAGGCACGACGCAAGGACAGCAGGCACTAGTTAATCGCAGCGGCATCCCGCAGCTGACCGCCCACCTCGACACGCTCGCCCAGAGCATAGATGGAGAGTTAAACACAGTACGTGCCAGCCGCAGGGAAGCACGCAAGGCCGAATTGCTGGAAGAGCTAGAGCATGCAATCGCGACCGAACGTCAACAGATAGCTCGCCTGCAGCACCCCTATGTATCCAGGGTGCGGACCTTCAATCGAACAATGACAGAGCTGCGCCAGAACTTTACCGCACGAACGACCGAAATAACCGTCGTCCAAAAAGAACTCAAAAGCCTCTGAGAAAGGAAGTATCCAATGCCCTTACCCTGGCTTATCGGTGCCGCCGTTGTCGCTGCGGCTGCGGCCGTGGTCAAAGCAGTCAGCAATGACGCCCCCTCTTCCTCATCGCGTTCTGGCGAGTCAGTAATGCGCAGACAAGAACGCGATGCTCGAATCCAGCGTGAGCGAGACAGCCTTTCCACCCGATTGAAGAACCTCAAGCATAACCGCTTGGAAGAGTCCCGCAAACTGCTCGCGACATCCGCAGAGACCCTAGCACAGCCCCCGAAAAAAGCGATGGAGGTCAGCACGCCCAAGTTTGAAGACGCCCTTTTGGCGAAACTCCAAGCCTGCTCCGAATATGCCCGGGGGATGAGCAAGCTGCTCAACACGCCCAAACACAGCAGGGGAGTCTGTCCGCAGAAAGAGCGGAGTGAGTTTCTAGTCAATTTGCAGGTGCTGGAAAGCCTGTATGGCCCTCTCACCTTCGGCAACGAAGAACAACAGATTCTCGCCGAAATCAGAGAGAGCGGCAGTCGCCTAAACAAACTACAAAAGCTGAAACAGCAGCTTGAACAACAAGGATAGTGCTCATATGAAAGAGAATGATGTTTCACGTGATGAACTAATGATCTCGTTCCACAGGCTGCAGGAACAGTTCAATCAGCAGCGGAGCGATATCCAAAACAAGGAAGAACTCTTCGATCAGGCTCGTGCGAGCTTTGCCACTCGCCTGCAGAAGCACCACCGTGATCTAGGCGAAATGCTCAACAGTGAGAACCCGCTGCGGGTGCTTGGCGACGATCTAACCCTGAAGCTAAATGGCATCTTCAGCGTCTGGGAGAAGCAGGTGGCCGCGCGCGCCAAAGGCACGCGCTTTCGAGAGAACTTCGGCGACTCGCTTCTGGTGTTTATCTACGGCAAGGTTAAGTCAGGAAAGAGTTCTCTAGGCAATTACATGGCCTGGGGTCATAGCGAGCCCGACGCTGCGCTCAAGGCACGCATGCCACTGCAACCCTCGTACTTCTCCACCGAGCGTACCGAGGTGGCCAATGGAGACCAGGACAAGGAAGCCGAGAAGCACCAACAGTTCCGCGTCGGTGCCACCGAAGCCACTAGCTCCATCCAGGGCTTCCGGCTCCCGGGGCTGACCTGGGTAGACTCCCCTGGCCTGCACTCGGTCAACGCCCGCAATGGCAATCTGGCCAAAGAGTACGTTGAGCATGCCGACCTGGTTCTCTACACCATGAGCTCCCAAGCTCCGGGACGCGCCTCCGACATGCAGGAAATCGCCGGGCTGCTGGGAGCCAATAAGAAAATCATGGTGCTGCTCACTGGCAGCGACACTACCGATGAAGACGAAGATGACGAAGGCAAAATCATCACCACGGTAGTAATGAAGGATCTCTCCGACCGCAGAGACCAAATTGCCTATGTCCAAGGGGAACTGCAGGAGCTAGGCAACAGCGCCAGCGTCCTCGCCGAAGTGCTGCCCATCTCCACCCGCTACGCCGAACTTAACCCTACCCCCGAGGGCATGGCTGCCAGCGGCATGGGCAGGCTCTTGCACGAGTTACAGGAAATCTGCCATGGCCCGGCTCTCGACATAAAGCTGAACACGCCGATGGAAAATCTACGCAGCTCAATCCGCAACACAGCCAGCGAGCTGGCAGAAGTGCGCAAAATCGTTGACGATTTCTCCACCGGCATTGAGCGCCAAGACGAAGTGCTAAAGCGCGAGCTGGCCGAGCTGGGCACCAAGGGCGCCAGCGAGATGCGTGAACATATTCGCACAATCTTCGACACGATCGACAACGATGGGCTTGAGCAGGCGTTACGCAGCAAGGCCATCGAAGTTATTGCGCAACTGGCCCAAGAGGCCTTCGCGCGCATCGGCGAGCGCCAGCAACAGGGGATGCGTAAAGCCTTCGACAGCAGCCATCTGCGTAGCATCCCCGAGTACCAAGAAATCACCGAAGTGAAGGAATACTTCAGCGGCACACGCAAGGGCACAAAGAATTGGTTCGGCCTAGGCGGCGCCGCACTGGGCGGCGCGCTCGGCTTCGCCCTGGGCGGACCAGCTGGAGCTGCTCTTGGCGCATCCCTCGGAGCATCTGCCAGTGTCATGGGACGCTCGGCCAGCGCAGAGTACAGCAGCCACCAGGTGGTGGTTGGCGACAACCGCGAAGAGCGTAGGCAGGCAGCGCTGGACCAATACGCGAAGACCCTACCGGAGCTGCTCGCCGGACATGTCCACGCACTTTACGCGCCGCTGCGTGCTGCTCTGCTGGAATACTGCAAAGACCTGGATAGCGACATGACCGAACTGATGATCCACCTCGAACAACTCGCCAAGGCAGACTGACGATGCAAAACACTCTTCTTTCCAGCGCTTTTTCCGCCTTCGATGGCATCGAAGAAATCTGCGCCAAGTACAACTCTGCTGGGCTCGTCCCCATTCGCAAACTAGTAGCAGAAAAGCGTGCCTCGCCCAATGCCTCGATCATGGTTTACGGCGTCTACAACGCGGGCAAAAGCACCCTGATAAATGCCTTGCTGGGCGCCGAAAGCGCCAAGATGGCCGACCGACCTGAAACCGACAGTATCAGTCGCTACCCCTGGCGCGAGTTCGAGATTCTCGACACCCCCGGCATTGATGCCCCCATCAGCCACGAGGAAGTAACCCGGGAGCAGCTGCATGCTGCGGACGTGGTGATCTTCGTGGTCAACCCCCTTGGGGTGATCGAAGAGGCCATGACCCTCTCCACCCTGCTGGATCTGGTGGAGCGCGGTAAAAAGGTCGTAGTAGTGTTAAACAGCAAGAATCACCTTGAACCCATGATCGCCGAGCGGCTTAAGGACGAACTGCGTCAGCGCCTGCAGGACATGGCCCAAGAGCGCGGAATGCCGCCCGTACTGCAGGCCATTCCAATACTCGAAGTGAACGCCAAGAGCGCTCTGAAAGCCAGGCTGGAGGGCAAGGAAAATCTCTTGGTTAGATCCGGCCTGCCAAGCCTCGAACGGGATCTCTACAAGTTCCTCGGCTCTATCCAGCAGAGTGAACTGATTACATCCTTCATCGCTCGACTGAATGGCTTCATCGGCGACACTATCGACCTGCTGGATAGGAGCGGCAAATCGGATAGTATGGCCGCTATCGACAGCTTCTACACCGAACTGGCCCAGCGCGAGATCAGCCTTCGGGCCAACCTCAAGGCCCTGGCAGAAGCCAAGGCGACATTCATCGAGCAGCGTGCCTTCAGTGCCATCGCCAATACTCCAGACAGCGCCCAGGAGCGTGTCGAGCAACTGATCCAGAGTGCCGGCAGCGAGATTTTGGCCGAGCTGGAGCAAGAGCTGCGCAAGCTGGTGAGCGATGCATCCCGGCTACTGGACGAGATGCTGGAAAGCATTAAAGTTGACGATCAGGTGCAAACCTCCAAGACCGCTCTGGTCGTGCAGGCAGAAGAAGGCGCAATGCCTGTACCCCAGCCTCAAGGTTCCGGCTTCGACTTCGGCTTGCTGGAAACCGGGGCCCGCCAGATGGGCAGCCTACTCAAGCCCGAGCATGTGGTCAGTGCAATGAAGCTCGGAAAGGAGTTGCTTCCAAGCCTGTTCAAAGGCATCGGCCAGAAAACAATGGAAAAGATTGGCGCGAAGCTGGTGGGGAAAGTCGTACCGGCCATAGGCCTGGCTATCCAGGCCGGTCAAATTCTCTACTCCTTCATAGCCAAGGACCCCGAGGAGAAACGCCTGGAGGAGGAAGCACGTATGCGCGCCCAGCAGGAAGAACGGCGTAATCAGTTGATTGGCGAGATCAGCGAGGACATCGCGTGGGAGTTCAAGAACTCCGTCATCAGCGTGGTAGACGAGAGCATCCGCGGCAACTTCGCCGAGGTCAACGGCAAGCTGCGGGATATTCGTACCGGCTTCTCCGCCGCTGAGCGCGAGCGCAGCGAAGACCGCGCGGCCCTGGTTCAGGCGCAGGCGATCCTGCTGGCTAATGGCTAGGGGCACACACAACTTTCCCTGCAACCAGTGCGGGGAATGTTGCAAACGCGTCCACCTACTTGTGGAAACCGCCGGACTGGACCGTGGCGATGGCATCTGCCGAAATTTCGATGTTGACCTCAAGCGCTGCAAGATCTACCAGCAGCGCCCGGATATCTGCCGCGTCGACAGGCAGTACGATTTGCACTACCAGTCCGCCATGACTTGGGAAGCTTTCGTCGAACTGAACCAGATTGCCTGCAAGACCCTGCAATCAAGCTGAATAGAAATATCTGTAACAACCCGCTCGCAGCAAAACATGCGGGCATACCACTCGCAGGAGTAAAAATGTCAGAAGAAAACGGTTTCGCCAAAGACTTTTCCGAAGATGGTTTCTGGAGCAAGGTCGTCAAGTATGCCAAAGCAGCCGGCCAGGAGGTCATCGAAAAGGCACTGTGGCTCTACTACGCAGCGCAAAACCCGCAAACCCCAACCTGGGCAAAAGCGACCATCTACGGCGCCTTGGGCTACTTCATTCTGCCCCTCGACGCGATTCCCGATGTACTCCCTGGCGCAGGTTACACTGACGACCTCGGCGTCATCGCTGCGGCTATCACTGCTGTCTCCGTGTACATCACCGACGAGGTAAAACGACAAGCCTCTCAAAAATTGCAGGACTGGTTTGGCGCCTGATCTGCGTTAGAGGGCAGAGCACCCTGCCCTCACTCCCCCCTCCCAGGCTGACAATAGCCCTTATCGCACCACCGGGTAGCAGGCATCCCCCCACAGCGTATCCGCACCATCCATCATCAATTCAATTATCAGCGGCACCAGCTTGCCCAGCAAGCTCGTACAGTCGCGCATCTGCTCGCGATTGACCGAGCCGTTCCAAGTGGCACCGCCGTGGATGAGCTGGTTGCGCAGGGTGTATAGGCGATTGAACAGCACGCCGAGCAACGCTGGCGTGTTGCCGCTGGCCAGGGCCAGCTGGGCGGATTTCTTGCCGCTGGCGAAGCGGTTTTTCCAAGTGTTCTCATCGATCTTGCCGCTCTGATGATCCCAGAAGCTCTGGAACACGTACTGGTTATCTAACAGTACCCGGATGCTGCCGGAAAACTCTTGCCAGACAAGTGCATCGATGCGCTTGCTCTTATCCATTGAGCAGAGCTTTTCCAGGAAGGCTTTAAAGGTCTCTTGCTCCGACAGACGCTGGCGCTCATCGATCTCAGTGGCATAGGCAGCGTTGAAGGCTACCCACAGGAAGATGAAACGACCGTCGAGGTCGTCAGCCTGCTCCGCGCGGTCAAGCCAACTCAGTGCACGATGGACACGCAGACGCAGATTGGGGGGTTGGGCATCACGCTCCTGGCGATGACGCTGCTTCAGCGACTGGAACTGCATGGTTCTCTCCTTGAAATAGCTCCGTAAACTAACAGAGCAGCACTGAGTCGCGATACCGCGACACCATCTGTCGCGCTACTGCGGCACAGTCTCTACAGACACTACAGAGAGACTGTCCATGCCAATACCGCTCCCACCTCGCACCTTCATCTGCTCACATTGCAACTGGCCCCCGGTGTCAGGCTAGTTGTCGCCTGAGCTGATTTATCAAAACGATAGATCGGGGGCGTCAAAGAGAGCTGTAATGTCGAGCTATTCA
>LNFM01011692.1_pt1 | contig 11838 bp, 13 predicted proteins | sample 596031 | NCBI WGS metagenome assembly LNFM01 (sample SAMN04254537, study PRJNA301005) | activated carbon metagenome | isolation source: dual media filters at the Ann Arbor, Michigan drinking water treatment plant | place: USA: Ann Arbor | reverse complement strand
GGCTGGTGTATTAGTGGGCGATGCCCTTGGTGAGGCGGCTGTATTGCAAGCCGGTGCTGGCCACCACGTCTTTCAGCGCGGCGTGGCTGTAGCTGCCCAGCGCCACCAGCTGCGCCACGTTGCGCTCGAACGCGGTGTCGTTGCACTGCGCCAGAAACTGCAGGCCCCAGGCCCACTGGGCCGGGTCCAGCTGCGGCCGGAATTTGAGTGGGCCTTCGGCGTCGAACAGCCATTTCAGCGCCTTGAGCGGCGCGGCCCGGTTGGCCCAGGGCTCGCAGTAGCTCACCGAAATCTGGGCCGCGTTGCCAAAGCTGGTCTCCAGCCCGGCGTCGGCCTGGCGGTCCACCAGGGTCACTTCGTGTCCGCGCTGCAGCAGGTGCCACGCGGTGCTCACGCCGATGATCCCGGCACCCAAAACAACGACTCGCATGTTCCGCTCCAGAAAATGGGACAACTGGGCGCGAGTATGGGAAAAACCCGGCTACAAGTGAAGCGGAATTAACTTAAAATTTTCGGTATCAGATTGGCTAATGCAAGTCGATCGCCCATTTCGTTGCCGTCCCGCCATGAGCACTTTCGATCCCGACGCCCTGGAATGCCTTGCCGCCATCATCGAAGAAGGTGGCTTCGAACGCGCGGCGCAGCGCCTGTCCATCACCCAGTCGGCGGTGTCGCAGCGCCTGCGCGCGCTGGAGGCGCAGGTCGGCACGGTGCTGATCGTGCGCAGCCGCCCGCTCAAGCCCACGCAGGCCGGGCAGCTCATGCTCAAGCACGCGAAGATGATGCGGTTGCTGCGCGCCGATCTGGAAAAAGACCTGAAGGAACTCGCGCCCAGTTCCACGGGTGGCGGGCGTGAGGAGGAGCGGATCTCGGTGGCCATCAACGCCGACAGCATCGCCACTTGGGCGCTGCCCGCGCTTGACGCGCTGGCGCAGGGCGGTCTGCCGATCGAGATCATCACCGACGACCAGGAGTTCACCCACGAGTGGCTGCGCGAGGGCCAGGTGCTGGGCTGCGTCACCTCGCTGGGACAGGCGCTGCGCGGCTGCAAGATGGAATCGCTGGGCACCATGGACTACGTGGTCGTCGCACGGGCCGACTACGCGGCACAGCATTGCCCCAAGGGCTTGAGTGCACACAATTTCCACAAGGTCCCGTTCGTGGCCTTCAACCGCAAGGACAACCTGCAGCACGGTTTCGTGATGAAGGCCTTCGGCCTGCCACGCGTGATGCTCAAACAATTGTTCGTGCCTTCCAGCGAAGGCCAGGTGCGCGCAGTGCAGGCTGGGTGGGGTGTGAGTGTGCTGCCCGAGTTGCGGGTGCGCGAGCTGATCGAATCGGGTGAACTGGTCAACCTCGCGCCGCGCCACCGGCTCGGCGTGGCGTTGTATTGGCACTGCTGGAACCTGAGTTCGGACGTGCTGGACGCCTTGAGCAAGGCCTTGCGCACCGCGGCCGCCGACAACCTGCGCCCTGCCGCCTGACAACGAAAAAGCCCCGCCGGAGCGGGGCTTTTTGCAAGCGAGTGCCTGCTTACTTGGGCATGATCACGGTGTCGATGACGTGGATCACGCCGTTGTCGGCCGCGATGTCGGTCTTGACCACGTTGGCGGCGTCCACCTTCACGCCGCCCGTGGTGGCCACAGTGATCGAGCTGCCCTGAACGGTCTTGACCATGCCGGCCTTGACGTCCTTGGCCATCACTTTGCCGGGCACCACGTGGTACGTCAGCACCTTGGTCAGGGCGGCCTTGTCTTTGAGCAAGGCGTCCAGCGTGGCCTTGGGAATCTTGGCAAAGGCCTCGTCGGTCGGAGCGAACACCGTGAATGGGCCGGGGCCCTTGAGCGTGTCGACCAGACCGGCAGCCTGGACAGCCGTGACCAATGTCTTGAACGAACCGGCTGCAACAGCCGTGTCGACGATGTCGGCAGCTTGGGCCGAGCCGAGCGCGCCGAATGCCAGCAGCGATGCGATGAGGGTCTTCTTCATGGTGATGTCCTTGGTAAAGGTTGAGGTAGCCGGATGGCGGAAGCAGATAACTGCATGGGCAGAAGTGCCCTGCCCTGATGTGAGCGCATCCTGATCCGATAAGTTTCAAAAGAGACCGGTGAGTATGTAACAAGACTTTTCGGTAGGGATATCGACGGCCTCGTCGATATCGGGCAAAATCGCAGCCCTACCAAAAGGTTGTCCATGACCAGCGCAGTTCAGAAATCGCCCGTTGAAACCCCGCAGAAACGCAGCTTCCGCCAGCAAATGCATCTTGCGAGAGAGGACGCCATCGTCTCGGCAGTGAATCGCCTGCTGGCCGAAAAAGGCTTCGACGCCATGACGGTGGACGAGGTGGCGGCCGAAGTCGGCATTGCGAAGGCCAGCCTCTACAAGCACTTCCCCAGCAAGGAAGATCTGGCTGCAGCCGCCATGGTGCGCGTGATGGACCGGGCGCGTGCATTCCTGGACAGCCTGGATGGTCGCACCGGCAGCCAGCCGGTGGACCAGCTCCGTGCGGTGGCCCGCTGGACCATGGAGGTTCAACTCGCAGGCGAAATGCCTTCGCTGCCGAGTGAAAACTCCAGTCTGCGGGCTTCGTTGACGACCAACAAGGCTTACGTGGACGGCCTCATGGACGTGAGCGAACGACTGGGCCACTGGATCAACCAAGCCCAGGCCGACGGCAGCTTGAACAACAAGCTGCCCGCCATCGCCGTGCTGTACACCCTGTTTGCGCGGGCCTGCGACCCGGTGCTGGGCTTCCTGAAGGGTTCGGGCCTGTACACCAACGACGAGATCATCGAGATGGTCCTCAGCACCTGTTTTGATGGATTGAAATCGCGCTGATGGCCGCTGACCGATCCATGAAAAACGGCCGCTCATGCGGCCGTTGTCTTGAGAAAACCTGAATCAGCGAACCAGCAACACTGGCACGCTGCAGTGCGCCAGCACCTTGGTGGCCACCGAGCCCATGACGAGGTTGCCCAGTGCGCTGTGGCCGTGCGATCCCATCATCACCAGGTCGAACTTGCCTTCATTGGCCACCTTGGCAATCGCCTCGCCTGGCGCGCCCACCTTGGATACCACCGTGGGTTCCATGCCATGGCGCTTGAGGAACTTGACCACGGGCGCCGTGATCTTGGCCGCTTCGTCGGCGTAGTAGCCGTTGGCGATGTCCGCACCTACGGCCGCGCGAGCGCGGGGTGGTAGCGGCAACTGCACCGTGACCAGCGTGATGGTGTTGTTGGTGCCGAACATCTCGTCGTGTGTGGCGAGGTAAGCCAGCATCTTCTTGGTGTAAGCACTGCCATCAACGGCGAGCAGGATTTTCATGCGGATCTCCTTGGGTTTTTCGTTGGGATTCGTGGGAGTTTAGAGGCAAGCCAGCCGTTCACTTTGCGCTGGCTCAAACTGGTTGTGTGTTGAAGGGCGCCAATGCTGGTGCACTCACTTTGATGCAGCGCATGGGCACAAAGCCTGCCTGTTCGTTTTTGTCGTGATAACCCAGCGGGTTGGCCACAATGCGGCAACGGCCCACCTGCACATCGGTCGGGCAATGCAGATGACCGTGGAGCCAGAAGTCGGCCAGCGGCAGCAACTCGTCCAGCCCGTTGCAAAACCCCGCTGTACCGGGACTCATGCCGTAGCGCGGGTCCATGCTGTGCAGCGTGGGTGCGAAGTGGGTCACGACCACGGTGGGCCCGTCAAAAGACTCGGCCAATGCCGAGCGCAGCCAGTTCTGGCAGTCGAGGGCGAGCGTTCGCATGGCTTCGGCGTCGAACAGGCGGCCGTGACGCTGGCCGCCCATCTTTTGCAGGTAGTGGTTGGCAGCGCGAAATGCCTTGTCGCGTTGGCGAAGACGGTGGGTCATCGGGTCGGTTGGACGCTTCGATTGCACGGCGCCAGACCGGCTGTGACGGGCGGGCGTGGGGCTTGTGGCATGGTCACCCAGAGCGTCAAAGTCGCTCCAGAGCGTGGTGCCGATCAGGCGCACGCCCTGCATCTGCAGTGTTTCGCGTTCCAGCCACTGAATGCCGAGCCTGTCGCAGGCCTTGCGCATTTCCGTGTGGGCCTGGTCCACGTCAAGCGCGTCGTATTCGTGGTTGCCTGGAACAAACACCACAGGCACGGGCCAGCCAGCGTACTGAGGCAGTGGTGAGAAACGCTGCAGGCCCCAGTCGGGCTCGTCCATGACGCTGCCGTCGCGCCGCACTTGATAAGAGCCAATGTCGCCAGCCAGCACGAGCAGATCGGCATCGGTCGCGGGCACGGCTGCAAAGTCAGTGTTGGCTTCGAGATGCAGGTCGCTGAGCAGCTGGAGGTTCATGCGGCCATTGTCGGCCAGACCCGTCAAGTCCTTGGTTTTGCCCTGCGCGCCCGGCTGGCTTGAGGCACCGCCTTGACCGCTCGGAAACCAATCGCCGACGCCCGCTCGATCACCTGCCGCAGCCAACGGTGTGCGCTGTTGTTGGTGGCCTGCCGGTGCCACAGCGCATCCACGTGCACGGCGGGGACCTGCAGGGGCAGGTCCAACAGGGCGAGTTCGTGTTCCATGCCGGTGGCGCCCACAAAATGGCGCGGCAGCACCGTGAGCAAATCTGTGGTGGCCACCACGCGCCCAGCCGTGAAGAACTGGTTGACGGTGAGCACCACGCGGCGCTGGCGAGAGAGGGCTGCCAACGACTCGTCCACGAAGCCGAATGGACGCCCCGAAAAGCTCACCAGCAGATGGCGCGCGTCGCAATAGGCATCCAGACTCAGCGGCTGCCCGGCCAGAGGGTGGCCCTTGCGCATCACCACCACGTACTCGCCGTCGTACAGGCGTTGGTGCAGAAACTGCGGGTTGTTCTCCTGCAGGTGCAGGGCACCGAGTTCGGCCAGCACGCCGGGAAAGTGCCCGATGGCGAGGTCGGCCGTGCCACTGTCGAGCAGCTCGCGCGGATCGCGCGTAGTCAGCGGTAACACGCGCAGGTTCACGCCCGGCGCCTCGGCCTCGAAAATGTCGATCAGGCCGGGTACCAGCTTGGCGGCAGTGGCATCCGCCATTGCGAGCACAAAGGCATTGTGGGCATTGAGCGGATCAAAGGTGCCGGGCGCCAGCGATTCGCGCAGCAGGTGCAAGGCATCTCGAATCGCGGGCCACAGGCTCAGCGCCAGCGGCGTGGGCTCCACCCCATAGCCCGAACGGCGCACCAGGTCGTCGCCCATCACCTCGCGCAGCCGCCGCAAGGCGTTGCTCACGGCGGGCTGCGTCATGGCGAGGTTGTGAGCGGCGCGGGTGAGGTTGCGCTCGGTCATCACCTCGTCGAACACACGCAGCAGATTCAGGTCGAGGTTGCGAAAGTTCAGGCTGTTTATCACCCTGATGAATGTAAGACATCACAAAGATAAATTGGCAAACAATCCGGGTTAACCCTAGTATTGCGCTGTTCAAAAGACATTCTTCCCTTTCAGGAGCCGCCATGAGCACCATCGCATCCAACCCTTCCGCCCCGCTCGGCCTCGGCCGCACCGTTTCGACCCACCGCCAGCCGCGCCGTCCCGACGGCTCGCGCGGCTTGGCTGCCATGCTGCTGGCCGCCGTGGTGGCTGCCATGGTCATCGTCGCGGATCGACTGGTCAGCACCTGGGCCGACGGGCACCTGCTCCTGGCTTGGGTGTTCCTGTGGGTGGTTGTGTTCGCCGGCCTCGCTCTGTTTGCCGACTCGGCCCGCCGTCTGGCCCGCCGCGGCATCGTGGTGCTGGACAGCTGGTCGCAGTCGCTGGCAGAAGCCCGTGCCGAAACCCGTCTGTGGGAGATGGCCCGTCACGACCCCCGTTTGATGAGCGAGTTGACCCTGGCCCGCACGCATGCCGAGCAGGATGAACCCGCCACCAACTTTGATGCAGCGCTCGCTCCGCTGGGCTTGCCGGCGCTGACCGGCCGCGTGGCAGATCAGAGGTCTTACTGGGAGCGTCTGGGCCACGCCCGCGCAGCGCGGCACATGCACAGCCGCTACCTGTAACTTCGTGGAAGTCAAGGAAGCCGTGGGTGAACGCGGCTGTCCGCCCAACGGTTCTTGACACTAGACCGACCGGTCTATAGATTTCGGCGGGTGCCCGATAACCAGCCACCCAACCCCACCACCCGCGAACGCCTGATCGCTGCCATGACCGACGCCCTGCGTCGGCGAGGCCTGCATGGCATCGGGCTGACCGAGCTTCTGGCCCAGGCCGGCGCGCCCAAGGGCGTGCTGTACCACCACTTTCCCGGCGGCAAGTCCGAGTTGGCCGTGGCCGCCATCGACGACGTGGTGGCGCGCATGCTGGGCGGTCTTGACGCGTTGCTGGCCAACACCCCCGACCCGATCGAAGCCACGCGCCGCTGGATGCTGGGTGCCACTGCGCGGCTGGGCGACAGCGGCTTCGAGTCGGGCTGTCCGCTGGCCACTGTTGCACTGGAAACAACTCCAGACGACCCGGCACTGCGCGAGGCCCTGGCCCGTGCTTTTTCAACATTGCGCGCGCGCATCGCACAGGCACTGGAGCAACACGGCGAGCCACCCATCCAGGCTCAGGGTGTTGCGGCTCTCATCGTCGCCTCCTACGAAGGAGGTCTGCTTCAAGCCCGTGTCGCCCAGAGCATCGAACCCATCACACAAGCCACCGACACCTTGCTGATGTTGCTCGCCGATCGGGCGAAGCGTTGATTACGGCCACAGGAGAGACCCGATGAACACATTCCCCACCACCGATGACAACAACCAGGCCGTGCGCACCCAGCGCCTGACACTGCTGGCCGCCGACGGATATCCGCTCGTCGCACACCGCTTTCACAGTCCCACGCCCCCGCGCGGCCATCTCGTGGTGGGTGGTGCCACGGCCGTACCGCAGGGGTTTTACAAACGGTTTGCAGAACACGCAGCTCGACGAGGCTTCGACGTCCTGACGCTGGATTACCGGGGCATCGGCCAGTCGGCTCCCGCCACGCTCAAGGGCTTTCGCATGAATTACCTCGACTGGGGTCGCCTGGACCTGGCCGCCGGCGTGGATGCCATGCGCCAGAGCGGCATGCCGCTGTACCTGGTGGGTCATTCCTATGGCGGCCACGCGCTGGGCATGCTGCCCGACCCCGGCGCGGTGGCTGGTGCCTACACGTTTGCCACCGGCGCTGGCTGGCACGGCTGGATGCCGCCACTTGAACGCCTGCGCGTGCTCTTCATGTGGCGCGTGCTGGGGCCGGTTTGGACGCGCACGGCCGGCTACTTGCCCTGGAGCCGTCTGGGCATGGGCGAAGACCTGCCGATCGATGTGTACCGGCAATGGCGGCAGTGGTGCCGCTATCCGCGGTATTTTTTCGACGACCCCGCGATGCAGGCGACCACCGAGCGCTTCGGCGATGTGCGCTTCCCCATCGTGGCGGTGAATGCGCTGGACGATGCCTGGGCTCCGCCCGCGTCGCGTGACGCTTTCATGGCCGGCTACCGCAACGCCGAGGTGCGCAGCATCACCCTCGATGCCCGGCGCGCGGGCCTGGGCGCCATCGGGCACATGGGCTATTTCCGGCCAAAAGCCCAGCCGCTGTGGAACGATGCGCTGGACTGGTTCGCTGGTCAAACACAGCGCCGTTCGGCGCTTGTATGAACCGGCCCACAAAAACGCACAACCTCGGTCAAATCATGTAGCGACGCCTTGTAGCCTCATGCTACAACCCTGCATGCTCTTACATCCAGGATACAAATATCGGGCCATCGCCTTGGCATTGACTGGCTTGTTGGCCTGTACTTCGGCGCTCGCACGAGACGTTGCAGCACCGGCCCAGGGTCTGATCATCGGTTACCGCGATTCAGTCGCCAACACTGAAACAGAAGAGATCGACCGCAGCCCACGCGCAGACCAGCGCGAGAGGGCAAAAGCACGCTGGAAGGCCGCGACCGAACAGACCCGCGAACGCACGCGGCGCTTGGCAAGCGACCTCGGCTTGCCTCTGCGAGAGACGGGCGAAGCGGGCAATGCCGCCCTGATGAAGTTCCAGCGGCCCATGAAGGGCCGCTCCCTTGAGGACGCGATGCGCCGCGTGCGCCTGCACCCCGACGTGGCCTGGGTGGAGCCCAACGTGTTCGTCAAGCCGATGCAGGCCGTCACCCCCAACGACACCTCGTTTGGTCGTCAATGGCACCTGCAGGAACCAGGCCCAGGCAACCTCGCTGCCTTGAACCTGCCCAATGCATGGAGTCTGACCACAGGCAACACAGTTCCACCCGTGGTGGTGGCTGTGGTGGACGGTGGCGTGCGGTTTGACCACCCCGATTTCGCGGCGCTGGGTGGGCGTCTGTTGCCGGGCTACGACCTGGTGAGCGACGTCGACGTGGCCAACGATGGTGGCGGCCGTGATCCCGACGCGAGCGATCCTGGCGATTGGGTCACCCAGACCGAATCCAACGATCCGCAGAGCCTGTTCTACCAATGCTCTTGGGACGGCGTTTCTCCGGCGCCGTATCCAGCACAGAACAGCTCGTGGCACGGTACGTTCATCGCTGGTCAGATCGCAGCCGCCACCAACAACAGCGCCGGTGTAGCCGGCGTCAATTGGGGAGCGCGCATTCTGCCGGTGCGGGTGGCGGGCAAATGCGGAGCATTGGTGTCTGATCTGCTGGACGGCGTGCGCTGGGCCGCTGGCCTGTCTCTGACGGGCGTGCCGGACAACCCCCATCCAGCCCGCTTGATCAACCTGAGCTTCGGCGGGGATGCCGCTTGCAGCCGGGCCTACAGGGAAACAATCAAGGCCGTCACCGATGCGGGAGCGTTGGTGGTGGTGGCTGCAGGCAACGGCGGAGGTGCACTGAAACGTCCCGCCGACTGCCCAGACGTCATGGCTGTGGCAGCGGTGCGGCAAGACGGCGCGAAGACCAACTACTCCAACTTCGGGCCGCAGGTGGCGCTGGTAGCGCCGGGCGGCTCGGGGTTCGCCGGAGACCCGACAAACATCTATTCGACAGACAACCCGGGTCTCACGGCGCCAGTCGCCTACCGCGATCTGCCCGACCCTGCCGATCATTACGGCTACAAGCAGGGCACCAGCTTTGCCGTGCCCCAGGCTGTGGGTGTGGCCAGCCTCATGCTGTCCATCAACAACGCGCTGACGCCTTCGGCGCTGATCGAGCGCATGAAGCTGGGTGCCAGACCCCACACGGTTGAGCCAGGGCTGGCATTCTGTGCCCTGCCCACCAGCGGGGCCTGCAACTGCACCACCTCCACCTGCGGCGCGGGCTTGCTCGACGCGGCGGCATCTGTCCAACTGGCCACAGGCCCGGCGGCCATCATCACCCCCATCGGCACCGTGAACCCGGGCGCGACGATCTCGCTCAACGGCACAGCCAGCGTGGCGCTGACCGGGTTCAACATTGTCAGCCACCAGTGGACCCAGGTCAGCGGTCCGACCGTGGCCATCAGCGGCGCGCAAGCGGCTGTGGCGGGCGCCAACTTGCCCAATGTGCCGGCAACTTATGTGTTCCGGCTCATGGTCACCGACAACGCCACACCTACGGCTCGCACTGGCAGCGACACCGTCACGGTGGTCGCCGAATATCCCGCCAGCAACAGCGGTGGTGGTGGCGGTTCAACCAGTCTGTTCTGGGGCATGGCCCTGTGGGCCTGGGTGCTGGCGGTTTGCTGGCAGCAATATCCGCTGAGGCGCAAGGCCTGAAAGCGTCTCAGTTGCAGCGCTGCAGGCGTTTGCCCGCCATCGCCTGACCGAGCCCGTTGATGGCATCGCGCTGGGTGTCTGTGATGGACGGCAGTCGCACATTGAAGCTCAGGCTCTCGGCACGTTCCTGCGCCACCTTGCCGGTGCGTATGCCGTCTCTCTCGGCTTTCTGCAAGGCCTGCTGGGCTGCGGACTCTGTCGAGTAGGTGCCCAGCGCCAACCCCGGGGCCAGGCCAGGGGCAGTGATTTCACGAAACGTCACCCCCAAGGCGCGCAGTTCATCCTTCTTGCGGTTGAGCTGCTGCTGGTTGTCGTAGCGGCCCATATAAACAATCCATCGGCCGCCGCTGCGCACTTCCGTGAAGACAAAGCCGGAGGCCGGCAAGCCCAGCAGGCCCAGCTCGGCACGCAGCAGTTCGGCCTGATCTTCAGTGAACCCGCCAGCCTGCCAGCAGACGCGGGGGCCGTTGCCCGGCGCAACCACCGCTGTTGGCGGATTGACAGGTGCAGGCGCGGCCGGCTCCGGCGCGCTGGGCGCCGCCGCCACAGGTGGAGCGACCACATTCGCCGCCACCGGGGCCGGTGTGGAGGGTACGGCCTCTGGCCTGGGTCCGTTGAGCAGGCGCAGCGCCTCGGGCCTCACCTGTTGTGCCAGGCGCTGAGGTTCTCTTTGTTCGGCAGGCTTCATGCCGAGCGTGTCCAGGTAACCCTGGGACCAGGCGAAATAGCCTGCATTGCCCAGTACCAGCAGCCAGATGACCCACTTCAGCATGGTCGGACACTCACTTCGGCGCTGGTCACCGTCTGCATGCCGCCTTCGGTGAGCACCTGCAGGGCGCCGTGGTCGTTCACACCGCAGGCGATGCCGCGTGTGCCATCCGACAGCTGCACCGGCTGGCCTTGCAAGGCGTCCAGCTGGGCAAACCGTTGGGCAAAGGCGGCAAAGCCCTGCGAGGCAAACGCCTGGATGTCCCGCACCAGCGCCGGTGCCACTCGCTCCAACACCTCGCCCGGCGTGATGCCCACCAGCACCTCAGACAGACCGGCCGGCGCCATGGCCGTCACCGCCGCGCCGTCGGGCACCAGCGCGGCCACCACCGACACATCAGGCCGCGCCACGTTGATGCCCAAGCCGATCACCACCATGCGCTGGCTTTGCCCCGCCTCGCCGGTGCTGGCGGTTTCCACCAGGATGCCGCCGATCTTGCGCTGGTGCAACCAGAGGTCGTTGGGCCATTTCAGGCGAATGTCCGGGTGCAGGCTGCCGGCGAGGCTCACACCCACCGCCAGCGAAAGGCCCGACCAGCTTTGCGGTGCCAACGGCATGGCGAGGGAGAAGGTGAGCGATTGACCGGGCTTGCTGTGCCAGCCCTTGCCCAGGCGCCCGCGCCCGGCGGTCTGGTCTTCGGCCGCCAGCAACACCGGCTCCATCAGCCCGCTTCGCGCACGGCGCATGAGCTCGCTGCTGGTGGAGTCGATGCTGGCGAGCACCTCGACTGTGAAACCCGGCAGGCCAGGCTCAACGGCCAGCCACACGTTTTCGGCGTGATGAGTCAGCGAGTCGGCCATGGGCCGTTCAGCCCAACTTTGACGCTTTGCCCGCGCGCTTGGGAGCTAACAACGTGCCGCGGCACTTCCTTGCGCCGCACCAGCAGGGGTACTCGGCCTTGAGCTTGGGCGTGTAGGGTTCGTCGATCACCAGACCGTAGTCGTAGAACAGTTCTTCGCCGGCCTTGATGTTGCGTTGCGCGCGGATGAACACCCGGCCTTCGTCCACCTCGGCCTCGCAGTTGGGCGCGCAGCTGTGGTTGATCCAGCGTGCCGAATTGCCGCCGTGCTTGGCGTCGATCACATGCTCTTCGTCGATGTGGAAATAGAAGGTGTGGTTCGGGTCGGTCGGGTCGTGCGGGTGGCGGCGCAGCGCCTCGTCCCAGGTGATGACCTCGCCCACATATTCAATGAGCGTTTCGCCCTCGGCCAGGTCCACCACGGCGTAGACCCCGCGGCCGTGCACTCCGGACTTGCGGGTCTGGATGCGCCGGCCAGCGCCGTTGGACTTCTCGGCCGGGGCTGGTTTTTCAGCGGGCGCAGTCGACTTTTTGGGGCTTTTCGTCACGGCCGGAATATTTGGTAAGGTTGTTTCATGCAGGTGCGCGCGAGTG
>LNFM01011691.1_pt1 | contig 11838 bp, 13 predicted proteins | sample 596031 | NCBI WGS metagenome assembly LNFM01 (sample SAMN04254537, study PRJNA301005) | activated carbon metagenome | isolation source: dual media filters at the Ann Arbor, Michigan drinking water treatment plant | place: USA: Ann Arbor | reverse complement strand
GGAAACAGGGACTCCTGGCACTGGAAGGCAAACTGAAGGACATCAAGGACCCCTTCTTCAAGAAAGGCGTCCAGCTCATCGTGGACGGCACCGATCCGAAAGCCGTGCACGAAATTCTTGAAATCGAAGTCGAGCATCATGAAGAAGCCGGCGTGAAGGCGGCCAAGGTATGGGAAGCTGCGGGCGGATACGCGCCGACCGTCGGCATCTTGGGCGCGGTCTTGGGATTGATTCACGTGATGGAGAACCTGGCCGATCCCTCCAAGCTGGGTGGCGGTATTGCCGTCGCCTTCGTCGCCACCGTATACGGCGTCGGCCTCGCCAACCTCTTCTTTCTGCCCTTCGCGAACAAGATCAAGATGAAGCTGAAGGAAGAGTCCGGAGCGCGCAACATCATCATCATGGGACTGGTCGGCCTGGCGCAGGGCGAGAATCCCCGGCTCCTTCAGGAAAAGCTGGAAAGCTTCCTGCCCCACGAGGAACGCTCGAAGGAAACAAAGAAGTGAAGCGCCCTTCGTGAAGCGTATCTCGTTCCGAACTCGGACGCTTCACGTTTCACGCTTCACCCTTCAGGGATTTAGATGGCCAAACACAAACACGAAGAGCACGAAAACCATGAACGCTGGCTGGTATCCTACGCCGACTTCATCACCCTGCTGTTTGCCTTCTTTGTCGTGATGTATTCCGTCTCTTCCGTCAATGAAGGGAAATACCGCACGGTCAGCGATTCGATCAGGGCCGCCTTACACCCCATCGCCACACCTCCGGCCTCAGCGCTGGCCTTTACCCTTGGACATCAACGGCCCACGCTCATGTCGCAAAACCTTCCTGGCCAAAAAGAAGTCGCGATCAGAAAAATGCGCGAACTGGTCAAGAACATGAAGCAGAATTCTGAGTTCGACTTCATGCAGCTTCAAGAAAAGCTGAACGGCGACATCGTCATCACCATTCCGGATCAAGTCCTCTTTAATAGCGGAGAAGCGGCGGTCCGCCCGGAAGCCTTGCCGTTTCTACAAGGACTCTCCCAAGCCATGATCGAGCTGAACCGGCATGTGCGCGTCGAAGGCCATACCGACAATGTCCCGATTCACACCGCGTTGTTTCCGTCGAACTGGGAATTGTCCGCCACCCGTGCCGTGATTGTCGTCCGAGTCTTATCTGAACTCTACTCCGTGCCGGCGGAGCACCTGGCGGCGCTCGGCTATGCCGATTCCCGGCCGCTGGTCGAAAATCTCACGCTCGAACAGCGCGCCAAAAACCGGCGCGTTGAGGTGGTGATCCTCGAACATGCGCCGATCAGGCCGGAACAACAAGACAATGCGTTCCCCTCCGCGCCGTCGGAAGAGATCCCGGCAGAACTTCAGTCTCCAGGGTCCACCAGCACCCCCTCGACGAATTAATCGCAGATATTCTTCACAACAGGCTCAAGATCACGCACTCCTGCACCGATAGGGGAATGCTTCGATAGATAGTAAGGGATACGGACGTTTTGGATTCACGACAGGAGACTCGATGACAGGCCCTATGCATCTGGCCCCCAGCGGCGACCTCACGATCTTTGAAATCGGCGACTTCAAAGCCCAACTGCAAACCGGCTTGAACCAAGGCCAGGGCATCACTGTCGATCTTGGCGAAATAGGAACCGTAGATGCATCTGCACTCCAGCTTCTTATCGCAGCCTGCCGCCACGAGTCGGTGCAACTCATCAATGTGCCGGCTCGCGTCACAGAGCGTTTCGCTCAGATGGGATGGACGCAACCGAAAGGACAAGGTCTCACGTGATGTGGAATGAAGTCTCGCTCGCTGCGATGGGAGTCGTCTGTGGCGCGCTCGGGATGGCGGGATACTGCCGGCGCCGCCTGGCTATCCGGCTCGCGGAAGAAACCGCACGCCTCGAAGCAATTCAGGCCACCACCCGTACGCACTATCAATCCGCCATCTGTGCCACGCTGGCGCCGCTCGTGCCGATCATGAACGGCCAGTTGCAGGGTGTGATCGCGCAGACCGAACAGGCAATCCTGGACTTGGGCCAACGCTTTCAGGAGATCGCCCATCGGGCCAAGGAACAGGCCAATGAATCCGCCGCTTTGTTCTCGAACGGAGACGAGGAGGATGTGGATGTCGTCGGAGAAACGTCCAAGATGCTGGAACAATTTGTCAGGGATGTGGCGCAATCCGCGACCATCGCCATGAGCGTCTCCACGACCATGGACAAGATGGATTCCAGCACGAAGGCCATCAGCGGTATTCTCGGCGAGATCACCTTTATTGCAGACCAAACCCGTTTGCTGGCCCTCAATGCCGCCATCGAAGCAGCGCGAGCCGGTGAGCATGGTCGGGGCTTTGCCGTGGTGGCCGACGAAGTCACGAAGCTGGCAAACCGCTCAGGGCAAGCTGCGATCAACATTAAGAAGCTGGTCATGGATGTGCAGCGGGAGAGCCAGCAGGCGATGACCGAGGTGGCGGAACTCGCGTCCGTCGATCTCACCAAAACCTTGGCCTCCAAAGACAAGCTTGACCACATGACAAAAACACTCACGGAAAAGAATGACGCCCTGCGCTCGAATGTCGGCAACACGCAGCTCAGCGCCGAACGGCTCGGCCAGGATATCGCCGCCATCGTCATGGCGCTGCAGTTTCAGGACATCGCCAGACAAAAGATTGAACATGTGATCGAGCCCTTGAAAGCCCTGCAGGAAGATCTCCTGGCAGCCACACGCGGGGAGGCGCCCGAGTCGTTCAACGGGACGACGGAATATGTGCACAAGCTCCAGCAGAGCTACACCATGCGGGAGGAACGGCAGGTACATTGCACCAACTTGGGCACCGATCAGGGTGCCGCCCAGCCGGCGGCACATGAGGATATCGTGTTGTTTTAGGCCATCATGAGCAGGAATACCGCGTTGCACAGACACCGATAACGCCACAACGGGTGGAGGATGACATGGGAAAGACAGTGTTGATCGTAGACGACTCATCGACCATGCGGCAAATGGTCGCCTATACCTTGAAAGGGGCGGGGTATGAAATCGTCGAGGCAGGCAATGGCAAAGAAGCCGTCAGCAAGTTGAACGGGGGCGCCAAACCCGCCCTGGTCGTCACCGACCTCAATATGCCCGAGATGGACGGCATCACCCTCATTCAAGAGATTAGGAAGATGCCGGCCTTCAAGTTCACGCCGATCTTGATGCTCACCACCGAGTCGGCCGATGACAAGAAAAAAGCGGGCCAGGCCGCCGGCGCAACCGGCTGGATCGTCAAACCCTTCAATCCCGAACAAATGCTCAAAGTCGTCCAAAAGGTATTGCCCACATAAAAGCCATCAGCGGTCGGCCCTCAGCTGAGAGTACCTCCGATCCGGCTGAGAGCTTAAGACTGAAGACTGAAGGCTGAAAGCCATTTATGACCACCGATCTGTCCCAATTTCAGGACGCTTTTTTTGAAGAGTCGTCGGAGCATCTGACCACGATCGAAGACGGGTTGCTGCAGCTCGAACAGCGTCCGGACGATCTCGACCTCCTGAATCGGATCTTCCGGGCCGCCCATTCCATCAAAGGGAACAGCGGCATGTTCGGCTTCACTGCCGTCGGCCAGTTTACCCATAAAATGGAGACGCTCCTGGATCAACTGCGGAACGGCAAGTTGTCCGTGACCCCTGAGATCACCGATATCCTCTTGCGGTCGACCGACCAGCTCAAGATCCTGATCGAAGCGGCCAGAGGCGGAGCGGCACCCGATACGGAGCTGTTGCTGCAGCTTGAACGAGAACTAGGTGCCGCAGCCGAAGGCGGAGAGGCTCCGGGGAGCGTGTCTTCCAAAGGCTCCCAAAGATCGCCCACTGAACCGGCCGCTCCTTCTCCCCCAGCAGGTCTTCATCGCTATCGCATTACGTGGGCCGCTCCGACCTGGCTGTTTCAACGAGGACTCGATCCGGTTCGCATGATCGGTGAACTCGAGGAACTCGGCACAATCGTCTCACGCCAGCTGGATACCAGCCGGTTTCCTGTATTCGAATCCCTGGACCCTGAGTCCTGCTATCTAAGCTGGGCACTGGAACTAGAAACACCCAAAGAGCAGGCGGTGGTGGAAGGGGTCTTTGACTTTGTTCGGGACGGGGGCGAACTTCACATTGAACCTTGCACCGCTGCCATTCCCTCTATGGTCGCCACCGATCCCGGTGAACCAAAACCTTTGGGCGAGATCCTGGTCGAAAGCGGCGTCGTCTCACGTGAAACGCTGGACAAAGCGTTGTCTCAACAGAAGCGGCTCGGAGAGATTCTGGTCGAGCAACATGCGGCCACGCCCCAACAGATTTCCCAGGCGCTACAGAAACAAGGCGATACGGCCACCCAGGCGAAGAAGGGCGGCGATGCCGCCTCGATACGGGTGGATACAGGCAAGATCGACAAGCTGATCAATCTGGTCGGAGAACTGGTCATCACCCAATCGATGTTGAGTTCGCTCGGCACCCGTTTCGACATGAGCCAGCTGCCAGTCCTCGTCGAGCGCGTCGCCCAACTGGAGCGAAACACCCGGGAAATCCAGGAGCGGGTCATGGGCATCCGCATGCTTCCCATCGGCAGTACGTTCAGCCGCTTCCCCAGGCTGGTGCGCGATCTGTCCGGCAAAGCCGGGAAGAAGATCCAACTCCTGCTCTCGGGCGAAGAGACCGAACTCGATAAAACCGTCATCGAATCGATCGGCGATCCGCTCACGCACCTCGTCCGGAACTCCGCCGACCATGGGCTGGAGCCGCCGGAAGAACGCCTCGCGGCCGGCAAGCCGGAACTGGGCACGATCCGCATGAACGCCTTTCATGAAGGGGGCAGCATCTGCATCACGGTCGAGGACGACGGACGCGGACTCAACCGGGACAAGATTCTGGCGAAGGCTATCAAGCAAGGCCTGATCGCGGACGGGGAGAAACTGTCCGACGAGCAGATCAACGGGTTGATCTTCCGACCGGGCTTTTCCACCGCCGACAAGATCACCGACGTCTCAGGCCGCGGCGTCGGCATGGATGTGGTGAAAAAGAACATCGAAGCGCTCGGCGGAACCGTGAGTATCAAGACGGCGCTGGGCAAAGGCACGACGTTTACCCTCAAGCTCCCGCTGACCCTGGCGATCATCGAAGGCATGACCGTGCGGGTCGGACGGGAAAGCTACATTATCCCGCTGGTCTCGATTCTGGAATCGATTCAACCGACAGCTTCATCCGTCAAGACCATTACCGGCAAAGGCGAAGTGGTGGAAGTGCGAGGCTCGTACCATCCGATTGTGCGCCTTTCCGAGGCCTTTTCCATCCAGGCGGATTGCCAGGATCCGACCAAGGCGATCCTGGTCATGCTGGAAACCGAGCAGGAGCGCGTGGCGGTCATGGTGGATGAACTGTTGGGACAGCAGCAGGTGGTCATCAAGAGTCTGGAAAAGAACTTCCGGAAGGTTGAAGGCATCGCCGGCGCGACGATTCTCGGCGATGGAACGGTCAGCTTCATTCTCGATGTGCGGGGCTTAATCGAACTCAGCCGTCACGGGCTTTCCGTCACGGCCTAACAGACAAGTGAAGGAGGAGAGTATGGCAGCAGGCACGACACAGGCGTCCGCCACCCTCAGCGCTGAAGCGACGGCCGGCCTCGGCCTCTCGACCGACGGCAATCAGTTTCTGAGCTTCACCCTGGGTGAGGAGCATTACGGCGTCGATATCCTGCGCGTCCAGGAGATCAAAGGCTACACCGCCGTTACCCGCATTCCTAATACACCCGGCTTCATTAAGGGTGTGCTGAACCTGCGCGGCACCATCGTCCCCATCGTCAATCTCCGCACCAAGTTCGGGATGCCGGAAGTCGAGCCGACCATGTTCACCGTGATCGTGGTCGTCGTCGTGCGCGACCGCATTATGGGGGTCATCGTCGATGCCGTGTCCGACGTCCTCGATATCGCAGCCAAAGACATTCAGCCTCCGCCGCAATTCGGAACGAACGTCGATGTCAGCTTTCTCAGCGGCATCGGTAAATGCGGCGATAAGCTGGTCTCATTGCTCAATATTGACCAGGTCCTCACCGCCGACGAGACAGAAGCCATACAGGCACTCGACAAGGCAGCCTAACGCATTCGCGCGGCAGCGTTCACAACCATTATCGAAAGGACGTCATCATGTTCAGCTGGTTCAACAATATGAAAGTGGGCAGTAAGCTCATGCTGGGCTTTGCCGCCATGGGGCTGATCATGGCCTTTGTCGGCTACATGGGCGTCACAAATATGGGGACGATCACACAGTCCACCGACAATATCTATACCGTGCAGCTCAAACCTCTCATGACGCTGACCAAAGTGCGCGGCCTGGTCTACCAGATGCGCTCCCAAACCATTACGGCGTTGCTGACCGCCAATGCCGCCGACCGCGAGGACTCCCTGGCCAAAGTAAAAGAACTAAACAAGCTCGTCGACGAGAACCGGGAAAACTTTGTGAAATCGATCAAGGCCGAGCTTGTCCAAAAGGCTTACGATGATTTTGCCAAAGTCTATGACGACTATCGGGCCTATCGGGACAACACCGTGTTCCGTCTGTTGCTGGCCGGCGACCACACCGGTGCATTGGCCGCCATGAAGGGCGATGGAGCCGTGAAATTCAAAGCCTCCATTGACGCGATCAACAACCTGGTGGACATCAAAGTTAAAATAGCTCAAGGGAAATATGATGAAGCCCAAGCGATCTACATCAACTCAAAGATGCTCTTGACCGGCATCATCATCGGCGGCATCGCCCTCGGCCTGTTTCTGGGCTGGATCATTGCCCGCATGGTCGCCAATCCGCTTCGCCAAGTCGGCGAAGTGGCCTTATTTGCGGCAGAGGGCAATCTGACACGCCGTGTCGCCTGTGACACCAAAGATGAAATCGGCACCATGGCGCAAGCCTTCAATAACATGATGGACCGTTTGACCGCCGTCGTGACCACGGTCCGGCACGCCACCGATAGCGTGGGAGCGGCGTCGGAGCAAATCACGAAAGGGAACGAAGATTTGGCGCAGCGCACCAGCGAGCAGGCCAGCGCGCTGGAGGAGACCTCGGCCTCGATGGAAGAATTGACCTCGACGGTCAAGCAGAACGCCGACAACGCCAAGCAGGCCAACCAGCTGGCCATCGCCGCCCGCGACATCGCGGACAAGGGCGGGGCCATCACCACTCGCGCCGTCGATGCCATGGGCGAGATCAACAAGAGCAGCAAGAAGATCGCCGACATTATCACGGTGATCGACGAGATCGCCTTCCAGACCAATCTCCTGGCCCTCAATGCCGCCGTCGAAGCGGCCCGGGCCGGCGAACATGGCCGCGGTTTTGCGGTGGTCGCCGCGGAAGTGCGGAATCTGGCCCAGCGGTCAGCCACGGCGGCAAAAGAGATCAAGGGATTGATCAATGAATCGATCCAACGCGTCACCGATGGCAGCGAACTGGTCAATCAGTCCGGCAAGACCCTGGATGAGATCGTCAGCTCGGTGAAGCGGGTGACCGACATCATCGCCGAGATCACCGCGGCCTCACAGGAACAAGCCAGCGGGATCGATCAGGTGAACAAGGCCATCATGCAAATGGACGAGACGACCCAGCAGAACGCCGCGCTCGTCGAAGAAACCACCTCCGCCAGCCAATCCATGAAGGAACAAGCCAAGGACTTAACCAAAGAAATGGGCTTCTTCACGGTATCTGAACATGCCGGTGCGACCGCGCCCCAGCCGAGCGCGACCCGTCGAGCGCCCGCTCCGGCCAGCAACGGCCTCTTGAAGCGACTCACTAAATCACCCAGCGCCAAACCGGCTGAGAAAGCGGATCACGCCTCGAGTCATGAGCCCGTCGGCATCGCGAACGGCAACGGTAAAGATCGCCGCCAGTCGCACGATGACTTCGAAGAGTTCTAGACGCTGAGTACGCGGGGTGGGCAATTTGTGCCCACCCCGCTCACGCCTCCTCCCGTTCACTGAATTCCACCAGAATCAATCTACCCCTCAAGAATCACCACAAACCGACCGATACACAGACGGGTGCGTGTGCGCTTGTTCACCCTGAACCGAGGGTATTGCATGGACCTCAAATCAATCCTTTGGTATGCCGTGCTGACCAGCATTACCGGCGCGTATGTTGTGGCGTTAGCCGGCGTACGCTCCGCCAAGGTGCATGATGTTCCGCATCACGCTCGACGGATGATCATTGCCTGCACCGTGGTCGGGATCTGGCTGATCGCGTACGTCCTCAAACAATCGCTCTTCGGGCGGGAGCAGTTCGGCGGAACCCCTCAGCAATACTGGACGGTCTATCTCCCTGTGTTTGCCACGCACATGCTGTTCGCCGTGACCACGATCGGGCTGGGAAGCTACAACCTCTACATGGGCCTGCATCGCCTGCGCTATGGCAGTGTCGGCGCCATGGCCGCAGGAATGACCACGCATCGAAGACTCGGGCATCTCCTCATCTGGACCTTCTCCGGCACCATCGCAACCGCCTATCTGGTCTATATGATGATTTTCGTCTGGTACAAGGGATAACGGGATGGATTACCCGATCAGCAAACAGGAGTACGACCGGATCCGCACACTTCTCTATGAAGAAAGCGGGATCTCTCTCGGGGAGAATAAGCAATCGCTCGTCGTCTCCCGCCTGTCCAAACGTCTCCGCGAGCTGGAACTCGACAGCTTCGCGGCCTACTACGATCAGGTGACGCAGGATGACAGCGGCGGCGAATTCACACGAATGCTGGATCTGCTCTCCACCAACAAGACCGATTTCTTTCGCGAGCCCAAACACTTCGACTACCTGAGAGAACAGATCCTGCCCACGTTGGAGCGCGAGAAACGGATTCGGATCTGGTCCTCGGCCTGTTCAACCGGCGAAGAACCCTACACCATTGCGATCACCCTCCACGAAGCCCTCACATCGCCGGCTCAGTGGGACATGGAGATTCTGGCCTCCGACATCTCGACGCGAGTCCTGGCTCATGCCGCCGCAGGGCTCTATGGCGAGGAACGCATCACGACCGTTTCACCGGACATCGCACGGAGACACTTTTTGAAAGGCCGGGGCAAGAGCGCCGGTCTGGTCAAAGTGAAACCGCATCTCTCCACGCTCATCAAGTTCCGCCGGCTCAATTTGATGAGCGACACGTTTCCCATCAAGTCGCCATTGGATCTGATTTTTTGCCGCAATGTGATGATCTATTTCGACCGCCCGACCCAGGAACGGCTCATTGCCAAGTTCCACCGCTACTTGAAGCCTGGCGGACACCTGTTCATCGGACATTCTGAGAGCCTCCAGTGGATCAAGCACGACTTTTCGACCATCGCCCCGACGATTTATCGGAAGGGGACTTAGCCGGAATGCTTGCAGTGGACACAGAGCATTTCAGCCATATCCGCCGCATGACGGATCGGCGCTTTCCGCATGAAATCGCCTCGATTCTTCCAGGCGAATTCTTTGTGAGCAGCGAGCCAATGGTCGTCTACACCGTATTGGGATCATGCATCTCGGCCTGCATCCGCGATCCCATCTCCGGAGTGGGAGGCATGAATCACTTCATGTTGCCCAAACCTAACGAGCATCAGTCCAGTGATGCCTGGGGTGGGGAATCGACCCGGTATGGCTCGTTTGCGATGGAGCAATTGATCAACGGCATTCTCAAGCGCGGCGGGATGAAGCACCGGCTGGAAGTGAAGCTGTTTGGAGCCGGACGGATCTATGATGGGAATATCGACGTCGGCGCCCGAAACATCGAATGGGTTCTGCACTATCTGAAGAATGAAGGGTTTGGGATCGCCAAGAGTGATCTGGGTGATGTCTTCCCGAGAAAGGTCTACTACTTCACGGAGTCCGGACGGGTGTTAATGAAGAAGCTTGAACGGATCAAGAACACCACCATCATTGACCGGGAGGCGGAATACTCCCGCCATCTCAAGCAAGAGGAACAAGAGCAGAGCGATATTACATTGTTCTGAGAGGTACCCATGGCCAAGATACGCGTCCTCAACGTCGACGATTCCGCGCTGATGCGCCAAGTCCTCGCTCAGCTGCTGTCCAAAGATCCTGGGATCGAGGTGATCGGATCGGCTCCGGATCCTTATATTGCGCGCGAAAAAATCAAAGCGCTGAATCCCGACGTGATTACTCTCGACGTGGAAATGCCCAAGATGGACGGGCTCACGTTTCTGGAGAAATTGATGCGGGGCCGGCCCATGCCGGTGGTGATGGTCAGCTCCCTGACAGAGGCCGGATGCCAGACGACGTTGCGTGCGCTGGAGCTCGGCGCGGTCGACTACATCACCAAGCCCAAGCTCGATCTTCGCGACGGCATGGAAGGAATTGCCGACGATCTGATCGAAAAGGTAAAAGCCGCTGCCGTCGCCAAGATACGCGGGGCCGCGAACGGAGGCGGTCACGCGCAGCCACGGCAGGCAACGCCGCTCTCCTCGGCCATGATCAAAACCACCGATACCATTATTGCGATCGGCTCCTCAACCGGCGGAACGGAAGCGGTCAAAGATGTCCTGGAAGTGCTTCCCCCGAATACGCCTCCCATTCTGATCACCCAACACATGCCTGAGCATTTCACCAAAACATGGGCCGACCGGATGAATCAGATCTGCCGGATCTCGGTCAAAGAAGCGCAGGATGGGGATAGCGTACTCCCCGGCCATGCCCTGATCGCACCGGGCAGTTATCACATGACGCTGGTGCGTAGCGGCGCCCGCTATTCCGTGCGCATCAATCAAGACCCGCCGGTCAATCGGCACCGGCCTTCCGTGGATGTGATGTTCGACTCCGTCGCGCGGTACGCCGGCGGCAACGCCGTCGGAGTGATCCTGACCGGCATGGGCGGGGACGGTGCCAAGGGCATGCTGGCGATGAAGCAGGCCGGCGCCCATACCATCGCGCAGGATGAAGCAAGCTGCGTCGTCTTCGGAATGCCCAAGGAAGCCATCAAGTTAGGTGGTGTAGATAAAGTCCTCGCTCTGGGAGACATCGCCAGTGCTGTGCTGATCCATGTGTCTCAACATTCTTAACTATTGGAGGTTTGTCATGCAGATCACGCATCGTTCCTATCGCACGGCCGATGTCCTTGACATCACCGGGCAATTTAACTTCGGAACCCGGAAAGATTTCTCTGCGGCAATCGAAAAGCTCAAAGCCAGCGCGCATGTCATTCTGAATTTCAAGAGTGTGACCTTCGTCGACAGTGCCGCGATCGGACTGCTGGCGCTGGCCTCACAGCAATTCAAGAGTACCAACCGGAACTTGTCCTTGGTCGGCGCTCAAGGAACCGTGAAACAGGTGTTGGACCTGGCGCATATCGAGCAAATGATTCCAACCTTTGCGAGTGAAGATGCCGCGATAAGCAAAAAAGCCGCCTGAGCGCAGATCCGAATCTTGCACTCCGACATATCAGATTGAAAGGATAGCCATTATGCAAATTAAAGAACGACCGATTCCCAACGCCGTGATCCTCGACCTGAACGGAGATCTGACCTACGCCCATCGGGACGTGTTCAAAGCCGCCGTTGAAACGTTGCGCCAGAAAGGCTGCCGCCATGTCATTCTCAATATGGCCGATGTCCGGTTCGTCGATAGCTCAGGCCTTGGCCTGCTGGCACTGGTCTCCCAAAACTTCAAGCTCAATCAAGGAAGAGTCAGTATGCTCAGTCCCCAAAGCTATGTGCGGGAGATTCTGGGACTGGCCAATATCCCGAAGCTGATTCCAGTGTTTGACAACGAACAGGATGCAGTGAACGGGAAAGCCCAGGCCGCGTAGCGATTGAGCGCCCATGAAGTCTGACACCCGTTCGAAACCCGCTATC
>LNFM01011689.1_pt1 | contig 11839 bp, 13 predicted proteins | sample 596031 | NCBI WGS metagenome assembly LNFM01 (sample SAMN04254537, study PRJNA301005) | activated carbon metagenome | isolation source: dual media filters at the Ann Arbor, Michigan drinking water treatment plant | place: USA: Ann Arbor | reverse complement strand
GCGGCTTGTCGATCAGCCGGTCGGCGCACCAGTTGGTGAACTTGCTGCCCAGGTTGCGCCAGGGCGCGTGCTTCTTCTCGGCATAATAGGTGTAGACCGCGTCATAGCTGCCGTCGCGCGCATGCTCGAACAGGCGCCGGACTTCGGCGGGCGGATTCTGCAGGTCGTCGTCCATGGTGATGGCATAGGCGCCACGCGCCTGCGCAAGACCGGCCATCACCGCGTTATGCTCACCGAAATTGCGGCTGAGGCTGAGCAGGATGACCGGCGCGCCGGGTTCGGCGGCGAGCTGCTTGCAGACATCGAGGCTGTTGTCCGGACTGCCGTCGACGACCAGCACGATCTCCAGCCCGCCGTCGATCTCGAGCGCGCGCAGCGCGCCGACCAGCTCGCCGACCGTTGCCGCTCCAAGATAGACCGGCACGACGACTGACAAGGCTGGCGCCGGAAGATCAGCCATGGCGCCCGTCGTTTCCGGCGTCGGCAGGGCAATGAAGCAACATCAGGAGGGTGTTCCTGTCACGGGTGAAGCAATGCGCATTGTGCACGCGTCTGTCAGGCGCAGACAACAGCCAGTACCAGGCCTGGCTCGGGCCGGATGAACCCGCGGCAGGTCTCGTCTTCCCGCCTGCTTATGATATCTTCGCCCTGCCTTGCCAACAGCTCCGATCAAACCTCCCACCATTTCGCCGCGCGTCGAGCGGTTGCTGCTGGTACCGCTGTTTGCGCTGCCGGTCCTGTGGCTCGCCGGCTACTTCTTCCCGCCGATCAACCATGACGTGGCGGCGATCCTCGACGTCTCGGCGCGCTGGATGGGCGGCGAAAAGCTCTATGTCGAGGTGATCGACGAGAACCTGCCGCTCACCTTCATCGTGCACTCCCTGCCGGTGCTGACCGCCAAGCTGCTGCCCGGCACGGTGGCGTTCTGGTTCACCGCCTGGGTGGTGGCCGGCATCTTCGCCTCGTTCGTGGCCTGCCGGCGGCTGGTCCGCCTCGTTCCTTCGGCCGACCATGCGCTCACCGAGGCATTGCTGCCGCCGGTCCTGCTGTTCCTGTTCTCGGTGCTGCCCAACGAACATTTCGGGCAACGCGAACACATCATGTTCGTAGCCTGCGCGCCCTACCTGATCGCCTCGATGGCCCGCGCCGAGGCCGTGGTGCTGGGCCGCGGCGCCGCCATCGCGATCGGTCTGGTTGCCGGCGTGGCGCTGGCGATGAAACCGCACTACCTCGCCATTCCGGCCGCGGTCGAACTCTACCTGTTGTTCCGCCGCGGCTGGCGCGCGACGCTCTTCGACCCCATCCCCTGGTCGATAGGCTTGGTGGTTTTTGCGCATCTGGCGGCGATGTACACGATCTTCGGCGACTTCGGCCTGGTCATCATGCCGCTCGCCGTCGAGGCCTATGCCCCGATCGGCGACTCGGGCTGGCGCGACGTGCTCAGCAGCAACGTCCTCGCCCCGACCCTGATCGCGCTGCTGATCTTCGGCATCATCGCCATCGTTTTCACCAAGACCATCTCCGCCCGCGTCCTCGTCGTGTTCGGCATCGGCGCAGCGCTCTCGGCCATCGCCCAGGCCAAGGGCTGGCCCTATCATGTGCTGCCGGCGCTCTCCGCCGCGATCCTGCTGGCGGCCCTCACCGTGTCCCAGACCGTGGACCGCTACCTGCCGATCAGCCGCAGCGGCCACCACCTCCCGGTGGCGGTGATCTCGGCCACGCTGATGGTGCTGCTCTACTTCCAGGCTGCGCTCTACACACCGCCCTTCTACAAGCAGCGCCAGTTCGAGGATTCGATCGGCGGACGGCTGCAGCACATCATCGAACAGAACGCGCCGCACCGCACCTTCCTCGCCCTGTCGCCCGGCATCTATCCGCTGTGGCCGCTGATCAACTACATCGACGGCCGCATGGCCATGCGGTTCCTCACCATGTGGGTGCTGCAGGGCGTCTACGCGACCTGCGACGACTTCCCGGCGCTCTACAATCAGCCCGACACGATGGGCGAGTCGGAGAAGTTCGTGTTCGATGCCGTCAGCGACGATTTCGCCCGCGAGCATCCCGACCTGCTGATCGTCGACCGCATCGCCGGCATCCCGCGCTGCCAGGGCAAGGAATTCGACTATCTCGAATACTTCCTGCAGAACCGCACCTTCGCCGATGCCTTCGAAGGCTACGACCACCTCATGGACTTCGACCGCTACCGAATCTACCGGCGGAAGAAGAAATAGCTATTTCTTCCAGGGCGGCGCCAACGCGGTCGCGCGGACCTGCTCAGGGATCTTGTCCGCATCGGGCACCTTGAACACGCCGGAAGACACCAGGACGATCTCGCCGCCGCAGACCAGATCGCAAGTGCAGAAGCAGAAGTTCGCCGTGCGCCGCGCAATGCGTGCCCTGCCTTCGAGCCACTGGCCGAGCTTGGCGCCGCGCACGAACTCGCTGGTGAGCGAGATCGTCGGGTGCGGCCAGAATATGCCAGTAGCAAAGCCCGAGCCCACGCCCATCACCATGTCGGCGACGGTCACCAGCAGGCCGCCATGCGCCCAGCCCATCGGATTGCCGTGCTTCCTTTCCAGCGGCAGGCCGATGCGCAGACCATCGGCCTCGGCCTTGAACCAGAGCGGGCCCGCGAGCTGGATGAACTCGTCGGCAACGTCGAGCTTGCGAAAACCCTCGGGTACCTGAGCGGTCATGGCGTCAATCCATCCTTCGAAGCAGCGAGGCGATCCAGCATGCCGCGCACCTCGGGGTCGAACGGCGTGCTGCGATGGGTCTCCTCGTTCAACGACACCATGATGACCCGCTGCACAGCGGTGCAGTTGCCGTCGCCATCGAACAGGCCCTGGCCGATGACGCACTTGCGCTCGTGCGCCTCGATCATCCGCGCGCACGCAATAGCCATGCCGGGATAAAACATCTGGCGCTTGAAGTCGGCTTCGATGCGGCCGATGACCAGGCGAAAGCGCGGCAGCCCTGATCGGACGATCTGGCGGAGGTACGACACGCGCGCATTCTCCAGCAGTTCGATGAACGCGCCATTGTTGACGTGACCGTTGGCATCGACGTCGGCGAACCGGAGGTTTTCAGAGGTCGAGAAACCGTAGATGCCGCGATCGGCAAGATCCAACGCCATGAAGTCTAACGCTCCGCGAATTCCAGGGTGAGATGGGCAGCTTCCGAGGGCGGCACGATCAGCCGGCTGCTGTCGGGCTTCACGATCCTGACGCCGTTCCCGGCCAGCAGCGCCTCGCAGTCGGCGAGACTGTCGACGCGTACGGAGAGCAACGCCGGGTGATCGCCCGGCCGCACCGGCTCGACGCCGGGATAGCGCGCCGCATAGTCCTTGCGGTTGAGATAGCGGACGGGCTGCGTGCCGGTGTTCACGACCAACCCCTCGCCTTCGCGCTTCGTCGAACTTGCACCAAAATACTTCTCGAGTTCGGGCGCCCACTTCACGGGGTCGTCGGCAATCACGGTGACACCCAGGATGCCGCGCGCGCCGTTGGGGTGCTTCGCCCACTCAGCCCGATAGACGAACTCCGGCGTCAGATGCTCGCAGACGAAGAAACCGACCACCGGCATGTGCGTCTTGGGAATGCGCACGGTGCGGAACCTGGCGTGCTCGGTCCTGCCCGCGACCTCGACGGCGCGGTCGAAGAACAGCGGCGCATCGGGGTTCAGGCCAGCCTGCGTGAACGCGTCGAACGCCAGGTCCGCGCCATCGGTGGCCAGCGCCACGTTGGCCAGCCCGCCGCCGTTCTTCAGCCAGTCGCGGCGCTCGGCGTTGAATTCGGTATCCTCGACGATGCCCAGGATCTCGAAATAATCCTGGTCGAAGATCATCAGGTGATTGGCGGTGCCCAGCTTCTTGTGGAAACCGCGGGGCTGCACCTGGAAGCCGAGCTTCGCGTAGGCTTTCTCCGCCGCGTCGATGCCGTCGACCATGACCACGACGTGATCGAGGCCCTTCACCGCGTGTTTCATGCCGGCCTCCTGCGAACCATATTGATGCCCTTCACCGTCACTACCAGCTCACCCTTCTGGTTGGTGGCGCCCCAATGCTCGTGGATGACGCCGATCTCCGGCTTGCTCCTGGATGGCACTTTCGCGGCGCATTCGACCCAGGCGGTCAGCGTGTCGCCCGGCCGCACCGGCTTCAGCCAGCGGATCTCGTCGAGGCCGGGCGATCCCAGCGCGGTGCGCTTGTCGATGTAATTGTCGACGAACAGCCGCATCAGCTTGGCGGTGACCTGCCAGCCCGAAGCGATCAGGCCGCCGAACATCGAGGCGCGCGCCGCGTCGGCATCGACGTGGAAGCTCTGCGGATCGTAAAGCTGCCCGAACTCGACGATCTCCCGCTCGGTGAAACTCGTCGACCCCAGCGGGTACTTCTTCCCGATTTCGTAGTCTTCCCAGTGGCGCGGGGGATCGGTCGGCATGATTGCGGTCTTCGCAGAGCAGGCCCGATCACGCAAGCCCACCTGCTCTGGCCCGCCCGCTAGCCAGCCGGCGGGCCCTCGGCTAGCCTCTCCGGGCAGGGGGAGGCGACCGATGAACGAACCCAGCCTTGTCCGGCGCCTGACGACGATCGTGGCGATCGACGTGATCGGATTCAGCACGCTGGCGGCGCGCAACGAGGAGCATGCGCTCGGCCTGCTGCGTTCCCGCATGGCGCTCGCCGAGACCTACATCAAGCAGCACCGTGGCCGCGTGTTCAAGATGACGGGCGACGGCCTGCTCGCCGAATTCGCAAGCCCGGTCGAGGCCGTCCGGGCCGCGGTCGAGATCCAGGAGGCGATGCGCACGACCAACGCGCTGGCCGCCGTCGAGGACCGCCTCAACCTGCGCATCGGCGCCAACCTCGGCGACGTCGTCGAAAGCGGCGACGACCTGATGGGCGATGCCGTCAACGTCGCCGTGCGGCTGGAGTCGATCGCGTTGCCTGGCGGCATCTGCGTCTCGGCCGCGATCTACCAGCAGATCGTGGGCAAGCTGACGCTCGGTGCCGAGGACATGGGCGAGCAGCAGGTGAAGAACATCCCGCGGCCCATCCACGCCTATCGATTGACGGCCGAAGGCGCGCCGCCCGCGCCGCCGGCCGTGCCCAAACCGGCCGCGAGCGGCGCACGGCCGCGCCTGCTCCTCGCAGGTGGCACGCTCGTTGCCGTGGCGGCGGCCGCCATCGTGGGCGCACTGCTGCTGCGCGATACCCCGGCGCCGGCGCCGGAAAAACCGGCGCAGGCCGCGGTCGCGCCGGTCGCAGCCCCGGTTACAACTCCGGTGGCGGTTCCCGCTCCGCCGCCGGCCACCGTTCCGCGCACTTTCGCCGCCGCCGACATTCCATTTGTCACCTCCCGGCGCCGGCGCGATCTCGAAGCCTACGAGCAGGCCGAAGGCGCCAAGGCCATGGCGATCAACATCCGTGGCTGGGTCGACTACGCAAGCCGGCGGATCGACGACCGCACGGCCCGCGCGGTGGCTCTCGAAGCCTGCAACGCCACGGTCCAAAAGCAGGTCCGGAACATCCGGGACTACGACCGCTGCATGATCTACGCCGCCGGCAACAATGTGGTGTGGTCGTTCAAGCCGCCGGCCATGCCGCCTCAACCCTATGTCGCCGCCGCCCGACCGGCGCCGCCGATCGCGCTCGACCCGGCCGCCGTGCCGCTGATCGGCGATGCCACACGCAAGGCGTTGGCCGACGACTATGCCAAGGTCACTCGCAGCAAGGTGTTCACCATCGGCCGCAACCGGAACGATTGGTGGTCGAGCAGCGACAACGAGTCCGACGCCATCCGCCGCACCCTGCAATCCTGTGGCCATCTCACCGGCCGGCCCTGCTTCGTCTATGCCATCGGCGACCAGGTCATCGTTCAGACGCCGCAGAAATTCAAGGTCGTCGAGGTTTTCACGCCGCAGGACCTGGCGAGTCTGGAGCCTGCGCAACAGGAAGCAGTCGAGCGCTATCTGGTGGCCGACGACTGGCGGGCGATCGCCGTCGCGCGCAACGGCCGCATTGGTATTGCGGTCGGTCGCGGCAGCGAGGATGAGGCGGCCGATCAGGCGCTGCGGGAGTGCGCGCGGGCCGGCGGCAGCGAATGCGCCGTGTCGGCGGTCGGCCCCTTCCTCGTCACGCGCAACTGAGCGCCAAGTTCAGTCGGACATGGCGGCGCCAAAACGCTTGGCGATCTCCTCCAGCATGACTTCCGAGGCGCCGCCGCCGATCGCCTGGACGCGCGCGTCGCGCGACATGCGCTCGACCGCCGTCTCGCGCACGAAACCGGCGCCACCGTGGAATTGCACGCAGTCGTAGAGGACCTCGTTCACGAGATCGCCGGCCAGCGCCTTCACCATGGAAACCTGGGCCACGCAGTCCGTGCCCTGGGCATCGAGCCAGGCGGTATGATGGACGAGCTGGCGCGCCGCCTCGACCTCGGCCAGCCGCTTGGACAGGCGCTGGCGGATCGCCTGCTTGTCCCACAGCGGCGCGCCGAAGGCGGTGCGCTGGTTCACATACTCGAAGGTGAGACGCAGCGCTTCCCGCGCCTCGGCCATCGCCATCGCGCCGATCACCAGACGTTCGGTCTGGAAGTTGGCCATGATCGAATAGAAGCCGCGGTTCTCCTCGCCCAGCACGTTCTCGGCCGGCACGCGGCAATCCTCGAAGACGAGCTCGGCGGTGTCCGAGGACCGCCAGCCCGTCTTGTCGAGGGCGCGGCCGACGCGGAAACCGGGCGTTCCCTTCTCGACGATGAACATGGTGATGGCGCGGCTGCCCTTGGCCTCGGGATCGGTGCGGGCGGCGATGAAGTAGAGATCGCCGTGCACGCCGTTGGTGATGAACATCTTGGCGCCGTTCAGCACATAGGAATTGCCGTCGCGCACGGCCCGGGTGCGGATGCCGGCGACATCGGAGCCGGCGCCCGGTTCGGTGACGCCGACCGCCGTGATCAGCTTTCCCTCCATGATTCCCGGCAGGTATTTCTCGAGCTGGCGCCTGGTTCCGAAGCGCACGAGATGCGGGCTCGCCATGTCGGTGTGCACAAGCACGGTGATGGCGAAGCCGCCGTGGGTGGAACGGCCCACTTCCTCGGCCAGTACCACCGAGGCGCGGGCGTCGAGGCCGGCGCCGCCCAGCGCCTCGGGCACGCGCAACGAAAAGAAGCCGAGCTCGCCCATCTCGCGCAGGACCTCGCGCGGCACGAAGCCCGCCTGTTCCCACTTGGGGCCGTGCGGGCGCACCCGCTCGTCGACGAAGCGGCGGAGCTGGGCGCGGATGAGGTCGTGGTCTTCGCTGAAGATGGGGTGTGCCATGGCGGCGGGATGCTACACTCCCCTCATGTCGCGCGACAAACGCCTGCAAGACCGTTCGATCTATCCGCACTGGTGCACCGACACGGTGCGCTTCTCCGACCAGGACGCGGCCGGCCACATCAACAACGTGGCGCTCTGCGCCTATCTCGAGACCGCCCGCCTCACTTTCATTCGCGATATGGGGATGATGAGCCGCGGCGAGGACGGCGTGCGCGGCATCTCGGCCGGCATGAACGTGAGTTTCCTGGCCGAGTCCCACTGGCCGGGCCAGGTCGAGCTCGGCACCGGCGTGATCGGCGTCGGCACCAGCTCGGTTACCGTCGGATCGGCCGCCTTCAAGGACGGAGCCTGCATCGTGGCGGCCGAAATGACCGTGGTCCGACTAAAAGGCAGAACGCCCCATCCGATCGGCCCGGACCTGCGCGCGGCCCTGGAAAAGTATCGTTTGAAGGGCTTTTAGCCCCGCTTGACCGGATGGGCGTTCGCTCGTATCTTTGCGTCTGCGAGTAAGTCGCAACTGCACGGAAACGGGCAAAAGTTCATGTATCTCTGCATCTGTCGGGCCATTCGGGAACGCGATGTCGATGCCGCCGTCCGGGCGGGCGCGCGCAAGCCGGCCGACGTCTTCCGCGCCTGCGGCAAGAGCCCGCAATGCGGCACCTGCGCCTGCGACCTGCGCGAGCGCATCGCGCAGACCATTGCGATTGAAGAGACCCGCCAGCCCGTCCTTATGGCTGCCGACTAGCTCGAGCTTTCGCCTTCGCCGATCTGGGTCTGCAGGTAGTTCTGCTCGCCCACCTTCTCCAGCAGTCCGAGTTCCGTTTCGAGGAAATCGATGTGCTCCTCGGCGTCCTCGAGGATGTCGACCACGATCTCGCGGCTGACGAAATCCTTGGCCGTCTCGCAATGCGCCACGGCCGCCACCAGGTCGGTGCGGGCCGCGGTCTCCAGCTTGAGGTCGGCGGCGAGGCATTCGGGCACTGTCTCGCCGATCGTCAGTTTGCCGAGATCCTGGAGGTTGGGCAGCCCGTCCAGCAGCAGGATGCGCTTGATCAGCTTGTCGGCGTGCTTCATCTCGCCGATCGATTCCTCGTAGATCTTCTTGCCGAGGCGATCGAAGCCCCAGTGGTTCATCATGCGCGCGTGCAGGAAGTACTGGTTGATGGCCGTGAGCTCGTTCTTCAGGAGCTTGTTGAGCTCGGCGATGATCTGCGGGTTGCCCTTCATGGCGAACCTCCTGGATAGGGTGTTCGTTACAGATACGCTCCAGAAAGGCCGAAGCAACCACGGAGTGCGCGAGTGAGAACCGTTCGCTCAAAAATATGCGCGCGCATGCCTCTGGCGTGAAAACGACACGCAACAAAAGCCTTATCCATGCGTTGCATGATGTCGGTGGACGTCAACACCAGGAGTACCAATCATGCCGCTCGACAAAGCCAAGACCACCATTGTGCTGCCCAAGCTTCCTTATGCAGAGGATGCTCTGGCGCCGGTGATCTCAGCCAACACCATTTCCATTCACTACGGCAAGCACCACGCGACGTACATCAAGACGCTGAACGAACTGATCGCCGGCACGCCCTACGAGGGCAAGTCGCTGGAGGAGATTGTGGTGGCCTCGGCCAAGGACAAGGACGCGGCCGCCAAGAAGATCTTCAACAACGCGGCCCAGGCCTGGAACCACGATTTCTACTGGCACAGCATGACGCCGAAAGGCGGCGCGCCCGCGGGCAAGATCAAGGACGCGCTGGAGAAGAGCTTCGGCGACCTCGCCGCCTTCAAGAAGCAGTTCGGTGCGGCGGCGGCCGGCCAGTTCGGCAGCGGATGGGCCTGGCTCGTGAAGGGCAAGGACGGCGCGCTCAAGGTCGAGACGACGTCGAACGCCGACACGCCGATTGCCCACGGCGGCACGCCGCTCCTCGTCGCCGACGTATGGGAGCACGCCTACTACCTCGATTACCAGAACCGCCGGCCCGACCATGTCACGGCGTGGCTCGACAAGCTCGTGAACTGGTCGTTCGCCGAGAAGAACCTCAACTAGGCAAGGAGACCGCCATGCTGGGCACCATTCTGCTGATCGTCCTGATCCTGATCCTGGTCGGTGCCCTGCCGCACTGGGGCTACAGCAGCGGCTGGGGCTACTACCCGAGCGGCGGCATCGGCCTCGTGCTGCTCATCGTCGTGATCCTTCTGCTGATGGGACGAATATAGCCGTCAGTACCGAAAGGTGATGTTCACCGAACCGAACTGCGTAAACCGGTCCTGCTGGTAGAACTCGGGCGTGCGCAGCACCTGCGTGTAAGTGAAGCGCACGCCGCCATAGAGGAGCGCGAAGCCCACCTGGGCCTCGCCGACGAAGGGCCGATGGCCGACGCTCTGGCTATAACCGTCGGTGTTACCGTCGAGGAAGATGTTGCGGGCGACCGCCTGGGCATCGACGCCGGCAAACAGATACCAGCCGAAGCTGCCGTCGCCGATGAAGGCCTCCGACCCGGGCAGCGCAGGCCGGGCGCGCGTCGGCCCGAAATCGTCGCGCAGGTTCTTGCCGATGCGCCCGGTGCCGCCGAAGCTGGCATAGGTGGCGACGTTGCCGAGTGCCGCGCCCATGCGCGGGATGAAGTCGACCTCCAGCTTCGGATCCTCGATCAGCGTGGATCGTCCGGTGCGCCAGCGCCGTTCGAAGGCAAGGCCCACGGTCGGCTCGTTGTGCAGCTGATTGGCCCAGCCATTGGCCGAGGCAACGCCGATCAGCGAATGGAAATTGTTCTGCACGAACTCGCCACCCGCCGCCGGCCCGATCACGCCGAGATCGAGCTGCAGCGTGTCGAGCCGCATCGGGTCGTTCGTCCCCGTCTTCTCGTCGAATCGCTTGTAAGTGTACTGAAAGGCGAAGCTGCCATAGAGCCAGGCCGCGTAGGGCCGGTCGTTGTAGATCGGCTGCGCCACCCAGGTATCCGCCGGCGTGTAGATATTCTGGCCGAACGAGACCGCGATGCGACGGATGACCGACGTCGATGCCGGCTCGCCGAAGAAGGTCGGCACGGTCGTGGCCGCCACGATGCCGGCGGGCAACTCCGTCAGCGCCGGCGACAGCCAACCGATGCGCACGCCGCTGGTGTAGTCGCGATCGGAACGGGCGATGCGGTTGAACACGTCGTTCTCGACCTGGAACGTGTAGATGCTGCGCTGCTCGTCTTCGGTGGCCGAGGAGGGCGGCGGCGGCTTGGACTGCGCCAAAGCGCCGAAACTGCCGACGAAATGCGCAGCCATCGCCAAGGCCATAGTCGTGGCGACTTTAACTTTCATGAACGGCTAACGCCGCACCGGTCGATGGGTTGCGCCTACTTCGCGTTGGCGGGCGCGGATGCGTGCCAAAGCTCCGCCCGCCAGCGCGCGGCGATCAGGAGCGTCAAGCCGATTCCCAGCAGGCTGTAGAGCGAGCCGGTCGCGGCAAAGCCGGCACACTCGACCAGCGGCCCCGACAGCAGCAGGCCGAGCGGCAGGCCGTAGACGGCCAGCATGCGCACGCCCATCACCCGGCCGCGGAAGGCGGGCGCGGTGAGGCGCAGGATGATGACGGCCATCGGCACCATGCAGAAGCTCTGCACAAGGCCTGCCGCAAACAGGACGGCTTCGCCCAACAGCGGATGTTCCACCCAGGAAAAGACCAGGTTGAAGGCGAACCACGCCAGCGTGCAGGCGACCATGGTGCGCGCCGCCCGGATCCGCGCGCCGTGGGTGGAGACCACGATCGAGCCGAGCAGGGCGCCGCCGGCGAAACTCGCGATCAGCCAGCCCAGGCCTGTCTGGCCGAGGCCATAGATGTCGCGCGCGACATAGGCGAGGAGCGAGCCCACCAACGGGTAGGCCGCGAAATTCACCAGGAAGGCCAGCAGCATCACCGCGCGCACCACCGGCGTCGACCAGACGTAGGTGAAGCCCTCCTTGAGAGACTGCAGCGGCGAGCCGTGCATCGGCACTTCGCCCAGCACCCTGACGCGCTTGGTCCCGACGCCGAACGTCAACGCGAGGCTGACCGCGTAGACGGCGCAGACCGCGACATAAGCCAGGCCCGAGCCCAACGCCGCCACCAGCGCCGCGCCCGAGAGGGCACCCACGATGCGCGCCGAGTCGGCGGTGGTGCGCGACACGCCCATGGCCCGCATCAGGTAGTCGGCCGGCATGGTCTCGCCGACCAGCAGGTTGCGCATGGTGATGTCGGAGGGCCGCACCAGGCCGATTACCGCAGCGAGCACGAACACCGGCACCGGGCTCGCGAGGCCAGTCAGGAAGAGCGCCATCAACGCCAGCGCGACAGCGACGTAGGTGGCGCGCATCAGGCAGAGCAGGTTGCGGTTGCCGAAGCGGTCGCCTGCCATCCCGAACAGCGGCGAGATCAGCGTCCCCAGGAACTGCAGCGATCCGAAGACCGCCAGCGCCAGGACCGACTCGGTCGCGACCAGCACGAACCAGCCCAGGATCACGCCTTCCATCTCGAACGCCCAGGACGCAAGCAGGTCGG
>LNFM01011687.1_pt1 | contig 11840 bp, 8 predicted proteins | sample 596031 | NCBI WGS metagenome assembly LNFM01 (sample SAMN04254537, study PRJNA301005) | activated carbon metagenome | isolation source: dual media filters at the Ann Arbor, Michigan drinking water treatment plant | place: USA: Ann Arbor | reverse complement strand
CCCGAACTGCCGTAGGTCCACCTCCACCCGCTGCCATTCGTCGCCGACGTCGAACTCGAGCTCCGCGCCGTCCCACTCCTTCGAGACGGTGAACAGCACGGCCCCATAGCGCCCGGGTGTGCCGCGGATCCAGAACGACAGCGTCGGCATCGTCGTCAGGTTCGCCGGGGTCATCGCCTGCGGGCCCGGGAAGTACATCGCCCCCGCCCACGTAGGGCCCTCGCGCGCCCGGACGTCGCCGGTCACGACGAGCGCGCCCGCGCTGCCGTGGACGCCGGGTGACTCGACGGTGAGCGCCGCCTCGGACTCGCCCTCGATCAGCGCATCGGTCGATCGCACCCAGCCGAAGCCGAAGCGCACCATCGGCTCGGTGTCGAAATCGGAGACCAGGCCGTGCTCCGATCCGACCGGCGGCGGCGCGTCCATCAACGCCTGCCGATCCGCCCACCGGCGCAGCGCCTCGGGATCGAGGCAGCGCGCCGGCGACTCCCAGCCCTGCACGGCCGCCAGCGCGCCCGGCCCGGCGTCGACGCCGGCGTCCTCGAGCGCCGTCAGCACGCCCCGCACCGCCTCTGCGCCCGCGGCGAGGCAGCGGCGTTGCTGCAGCGCGTCGGGGCCGTCGACCTCGCGGCACGCCGCCGCGTGGGCCTCGCGCCACGCATCCACATGGGCGGCCAACGCCGGCTCGATCGACGACCACGCGTCGGCACCGATGCGCGCGGCGAGGCGACCCCGAGCCGCGTCGCTCCACACGTCGTCGAGCTGCGCCGCAGCGCGCTCGCACTCCGAGGGCGCGCGGCGCCACCACCCCGCGATCGCGATCCCCCCGACCAACATCGCCGCTCCCGCCGCCGCCCAGCGCCACCGGCGTCGGCGCGCCGCGACCAGCCCCGCGATCACGGCCTGCATCGAGGGGTGCCGGTCCTCGGGCCGGAACGCGAGCCCGCGCTCGAGCACCGATCGCACCCGCGCCGGCACGCGATGCGGACGCGACGGTGACCGCACCAACCCCGTGCGTCGCGCCGCGTCGTCCTCGAACGGTGACTCGCCGAACAGCGCCAGCCACAGCGAGAGGCAGAACGCGTACTGATCGCTGCGCGCGTCGGCGAGCTCTCCCGCGAGCTGCTCCGGGGCCATGTACGCGGGCGTGCCGACGATGCGGCCCGCGTCGGTGCCCGTCACCTCGGACTCGGTCGACGTCACGCTTCCCGCCTCCCCCGACGCCGCCCCGACGCGGCGCGCGACGCCGAAGTCCAGCACCCGCACGCGGCCGCGCCCGCCGTGCTCGTCGTCGTCGATCATCACGTTGTCGGGTTTGAAGTCGCGGTGCACCAGCCCCGCGGCGTGGGCCGCTTGCAGGCCGCGGCCCGCGTCGACGAACACGTCGACGATGCCCTGCCACGGCCGCGGCGCCGCGGCCAACCACTGCCGCAGCGTCCGCCCACGGACGAACTCCATCGCCACGAACACGCGCCCGGCGTGCTCGCCGATCTCGTACACAGTGACCACGTTGGGGTGCGACAGCCGGGCGGCGGCCTGGGCCTCGCGACGGATCCGCCGCTGGCCGTCGTCGGACTCGAGCTGCGGCCGCACCAGCTTGATCGCGACCTTGCGCTCGAGCGCGTCGTCGTACGCGGAGTACACGACGCCCATGCCACCCTCGCCGATGCGCTCGAGCACGACGAAGCGGCCGATCCGCACCGGCTCGGCGATGCGGCCGAACAGCGCCTCGCGCACGCGCGCCTCGAGTCGCCGCACCTCGAGCCCACGCAGCGCCTCGGCCTCGGTCGCGTCGCCGAGCGCGGTCGGGGCGAAGGCGTCCGAGGCGGTCGGCTCGCTCGGCGCGTCAGCCACCCGGGCCTCCCCCGACGGTGAGGCAGCGCCGCGCGACGATCCGGCTCACGACAACAGACACTCTCGCAGCTCGCGGACGCGCGCGTCGAGTTCGTCCTCGCCGAGCGGTGGGGTCGACGCGCCGCCGCCCAGCGCGGAGAGCCGCTCGAGCACCAGCTCGCGACCGCGACGCAGGCGGGTCTTCGCGGTGCCGAGGGGAATCGCGAGCGACTCCGCGATCTCGCCCGCCGTCAGCCCCTCCCAGTAGTGGAGCTCGAGGGCGCACTGGTACTCGAGCGGGACCTCGCGGAGCGCCGCGAGCAGCAGCGCCTGCACGCGGTCCTTCGCGACCACCCGGCTCGGCGACGGCCGGAGATCCGACACCGATCGCTGGGTGAAGTCGATCGGCTCGGCGACGCGCGCCGCGAAGTGCTTGCGCAGCAGGTTGTGCGCCACGCCGAACAGGTACGAGCGGAAGCTGGCGTCGTCCCGCAGCCGATCGCGCCCCTCGACGCAGGCGAGGAACGTCCGCTGCACCAGATCCTCGTCGCCGTCGGTGAGCTTGTTGCGGAAGAAGCGGACCACCGCGTCGAAGTGGCGCCCGAACAGCTCCTCGCCCGCGGTCGCGTCGCCGCTGCGCCACCGCTCGAGCAGGACGAGGTCCGGCACCACCGCAGGATGGTATCGGCGCACCCACGGCCGGTCCAGTCACTCGAGCACACCCGTGAAGTCCACCGCGATGTCGCAGGGGAACCCGAGCACGTTCCACTGCTCGACCACGTCACCGCAGGCGGCACCGTCGCACGCGAAGCCGACGTCGTAGGTGCCGTCGATCGAGCCGGCCTCGGCCCACGTGACGCCGTAGTGCGCCGTGAGTTGCACGTTCGCGTCGGGTCCACCCATCGCGGCGTAGTCGACGGTGACCATCGCGTCGCAGCCGAAGCCGTCGTCGGTCTCCGTGCACGCGAACGCGTTACCGAGGTCGCCGTAGGACTCCTGCATCGCGAACGTGCCGTCGTCCGCGGGCTCTCCCAGCGTGATCGCCCACGGGGCGTCGTCGCCGGCTTCGCTCGCGCACCCGACGGGCTCGAGCACCGCGGCGCCGCCCGTGAGCGCATAGCGGCCGAACATCGATGGCGCGCCACCGGTGCTGTCGTCGCCGCCCTCGCTGCTGCCTGCGGTGGAGGACGACGACGCGCCCGTGGCCTCGCCGCCAGGACCGGAGGTCGAGGTCGCGGTGCTCGAGGTCGCGGTGCTCGAGGTCGCGGTGCTCGAGGTCGCGGCGTTGGAGGTCTCGTCGCCGACCGTGCTCGACGAGTCGTCACCGCTCGGCGTGCCCGACTCGGACGACGACGACGACGGACCACAGGCGAGCGCGAAGGACAGCCCGCTGGGAAGCAGGCTGGGAAGTAGGATGGAGAACTTGGACATGCGGCGGTCTCGACTCGATCGAGGAGTCCGCGGCGGCGTCCCCGGGATTGCGGACCCGGTCGATTTCCACCGACCGGCCCGCAGGCGGCCCTACGACCGCGAATCCGCCGGTCTTCCCCCTGCCCGTTCCACCCGCGCCTTCACCCCGAGCAGCATCCGCCGATCCATCACGAACCCGATCGGCTCCAACAACCACGGCCCCTGGGCCAGCGCCGCCCGCCAATCCCCCGAGTAGTCGGTCCGCATCCGGCTGACGAAGCGCGTCCGCTTCCCCGGCAGCTCCTCGAGGTGGAACAACCACGACATCGACACCCGCCCCGGAATCGGATCGCCCGCGACGCCGTCGCCGTCCCCGTGGTGGGCATGCGCGACCCACCATTGCCCCGGCTCGATCGCGACCACCGGCAGCGGCGGCATGTCCGGGTGCAATCGCAGCGCATCCCCGACGCGAATCTCCGTCCACTCCGGGTGCACGTCCTCGGCATTGTGCACATCGCAACCGACCAGGTTTTCCAACCATTGATAGCTGTAGAAACCCGCGCGCCCCTGCCCGATCTGCGCCACCCACGGCCACACCGCGGCCATCGGCGCGTCGATCTCGACCGCGTGGGTCCAGCTCCACCGCGGCGTGGGCACCCGATCATCGCCGGGGTACGGCCGCGCGGCGAGGGCCGCGTCGATGCCCCAGTGCGCGCGAATGCGGCGCAGGAACGGGGTCGCGAGGCTCGCGAGCATCGCGAGCGCCCCGACGATCCCCTCGCCGACGTCGGCGATCCCGTCGTGCGCGTGGGCCACCCGCCCCTCCGCGCGCCGGGCAAGGCCGCGCAGCTGCTCGCGCTGCATGAAGTGGTGCACCGGTCGCATCCACACCGCGCGCAGGCCCACGCCGTCGGAGAAATCCACGCGCGCCCGCACGTGCAGCCGCGTGCGCCCGGGCTCGAGCCGCTCGAGCACGAACGCCCAGCTCGCGCGCCACCACGTCGCCGGCTCCGGGGCGTCGAAGGGCAGCTGCGCGCCGTGCCCGAGATCATACAGACCCCCCAGCACCAGCAACCGCTCGGGATCGATCTCCAGCACCTCGAATCCGTCGTCGCCCTGCGGTCGCGCGGGCAATCGATCGCCCACCGCGAGGTCCTGCCACGCCGGCACCACCACCTCGGCGCTCGGCACCCCGGCGTTGTCGAGGCGGTCGTAGCTGTACCAGCCCGCGCGACGGCAGCCCATCTGCAGCAGCCACGGCCAGATCGCGGCGGGCTCGGCCGCGATCGTGATGCCCTCGGTGACGCTCGCGCGGGGCTTCGCAATCCAGTGATCCCCCGGCAGCCCGCGGGTCTGCTCGACGCCCTCGGGCGTGCCGAGCTCCTCGGCGAGCCCCGCGAGCAGGTGGCGGCGGATGAACCGCGAGAACGGCCCGATGCGCCCGAAGTAGCGCCGCACGTGTGCCCACGCGTCGTCGTCGGTTGCGTCGAGCCGCAGCTCGAGTCGCACGCGCGCGTCCCCATCGCCCCACGGCTCGACCGCCAGCGACCACGCCACGCGGGCGAACCCCGGCGCCGCGAACCCGGCGAAGTCCGCGGGCGCCACGTCGGCGAACTCCATCGCCGGCTGCCAGAACTTCCCGATCGCACCGACCGCCACCTCGACCCCGGGCAGCTCGGCGAGGATCTGGAACCCCGGCCCGTCCGGCGGCAGATCGTCGATCGACAGGTGCGCGCGCCCGTGCATCCGCCCCGCGATCCGATCGGGCACGAGCCGCAGCTCGAACAACGCCCGCACCAGCGCCGACCGTGTCCCATCGAGGTGCCGCAGGTGTGGCCAGACGCGCTGCGGCGTCGCGGCGATCGTCACCTCGTCGACCTCGATCAACCGCGGTGTGGGGATGAAGTCCTCGAGCATGGGACCATGCTCGGGGTGCGCGGCGCGACGCGGGTGCGCAGCGTTTGCTGGCGGGTCCGCGTCGCGTACGCCAAACCGCGGGCCCGTCAGCGTGTTCGCGCGGCGGGCAGGACGTCGGATGCGGCGGTCAGCAGGACCTCGGGGGCGTCGAGCGGTCGCCCCGTCGCCTGCGCGACGAAACAGCGCAGAACGTCGACGACGCGCGCCAACGAGGCGTCCGCTCCGAGTCGCGTGCGCAGGTCCGCGGCCCCGGCCCCGAACTCCACCGCGAGGAACCGTCGGTATGTCCGCACGACGGCGCGCTCGTCGGCCACCGGATCCACGACCTGAGTACGGAGCATCAGCAGCGTCAACACGAGGGGTTCCAATGCGTCGATGCCCCCCCACCCGGCGGGGCAATCGAGCACCGCCGCGAGGCGACGATCGAGCAGCGCAACGACATCATCGCGCCGGATACCATCGAGCTCGTTCACAGGACCTCCCAATCGTCGGCCTCGACAGGACGCTCGACGTGCGCCTCGGGATGCTCGAAGTACGGGCGGAGGTATGACGTGCGCGGATGTCCGTCTGGCCCGGTGAGCGCATCGACCCGGTGGACCGCGACGTCGACCGTCACGTGGTGGAACCACCGGACCGCGAGCCCCTTCGCCAACACGTAGATCGCCGGCGAGGCCGGCTCGACGACGACCGCATGGGCGCGCCGATCGAGCTGGATCGCCGTGGGAAGCAGCGCGCGTGCCGCCTGCGCGCAGCGCCCCGACACTGCGGGATGAGCGTCCAGAATCGCCGCGACTGCGTTCCGCTGCTGAGGGGCCCACGGAATCACGGGCACCAGCGTAGCAGGGCGGGCACCGAGGCGCCGCTCGGATGTCGCCACGCCCACGCATTTTCCAGCTCGAGGGGTCACGTCCCACAGGACCGCGCACGCACATCGGCCCTTCACTCGCTCCGAACGACCACCGCCGAGTCAGATCCGCCCAGTGAACGCCTCACTCCCCGATCCTGACCGCCTCCCGGTCACCCCACCCGAGTGAACCGAGCTCACCCGTCGCGGCGCTCTTCGAGCTCCGTCCACCGCGCGACGAGCGTCGCTGCGACGCCGCGCGCCGCCTCGAGCTTTGCCAGCAATGCGGCCTGATCCGCCTGCGGCCGCGCGTAGAACCCCTCGCTGCACATCTCGGCCTCGAGCGCGCCGACCTGCTGCTCCGCAGCGTCGACCTTCTCGAGCAACCCGTCGAGCTCATGCCGCTCGGTGAAGCTCAACCCCTTGCGCGCGACTGGCTTCGCGACCACCACCGGCGCCGCGGCGACCTTGCGCGCCGCAGCGGCCCGCGCCGCGTCGGCCAGGGCCTCGGCGCGGCGCTCGGACCAGTCGGACCAACCGCCCTGGTACTGCGTCACGCGGCCGTCCTCGAAGGCGAGGATCGAGGTCGCGACGCGATCGAGGAACCACCGGTCGTGGGTGACCACGAGCAGCGTGCCGCGGTAGTCGATGAGCGCCTCCTCGAGGGCACCCAACGTCATCACGTCGAGGTCGTTGGTCGGCTCGTCGAGCACGATCACGTTGGCGCCGTCGCGCAGCAGCCGGGCCAGGGCCACGCGCGCCCGCTCGCCGCCCGACAAGGTCGACACCTTCTGGCGCTGGTCCTGCGGGCTGAACAGGAACCGCTCGAGGTACGTGCGGGTGTCGTAGGTCTCGCCGCCGAGCTCGATCGGGCCGCGATCGCCCGCGACGTTCTCGAACACCGTGAGGTCGTCGCGCAGGCCGCTGCGCTCCTGGTCGAGGTAGGCGATGCGCGTGTTCTTGCCGTGGCGCAGCACGCCGGCCGACGGCGGCACCACGGCGGTGAGCACCCGCAGCAGGCTGGTCTTGCCGCAGCCGTTGTTGCCGACGATGCCGATGCGCTCGCCCTCCGACAGTCGCAGCGTGAAGTCCGAGACCAGGCGGCGGCCGGCGATGTCGACCGCGATCGACTCGGCCTCGATGATCATGTTGCCCGAGCGGGCGGCGTCCATCGCGATGGTCGCGGTCCGCTCGACCCGCATCGGCGCCTGGGCGATCGCGGCCTGGGCCCGGTCGATGCGCGCCTTCTGCTTGGTCGTGCGCGCCTGCGGGCTGCGGCGCAGCCAGTCGAGCTCACGGCGCAGGAAGTTGCGGCGGTTGGACTCGACGCGCTCGGCGTGGGCCATGCGCTCGGCCTTCGCCTCGAGGTACATCCCCCAGCCGCCCTCGTACGAGAACACCTCGCCGTCGTCGACCTCGAGCGTGCGCGTGACCACGCGATCGAGGAGATACCGATCGTGGGTGATGAGGATGAGCGCGCCGGTGTGCCGCTCGACGAGCCAGTTCTCGAGCCACTGCACCGCCTCGACGTCGAGGTGGTTGGTCGGCTCGTCGAGGATCGCCAGCTCGGGGGACGCCACCAGGATCTGCGCCAGCGCGACGCGGCGACGCTCGCCGCCGCTCATCGGATCGACGATCGCCTCGGGGTCGCGGATGCCGACGTGGTCGAGGATCGTCTCGGCCTCGTGGCGCATGCTCCAGCCGCCGAGCAGCTCGACCTTGGCGGCCGCGGCGGCCTGGCGCTCGAGCAAGGACGCCTGGTCGCCCTCGCCGCGCTCGAGCTTCGCGGAGAGCTCGGTGTGCAGCGCGACGGCGGCCTGCCACGGCACCAGCCCGGCGAGCACGACGTCGATCGCCCGCGCGCCCGCGGGCAGCTCGGGGGTCTGCGTCAGGTAGCCCATGCGCAGGTTGGTGCGGCGCACGACCTCGCCCGCATCTGCGCTCTCGATGCCGGCGAGGATCTTCGCCAGCGTGCTCTTGCCCGAGCCGTTGCGACCCACCAGGCCCACGCGCTCGCCCTCGCCGACCGAGAGCGTCGCGTCGCGCAGCACGTCGCGCGTGCCGTACGTCCGTCGCAGGCCGCGGGCGCCGAGGATGGTCACGACACCGCCGTGGCGCCGTGCAGACGCGGGATCGCGGACGTCGTGGGTCGAGGCATCGGCGCGGAGCTTCGCACAACGGACGCGCGCGCGCCAAGGCGGCCCAGCGGGCCGCAGCTCATGCCAGGAGGCCGCGCAGCGCGTCGGCGATGTCGTCGGTCGCGCGCGCTGCGGCCCGCGAGATCCCGGTGAGCTGCAGGAAGCCGTGGGGCAGCGTCGGCTCCTCGCGCACCGCGACCGGCACGCCGCACTCGCGCAGGCGCGTGGCGTACGCGAGGCCCTCGTCGCGCAGGGGATCGAAGCCGGCGATCACGACGACCGCGGGCGCGAGGCCCCGCAGATCGGCGGCGCGCAGCGGCGACACGCGCGGGTCGGTGCGATCGAGGTGGCCCGGCAGCGCGTGGCGCTCGAACCACGCCATCAGCCCCGCGCCGAGCCACGGCGCGTCGGCGAAGATCGATCGCGACGGATAGTCGGCCGCGACGTCGGTGCTGGGGTACACGAGCAGCTGCGCGCGCGGCTGCGGATCGCCGTGCTCCTTCGCGAGCTGACACACGACGGTCGCCAGCTTCGCGCCGCGGCTGTCGCCGGCGACCGCGATGCGATCGGGCCGCACGCCGAGCGCCGCGACGTTGTCCAGCGCCCAGCGATACGCCGCCAGGGCGTCCTCGGCGGCGTCGACGTAGGAATGCTCGGGCGCGAGGCGGTAGTCGATCGCGACGACGACCACGTCGGCGCGCGCCGCGAACGTCCGACACACCACGTCGTGCGTGTCGAGATCGCCGATGACGCCGCCGCCGCCGTGCAGGTACACCACCATCGGCAGCACCGCGTGCGCGCGCGGTCGATACACGCGGCCGGGGATCGTGCCGTGCGGCGCGGCGATCTCGACGTCGCGCACCGACGCCACCGCCGGCGGGTGGCGCTCGAGGACCGACATGCGCCGGTACTCACGACGCGCCCGCGCGACGCTGCCGTGCTCGATCGGCGTGTGACGCGAGACCCGACGCAGCAGATCGGCCCACTGCACCTGGGCGTCGAGGCGGTGATCGCCCGAGCGCAGGGCCGAGCGCGCCATCAGGGCCTCGACGATCGACGGCGGCACGCGGGCCAGGGTCCGCGCCATCACGACCTCGACGCGTTGACGGGCAGCGGAGATGCGGGAGCGTGCGCGCGCGGTCGAGGGCATGGACCCGGCAGTCTACGCGAAGCCCCGGCAGACGCTGCGATCGCGGCGTCGGCGCGCTGCGCAATTCTGCCGTTCGCGGGCCCCAGGAGGCGAAATTCTGGCATCGGTGCGATCGCCCCGCGCCGAGGCGGGCGGGCCCGCGTCTCCCCCTCGGATGTTCATCGCACGCACGCGACTCCTCGGACTGGGCCTCGGCGTCCTCGGGGCGACCGGGATCGCGGGCTGCTACCAGGGCGTGCCGGGCGGCCGCGACGACGGGCCCGTCGATGCGGGCACCGACGGCGACGGCACCGACGACGGCGCCGAGCCACCGCCGGGCGTCGAGGTCGTGTGCGACGACGCCGCCCCGAGCACGCCACCGGTGCGCATGCGCCTGCTGACGCGCTTCGAGTACGACAACACGGTGCGCGACCTGCTGGGCGACACCACGGCGCCGGCGCGATCGTTCGCGCCCGAGAACAAGAGCGGCCTGTTCGAGAACGACGCCGAGATCCACCAGGTCAGCAAGGACGTCGTGCGCCAGTACCTCGACGCCGCCGAGGACGTCGCCGATCGTGCGGTGCTCGAGCGCCTGCCGCTGCTGGTCGCGTGCGATCCCCTCGCCGCGGGCGCGTCGGTGTGCGAGCAGGCGTTCCTCGGCGAGTTCCTGCCGCGCGCGTTCCGTCGGCCCGTCACCGCCGAGGAGACCGCCGCGTTCGCGGCGCTGTTCGAGACCTCGCTCGCTACGTTCGGCTTCACCGAGGCGGTGTCGATCACCACCCAGGCGATCCTCCAATCGCCGCAGTTCCTCTACCGCATCGAGGCGGTGCCCGAGGGCGCGGGCCCGGGCGATCTGGTCGCGGTGGGCGGCTACGAGATGGCCTCGCGCCTGTCGTACTTCCTCACCGCGTCGATGCCCGACGCCGCGCTGCTCGCCGCGGCGCAGGCGGGCCTGCTCGACGACCCCGAGGGCGTCGAGGCCCAGGCGCGGCGGCTGCTCGAGTCGCCGGCGGGTCGCACCGCCGTCGCGGACTTCCACCGCCAGTGGCTGGGTCTCGGCGCGCTCGGCTCGGTGGCGAAGGATCCGGCGGTCTACCCCGACATCGATCCCACGATCTTCGCCACCGACTGGAACGACAGCCTCCAGCAGTTCATCGCCCACGTGTTCTTCACCGGCGACGCGACCATGGCCGAGCTCTTCGGCGCGCCCGAGGTCTTCCTCAGCGTCGAGCTCGCGGCGTACTACCAGGCCAGCGGGCTCGATCCCGTCACCGGCGCGTGGACGCTCCCCGGCAAGCACGCGGGCCTGCTCACCCAGCCCGCGCTGCAGGCCATGCTCGCGTACCCCGACGGCAGCTCGCCGGTGGCGCGCGGCGTGTTCGTGCGCAAGCGGCTGCTGTGCCAGGAGCTGACGCCGCCGCCCAACGTGCCGATCGATCCGCCGTCGCCGGATCCGAACGCGACCACGCGCGAGCGGTTCTCGCAGCACTCGTCGGATCCCTCGTGCGCCGGCTGCCACTCGCTCATCGATCCGCTCGGCTTCCCCTTCGAGAACTACGACGGCACCGGCCGCTGGCGCACGACCGAGAACGGCCAGCCGATCGACGCCTCGGGCGAGATCCTCGGCATCGAGGACAAGAGCGCCGAGGGCACCGTCCGCGACGCCGCCGAGCTGTCGGCGAAGCTCGCGGCGAGCACCGACGTGCAATCGTGCCTCGTGGACAACTGGGCGATCTATGCCCTGGGCCGGCGGCTCGACGAGGAGCAGGACGCGTGCACGCGGCTGGATCTCCAGGCCGCGTTCGCCGAGAGCGGCGGTGACCTGCGCGAGCTGATGATCGCGATCACGACCTCGGACGCGTTCCGTTTCCGCACGATCGGTGGTGGCGCATGACGACCCGCATGCAACGTCGGACCCTGCTGCGCGGCCTCGCCGGCTCGCTGTTCGCCCTGCCCCTGCTCGAGCTCGCGGCGACGGACGTCCACGCCGCGACACCGGGCATGGCGCCGGACGGCTATCCGCTGCGCTTCGTCGTGTTCTTCAACCCCAACGGGTGCTGGCCCGCGACGTGGTTCCCGACCGGGACCGAGACCGAGTTCACGCTCGCGTCGAGCATGGCCGCGCTCGAGCCGTTCAAGGACAAGCTCCTGCTGCTCGACGGCGTCGACATGCCGTCGGTCGACGCCGGCCCCGGCGAGGACCACCAGCAGGGCATGGGCGGCGTGCTCACCGGTCGACCGCTGCAGCAGGGCGGCATGGTCGGCGGCGACGGATCGCTCGCGGGCTGGGGCGATGGCATCTCGATCGATCAGCGCATCGCGCAGCAGATCGGCGCGACCACGCCGCTCTCGAGCGTCGAGGCCGGCATCCGGGCGAGCGCGTACGTGGGCAGCGAGGTCCGCAGCCGCATGGTGTACGCCGGGCCTGCGCAGCCGCTGCCGCCCGAGGACAACCCGGTCGGCGTGTGGTCGCGGATGTTCGGCGACTTCACGGCCGATCCGTCGCAGATGGCGATCCGTCGGGCCAAGCGCGTCAGCGTGCTCGACACCGTGGCCGGGCAGTTCGACG
>LNFM01048682.1_pt1 | contig 11841 bp, 14 predicted proteins | sample 596031 | NCBI WGS metagenome assembly LNFM01 (sample SAMN04254537, study PRJNA301005) | activated carbon metagenome | isolation source: dual media filters at the Ann Arbor, Michigan drinking water treatment plant | place: USA: Ann Arbor | reverse complement strand
CAGCGACAACCCGGACAACCGGTCCGTCGAAATGATCCTGATCCCGATGCCCGTCAGGCGCTCGTGACAGACCACGCATTGAACCGATGGGACCACCAGCTCGGCCTGCTGCGCTCGCTGCTGGTCTACCGCGGCATCCCCTGGCGCGGCGCTCAATTGAGGCGGTTCTACCGCCGCTTTGTGCCGGCTGGCGGCCTGGCGTTTGACGTGGGTGCGCATGCCGGCAACAGGGTGGCGGCGTTCCGTCAGCTGGGCGCGCGGGTGGTGGCGCTGGAGCCGCAGGCCGATTTTTTGCGCTTGCTGCAGCGCCGGTTTGGCGTCGATTCTCAGGTGACCTTGCTGCCTCAAGCCTTGGGCCGGACTCCTGGCCAGGCGCGTTTGCTGGCCAGTCCGCGCACGCCCACGGTGGCCACACTCTCCACCGACTTTGTGCAGCGTGCGGGCGCAGCACCCTCGTTTCGTGGCGTGCAGTGGCAGGCGGGGCCGCTGGTGGCGGTGACCACGCTGGATGCCCTGATCGCTGCGCACGGCCTGCCCAACTTCGTGAAGATCGACGTGGAGGGCTTCGAGCTGGAGGTGCTGATGGGTCTGAGCCAGCCGGTGGCCGCCGTGTCGTTCGAGTTCTTGCCTGCGGTGCGCGACGTGGCGCTGGGTTGCATCGACCGGCTGGAGGTCTTGGCAGGCTTGGGGCGCTACCGGTATGCCGTGTCGCTGGGTGAACGGCTGAGCTTGTTGCAACCAGAGGGTGAGTCGGCCGAGGCCATGCGCACCTGGCTGCTGGCCATGCCGCCCGATGGTCCGTCGGGTGATGTGCACGCCTGGCTGGCGCGTTGAGGTCAGGAGCCTGGCGGCGATCGATCGGGTGAAGTGACCGGGTCCGGCGGGCTTGCCACATGCTCGATGCCCAGGGTCTCGTGTGCCCCCGGCGCGTCGAACGCGTTCAGCAGCACCGAGGTCAGCGCCGGCATGCTCCCCAGCGTGTTTGACGGCGGCGTGAGGCCCGGCACGAAGCCGCTGCCCAACAAGCGTTGCAGCAGCGCCGCGTCGTCGCTGACCACGTGCACCGGCACTTCCCAACTGGCCACGCGGCCGCTCACCAAGGCGGGTGGCTGGTGGTCACCCACCACGATCATGACCAGGGGCCGAGGCGTGGGGCGCCGCAGGTGGTCGGCCATCCACGCGTGTTGGTAACGCATGCTCTCAAGGTACCTCGGAATGGCTTGCACCAGCGAGCCGCCAGCAGGTGCTGTCGCCAGCCCGGCGTAGGCGTCGGGGCGGGTCAACGAAGCCCAGTCGTTCACGAACGGCGCCAGCGGGTGAAACGGCGCGTGGGTGCTGGTGGTGGCGAACACGGCGAAGCGCGGTGGGCGTTCTGCGGTGCGCCCGAATTCCTGCGCCTGCAGCAGCGCCATGGCGGCCTGGTCGGGGATGCGCCAGTAACCGAAGTCCGGGCCGAGGTAGCCGATGCCGGCGTCGTCGGCCAGGCGGTCGAAGCCGTAGAACGCGCCTTCGGGCCAGGGGCTTTTGAGGCCGGGCATCCAAAGTGGCGCACCAGCGTGGGCCGCTCGCTGGCCAGCAGCAGGTCGTGGTCGGCCGGGTTGCGGGTGTCCACGCCGGCGAGCAGCGCGGCGTGCGACAACCACGACGATCCGCCGAAGGTGGGCGCGGTCACGCGGGCCGAGACCACGAACCGGCGACCAGATTCGATGGCCTGCGCCAGCTCGGCGCGTGCTTCGACCAGCGCGGCGGCCTGCGCCGGATCGTCGAAGGTGACGGCGCCGTAGGACTCGGCGAATACCAGCAGCACATCGGCCGGGCCCTGGTGGCTCACGAGGCCGGAGAGATCACCGGCGAACGCAGGGCTCGGACCCAGCACCTGGGCGGCCTCACCGGGCAGCCACACGCGCGCCAGCAGTTGCCCTTGCTGCAGCAGCGTGGGCGTGATGGGCAGCGAGAAAAACCAGCGCGTGTCGCGCTGGTCCGGCACGTAAGCGGCAAAGCTCAGCGCGCAGGCGCTGGCACCCGCCAGCAGCCAAGGGCGCGGTGCATGCCAGGCGAGGCAGCGCGCAAGCGAGGCGATGGTCCAGCGCACCACGACCCCGACGACCAACAAACCAACCACCAGCACGAACATCGATGCAGCCACTTGCCAGCCCGGCATGGCCTGCACCGCAACCTTCAACAACTCACCCGCGTGCCGCCCGTCCCAGACCACATTGACCGGACGACCCATCACGGCAGGCGCGGTGACGTTCGCATACCGCACCACCACCAGGGCCAGAAAGCCGATGGTCCACACCCAGGCTCCCCGCGAAGACAAGCCGCCTCGCCACGCCACCCAGGCCATCAGCGCCACCGTGGACAGACACAGCTCGATCGAGAGGCGCGGCATGTAGGCCACGCCAAAACCGGGCCAGCGGTTCTCGAAGGTCAGCAGCGTGTTGAGCAGCCCGAAGGCCAGCGCAAACCGCAGCAGCCAGCCCAGCGCCGATGGCGCCGCCGGCCTCACTTGCGCACGGCCTCGAATTCAATGATGAGCGGCACCTCGTCACCGACCCAGCCGTTGGCCACTGCGTAGTTCATGCCATAGGTGCTGCGCTTGAAGCTGCCGCGCGCCGACACGCCCATCACATAGGGCTTGCCCAGCGGTCCGCCCAGTGGCGACTCGGCGCTCTTGTTCCAGGTGGCTTGCAGCGTGAGCGGCTGCGACTTGCCCAGCAACTCCAGCTGGCCGGCGATGTCGAAGGTCTTGTCGCCGGTCTTTTTGGCGCCGCTGGCGGTGAACACCATCTTGGGAAACTCGCCGCTGTTCAGAAAGTCCGGGCCCTTGAGGTGGTCATCGCGCTTGCGCTGGTTGCTGAAGACACTCCCGGTTTCCACTTCGATGCGCACCTCGGAGAGCGTTGCCGTGGCTTCGTCAAACCTGTAACTGCCGCGCGCCGAGCGGAACATGCCCAGGATCTTGGCGTAGCCGATGTGGTCGACCAGGAAGGCCACGGTGGTGTGGTCGGGGTCGAGTTCGTAGCGCGCGGCCTGGGCGTGGGCCGCGCTCATCAAGAGCGGGGAGCTGGCCGCGAGGGCCACCCAGACGATGGCAGTTTTCAGGTGATTGGCACGCATGGTTCAGGTCTCCAGTGGGGTGGGGCGCTGGCGCGCCAGGGTTCGCACGTCGGTGGCGAATGACAGGGTCAACAAAGCCAGACTGATCGCCGCCAAAGCGCTGGCCAGCAGCGGCGGCACGATGGGCCCGAGGCAGACGATCAGCGTGGTGATCTGCACCACGCACACGGTCTGGCGGCGTTTGCTCGGCGGCAAGGGTGCGTTCAACCAGGGCCAGGCGAAAGCCGCCGCCACGAAGGCATAGCGCATGAGCCCGCTGGCCAGAATCCACGGGCCGGCTTGCCCCGCCTGCAGCACCAGCGCACACAGCACCAGGGTGAACGCGGCGTCGGTCTCCATGTCGAAGCGGGCGCCAAAGGCACTGGCCAGGCCACTGCGCCGCGCCAGTGCGCCGTCCACCGCGTCCAGCAAGGCCGTGACGGTGGCCGCGATCACCAGCCACCAGGTGGCGGCCGGCATCGCGTCCATGGGCGCACGGGGAAAGGTTTCGCCCACCAGCGCGGCCATCAGCGCCATGGCGCCCAGCCGGGCCAGCGTCACCCGGTTGGCGGGGCCGAAGCGGGCGTGGGGGTGAGCGCCCAGCGCGCGCCAGACCAGCCAGACGCCCACACCGAACACGAACAAAGCCTTGGCGGCGTAATCGAGACCCAGGCCCGCAGCGCCTGCCAGCGCAAAGGCAGCGAGCAGCACCAGCGCAGCCACCGCAGCCAGATCGCGCGCGGCGTCGCGCGCCAGACCCTGGCGGTCTGCGATGTCCTGACGGGGCTGGGGCGTAAAGGCTGGGCTGCCTGCGGTTTTCATCGTCTGCAACATAAGATGGCTGAGCGGGTCGCGGTGATCATGGCACGCACCCTCCCTCAGACACGACATACCCCTTTTCGTTCATGGCATCTCCCTCCACCCCACCGACCACCACCGCCCAGGCCTGCTGGACCGTGGCGCCTGGCCGGGCCGAGATCCGCAGCGAAGCCTTGCCCGACCTGGCCGATGGCGAGGTTCTCGTGCGCACGCTGCACACCGGCGTGAGCCGCGGCACCGAGGGCCTGGTGTTTCGGGGCGAGGTGCCGGACAGCGAGGCGCAGCGCATGCGTGCGCCGTTCCAGACCGGTGAGTTTCCCGGCCCGGTGAAATACGGCTATGTGAACGTGGGCGTGGTCGAGACCGGTCCCGCCGAGCTGCTGGGCCGCACCGTGTTCTGCCTGTACCCGCACCAGTCGGTGTACCAGGTGCCGGCCGACGCCGTGCTGCCGCTGCCCAACGGCGTGCCACCTGCCCATCAACGCGCTGTGGGACGCATCGCCGCGCCTGGGCGACCGCATCGCGGTGGTGGGCGGCGGCACGCTGGGCCTGCTGGTGGCCTGGCTGGCCGCGCGGCTGCCGGGGTGTGAGGTGCAGGTGGTCGACACCGAAGCCGGCCGCGCAGAACTCGCCAACGCACTCGGTGCCAGCTTTGCCCTGCCAGCCGATGCGCGGCTTGACGCCGATCTGGTGGTGCACACCAGCGCCCAGGCGGCGGGCCTGGCGACCGCGTTGCGGCTCGCAGCGTTCGAGGCCACGGTGCTGGAACTCAGCTGGTACGGCAACCGCGCGGTGAGCGTGCCGCTGGGCGAGGCCTTTCACTCGCAGCGCCTCACGCTCAAGAGTTCGCAGGTTGGCCATGTGGCCACGGCGCAGCGCGGTCGCTGGAGCCACCGCCGCCGGCTGGAGCTCGCGCTGTCCCTGCTCACCGACCCGGTGCTGGACCGCCTCATCACGCACAGCGCGCCGTTTCATGAACTCCCCGCGGTGCTGGAGCGCCTCTCAACAGGTGCAGCCGATACGCTGTGCCATCGCATTGATTTCTCAGAGACCATTTCATGATCGCCCACAGCTTCCAGGGCGCCGTGTTCGGCCCCGCGCAGCGCATGCACGGCGCCACCTACGTGGTGGACCTGGAACTGCGCCGCGAGACGCTGGACGCCGACGGCATCGTGGTTGACATCGGCCTGGCCACGCAGGTGCTGCGCGAAGAACTCGCTGCGCTCAACTTTCGCAACCTCGACGACGAGCCCCAGTTCAAGGGGCGCAACACCACCACCGAATTTCTGGCCCGGTTGATCTTCGACCGCGTGGCCGCGCGCATGGCTGCCGGCGCGCTGGGCGCCAACGCCTTGCCGTCGGCGGACTCGGCGGGCGTGCAACACATGCGCGTGACCCTGAACGAATCGCACGTGGCCTGGGCCTCGTTTGAAGGCGCTGTACCGGTGCGCGCGCCCGCGTGAACGCCTTCTGCTTCCTGATCCCGGGCGACTGGACCCTGCCCACCGGCGGCTACACCTACGACCGGCGGCTGGTGATGGCGCTTCAAGAGGGTGGCTGGGCGGTGGACGTGCGGTCTGTCGATGGCGCATGGCCACACCCCGGCGCTGCGGATCTTGCAAACGCTGAAAAGACGGTCGCCTCGCTGCCCGATGGCACCCTGGTGGTGGCCGATGGCCTGGCTTTCGGCACCATGGCCGATGTGGTTGCACGACACAACAAGCGCCTGCGCTGGGTGGCGCTGGTGCACCACCCGCTGCACCTGGAAACCGGTTTGCCCGACGCCGTTCGTCAACAGTTGCTGAGCAGCGAAACGCAGGCGCTGCGGCATGCACGTCGGGTGGTGGTGACCAGCCCCAGCACTGCGCGGGATGTGGCGGCCATGGGCGTGCCGTCAGCGAACATCGCCGTGGTGGAGCCCGGCACCGACCCCGTGCCCCTGCAAGCGAAGCCCGGCACATCCGAGGGGCCGCTGCGCGTGCTCTGCGTGGCCACGCTCACCGCCCGAAAAGGCCACAGCCTGCTGTTGCAGGCGTTGGCTGGCCTCCTGCATCTGGACTGGACGCTGCACAACGTGGGCAGCGCCACACGCGACCCCGACACCGCCGCTGCATTGCAGGCCCTGGCCGCACCGCTGGGCGAGCGCGTGCAGTGGCACGGCGAGGTGGACGCACAGGCGCTGAGCGAACAATTTGCCGCAGCCGACGTGTTTGTGCTGGCCTCGTTGCACGAGGGTTTCGGCATGGTGGTCACCGAGGCCCTGGCGCACGGGCTGCCCGTGGTGGCCAGCGACGCCGGGGCTCTGGCGCAGACCTTGCCGGCCGACGCCGGCCTGCAGGTGCCCGCCGGTGAGGTGGCACCACTGCAGGCGGCGCTGGCGCGTGTGTTGTCCGATGCCGCGCTGAGAGCACGTCTGGCCGCGGGGGCACGCGCCGCTGCCGCGCGTTTGCCGACCTGGCCCATGCAGGCAGCGCGATTCGCGGCCGTGCTGGAGGGCGTCGAATGAGCACGGCCACCTTCAGTGCCGACTGGCTGCAACTGCGCGAGCCCTTCGATGCGGCGGCGCGCGACGGCGCCGCTGGTGAGCTTGGGTTGGTGAAACGGCTGGCCTCGCTCAAAGCGAACACAGCCCGACCCCTGCGCGTGATCGACCTGGCCTGCGGCACCGGCGCCAACCTGCGCTGGCTCGCGCCCCGGCTGGGTGGGGCACAGCAGTGGCTGGTGGTGGACCACGATGCGAGTTTGTTGCGCTGTTGGCCCGAACGGCTGGCCGCGGTGGAGGGCACACACACGAGCCCCGACAAAGGCCTGCATCAACCGCTTTCGTTTGCCGGCCCGGGGTTTGAGGCCCGCATCGCGCGGCAACAGATGGACCTGATGGCGGAGCTTGAAACCCTGCCCTGGCATGCCGCAGACCTCGTTACCGCCTCTGCCTTGCTGGATCTCGTGGGCACCGCCTGGCTGCATCGGCTGGTGGCGGCCAGCGCCGCGTCGCGCGTGGCCTTGCTGATGAGTTTGAACGTGGATGGCCGCCACGTCTGGACGCCCGATGGCCCTGCAGACGCCACCGTGGGCCAGCTGTTTGCCCGGCATCAGCGGCGAGACAAAGGCCTGGGCCCGGCGCTGGGTGCCGGGGCGGTGGCCACCCTGCAAAAAGCGCTGGAGGCGGCGGGCTACCGCGTGTTCACCGCCGCCAGCGACTGGTGGGTGGATGGCAGCACTGGCCCGCAGGCACACGCCATGCAATGTGCGCTGATCGACGGCATCGCGGCAGCCGCCAGCGAGCAGTCGCGCGTGTCATCATCGCTGGTGGAGGCCTGGCGCCAGCGGCGCCTCTCGATGGCGAACAACAGCCAAATGCGCGTGGGCCACCTTGACCTGCTCGCGCTGCCGATCTAGGACGAACGCAGCTCCAGATCCCACAGCATGTCAGGGCCGAGCGCCAGCGTGCGGACCTTGGGGCGCGGGCAATCGGCCATCACCGCGTGGGCTGGCGCCTGCAGACCCCGGCGCCCGTTGCCGATCAAAACCGGCGCCACCACGAGGTGCAGTCGGTCCAGCGCACCGGCGGTGAAAAAACGCGAGACGGTGATGCCACCGCCCTCCACAAACAGCAGGTGCAAACCGCGTGCGGCCAGGGCAGCCACCGCCCGCTGCGGGTGGTAACACGCGGCTGCGTCGGTGGAGAGCAGGTCGTCCACCGCCAGCACCTCGGCGCGCACAGGTGAGGGCCCCAGGCGCGAGCGGGCCTGCGCTGCGTGGCGGCGCGAAACACGCGCGAGAGGCCGTCCAGCCGCGCGGCGGGGTCCATCACCACACGCACCGGCTGCGGCCCGGGCACGCGCCGGGTGGTGAGCTGAGGGTTGTCGGTGGCCACCGTGCCTGCTCCTACCAGCACCGCGTCGCACAGCGCGCGCAGCCGGTGCAGGTGCAAGAGGCAGTGGGCGCCGTTGACATAGTAGGAGTCGCCGGTGAGCGTGGCGACAAAACCGTCCAGGCTCTGGCCGAGCTGGGCCACCACCCAGGGGTTCTGCCCGCGTGGTCCGCGCTGGCGGGTCCGAGCGTCGAGCACGGGCTTGTACAGATCGAACAGGGCCGAGGCGCGCGCGCCGATGGGTCCATCGATCGCCCAGCCGTGCTCGGGGCTGTGCACCAGCTGTGGCTGGGGTGCACCGTCGCGGGCCCGCAGCATGTGCAGCCACAAGCCGGGCCAGTCCAACGGCACATCCGCCACGGGATCGCTGGTGGTTGAGGGTGGGTTCTGCACGGTGGTTAGCATCGATTCATCATCGCATCGCAACACCGCCACGGCGCCTAAATCCGGAATAGCCCTCGACTTGACGACCGGCGCGTTGGCGGCCTACTTCCAACTGGGCGCGTAGTACGGATCGTCGCCGTCGGCGCCCGCCGGCGTGGTGTCAGACCCGCCCACAGGCAACCAGGCCAGGCACAGCGCCATGCCGATGCCGGTGAGCAGCAGCGGCAGCAGCGATACAGGCGAGACCGCCGCCGCGCGCCAGGCCCACAACACCGCCACACCACAGACCGTGGCCAGCATCAGGGCGAGCTGGGCCAACAGCAGCGAGCCACCCAGGGCACCCCAGGCGGCCAGCGCGAGCGCGGCGAGCGTCAGCAATACGGTGGCCAGCAGGCCGTTGCGCCGCCCCACGGCTCGGGTGCCTGGCGCCTTGAGCGCAATGGCCAGGGCCGCCAGCAGCGTGCTCGTGAGTGCGACCCAGGGCAGCATTTGGACGCGCGAAGCGGCCGGCCAGTCGAACGTGGGCCAAACGAGCATGGTCAGCACCAGACCGAGTGCTGCACCCAGCGCCGCCCAGCGCAGACCCAGGGGGCGCATCAGCGCACTGATGGACAGCGCCAGCACAAAGGGCAGCACCAGGCTCTGGAACGCGGGGTGGTAGAGGAAGGACATGCGCGCATCATCCCACCGGAGCACGGCTTTGCGGTGCGGGAATACACTGCGGCTCCGCTTGAAATCCGTTCGTCCACCGCCCCAAGAGGCCGCCATGTACCTGCCGCCGCAGTTCGCCGCCAAAGACCCTGCCATCGCCCTGGAACTGATGCGCGCCCACCCCTTCGCCAGCCTCATTTCCACCGACGACGAAGGTTTTCCTTTCGTCACGCCGCTGCCGCTGCACCTGGTGGAAGAAGAGGGCGGCCTGACGCTGCTGGGCCATGTGGCACGACCCAACCCGCATGCCGGCCACCTGCGCCAGCGCAACACCGCCCTGGTGGTGTTCCAGGGACCGCAGGCGTACATGACGCCGCGGGTCTACCCCGATCTCACCCGCGTGCCCACGTGGAGTTATCTGGCGGTGCACGCCCGGGTGCAGGTGAGCTTCATCGAAGCGTTCGAGAACAAGGACCGCCTGCTCAAACACCTGATCCACGACCACGACCCGGCCTACGACGCGCAATGGCGCGCGCTGCCCGAGGACTACCAGCACAAGATGATGGGCGGCATCCATGCGTTCGAGCTGCGTGTGATCGATCTGCAGTGCAAGGTCAAGCTCAACCAGCACCGGCCCGAGTCCCACGCCGCCATGGTCGCAGCCTATGAGGCGGGCAATGAAAACGAACGTGCACTGGCCGGCTGGATGCGCCGCCTTGGGTTGACAGGGCAGGGCGCGTGAAACGCCGCTGGTTGCTGCTGGCGGCGGCGCTGCTGCCGGCGTCGCTTCTGGCCCAAACCCTGCCAGCCGAGCAGCGCTGGAAAAAAGAGCTCGAGGCCTTCGCTGCGGCCGACCGCCAGCAGATGCCGCCACCCGGCGGTGTGTTGTTCGTGGGCAGCTCGTCGATCCGTTTCTGGACCGGGTTGGAGACTGCCTTTGCCGACCAGCCGGTGGTGATCAAGCGCGGTTTTGGGGGCTCGCGCCTGTCCGAGAGCGCCGACCTGGTGCACCGGCTGGTGCTGCCCTACCAGCCGCGCCTGGTGGTGCTGTATGCGGGGGAGAACGACATTCACGAGGGCGTGAGCCCGCCGGAGCTGCTGGCGCATTTCAAACGCTTCGTGCAGCAGGTGCAGGGCGCGCTGCCGGCCACGCGCGTGGCGTACATGGCCATCAAGCCCAGCCCGTCACGCCTGGCATTCATGGCGACCATGCGCGAAGCCAACCTGCTGATCCAGACCCATGTGCTGCAGCACGACAACCTGGACTACATCGACGTGCACACCGCCATGCTGGACAACGACGGCCGTCCGCGGCCCGAATTGTTCGTGCGCGTCTCAGCGCACCTGCGGCCCTGAACGCCAACGGAGCACCGGGCGCCAGCCGCTGCGCGCCTGCGCTTCCAGCGCCATGGCCACGGCAAACAGCCCCGCAAACGCACCGGCCAGCAAGGCCACGTCGGTGCTCCAGGGACGCACCACCTGGGTGGAGCCGAAGAAGGCCAGCGTGAACAGGGCGATCACGATGTGGGCGCAGAACACCGCCAGCGAATGCCGGCCCAGCAGCTCCAGCGGACGCGGGCGCGGCAGCACCTGTTTCAGCCAGGGGCCGAATGTCACCAGCAGCACGAAGACGCTGGCGAAATTGAGCACGCGCAGCGGGCCAAGCGTCCATTTGTCGAGCAGCATCGCAATGGCCGGCACACCGGGCATCGGGTCCTGCCCCACCGTCTGGCGCCACAGCAGCATGCCCGCCGCGTAGAGCGCCGCCGGGACCACCACCCACAGCGGAAACCGCGGCAGCGGCTGTTCGCGAGCGCCCAGCCACAGACCCACCACCCACAGCGCCTGCCAGCCCAGCCAGTGGAAAGCTCCCATGTCCTTGTACGGAATGGGCAGGCCGGTGAGGCTCACGGCCAGCCCGTACAAGGCCAGGCCCAGCCCCCACTGCTCGGCCAGCCAGAGCAGGGCGCTGATGGCGAGCACGCCTTGCCAGCCTGAGCGCAGACCACGGCGCAGCACCCACGGGCTCAACAGCATCAGGGCGATGTACAGCGGCAGGATGTCCAGCAGCGGCGGGTTGTAGAGCAGCAGCGCGGCACCCACCACCGCGGCTTGCAGGTCGATGAAAAAGAACTCGAGCAGGCCCGTGACACCGCCCTGGCGGTTGTGCACCCCCAGCCAGGCAATCACCGTGAAGGCGAGCAACAGCAGGGCCAACTGGCACAGGTAGAGCTTGAGCGCACGCGCGTGAAACGCGCTCTGCATGGTCGCCACCCCGTCGCGCCGGGCGCGTTTGCCGTACACGCGGCCAGCCATGAAGGCCGACAGGAACACAAACCCTTCGGCCGCCGACACAAAGCCGAAGGGCTGGCCCGATGGCAACGAGAACATCGTCGGCATGTGGGTCAGCGTCATCAGCACGAGCATCAAACCGCGCAGGGCGTCGAGCTCCCAATGGCGGCTTGAAGGATGGAGGAGGGGCGTGGACATAGGGAAAACCAGAACAACCCGTGATCATGCCCGAGCGGTGCTGCGCTTGGCGCGCGCAGCCTGCAGAAACCCCCAGGACAGACCGAGCACCGCGGCCACCAGCGAGGCCAGCAGCACGCCCAGCTTGGCGGCGTTGAGCAGGTTGGCGTCGTCAAACGCCAGCGTGGCGATGAAGATCGACATGGTGAAACCGATGCCCGCCAGCAGGCCGACGAGGAACACGCTGGACCAGCTCACACCCGGTGGCAGGCGGCACCAGCCCAGGCGCACCGCCAGCCAGCTCGCGGCGACCACGCCCAAGGGTTTGCCCAGCACCAGCGCCAGCACCACGCCCAGGGTCACCGCCTGTGCACCGCCCAGGCTCAGGTCCACGCCATCGATCGTGACGCCCGCGTTGGCCAGCGCGAACAAAGGCATCACGCCGAAAGCAACCCAGGGGTGCAGCGCCATCTGCACCCGGATCACCGGTGGAAGGACCTCGCGCTGAGCCTGCCGCAGTTGCCTGAGCGGGACAGCGAGTTCGT
>LNFM01011685.1_pt1 | contig 11842 bp, 13 predicted proteins | sample 596031 | NCBI WGS metagenome assembly LNFM01 (sample SAMN04254537, study PRJNA301005) | activated carbon metagenome | isolation source: dual media filters at the Ann Arbor, Michigan drinking water treatment plant | place: USA: Ann Arbor | reverse complement strand
TGCTCGACGCCCGCGGCGTGATCAGCGTCACCGAGCGCCAGAGCTACATCCTCCGCGTCCGCGAACTCGCCAAAGCCTGCTGCGCCGCCTGGCTGGCGACGGAGGGTGGCGGGGCGGCTGAGTAGCCCTTTTCTCGATTCGGGTTGGGACTGCTGGGGGTCGCTTTTTTGCGCTGTTTCCGATAAGCTAGGACCATGTCGAGCAGCGCACGCAAGCTTCCCGAGCGCATGACCACCGCCGAGTTCCTGCGGTGGGAGGGCGACGGCTCGGAGACCCGATACGAGCTGGTTGACGGCCAATTGGTCGCCATGTCGCCGGCCACGAGCACGCACGGCACTATTCAGGCGAATATGGCTCTGCTCCTCGGCAGCCATCTGAAGGGCTGCAGGTGCCGCGTGCTCACCGAGGCTGCCGTGACGCCTCATATGGCGGCCGACACCAACATGCGCGTCCCCGACCTTGCGGTCTCCTGCTCGCCTGACGTTCCCGGCGAGGTCGCGCTCACCGATCCGATCCTGATCGTCGAAATTCTCTCGGCGGGCAACAAGCAGAAAACGTGGACCAACGTCTGGGCCTTCGCGTCGATCCCCTCGCTGCGCGAGATCCTGATCCTCTCTTCGTGGTCGATCGAGGCGCAGCATTTGTGCCGCGACGCAGCCGGGGCTTGGCCCCCGAAAGCCGAGACCATCGCGGCCGAGGGCAGCGTCATCCTCGCCTCCATCGACCTGACGTTCCCGCTGCGGGACGCCTACGACAAAACCTTCCTCGTCGCCTGACCGCGGCGCCTCAATCCTTCTTCATCACGCCCGACAGCACGGCAACCAGCAACGCCGACAGCCCCCATCCGAGCACCACCTGTAGCCAGTACACCCACCACAGGAAGCCGTGGGGGAACGTCCACGGCAACGCCAGCAGGCGCGCATTGTCGAGCCTGAGCACGCTCCCCTGCGGCAGCGTCGCGTTGCACTTCTCCGGGTCGACTGCGCACGGTGGCGAATAGATCGGCGCCCAGTCGCGCTCCAGCCCGAACGAGACGATCGGCGTCACCACGTCTGCCGAGTAGAACCACGGCCCGAACGCCGTGTGCTCCTTCGGCAGCGCCTCGCACGCCGTCCAGCGCTGGCCGAGCCCGCCGCACTTCTCCTGCAACTTCGGATCGTTGAACACGATCGGGCTCGTCGGCGCCATCAGCCCCTGCCGCTCGGCCGCGTCGTAGACGAGCCCGCCCGCGAGCCAGATCACCAAGAAAAAGACAGCAAGCCGCTTTCTGGCGTAGCCGTAGCCGCCTAGTCCGCCGAGAACGAACCGCTCCACTTGCGCCCCGATTGCCCGGACCGGCTTCTGCGGCCAGTTGCGATGCCACCGCGCCGTGCGCTCCGCATCCTGCCGTGCCTTGGCGATCTCGCGCGCATCCCGCTCGTGCCCCATCTCGCGCAGCACCTTGACCAGTTGCTCGTAAGGCTGCGGCCGGAAATCGGCGATGCGATGGCTGATGGGTTGCCGCGCCAGCCACCGCAGCCGCGTTTCGGCGTCGAGCGGAGAACCGCCCACCAGCCGGTCGTAGGTGAACCCGTCGAGATAGATCGCCGCCAGCAGCTTCGCCTCGGCCGGCAGCAGGCCCGTGTCGGTGTCCTGGTCCAGGAAATCGCCGAGCCAGCGGCCGTGCGCGACGCCGGGCGGTCGCTTGCCGGACGCCTTCTCGGCCTTGAGCGCGATCAGCCGCGCCTTCTGCGCCGCAGCCTCGGCCGCACGGATGGTCTCGGGCGTCGCTCTCGCAACCGTCCCGCTCACTCCGGCGTCCGAACTCTCCGGCTCCTCGCTCATGCCGCCATCCCCCTATCCGTCCTCAGCCTAATGGACGGATTGCGGCGGCGCGAGGGCCTTGGCGGTGGCTAGAGAGCGCCGGTCTCTGCCGGCATGCCGCCAACGGTCAATCTATCGTCTCCAATCATTTTCCCTTTCGACCCTCCCGCGGCTGCCATTATCCTCGCGCCAACAGCCCGCCACCGTCCCAAGCCCGTTACGACCAGGAGCACCCACGCATGCAAACCCGCCAATTGGGCCAGCTCTGGCCGGTAAGTCTCCTCACTCTCGGCGGCGGGGGAGTGGGCCAGCTCTGGGGCGAGACCACGCGCGACGAATGCATCGCGACGGTCCGCTCAGCCGTCGACAACGGCATCACCCTGCTCGACATGGCGCCGGCCTACGGTAACGGCGAAGCGGAGACCGTCGTCGGCGCGGCATTCGAGGGGCGCTTGCCCGCTGGCATCAGGGTGACGACCAAGCACCGCCTGGGCACGCCGCCCGACGGCGAGGTCGAGGGCAACATCGTCCGCAGCCTGGAGGAAAGTCTGGCGCGCATGCAACTCGAGCGCGTCGATCTTTTCTTCTTGCACTCGAACATCATTCCCGACGACTACGACGCCAGCGCCTACACCGACCGGCCCGCCACCCGCTGGACCACCTATCTCGAGCGCTTCGTGCCGGTCTGCGAGCGATTGGTCGCCGAGGGCCGCATCGGCGCCTGGGGCGTCACCGGCATTGGCATCCCCGAGTGCATTCTGGCGGCCATGGGCCAGGCATCGCGCCCCGCCGCCGTCCAGGCCATCACCAACCCGCTCGATTCCCCCGGGGAGCTGAAATACTTCGCCGGCCCCAGCCGCGCCCGCGAGATCATCGCGACCGCCAAGGCGGCGCGCGTCGGCGTCCTCGGCATCCGGCCCGTGCAGGGCGGCGCGCTGGTCGATACGCTCGACCGCGCGCTCCCCGAGAGCCACGGCGTCGCCGTCGACTACCGCCGCAGTGCCGGCTTCCGGACGCTGGCCCGCGAACTCGGCACCTCGGCCGCGGCGCTGGCTCACCGCTACGCGCTCGCGATGCAGGGCGTCGATACGGTCGTGCTCGGCTGCAAGAACCAGCGCGAGTTGATGGAATGCATCGATGCCGCCAACGCCGGACCGCTCGACCCGGCGACGATGGCCCGCATCGATGCCTGCTTCGCGACAGGCGGCTCGTCATGAGCCTCGACATGCGCGTCGTCATCGAGGTCGTGCTGACACTCGCGGCCACCGGCACCCTGATGTGGCTCGTGCGCAAGTACACGCTCGAATCGGGCTTCGCGTTCTGGCTCGCCTCGCTGGCGGGTACTGCGTTGCTGCTTGTTCTCTTCGTCTTGGACGTGGCGAGCGCCGTCTATATCCTGGCAACTCTGATCGTCCTGATCGTCCTGGCCGCCGCGGCGTTCCTGCTCGGCGTGCTCGGCGAGATGTGAGCGGAAGGCTCCCCATGACCCCCAAGCTCTACGGCGCCGTCATCCTCGGCCTGCCCCTCGTCATAGTTGCCTGGGCGCTGCTCTGGCGCCGCCAGCGGCCCGTGTTCTGGTTCGCCCTCGCGCTGATCGCCGTGGCACTGGGCTACCTCATGGCCACCGGCGCCACCGACGATATCGCCAACCGCCTCATCCCCAATCTGGCGAGCCCGCCGCCCATTCGCGCCAAGTAGCCGCCTCGTCTGCCAAGGAGGCCCACGCGCCATGCCGGCCGGTACCGCACCCAATGGCGTGTTCTACGGCTGGCGCGTCGTCGCCGCCTGCTTCGTCATCGCCGCCGTCACCTGGGCGCTGGGCCTGTTCGGCGCCAGCGTCTACCTGCAGGCGGTCACATCGGCGCACGGCTGGCCCGTCGCCGAGGTGTCGTTCGCGATCACGCTGTTCTTCCTGGTCAGCGCCTCCGTCCAGCGCCTCGTCGGTCGCAGCATCGACCGCTACGGCCCCCGCCCCGTCCTCTCCATCGGCGCGCTTTGCCTCGGCCTCGGCGTGGCGTTGATCGGCCAGGTGCAGTCACCGTGGCAGCTCTACCCGTGCTTTGCGCTCGTCGGCATCGGATGGTCCACGCTCTCGACCACCGGCATCTCGGCCACTGTCGCACCGTGGTTTGAGCGCCATCAGGGCCGCTCCATGACGCTCGCCATCATGGGCGCCAGCGTCGGAGCCATTGCCGGCGTGCCGCTGCTGCTGCTCGCCCTGCAGCGGCTTGGCCTGGAGCACGGCCTGATCGCGGCCGGCCTCGTCGCCGTCGCCATCCTGCTGCCCCTCGTCGGGCTCGTCCTGCGCTATCGCGGCCCCTCCGATCTCGGCCTCGCCCGCGACGGCGAGCCGATGGCCGCTGCGACCACGGGCCCGCCATCCAGCCGATCGGCTCCGATGGCCGTGACCGGCCGCCCCCGCGTCCTCCTCTGGACCGCAGCGGCTGGCTTCGCGCTCGCCCTCACCGTCCAGATCGGCTTCATCACCCACCACGTCGCCTTGGCGAGCCCGCTGCTCGGCATGGCCGGCGCCGGTCTGCTCGTCAGCGCCACCGGCGTCACGGCCTTCATCGGCCGCCTGATCCTCGCCCGCATTGTCGACCGCGTGGACGTCCGCCTGCTGGCGATGACCATCATGCTCGTGCAGACGGCCGCCCTCGCGGCGCTCGCCGCGTGCCCCACCGTTCCCGTGCTCGTCACGGCGAGCCTCGTTTACGGCTACGGCATCGGCCACATCACCACGCTTGGCCCCGTCGTGGTTCGCCGCGAGTTCGGTGCCGAGGCCTTCGGCGCCACCTACGGCGCGGCCGCGACCGCCATCCAGCTCACCTCGGCCACGGGCCCGGCGCTTCTCGGCCTCCTCCGCGACGGCTTCGGCGGCTACCGTCCGGGCCTCGCCATCGCGGCTGGCGTAACGATCGTCGCCTGCCTCGCCCTTCTCGCCGGTCGCCAGTTCGGTCGTCGTCCCGCAATCGCCGCCGGAAAGGCTTGACGCCCGGCTGTTTGCGCAACGCTCTTGCCACCTTGCCGCCCCCGTCCTACCGATTGGGATGCGAAATCAAATAGACACTCCGAGGAGCGCTCTCCCATGAAACTTTGCCGCTTCGGCCCCGCTGGCGCCGAAAAACCCGGTCTTGTCGACGCCCAAGGCAAAATCCGCGATCTTTCCGCCCACGTGAAGGACATCGACGGTAACGTCCTGTCGGATGCGGCCCTCGCCACGCTGAAAGCGATCGACCCGGCCACGCTGCCCGAGGCCCCCGCTGGCTCGCGCATTGGCCCGCCGGTCGGCAATGTGCGGAACTTCATGGCGATCGGCCTCAACTACGCCGACCACGCCGCCGAGGCCGGCCAGCCCGTTCCCACCGAGCCGATCATCTTCTACAAGCTGACCAACTGCATCTGCGGCCCAAACGACAACGTCATGATCCCGCGCGGCTCGACGAAGCTCGACTGGGAGCTTGAGATCGCCTTCGTCGTCGGCAAGCGCTCGCGCTACGTCGAGCTGGCCGACGCCCAGAGCCACATCGCCGGCTACACCATTTGCAATGACGTGTCGGAGCGTCACTTCCAGATCGAGCGCGGCGGCCAATGGATGAAGGGCAAGTGCGCCGAGACGTTCGGACCGCTCGGCCCGTGGCTCGTCACGCGCGACGAGGTCAAGGACGTCAACAATCTGCCGATGTCGCTCGATCTCAATAGCAAGCGGATGCAGACCGGCTCCACGAAGACCATGATTTTCAAGTGCGATTTCATCCTGCACTACGTCTCGCAGTTCATGGTGCTCGAGCCTGGCGACGTCGTTACCACCGGCACGCCCCCGGGCGTCGGCCTCGGCATGAAGCCGCCGCTCTTCCTCAAGGCCGGCGACGTCATGAAGCTCGCTATCGAAGGCCTCGGCACCCAACAGCAGACGGTCGTGCCCTTCAAACTCTGAGGGATCGACGCGTTTCGGCCCCGCGTCGCTTCGAGCGCGATGCGGGGCTGAGTGCGCCAGCGGCCTTCAGGTATAGGCAGGCAGCAGGGGGCGCCCCTCTGCTTCGAGAAGGTGCCGAGTAGACCTGAACAGCTCGCCGAGTGCCCGGTCCGCGTCGCTTGTTTCGGTGAGAGGCACATAGCAGTCGCTGCGCAACGACCAATCCGGGTCGAACAACGGCGGCTCCACGTAGTGAGCGGCAAACGTGTCCCGGCGCGCGACCAGAAATTTGCTGATCTCATGGTCGATGTGGCCGCTCGGCGGCACTAGGCTTCGAATGAGTGCCGCGCACGCCTGCGGCGTGATCAAATACGCGAAAGTCCCATTGAAGAAATAGATTCGAGCCAGCTCCGAGCCGCTGGGCCGCTCCGCCATGCCGTCCATGATGATGCGGCCGAGCAGCATGAAGCCCGATCCGCGGTCCAGAGAGTTGACCGCCATCCTCAGCCGGTCTGCCGTAAAATCCAGCGTTGGCGCCGCGTCGTCCTCGAGGACGAGCATGCGCGGGACACCCGCCTGGAGCATCCAGCGCCACACGGCGAGGTGCGAGAGAAAGCAGCCGACAGCGGGGTGGGTCAGGACGAAATGGCTGCTCGGCGGATCCTCGAAATGTTCGAGAGAACCACCCAGCACGGTGCGAATCTGGTCCCGCGACAGCCGGGCACCTTCGACAGCCGGTACCTGGATGACCTTGTCGAGACCAACGGTCGCAAGTCGGCTCGACAGCGCCTGCCAGCGATCGCTGCGGTGCGGAAGATTGATCGCGGCAACGCAGAGATCGACACCGGCGGCTTGGGCGCAATCGCCGTCGAACGCAATCGTCATGGGCGGAACGTGGCGTAAAAAGTCTTGCAGAGTGCCGTCCGTAAGCGTGCTCACTTGTTCCTCCAGATCCGTCTTGCCCGGTGCCTTGGGTTGTTCGCCCCGAGCACGCCGACTTCTGCGCACTAAGGAAGCGGACATGAACCGTCGATGAAGGCCTTCGCGCTGGCTGCCGGAGCCAGCCAGCCTCCGCTGGACGTCCCTCGCCCGTTCCCGCCAACTCGAACGCCCGGATCACGCTTTTCGATCCGTCATCCCCGGCTTGCCATGTTGACCTGTCGCACCGGCCGCTGCGGCGCGTGCGACCGACCGCTCGCGGTAGAGCAGATAGAGACCCGCCGCCACGATCATGGCAATTCCAACGAGTGAGACAGCGTCCGGCACATGGCCCCAGATGCCGTAGCCGAGCGCCAAAGCACCCAGGATCGAAGCGTAGCGAAACGGTGCCACCACCGGGATATCGCCGATACGCATGGCGATGACGCCGAAATGGTAGGCAACGAACAGGCACCCCGCCGTCACGAGAATAAGCGCCGTCGCGCGCGGCGAAGGCACCACCCACGTCTCGAACGGCAAGAGTGCCAGCCCGGCCAGCATGACCATCGCCGAAGCCGCGAATGTCACGAGCATCGACGGCGTCGAATGATCGATGAAACGTGTTGTGAGATCGCGCGTCGCTGACGAGAGCAGGCACGCTAGCGCGAGCCAGATTTCGGCACCGAACGCGCCTGTGCCGGGCTTGATGACCAGGAGCACACCCATGAAGCCAACCAGCGAAGCCGTCCATCGTCGCCAGCCGACATGCGCGCCGAGCAGCAGCGCGGCCCCGGCCGTGACCACAAGGGGCGATACCTGCAGAATGGCATTGACCGTGGGCAGCGGCAGATGGCGCAGCGCCGCCACGACGAACAGCGTCGAGAAAGCGGCCGCGACCAGGCGCACGATCATCGCCGGCGCGAGGAGCACGTGCAGCGGCCGCCATGCACCGACGACGGTCGTGAGAACCGCCAGCAGCGCCGTCGCCGCCAGCCCGCGCAGGAAGATGATCTGGCCGTTCGGCAGCTCCTCAGTGATCACCTTGACGATGGCGTCGTTGACGATGAATCCGGCGGCCGAGGCGAGCATGGCCAGGATGCCGATCAGATTGTTGCTCATGCGGGGCCCTTTCGCCGCGCGAGCTGGCGCTCGCGAAAGAAGGTGTAGAGGCCAGCCGCAATTACGATTCCGGTTCCCACCAGTGCGATCGGGTCGGGCACTTCCCCAAACAGCAGAACGCCCGCGATGATCGCCCATATGATGACCGAGTAGCGGAAGGGCGAGACGATTGCCACATCGCCCCGTCGCATCGCCTCGATGATGAGGTAATAGCCCGCCAAAACGAAGAACGCCGCGCCACCGGCCATCGCCATGCCCTTTGGCGTCGGCGGATGCCACGGCTCGACGAAGGCGAATGCTGAGGCCGCCGTCGTGACGGACAGGCTAGAGATGAGCGTCAGCAGCACGGTCGGCACCTGCCGGTCGATGCGCCGCGTCGTCAGGTCGCGCAGGACGATCGCCGCTAGTGAGGCGAGTGCCACCAGTGACCAGCCGGTGAACGTCGGTGTGCCGGGACGGATGATCAGCAAAACGCCGACAAAGCCCACCGACGTCGCGAGCCACCGCCGCCAGCCCACGGGCTCACCGAGGAAGAGAGCCGCACCGGCCGTGATTGCCAGCGGCAGGAATTGCAGGATCGCCGTCGCGTCGGCAATCGGCATGTTGAACAGCGCCGTCAGATAGAGCAGCGTCGCCCCCACTTCCCCGACATTGCGCCAGCCGATCAGCGGCCAATCCTTCCGTGAGGGCCACACCCTCAGCCCACCCATTGCCACCGCGAGGGCCAGCGCCAGCGCAATCGTGAACAGACCCCGGATGAAGATCGCCTGCCCGCCCGGCATCTCGCGCGCGGCGAGCTTCATCAGCGCATCGTTCACCGTGAACACGGCCTGCGAGCCCATCATGGCGGCAATGGCGACGAGGTTGCCTGGGCTGGGGTTGGCGACCGGGAGTGCGGTCATGTCCGTGCGGCCTCCTGCGGCCGAACTTGCTCGCGCACGCGTTGCTGCATCAGCGTGCGCTCGCGACCGAAGGCATAGAGCCCGGCCCCCACGACGATCGCGATGCCGGCCCAGGCAAGCGAATTGGGCACCTCGCCCCACGCGAAATAGCCCATCAGGATCGCCCACAGCAGGGTGAAGTAGCGGAACGGCGCGATCGCCGACATCTCGGCATTGCGCATGCCGACGACAAGACAGATGAACCCCGCAGCGAGCGCCACTCCTGCCGCGACCGTGAACGCGAGGCTCCTTGGCGTCGCGGGTGCCCAGCCGGTCACTGCCGCAAGGACGCAGCCTGCCAGCGAGACGGCCCCGGCCGATACGGCTCCGATGAGCAGCGTCGGCACGCTGCGGTCGATGCGGCTCGTGGCCAAGTCTCGTGTCGACATGCACAGCATCGCCGAGACGGCGAGAAGTGACCACCACGTGAATCCGGCGGCTCCTGGCTGCAGGATCAGCAGCACGCCCGCGAAGCCAGCCAGACCCGCCATCCATCGCCGCCAGCCCACTTGCTCGGCAAACAGCAAGGCGGCGGCCATCGTCGTCACCAGTGGTATGAACTGCAGGATTGCCGTCGCATTGGCGATTGGCATGAACCCGAGCGCACCGACCATCGAGATGCCGGCGCCCACCTCGGCCAGAATGCGCACGATCACCGGCCTCGAGAGCAGACCCGGGTGCCACCGGATCTGCCCCTGCATGAGACCCGCTGTCGTCAGGATCAGGCACGCGACAAGCCCCCGCCCGGCAATGGTTTGCCCAAGCGTCGTCTCGGCCACAGCAACTTTCGCCAGGGCGTCCGCCGACATCATCGCCGCGCCCGCGCCGATCACCGCCCCGATGCCGAGAAGATTTCTGCTCATGTTGCTCCAGTGGCGATATCGAGGAGAGGCGTGCTCACGGGCGCGGCCGATCGGCGAGCTTGCGCAGCGACTGCTCGCGATAGAACGTGTAGAGACCCGCTGCCACCACGATCGCCGTGCCGGTGAGCGTCAAGGCATCGGGGAAGTGCCCGAAGACCAGCACGCCAGAAGCGATTGCGAACAGAATGATCGTATAGCGGAAGGGCGCGACCGCCGAGATGTCCGCCGATCTGACTGAGATGATCACGCACATCTGTCCGACCAGAGAAAACATCGCGGAGAGCGCCATCACGGCCACAAGTCCTGCCGACGGCGTGCTCCACCCAGCGAAGGGTGCAACGATCAGGCTCGTGATCGTCGTCGCCGCTGCCGACAGCATCATGATGATCGCAGGCGGCACGCTGCGGTCGACATAGCGCGTTCCGAGATCCCGGACCGTCGACCCGAGCACCGAAAGGATGCCCGCCAGCGCCCACCAGTTGAACGCGCTCGAGCCCGGCCGGATGATCAGCAGCACGCCCGCTAGCCCGATCATCGTCGCGGTCCAGCGGCGCCAACCCACTTTCTCTCCGAGAAACAGCGCCGAGGCTGCCGTAATCGAGAGCGGCGTCAACTGCCCCACGGCACTGAGGTCGGCGTAGGGCATCCGCGCCAGCGCCATCTGGAAGCTCCAAGCCCCCGTGACGTCGCCGGCCGCCCTGATCGCCATCGCGCCAGACAGCGCCCGATGCAGGAGTGACAAGGCGCCGAGCCAGTACGCCACCAGAAACCCGCCCAGGGTGACGAAGCAGCCCCGAAGAAACAGCAGCTCGCTGGTCGGCACGGCGCCCGACGAAAGTTTCATGATCGTGTCGCCGCACGCGAAGGACGCGCACGCCGTCGTCATGAACAGAATGCCGCGAACGTTCGATGCGGCCGTAGGCGCGTCGCGCAGAATGCGCGCCAGTTTCGTGCCTGCCCGCTCGCCCAAGATGCCGCTCCCCGCCACGTCTGCGTCGCGTGAAGGTGGCGCCGCGCCGGCGAAGCTATAGCCAATGGCCCGCCGCGATCCAGCGCTAACGCCGGACTTGCTCCGATGCCGATCGATCTCTAGATTCCAGCAAAATGAGGCAACTTACGGCAAAAGAGGCGCCATGGGCTCCCTGATCGGCGAAGCCGCGCGTGAGGCGCTGGTCCGTCGCATTCGGCTCGAGATGGCCAAGCAGGGCCTCACGCGCGAGGCTCTCGCCGAGCGCGCCGTGGTGAAGGAACGCACTCTCGGCAACCTGCTGGCCGGGCACTCCGTTCGCGACGTCACAGTCGCCAAGGTCGCCCGGGTTCTCGCTATCGACCTTGAAGGTCTCGTCGCCCATCCGTCGGCCGATGACCACGCCCCTGACGGCGACGCACGTGCGGGTGAGGCATACGGCGGCTATATGCTCGCCGCCTACGAGGCCTATCTCGGCAGCTATGTCGCCTACCGCCGCGTTTTCTCGCAAAAGCGCGAGCTTTATCGCTCCGTCTACGAAATCGACTGGGACGAGGCGCTCTCCCGCTTGAGGTTTCTGGAGCTGCAACGCTTCCGTGGGCGCGACGATCGCACCGTCTCCTCTAGCCACGGCGGCGGCATCTACATCAGTCCGCACACCGGTCTCTTGCAACTCCTCACGACCTTCCAGGGCGCGCTGCGCCTTGTCACGCTCAACCGCTTCCAACTGGGCGACAACCGCCTCCGAGGCTTGATCCTGACGCAGAGCGACCGCGACCGGTTCTTCGAGCCGGCGGTCTCGGCCATCGTCCTCGAGCGCCTCGACGGCAAGCGCCGTCTGGCCGATCTCGAACGGCTGGTCGGCTCGCTGACCGCTGATGACTCTGCCTTTGGCCCTGCAGACGCCGAGCTGACCGCCATCGAGCAAGCCGGCATTTTCGTCGGCCGCGACCCTGGTCGGTCCTAGATGCCAAGCCCGAAAGCGATCACGGAAGCTCCACCCCTTGTTCCGGCGGGCGTTTTCTGAGATCGATAGCTCAAACGCTCGACCGCGGCCCCGGCGGAGCGCCACGCTCCTAGCCGAGATCGCCGTTGCTGGAAGGAACCCTCCCTTGAAGAACTCGAGAATCGTCCTCATCGACCGCCATCCGGGCCGCTCGACGCAGACCATCGGCCTCGCCCGCGAACTCGGCACCGATCCGGATCTCATTCACGAGCCCTCGGTCGGCGTGGTCGGCACCAAGGGCGACAGCCAATGCTACCTCGGCGTGATGTCCAAGGTCGACGCCATCCACGAGGCCCTGAAAAGCCGCAT
>LNFM01011684.1_pt1 | contig 11843 bp, 7 predicted proteins | sample 596031 | NCBI WGS metagenome assembly LNFM01 (sample SAMN04254537, study PRJNA301005) | activated carbon metagenome | isolation source: dual media filters at the Ann Arbor, Michigan drinking water treatment plant | place: USA: Ann Arbor | reverse complement strand
TCTGCTCTTCACTAAATCGGCTCTGCCGCATCGCTCCTCTCCTTTGATCCTCTGTCGTAGTTTACGGTGGATCAGTTTTCGGGGAGCAGGTCACATCGAAAACGGGGGCAAGACTGCTGCGCACAAGGGTATTTTGCAGTCGATGAGCCGTCTTCTAACTATAGAATCAATAGAGTGCCTTTCTCTGCAGCTTGGCCTGTGTGATTTCCCGTGTCCCGCCGATCGATAAAAGAGCAAGGCTCACGTTCTGCTTCAGACATGGGGAGGATAAAACATTTGAAAAACATGTACGGTTTAACCCTGATTCTCCGACCCAATCCGGCCAAACTATGTGCGGAATAGCTGGTTACTTCCTGACGAGCGGCAAGGCATCCTTGGCGCTCGTAGAGCAGATGAATGCTTTGATTACGCATCGCGGACCGGATCAGGACGGGTTCTTCGTGGAGGGCGGGTGCGCTATCGGTATGCGCCGGTTGAGCATCATTGACCTTCGCACGGGGAAACAACCCATAGGGAACGAAGACGGCAATCTGCAGGTCGTGTTCAATGGTGAGATCTACAACCACCATGAGCTGCGCAGCTGGCTGGCAAGCAGAGGGCACCGCTTTCGCACAGGCAGCGACACCGAAGTTCTGGTGCACTTGTACGAAGAAGAAGGCACAGCCGGCATTGCCCGGTTGCGGGGAATGTTTGCCTACGCGATCTACGACCGGCGGGAGAAGACTCTCCTCCTGGTGCGGGATAGGTTTGGGAAGAAGCCGCTCTACTATTCCACCCGTCCGGACGGCATCTACTTCGGCAGTGAACTAAAATGCCTGCGTACCGCCGGGGTTCCTGTGGAGATGGACGAAGAGGCGCTGCGGCTGTACTTTCAGTTTCTGTATGTGCCCGATCCGCTGTCGCCGCTGGAGGCGGTACGGAAGCTACCGCCTGGCGGCTGGTTACTTTATAGCGGGAACGGGGCAGTGAAACAGGGCCGTTACTGGAAGTTTCCAGAACCGGTGACCGAACCGGCGCCTGGCATGACCGAAATGAGTGCGCGAATCCGTCTGCGCGAACTGTTTGACGAATCGGTCCGAATCCGTTTGGAGGCCGAGGTCCCGCTGGGCGCGTTTTTAAGTGGCGGCATCGATTCCAGCGCGGTGGTTGCCAGCATGGCATTGCAGACCAAGGAGCCGGTTAAAACCTTCTCTATCGGCTTTGAGGAGGCCAGCCACAATGAGTTACCCTATGCGCGTATGGTCGCCGAGAAGTACAAAACCGACCATCATGAAATTGTCGTGCGGCCGGATTCCATTAATCTGGTATCCCGCCTCGTTCGCCATTTCGACGAGCCTTTTGGCGATTCCAGTGCCATCCCGACGTTTATTGTTAGCGAGTTTGCCGCCCGCCATGTGAAGGTTGCGCTGAGTGGGGACGGCGGGGATGAACTCTTTGCCGGCTATACGCGTTTTCTGTCGGCAGATGCCCAGCGCCGCTTTGACAAATGGCCGCTTTCCCTGCGGAGTTTCGTGAGCGGCATTGCCGAAAAACTTCCCTACGCGGTCTATGGCAAGAACTGGCTGCGCATGATTAGCCGTCCGTCGGCGCTGGAGCGGTATTTCGACAACAACACGACTCCTTACTATCTGCGCCAACGGTTGCTTGATCCGCGCTGGATGGCACCGGCTGACGCCGCCTATTTGCACCGCATTTTCGCAGCCAGCCTGGCGGCACCCGGCACTGGAATCGTGGAGCAGGCGCTGTACTGGGAGACCACGGCGAACTTGCCGGGCGATATGCTGGTGAAGGTCGACCGGATGTCGATGGCCAACTCGCTGGAGGTCCGCTGCCCGCTGCTCGACCACGTTCTGGGGGAGTTTGCCGCCTCCGTGCCCACGGCCTGGAAGATGAAGAACGGCCGGGGCAAGAGCATCCTGATCGACTCGATGGCCGACCGTCTGCCGCCGGCTCTGCTGACACGCCCTAAAATGGGCTTCGGCGTTCCTTTGCACCACTGGTTCCGCACGTCTCTGCGTGAGTTTCTGCGGGACCACCTCAGCAGCCGCCGCTTCCGCGAGCGCGGCTTCACCCAACCGGCATTCCTGGAAACGATCCTTCAGGAGCACCAATCCGGGCGGCGGGATAACTCGCTCTGGCTCTGGTCTCTTTTAATGCTGGAACTGTGGCTGCTTTGGATGGAGGAACCGGTAGTGGCCCCGGCGGAAAGGCTCGTCTGATCTAGATGCCTGGATCTTTTCTCCGCAACGCACTCTGGAACTTGTTGGGCTTTTCCGTCAGTATGGCGAGCGGGCTACTCCTCTCTCCCTACATCATCCGGAAGCTGGGACCGGACGGCTATGGCGTCTGGGCGCTTGCCTTTTCGCTGGTCGACTATCTATGGCTGAGCGATCTCGGATTCCGCTCCGCTGTGTTGAAGTATTCGGCGCACTACCTGGCCCGGCGCGAGGTGGACAAAGTGAACGAAGTGCTGAACACGGCGCTGGCTTGGTTTGTCCCGATGGCTGCATTGCTGCTGCTGGTGATCACGCTGGGATCTTCCCGGATACCGGAATACTTCAATGCCCCGGTTGCCTACCAGGAGCCATTCAAGGTTCTACTTCTGGCAGTAGGCTGGAGCTGGGCTTTCGGGTTGATCAATAACGTGTTCCGTGCCGCACTGGAGGGCTTTCAGCAGTACGGCATTATCGGGCGGATTACGATCATTATGACAGGATTCCGCGCCGGAGCGGTTTTTCTGTTGGTGGCCAACGGCTATGGATTACGTGAGATGGGCTTCGCCGTGGTGGCCGCGCAAGGGATTGGCTATGTACTGACGTTTGCTGGATTTCGGCGCTATTTTCCAGAATTTCGCGTTTCCTGGACCTTGGTGAAACCGGCCATGCTGCGCCAGATGGCTTCTTATGGCGTTCACACCCTGGTGGCCACGGTGGCCACGCAGCTGCAGCAGCAGGGCGCTCCGGTGATGATAGGACGCTTGCTGTCGACGGCGGCAGTGGGATTCTATAGTCTACCGGTGCGCCTTTTGAACACGATGATGGATCTGGTCCCGCAGGTGGGCATGGTGAGCGGCGCCCGTTCGGCTGAGTTGAGCGCGCGCGGCGACTACGCGGCGGTGGCACGGTTAGGCGCGCAGGCCAACCGCTACTGTTTCCTGCTGTTTCTGCCGCCCCTGCTGATGTTGGGGCTCTATGCCGATCCGCTGTTCCGGCTCTGGATCAGTCCCGAGTTTGCCGCCCAAAGCGCGCCGCTGGTTCCGCTATTGGCAGTCGCGGCCGGCATTGCCATTGCCGGCCAGCAGAACTCCAGCGCCATCCTGTACGGACTAGGCGAGCATAAACGGTATTCGCAAGGCCTGCTGGCGGAAGCTCTCCTTGGCCTCGCGCTGATGGTTTGGGCGCTACCCATCTACGGCATACTCGGCGTGGCGGCGATCGGCGCCTCCTTGTCGATTGTATTCCGGGGGCTGTTAACACCGTGGCTGATCTGCCGTCGGCTGGACCTTTCCTTTTTCGGCTATATGACCGAGATTTATGGGATGCCTCTGCTGATGGCGATTCCCGTGGCTGTGCTCGCCTGGGCGCTGGGCCTCGCAGGCCTGAACGGGTCCGGCTGGTCGCAACTGATCGTGCTGGGCGCTCTACTATCGGTCACGTACTATGGACTCACCTACGCTTTTGCCTTGCTGCCTGAACACCGTCGGGCAATCACCAAATGGACCGGGGCGCGGCTGGCGCGCTTCCGGCCGCATTAGAATGGAGAATTTATGTCTATCGAATCGACCCAACAACACGCGCAAGAGATCGCCGCCGGTGAACGATTCTCTTTTGGGGCTAACTGGGCGCGGTTTCTGGAACTCCTCAACGACGAGCGGATTGCCGTTGCCGAGGAGTCGCTGCGGAGGATGTTGCACGTCAAGGACTTAACCGGCAAGACGTTTCTCGACGCCGGTTCCGGGAGCGGGTTGTTCAGTCTAGCGGCGCGGCGTCTGGGCGCGCGAGTTCATTCCTTTGACTATGATCCACAGTCGTTCGCCTGTACCAGCGAACTGCGCCAGCGCTACTTCCCGGACGACCCCACTTGGCAAGTGGATCAGGCTTCCGTGCTGGACCCGGCCTATCTCGGCCGGCTGGGAAAGTTTGATGTAGTCTACTCCTGGGGGGTTTTACACCACACCGGCAAGATGTGGGATGCGCTGGCCAACGTAGCCCCGATAGTGGCCGAAGGCGGCCGCCTGTTTATCGCAATTTACAACGATCAGGGGAAAACCAGCCGCCGCTGGACAACGGTCAAGAAGGCCTACTGCGCACTGCCCGGACCGCTAAAATTCCTGGTTCTCTGGCCGTCCTTCGTTTTCTTGTGGTGGCGGCGGATCGTAAAAGACTTCCTTTTCCTGCGGCCCTTCGCCAGTTGGCGGGAATATACCAAGCTGCGCGGGATGTCGCCGTGGCGGGACGTGGTGGACTGGGTGGGCGGCTATCCGTTCGAGGTGGCAAAACCGGAGCAACTATTCCACTTCTACCGCGACAAGGGATTTTTATTGAACGAGTTACGCACTGAGGGCGGCGATCTGGGCTGCAACGAGCTCGTGTTCATCAAGGGCACTGGCCTGTCTTCCGGCAATCCGGAATGAGGGGCCGGCGAAGGTCTGTACTCCTGCTGGTTCGCCTGCTGGGCCAAGGCGGTAGTGAGCGGCAGGCCACTGTGACCGCGCTGGCGTTGCAAAAAGAGGGTTATGACATGCACGTCGGTTGCGTGGACCCTATCGGCATCCGGGGAAATGAGCTGCGTGCCGCCGGTGTTCCCGTGGTGAGCTTCCCTATCCGCACGCTGGCCGCTCCGGCGACGGTGCTGCAGGGTTTGCGGCTGGCCGCCTACATCCGGCGCCACCGGATTGAACTGGTCCACAGCTTCGACGTGCCGATGAATATCTTCGGCGTGCCGTTTGCTTGGCTGGCGCGGCCGCGTGTTCTGCTGTCGAGCCAGCGGGCCCATCGCGAACTGACTCCCGGGCTCTACCGTAAGCTGCTTCGCATCACCGACCGGCTAGTGGATGCAACAGTGGTGAACTGCGAGGCGATGCGGACCCACCTGATAGACGACGAGAACGTGTCCGGCGAACACATACGACTCTGCTATAACGGCATTGACACGTCACTCTTCCATCCCACCCGAGAGCGGCCCGCCGAATATGGCGACGCCGGGCTGTTGATTGGCGTCGTCTGCGGTCTACGGAGCGAAAAAGGCCTCTCCACATTGATCGATGCATTTGCGTGCGTCCAGGCGGATCGTGCGGATATGCGTCTGGTCATCATCGGCAGCGGCGTTTGTCTAGACGAGTTGCAGCACCAGGCCACTGAACTGGGTGTGGCCGGAAAAACCGTCTTTTTGCCAGAGACCAGCGACGTTCCCCGGCTGCTGCGGGGCATTGATGTCTTCGTTCTACCGTCGCTGTCGGAGGCGCTTTCGAACTCGTTGATGGAAGCCATGGCATCAGGATGCTGTCCGATCGCCTCGCGCGTGGGCGGCAATTCAGAGCTGATTACACAAGGCGAAAACGGGCTGTTGTTCGAAAAAGGGGATGCGGCGGGGCTAGCTGCGGCCCTGCGGCAGGTTGTTCGAGATACCGGCTACCGGCAGCAGTTGGCGGAGCGTGCGGTTCGCCGGATTGAAGACGAGTTTTCGCTGCAGGCATCGGTGCGACGGATGGCCGAAATCTACGAGGAGTTCCTCGGCAAGGCGTGAGCGGCTCTATCCTAAACGCTTTCCGAAGAGCTCGCCCAGCGTCACGCAGCTAGCCGTAAGGCTGAAATGCTCTAGCACGCGGCGGCGGCCGGTCCGCCCCAGTTCGACACGGAGCGCGGCATCCTGCAGGAGCCGTTGCAGCGCATCGGCCAGCGGCTTTTCATCCGCGGGAGGAACGAGTAGGCCGGAGACGCCGTCTTCGATGAGCTCGGAAATTCCCATGATGCGCGTGGCGATGCAGGGAATTTCCATCGCCATAGCTTCCATGAGAACAACCGGAATGCCCTCAGCGAAACTGGCCATGGCGAAGAGCGTGGCCCGGCGGTAGAGAGCCCTGACCTCATCCTGATTTCGCCAGCCGTCGAAAATAACGTCGTCTTTTAAATCCATTCGCTGCGCTGCGGCTTCCAGCAGAGCCCGGTCCGGACCGTCGCCAACGAGGCGCAGCTTTGCCACCACCCCGCGATGGCGAAGCAGGCGTAGAGCGGCGATCAACATATACTGCGCTTTGACTGGGGCCAGCCGGCCGACGCAAAGAATCTCGGGTACGCCGTCGCGCGGCTCCGGTCTGGGTTCGAAAATCGTTCCATTCACGCCCAGACGGCACGTCACCACCTTGTCCCACTGCGTCGGCGGACAGCAGCGGAGGATCTGGCTGCGCGCGTACAAACTGATGGCGATCACCAGCCGGGAGGCTGCTACCTTTTCGGCCAGATGAAAGCCGGCCACATCGTCAAACTCCTCCGGACCATGGATCGTAATCGACATGGTGAGCGGGAACACACGGGTGACCAGAAGGCCGACAGTGGAAGAGAAATGAGTGTGGAAGTGGGAGTATCCTTTGGCCAGCATCCAGCGGCCGGCGATTACCGCTTCGGCGAAATAGAACAAGTGCGCCAAGGTGGCCGGTAGGCTGCCTCGCCCCATATGGAAGGCCAGCGTCAGGCCGCGGAGATAGCCAATGGGGCGGCTCAGAAAAGCCAACACCTGGGCTCCCACCGCCCCCGGTATGGAAATCCCTTTGATGGCACGGGTATAGGCAAGCTCTTCCCGTTCTTCGACCGTCATTGCCGAGGCGGGGCGATCCGGGTGCCGGACCGAGACTACATCGATCCCAAATCCTTGAGCACGGAGGCTACGGATTTCGCGCAGGATGAACGTGTGGTTGACAGCGGGATACTGGCTGACGAGGTAGGCAATACGCACCAGAGATTTCAGCGTATCACGAGGCCCCCACTACAATAGTCTAAGTGCGCGAATGGTCTGAAATCCGGTTTCGGCTGCGGCAAGAAGCTATCAACGCGCGTTTTTGGCTATCGCCTCCCCGGCTGAAAACAAAGCCGGATGCCGCCGCTACGATGGCGCCACTGCCTGATATGGATTCGGTTACCGGAGCGCTGCGCGGTTCGGCTTTCACGGCCGTGGCGGATGGGCTAGCTCGTGACATTGTCCGACATCGTTTCCCGCTGTTCGGACAAACCCTGGAAACCGGAACGGAAATCCACTGGAACCGCGACTACATACACGGCAAGGAGTATCCGCCGGTTTGGTTCCGGCGCATTCCCTACCTGGACTTCCAACAGGTGGGCGATCATAAGGCGATCTGGGAGTTAAACCGCCATCAGCACCTGGTTCTACTGGCACAGGCTTGGTCCTTAACGGGCCGTGTTACGTATCTGAACGAGATTGCCGCGCAGCTCCAACATTGGATGCAGAACAACCCCTACGGCAAGGGAATGCAGTGGACCAGCGCGTTGGAGGTGGCGTTTCGGACGCTGAGCTGGATCTGGGTCTGGCATCTGGCGGCAACCGCGCTGCCCGAAGAGTTGCAGGCAAGCTGGATGGAGGCCATGTATCAGCATGGCGTCCACCTGCGGAACAACCTCTCCCTATATTTTTCTCCCAATACGCATCTTCTGGGCGAAGCGGTCGCCTTGCATGCGTTGGGTCGGCTGTTCCCGCAACTGCCTGGCGCGGCTGAGTGGCGGGCCGAAGGCGGCCGTCTAGTCGCTGAAGCGATGGAACGGCAGGTACGGGGCGATGGCAGTCACTTTGAGCAGTCAACCTACTATCACGTCTATACGACGGATTTTTTCCTGCTACATGCGCTCTTGGAAGAGGTACCCCGGGCCTACGTCGAACGGCTGGCTCGGATGGCGGAGTATCTCTGGGTGCTGCTCGGGCCGGCCGGACGAATTCCCTTTTTTGGCGATGACGACGGGGGACGGCTGTTCCATCCCTACGGCGACCGCGCCGGTTTCGGCCGGGCTACGCTGGCGGCTTGCTCTCTGTTTCTGAACCGGCCGGATTGGCCGGCGCCAATGGCCGATCGGGAAGAGTTGGCGGTCTGGTGGCTGGGCACACGAGCTCTGGAAACCGAGGACCGGCCCTGGAGGGCGGCCGAAGGAACACGTTACTTCCCCGATGCCGGCGTGGTGAGTTTTTTGCGGGGGCAGCGGCAGGTGCTGGTGGACACATTGGCTTTTGGTGCTTTTGGCGCTGGTCATAGCCACGCTAGCGCTCTGTCGCTGGTCTGCCGGGAGGGAAGCCAAGAGATTCTCCTCGATCCTGGCACCTATACCTATATTGCCGACCCGGCCGAGCGGAACCGGTTCCGGGGAACGGCGGTGCACAACACCGTTCAGCTTCATTCGCTCGATCAGGCCGAAATGGCAGGTCCTTTCCGCTGGGCCAACAAGCCGCAAAGCGAGGTCCATGGCTGGGGTCAGGACTGGCTGGAGGCAAGCTGCCTCCAACGAGGGCGGACGCACCGCCGTCGTATCGAGTGGCAGGGCAATACGGTCGTTGTAAAGGACACTGCCGATGCGGACGGGGAGATCTTCTGGCACACGGCTCTGCCGGTGACAGAGATGGAGTCCGGTGTGTTTCGCCTAGGCGATTCAGCCCGGTTGTTTATGGAAGGCGGCCGCCTAGAGTCGGCATGGCATAGCCGCGTTCACGGCAGCAAGGAGCCGTCAACAATTATCCGGGCCCCTTTGCGCAAAGGCGGCAAAGAGACCCGGATAACATTCGTGGTCTAGGAACTTGCTGAAAAACCCCACTTTTGCGCGAAACCGGTGCCAGACCCCTCCGTTCCCCAACCGCAACTCATTGATTCTATTGAAGCCCGAGTCGGCGGAAATCGGGCGATTTGGGCCTGCAGAGCATTTTTCAGCAAGTTCCTAGAGCGAGATCAGATTTAACACGGGCTTACCGCTGGTGGCGATCCGCTCGGCATCTGACGGGGAAGGTTTCTGGGCAATGATCAGGTGGTCGGACCACTCGAGCAGAATGTCCAGATTCTCCTCCATTAGCCGTCCGATATGGGGAATAGCCGAGAGCAGGAACTTCTGATTGGCACCATAAATCTGTGTCAGATCAATATTTGGGTCGTGAACTCTCAGGGTGCGGCCCTTGCCGATCAGGAATTCCAACAACGCGACCACGGGACTCTCTCGCAGATCGTCGGTGTTTTCTTTGAACGCCAGACCGAAAACGCCAATCCTTTCGCCGGGAACTTCCAGGGCAAAATTCTGCGCACGCGCCAGATGGCTCATGTTGCTCGGCAGGATGTTGTTCAACATGGGCAGGTCCAGCCCCAGCCGGTTGGCGCGAAAAACTAGCGCCCGCATATCCTTTGGAAGACAGGAGCCGCCAAAGGCGAAACCCGGCTTGAGATAGACCGGAGAAATATTCAGCCGCGTATCCTGGCAGAGCACGTCCATCACTTCCGTAGCGGAAATGGACAGTGCCTGGCAGACCGAGCCCAGTTCATTGGCAAAGGAGATCTTGACCGCGTGGAAGGCGTTGCAGCCGTACTTGATCATCTCCGCCGTCTTCAGCGCGACGCGACGGAGTTGGCCCTTCATTCCGTAATAGAGTCCGGCCACCATATCGACCGCTGCCGGATCGTCACCGCCGACGACGATCAGCGAAGGTTCTTCAAAGTCCCGCATTGCCGTTCCTTCGCGGAGAAACTCCGGGTTGGAGACGACCCGAACGTTCGGATGGGCGTCCAGCGAATTGCGGTAGAGATCCTCACACACACCGGGGAAGGCGGTGCTGCGGATGGCCACCACGAGCGGAAAGGTGCGGGCATCGAGCGTGGAACGAATTTCCCGGCAGGCGCGGTGAAGCTGGTCGACACTGATATTGCCGCTCTTGTCCGAGGGGGTCCCAACGCACACCATAGCAACATCGGCGTTGGCCACGGCCTCCGTCAGGTCGGTGAATGCAGTTAGCCGGCCGGCCGCAACGCCACTTTGGATGGTTTCCTCCAGGCCCGGTTCGTAGAAGGGAGCTTTGCCAGAGAGGATGCATTCGACTTTATAGGCATCACGGTCGATACCGGCTACGTAGTGTCCAGCCTGCGCCAGGCAAGCCGCTGTGACACTACCGACATAGCCCAATCCGAGTACGGCTACCCGGCGGGGAGGGGGGGGGGATTGAAGAGAGACCATGTGAAAAGTGAGATCGTGAAGACGCTGTTTAAGAGAGCGGTTGACAGGACAACTATAGCGAACAGAACCCGGAACGAGCTATTTTCACCGGTGGCCGTGCCGGCTTGCGGAGTGCGCTGACCTTATTCTTCGGCTGAACCGGGATTGTTCCCTCCCTCCCTCCGTTCTGCCCCATCCCTTCTTTCATCGGCCCTGTCCGGCCAACAGTTTAGCCGCTTGATGCCTATCCATTCAATTGCTCATAAAGAGCTAACATCTGCCCAAAGTGTTTCAGGGGTAGGAACTGCCGGTTGCAGGGGAAGACATCGGCGGCTTGTTGGGCACCGTAGCCGTAGACGATGTCGGTGCCACAGAGAGAGGACGAAGCGTTTCTGTTGGGGAGGGGTGAGGTCCTGGCTTCCAATCAGCATGTTCCGATGCTGTCCGGAAACCCAAACGGCTCTATGATGGACCGGCTGACCGCTTGTTGGACATTAATACTTAATAAGGATAGAAGGCGAGCGATATTGGCCCTTTCGATCCTGTCCATGTTGTCATTGTGAACCGGAACGCGTAGGTAAAAGGCCGGTTGAACACGTCCGCTGACTGGGGCCAGAACCTGATTTGATCTCTCTTTTCATTCCTGCACATCCAGGAACATAGTATTCTGGAGTGATTCGTCTGAGCCAGTCCTTTTCAGCATGAAAACAGCATGTGTGACTAGCGACCGTAGCATCAAATTTGCGACACCTCCTTTCCCGTCATCAGTTGGAACAGGTTGAAGTTGTGGAGACCACATGGCATTTGTTCGGGGACTCTTTCTATTCTTAGTGTTGGCGGTGGTGCCAGTGGCTGCCGACATCATGGCTTCCCCGGCCGATATCACGCTGCGAAGCCGTCGGGGGCTTGCTTATCCCTGGTACTCGACGACACCGCCGCCCGACACGCCGATCACCATTACCGGATCGGGAGACTGGAGCATCACCCTGGGCGGGGAGTTGAGCACGGCGTGTGGCAATGCTTACGGCTACTGCTTTAATGTCGTAAAACAGCTGCGTTCGATTGCCAACGGGACTCCGGTATCCGGCAGCGGCCCGGACACCGTATACCTCACCTGGAAGGGTCTTGGTGCGCAGGAACTGCCGGTCGGCCGGCACACCGGCACGGTCACCATCGGGACCACAACGATAAACGTCACCTTGGATGTAGTGGAACGGAACGCTTATGATGCGTTCGTCTATCAGCCAGGGTTCCCGTCCGGTTGCGTGAATTCAAACCCGGGATTTCCCCACGCCGATACCTGTACCATCACCGATGAGCGTCCAGCCAGCACCGCACTTCCGATTCCGGCCGTTGGCGGCAGCTATACGGATCCCCAATTTGGTTACAAGGTAACCCGGATTACGCCCAGCGGGTTTATGAACCAGTACAGCGCAGCGACGGCCTTCAGCGCGACGGGAAAGTACGTGTTGACCGCTACTCTCAGCGGGAACGTGAGCGCCATTGATCGGAGGACCGCCTCCATCGCTTATGCGAATATCTCCGGAGTAAACATCAACTTTGCGGGTTGGGATCCCATCGACGATGAGAAGTTGTGGTTTTACTCGGGTGCAAGGGTACTCTACCGGACGCTCAATAACGGCATGACGACCGTAGCGG
>LNFM01021911.1_pt1 | contig 11844 bp, 14 predicted proteins | sample 596031 | NCBI WGS metagenome assembly LNFM01 (sample SAMN04254537, study PRJNA301005) | activated carbon metagenome | isolation source: dual media filters at the Ann Arbor, Michigan drinking water treatment plant | place: USA: Ann Arbor | reverse complement strand
GGCTTGCGGCCACCGAACAGGGATTTCAGGAACGACATCGGGCTTTTCCTCCGGAGCGGGTGCGCGGCCGCAGCGAGAACTACCCGCACCGCCCTGCCCTGCCAAGGCGCGCAACGACGCGGCCCCGCTCAGGCGAGATGCAGCGCGACCTCGCGCCGGTGCGGGCGGGCGCGGTGCTCGAACAGGTAGATCCCCTGCCAGGTACCGAGCGCCAGCCGCCCCGCCATCACCGGGATCGACAGCGAGACCGGCGTCAGCGCCGCCTTGAGATGGGCCGGCATGTCGTCGGGCCCCTCCGCCCGATGGACGAGATAGTCCATCGCCGGATCGTCGGCGGAGGGCACGAGCCGGCGGAAGAAGGCCTCGAGATCGACACGCACGTCGGGGTCGGCATTCTCCTGGATCAGCAGCGAGCAGGAGGTGTGGCGCACGAAGAGCGTCAGCAGCCCGGTCTCGATCCCGGCCCCGGCGACGAAGGCCTCCGCCTCGCGCGTGAACTCGTAGAGCCCCGGACCGCGCGTGGCGATCGCCAGCAGCGTCTGCGCCGCCATAGCGCCAGCGCGACGAAGGCCGCCGCGAAGCCCCGCCGCAGCCAGGCCATCACCGCCGGCCGCGTCACCACCTTGTCGCGCATCGCCGCCGCGAACAGGCCATAGAGCGCGAAGACCACGAAGGTCATCGCCATGAACACGCCGGACAGTTCCAGCATGCGCGCCAGCGGCGCCGCTTCGCCGGCCGCGATGAACTGCGGCAGGAAGGCGACGAAGAAGATCGAGAGCTTGGGGTTGAGGACATTGATCGCGACGCCGTCGCGCAGCACCCGCCAGGCCGAGCGCGGATCGGCTTTCGCCTCGACGGCGAGCGCGCCATGCTCCTGCAGCGTCTGCCAGGCCATGAACAGGAGATAGGCGACGCCGGCATATTTCACGACGGCGAAGGCGAGCGCGCTGGCATGCAGCAGCGCCGCCAGCCCCAGCATCGCCGCCAAGAGATGCGGCACGATGCCGAGCGTGCAGGCGAAGGCGGCCAGCAGGCTCGCGCGCGAGCCCCGGGTGAGCCCCGCCGCGATGGTGTAGATCGCGCCCGTCCCGGGCGAGGCGACGACGATCAGCGAGGTCAGCAGGAATTCGGGCGACATGGGACGAGCCTCCGCGGAGCAGCGGCCAGCAAGCCGCAAGCCGCCGCCGGGATCAAGCCCGTCTCACCGCAGGCTCCGCCCAAATACTTAGGTATTGACCTAATGTCCGCGACGCCCCCCACTCTCGACGACACCTTCCGTGCCCTGGCCGATCCGACCCGGCGCGCGGTGGTGCAGGCGCTGGGGCGGGGGCCGGCCTCGGTCAGCGAACTCGCCCGGCCTTTCGAGATGGCGCTGCCGAGCTTCCTTCAGCACCTCAAGGTGCTCGAGGAGAGCGGGCTCGTCACCACGGCCAAGACCGGGCGCGTGCGCACCTGCTCCCTGCGCCGGGAACCTCTCGCCGCCGCCGAAACCTGGCTGGAGGCGCAGCGCAGCCTCTGGACGCAGCGCCTCGACCAGCTCGACGCCTTCGTCCTGACCCTGAAAAACGACGAGGAACGCCCATGACGACCCTGCCCGCCGCCACCTTCGACCCGGCGCTCGATCTCGAACTCAAGCGCGAGGTCGCGGTCGCCCCGCATCTGGTCTGGCGCGCCTGGACCGAGCCGGCCCTGCTCACGCAGTGGTTCACGCCCGCCCCCTGGCGCACCACGCATTGCGAGATCGACCTGCGCCCCGGCGGCCAATTCCGCACCGTGATGGAAGGTCCCAATGGCGAAAAGAACGACAGCACCGGCTGCTTTCTCTACGTGATCCCCGAGACGCTGCTCGTCTTCACCGACGCCCTCGGCCCCGGCTACCGCCCGCTGGGCTCCGGCTTCATGACCCGCTCTACACCGCCCGCGCCCTGCACAAGGACGAGGCCGCGAAGCAGCAGCACGAGGAGATGGGCTTCCAGCAGGGCTGGGGCACGGCGCTCGATCAGCTGGTGGCGCTGGTGAAGGGGATGTGAGGGGCGAGCCGTCCATCACGAACAAAAAAGCCGGCCTCGCGGCCGGCTTTTTCGTCAATTGTCCAGGAAGCTCCTGAGCTTCCGGCTCCGGCTCGGATGCTTCAGCTTCCTGAGCGCCTTCGCCTCGATCTGGCGGATGCGCTCGCGGGTGACGCTGAACTGCTGGCCGACCTCTTCGAGCGTATGGTCGGTGTTCATGCCGATGCCGAAGCGCATGCGCAGCACCCGCTCCTCGCGCGGGGTGAGCGACGCCAGCACGCGCGTGGTGGTTTCGCGCAGGTTGCTCTGGATCGCCGCATCGATCGGCAGGATCGCGTTCTTGTCCTCGATGAAATCGCCGAGATGGCTGTCCTCCTCGTCGCCGATCGGCGTTTCGAGTGAGATCGGCTCCTTGGCGATCTTGAGGACCTTGCGCACCTTCTCCAGCGGCATGGCGAGCTTTTCGGCCAACTCCTCCGGGGTCGGCTCGCGGCCGATCTCGTGCAGCATCTGGCGCGAGGTCCGCACGATCTTGTTGATCGTCTCGATCATGTGGACGGGGATGCGGATCGTGCGGGCCTGGTCGGCGATCGAGCGGGTGATCGCCTGGCGGATCCACCAGGTCGCATAGGTCGAGAACTTGTAGCCGCGGCGGTACTCGAACTTGTCGACCGCCTTCATCAGGCCGATGTTCCCTTCCTGGATCAGGTCGAGGAACTGCAGGCCGCGATTGGTGTATTTCTTCGCGATCGAGATCACGAGGCGCAAGTTCGCCTCGATCATCTCCTTCTTCGCCTGACGCGCCTCGCGCTCGCCCTTCTGGACCATCAGCACGATCTTGCGGAACTCCTGGATCTCCAGGCCGGTCTCGCTCGCGAGCGTATGGATCTCGTCGCGCAGGCTCTTGATGCGCTCGAGCTCGGCCGCGACGAACTCCTTCCAGCCGCGCGAACCCAGCTTGGAGACGCGCAGGATCCATTTCGGATCGAGCTCGCCGCCGACATGCTGCTTGAGGAAGTCCTCGCGGCCGACGCCATAGCTCTCCGCCAGGCGCAGCAGGCGCGTCTCATGCGAGTCGACCAGCGCCTCGATGCGGTTGTTGTTCAGCGAGAGCGACTTCACCGCGGTGATGATGTCGTCCTTGAGCTTCTTGTATTTGCGGTCCTGCGACGGCGAGAGCTTGGTGTTCTCCAGCCGGTTGGCGATGTCCTGATCCTGCAGGCGGCGCAGCTTCTTGTAGTTGTCGGCGATCGAATCGAACGTCTCGAGCACGCGCGGCTTGAGCTCGGCCTCCATGGCCGAGAGCGACACGTTGTTCTCCATGTCGTCTTCGTCGAGATCGGGAGGCAGGTCGCCTTCGGGCGCCTCGCCCTCGGCGGCCGGCGCGGCCTCGGCCTCGCCGCCCTCGCCCGCGATCTGCGTCGGGTTCTTGCCGTCGGGGCCGGCATAGGTCGCTTCGAGGTCGATGATGTCGCGCAGCAGAACCTTGGCTTCGTTCAGCTCGTCGCGCCAGATGATGATCGCCTGGAAGGTCAGCGGGCTCTCGCAGAGCCCGGCGATCATCGCCTCGCGACCAGCCTCGATGCGCTTGGCGATCGCGATCTCGCCCTCGCGGGAGAGCAGCTCGACCGAACCCATCTCGCGCAGATACATCCGCACCGGATCGTCGGTGCGCTCGGTCGGCTCCAGATTGCGCTTGGTCTCGACCGGCAGTGCCGAGCGCGAGGCATCGACCAGGTCACCGCCCTCGACCTCTTCCTCGTCGGGGCCGTTGGTGCCGGTGCGGGCCGCGGCGCGTTCCTCGCCGGAGGCTTCCGGATCCTCGTTGTCGACGACGTTGATGCCCTGCTCGCTGAGCTGGCCGAGCACGTCCTCGATCTGCTCGGAGGAGAATTCCTCCGACGGCAGGACCTCGTTCAATTCGTCATAGGTGACATAGCCGCGCTTCTTCGCGAGCTTGATCATGCGCCTGACGGCCTGATCCGTCAGATCGAGCAACGGACCGTCGGAGGTCGGGGGGGCTTCCGGCGTGGCCTGATCGGCCTTGTCCCGTTCGCTCACTTTCGTCGCCATCAATAGCGCTCCGCACTCTCAAGGCCGCCACGGCTCGGGAGAAGCCATTTGCGGACGCATAAAAGGGCGGCGCGGCCGCAGGTCCGGCGCGCTCACCCCACCCAAATCACACAGGCGAGATGGCACCGCTCATCCTTGATGAACCGTAAACCAAACCCCGCCGACACGCAGACCTGACCGGAAGGACCCTTGGAATTCGCTCAATCCTCAGACATCGCTTCGGTCCCCTCGATCGTCTCGAGGCGAGCCTTGACGTCCTTGATCCAGGCGAAATTGGCTTCGGTCGCTTCGTCAGCCAATGCGCGCTCGGCTGCCTTCAACTCGCTATGTAGCGTCCGCGCGCGATGATGCAAGACGATAGCCTGACGAATCGAGTCGAAAACCGATTCCGGATCAGCGGCTTGCGCCAGTTTCAGCCGCTCGGCCGGGCCCGTCACCGCCATCAGCTGCGCCTGCGCCTCCTGCACGCGCGGCTGGTGCAGGCGGGTCGCCAGCGCCTCCTCGTCGAGCACGCCCTCCATCGCGGCGTCGAGCAGCGCCTGGCGAAAGCGCTCGGCGGCAGGGCCGTCGAGCGCCAGATCGGCGATCTCGTCAGCGCAGCGCAGGATCAGCGCCGGATGGCTCGCCAGCGCCAGCAGGATGAAGGCCTCGCGGGTGTCCTCGCCGCGGCCCCGCGCCATGATCTTGGTCCGCGTCAGCTGACTCGACGCCTTGAGCGGCCCGACCGACCAGGGCGAGACCTGCGGGAATCCGCCGCGGCCGCCGCGCGCCGCGCCGCTCCCCTGCCCGCGCCCGCGCGGGTAGCCGCCCTCGCGCCGCTCGGCCCGCGCCGGGGCCGCGCTGGCGAAGAGCTGCGCCAGCCGCTCGTCCATCTCGCGGCGGTAATGCTTGCGCGTCGTCTCGTCGCGGATCTGGCCGAGCGGCTCCTTCAGCCTCCGCTCGAAGGCGGCGCGGCGTTCGGGCGTGTCGAGCGGCCCGGCCTCGACCTCCCGCGTCCAGAGCATATCGACCAGCGGTCGCGCCTCAGCCAGAACATCGGCGATCGCGGCCTTGCCGCCGGAGCGGGCGAGATCGTCGGGGTCCTGCCCCTCCGGCAGCAGCGCGAAGGAGAGCGACTTGCCGGGCTCCAGCAGCGGCAAGGCGAGGTCGATGGCGCGGCTCGCGGCCTTGCGGCCGGCCTTGTCTCCGTCGAGGCAGATCACCGGCTCGTCGGCCATGCGCCAGAGCAGCGTGAGTTGGTCCTCGGTCAGCGCGGTGCCGAGCGGCGCGACCGTCTGCGGGAATCCGGCGAGCGCCATGGCGATGACGTCGACATAGCCCTCGACGACGATCGCCTGCCCGGTGTCGTGGGCGGCCTTGCGGGCATTGTGGTGGTTGAACAGCAGCGAGCCCTTGTGGAAGAGCGGCGTCTCCGGCGAGTTCAGATACTTCGCCGAGACCTCCGCGCTCATCGCCCGCCCGCCGAAGGCGACGACGCGCCCCCGCGAATCATGGATCGGGAACATGATGCGGTCGCGGAAGCGGTCATAGGGCACGGCGATCTCCTCGCCATGCACGAGCAGCCCGGCCTCCATCATCAGCTCGGCGGACACGCCCTTCCCCGCGAGATGGTCGCGCAGCGCAAACCGCTCCGCCGGCCCGTAGCCGAGGCGGAAGCGCGTCCGCGCCTCGCCGTCGAGCCCGCGTCAGCTCGGCCTCGAAGAAGCGCGCCGCCAGTTCCACGACCTCGTGCAGCCCTTTTCGCCGCTCCTCCTGAACCTGCGCTTCCTGCGTGATCTTCGGCAGCGTCACGCCGGCTTCGGCCGCGAGCTTCTCGACCGCCTCGGGGAAGGACAGGCCTTCCGTTTCCATCACAAATTTGAAGATGTCGCCGTTCTTGCCCGACGAGAAATCGAAGAACGAGGCCTTGTGGTCGTTGACGAAGAAGGACGGCGTCTTCTCGGCGTTGAAGGGCGACAGCCCCTTCCATTCGCGGCCGGCCTTGGCCAGGCGCACACGCTTGCCCACCACCGCCGAGACCGGCAGCCGCGCCTTGATCTCTTCCAGAAGGGAGGGCGGAAACTTCATCGCTTCTTATGTGGCCCCTCTCGCAGCACAAGCCAAGAACAGATCGTGATCTCCGCACGCTTGCCCCGGCTATCCACAAGCCGCGTCGAGCGGCAGCGTGGCGGATCCTCTCCTGGCGCCTCCGCGGCGCCGGCACGCATCGAGACGGCAGCGGCCCGCCGCCTGGCCACGACGACCGCCCTCGTCACCTCCACGCCGCCGCACGGCATCAGCAGGGCCGCCGCGAGACGGAATCGGGGTCGCGGCATCGGATCGCTCCTCTGCCGGAAGACTCATCCGCCGGTGTGGCGCAATCGCGCCACCCAGGCCTCACCCCGCCAGCGCGGCCTTCACCAGCCCGCTCGCCTTGCCGAAATCCATCTGGCCGGCGAATTTGGCGCGCAGGATCGCGATGACCTTGCCCATGTCCTTGACCGAGGCGGCGCCACTTTCGGCGACTGCGGCCGCGATGGCAGCCTGAACCTCGTCGTCGGACATCTGCTTGGGCATATAGGAGGCGATGACCTCGACCTCCGCCGTCTCGCCGGCGGCGAGCTCGGGGCGGCCATTGGCCTCATAGATCGCGATCGATTCCTGGCGCTGCTTGATCATCTTCTGCAGCAGGGCGAGCAGCTCGTCGGGCGTGGTCTCGCCCTTGCCGAGGCCGCGCGCCTCGATGTCCTTGTCCTTCAGCGCCGAGGTGATCATCCGGATGGTCGAGACCTTGCCCTTGTCCCCGGCCTTCATCGCTTCCTTGAGATCGGCCGTGAAGCGCTCGCGCAGGCTGGTCATGCGGGTATTCCTTCGTTGTACAGCGGGCAGTGCACCCGCATCGATTGACGGCATGGGAGCGCGTCTTTAAGGCTCGCGCTCCAGACGACGGCGAGGTCGAGCCCCTGCCGCCCATGCATTGCCGCGCTCTCGCGGCCTGGACCGAGACATAGACATGACCGCACACGAAGGAAACCCCGCCCCGAGCGGCTGGAGCGAACCGCGCGCGACCGCCTTGCTGGTCCTCGCCGACGGCACGGTGCTGGAGGGCTTCGGCCTCGGCGCCACCGGCGAGGCGCCCGGCGAGGTCTGCTTCAACACGGCGATGACGGGCTATCAGGAAATCCTGACCGACCCCTCCTATGCCGGGCAGATCGTCACCTTCACCTTCCCCCATATCGGCAATGTCGGCGTCAACGACGAGGACATCGAAACGGTCAATGCCGCCGCCGCCTCCGGCGTACGCGGAATCGTGCTCCACGCCACCATCACCGAGCCCTCGAACTGGCGCGCCAGCCGCCATTTCGACGCCTGGCTCAAGGCGCGCAACATCGTCGGCATCTGCGGCGTCGACACCCGCGCGCTGACCGCCCTGATCCGCGACAACGGCATGCCCAACGCGATCCTGGCCCACGCCCCCGACGGCGTCTTCGACATTCCGCGCCTGAAGAAGCTGGCCGCCGAACTGCCGGACATGGCGGGCCTCGACCTCGTGCCGATGGTCACCTCCGCCCAGCGCTATGAATGGGACGAGACGCCCTGGCAGTGGCCCGCCGGCTACGGCAAGCGCGACGGCGCCGCCCACAAGGTCGTCGCGATCGACTACGGCGTGAAGCGCAACATCCTGCGCCTGCTCTCCAAGGCCGGCTGCGACGTCACCGTCGTGCCATCGACCGCCTCGGCGCAGGAGATCCTGGCGCTGAATCCGGACGGCATCTTCCTCTCCAACGGCCCGGGTGACCCGGCCGCGACGGGCGAATACGCCGTCCCCGTGATCAGGGAACTGCTGGAGAAGAAGGTCCCGACCTTCGGCATTTGCCTCGGCCACCAGATGCTGGCGCTCGCCGTCGGCGGCCAGACGATGAAGATGAAGCAGGGCCATCATGGCGCCAACCACCCGGTGCAGGACAAGACCACCGGCAAGGTCGAGATCGTCTCGATGAATCACGGCTTCGCGGTCGACCCCGCCTCGCTGCCGGCTCACGCTGTCGAGACCCATGTCTCGCTCTTCGACGGCTCCAACAGCGGCTTCGCGCTGACCGACCGCCCGGCCTTCAGCGTCCAGCACCACCCGGAAGCCTCACCCGGCCCGCAGGACAGCCACTATCTGTTCAAGCGCTTCGTCGAGATGATGGACGCCGAGAAGGCGAAGACGGCAGCCTGAGGCGGCCATCGTCAATCTCCTCAACCTCCGCCATCAACCCGGACCTGCGCTTGGCTGCGTCCGGGTTGACAGCCCCTGCCGCCTGCGCTTGAAGCGGCCCATGACCCCAGCGACCTGCCTCGCCCGGACCTATTACGCCCCGTCCTCATAAGGCGGGTTGCATTCTCATGCTTCAACCGCCGCGCTGGCGGTTGAACTCAGGCAGTCACCCGGCATCGCGGCCCCTCCAGGGAACCCGACCATGCCACGCCAGCGCAAATCCTTTTCCTCCCTCGGCCTGCTCGGCTTCGGCGCCTTTGGGCAGCTGATGGCGCGCCATCTCCAGCCGCATCTTCGCCTCGTCGTCTGCGATCCCGCCCGATCGCCGCAGCCCGACCCGGCGGGCAAGGGGCTCGTGCCGGGCGACGTCGCGGCCGTGGCGGCCTGCGACATCGTCGTGCTCGCCGTCCCGGTCGACGCGATGGCGCAGGCGATCGCCAGCCTGCGCCCGCATCTGCGCGCCGGAACCGTCGTGCTCGATGTCGGCTCGGTGAAGATCGAGCCCGCCCGCCTGCTGCTGGAGGGATTGCCGGAGCCTGTCGAGATCATCGGCACGCATCCGCTCTTTGAAGATCGCGCTCTGCCCGATCCGCGGCCGCAGCACCGGGCGCATCGCCGCCTTCCTGCGCCGGACCTTCGCGCTCGACGTGATCCTGACCACGCCGGACGCACATGACCGCGACATGGCGCTGGTCCAGGGCCTGACCCATCTCGTCGCCAAGATCCTCGTCCGGATGGAGCCCGTGCCGCGCCGGATGACCACCCGCAGCTTCGAACTGCTGATGCAGGCGACCGAGATGGTGCGCCACGACGCGCCCGGCGTCTTCCTGGCGATCGAGCGGGCGAACCCACATGCGCGCGCCGTGCGGGAGCGATTCTTCGCCCATGCCCAGGCGCTGACCAACGCGCTGGAGCGACACGATCACCCCGAGCCCGCATCCGCCTGCAGCGATGAACCGGAACCCGGCTCTTCCGCACCGGGCCATCCTGCCCTATTGCAGCGCAACATCATCCCTGAGCGTCACGCGAAAACATGATCCGTCTCGAAAACATCGGCAAGCAGAACGGCCAGCAGATCGTCTTCATCGAGGCCTCGGCCTCGCTCCTGAAAGGCGAGAAGGTCGGCCTCGTCGGCCCCAACGGTGCCGGCAAGACCACCCTGTTCCGGATGATCACCGGGCAGGAGCAGCCCGACGAGGGCATGGTCCAGGTCGATCGCGGCATCACCATCGGCTATTTCAGCCAGGATGTCGGCGAGATGCAGGGCATGAGCGCGGTCGCCGCCGTGATGGAGGGCGCCGGCCCCGTCAGCGCCGTGGCGGCCGAATTGCGCGAACTCGAGACCGCGATGGGCGACCCCGACCGCGCCGACGAGATGGACGAGATCATCACCCGCTATGGCGAGGTCCAGGGGCGCTTCGAGGAACTCGACGGTTATGCGCTCGACGGCCGCGCCCGCGAGGTTCTCGACGGCCTCGGCTTCAGCCAGGAGATGATGGAGGGCGATGTCGGCGCGCTCTCGGGCGGCTGGAAGATGCGCGTCGCGCTCGCCCGCATCCTGCTGATGCGCCCCGACGCGATGCTGCTCGACGAGCCCTCCAACCATCTCGACCTCGAGAGCCTGATCTGGCTGGAATCCTTCCTCAAGGGCTATGAGGGCGCGCTGCTGATGACCTCGCACGACCGCGAGTTCATGAACCGCATCGTCGGCAAGATCGTCGAGATCGATGCCGGCGCGCTGACCTCCTATTCCGGCGATTACGAGTTCTACCAGCAGCAGCGCGCGCTCGCCGAGAAGCAGCAGCAAGCGCAGTTCGAGCGCCAGCAGGCCATGCTCGCCAAGGAGGTCGCCTTCATCGAGCGTTTCAAGGCGCGCGCCTCCCACGCCGCCCAGGTCCAGAGCCGCGTCAAGAAGCTCGACAAGATCGACAAGGTCGAGCCGCCCAAGCGCCGCCAGACCGTCTCCTTCGATTTCCCGCCCGCCCCGCGCTCGGGCGAGGACGTCGTCACGCTCAAGGGCGTCGACAAGCGCTATGGCAGCCGCACCATCTACGAGGCACTCGACTTCCAGATCCGCCGCAGGGAGCGCTGGTGCGTGATGGGCGTCAACGGCGCCGGCAAGTCGACCTTGCTGAAGCTGGTGACCGGCTCGACCGAACCCGATTCAGGCAGCGTCGCGCTCGGCGGCTCGATCAAGCTCGGCTATTTCGCCCAGCATGCGATGGAGGTGCTGGACGGCGACCGCACCATCTTCCAGTCGCTGGAGGACCGCTTCCCCCAGGCCGGGCAGGGCTCGCTGCGTGCGCTCGCCGGCTGCTTCGGCTTCTCCGGCGACGATGTCGAGAAGCGCTGCCGCGTGCTGTCGGGCGGCGAGAAAGCCCGCCTCGTCATGGCGCTGATGCTCTACGACCCGCCGAACTTCCTCGTCCTCGACGAGCCGACCAACCATCTGGACATCGCCACCAAGGAGATGCTGATCAATGCGCTGGCGCAGTACGAGGGCACCATGCTCTTCGTCAGCCACGACCGGCATTTCCTCGCCGCGCTCTCCAACCGCACGCTGGAACTGACGCCCGACGGCGTGCATGCCTATGGCGGCGGCTACACCGAATACGTCGCCCGCACCGGCCAGGAAGCGCCGGGACTTCGGAGCTAGCGGCGACGCGATTCAGATCAAGGGGCGGTTCGGCCCGACGCGCTAAACACCGGGTCCGACGATCAGCCGCGAGCCCCCATGACCGACAATCCCCTCACCCGGCCCGGCGCCGCCCACCCCGCCATCACCGAGGCGATGATCCCCGCGAAGACGCGGTGATCGGCCCGATCTTCATGGGCGCCGTCGCGGACTGGGACGAGCACATCGCCAACATCGCCGATTTCTGGAGTTCGGTAATGTTGCGCACCGGGCGCTATCACGGCCGGCCCATGCGCCCGCATCTGATCCTGCCGCTGGAACCGCAGCATTTCGACCGCTGGCTCGCCCTGTTCGAGGAGACCGCGGCGGAAATCTGCGGTGAGCCGGACGTCGCCAATGCGTTCATCATCCGCGCCCGGCGCATCGCCGACAGCTTCGAAATGGGCCGCGCCTCGGTCACAGGCGAAATCGCCCGCCCACGCCACAGCCGGGGCTGAGACACAGAACCTTGCCGCGACGACGCTCGCCGTGATGGGATGAGGCATGGACGCGCCCATCATCCGCCTTCTCCGCCCCGACGATGCCGGCGCCTATCGCACGCTCCGCCTGCAGGCCCTGCGCGACCATCCGGAAGCCTTCGGGGCGAGCCATGAGGACGAGGCCGCCCGCAGCTTGGATATGACCGCCAGGCGCCTCGATGGCGGCCCGCTGAACTGCGTCTTCGGCGCCTTTGCCGGAGACGATCTCGTTGGCACCGCCGGCTTCATCGTGCCGGACAGATCCCTGAAGTCCCGCCACAAGGGCCTGCTCGTCGGCGTTCATGTCGCGCCGGCCCATCGCGGCCATGGCCTTGGCCGTGCGCTGGTCACGGCCGTCATCGACCATGC
>LNFM01013933.1_pt1 | contig 11844 bp, 10 predicted proteins | sample 596031 | NCBI WGS metagenome assembly LNFM01 (sample SAMN04254537, study PRJNA301005) | activated carbon metagenome | isolation source: dual media filters at the Ann Arbor, Michigan drinking water treatment plant | place: USA: Ann Arbor | reverse complement strand
GGGCGGGGAGCGGCATGGCCGTCATCGCGAGCAGCGGCCCGAGCACCGCCAGCCCCATCGTCAGCGCGCGCATGCTCGATCCTCCCAGGCCCCAGCGACCCCGCTGGCAGACTGGGCGAGGCGGCGGTGCGCGGCAAGCTGTCGGCCCGGCTCGCCCAACGCCCCGACGCGTCGCGCGAGCGTCGTCGGAGGGCGATAGCCTGCTACGGGGAGGACGAAGCCATGCGGGCCTATGGGTACTGCGAACGGATCGGCGGCCAGGTCTGGGACGAGCCTTGGAACGCCGTCACCAACGGGGCCTTCCTGCTCGCCGCCTTCGCGGCCTACCGCCTCTGGCGGCGGGCCGGCGGACACGATCGTCCGGCGCTCATGCTGATCCTGCTCGTCGGCGCGATCGGGATCGGCTCCTTCCTGTTACACATCGCGCCGCAGCCCTGGACGCTGGCCGCCGACGTCGTACCGATCCAGCTCTTCGCCTTTTCCTATTTTGCCCTGGCGCTGGTCCGCTTCATCGGCCTGGGGCCGGCCGCGACAGCGCTCGGGACCGGGGCCTTCTTCGTTTTCGCACTGTCCCTGGGCTGGGGAGCGGCCTCATTCCTTCCGCCGGGGCTGCGGGGCTCCGCCGGCTACGCGGCCTTCCTGCTCGGGCTGGGCGGCATGGCCGGCGTCCTGTGGCATCGCGACGGCAGCCGGGAGACGGCCCGGATCATCGCGCTGGCGGGTCTCGTCTTCGCCCTTTCCCTGACCTTCCGGACCCTCGACGGCCCGCTCTGCGACAGCCTCCCGCTCGGAACGCACTGGCTCTGGCATCTGCTGAACGCGCTGGTGCTGTATGGGCTGCTCGTCGCGGCGATCCGGCATGGTGGGGGCGTCGGCGGCGCGGGTAGCCGGCGCGCGCCGACGGCGATACGGTGACCGCTGGCCGCCCGGCCGCAGACTCCCTCCCGGATCCAGACCCATGACCCGCCGCGCCCGCATCCTCGTGATCAACCCCAACTCGAACGAGGCCGTGACGGAGGGGCTGCGCCAGGCGGTGCTGCCGCTGAGCTATGCCGAAGGCCCCGAAATTCTCTGTGAGACGCTGACCGAAGGCCCCTTCGGCGTCGAGACGCAGGAGCACGCCGAGAGCGTGACGATCCCGCTGCGCCGCAAGGTCGAGGCCGCCAACGGCGTCGATGCCTTCGTCATCGCCTGCTATTCCGACCCCGGCCTGCATGTCGCCCGCGAGGGCACGACGAGCCCGGTCTTCGGCATCGCCGAGAGCGGCGTCCTGACCGCGCTCGCCCGCGCCGACCGCTTCGGCGTGATCGCGATCAAGTCGCGCTCGATCCCGCGCCATATCCGCTATCTGCGCCAGATGGGGCTGATGGACCGTCTCGCCGGCGAGCGCCCGCTCGAGATGTCGGTGGCCGAGACCGCGTCGGGCGACCGCACGCTGGAGCGCATGATCGCGATCGGCCGCGAGCTGAAGGAGATCGACGGCGCCGGCGCCATCGTCATGGGCTGCGCCGGCATGGCCCGCCACCGCCGCCCGCTCGAAGAGGAACTCGGCATTCCCGTGATCGACCCGACCCAGGCGGCGGTCACGATGGCGCTCGGGACGCTGGCCGTGCGGTGAGGCAGTCCCGCCGGTTCAGGCTTCGGCCTTGCGGCCGGAGGCCGTCGCCGCGAGCATCCTGACCGTCGCGAGGACGGCCACCGCCGAGATCGCGGTCGCGATCGAGAACAGCCAGCCATAGCCCAGCGTATCGGCGAGCTTTCCCGCCATCATCGAGCCGCCGAGATAGACCAGCAGCTGCGCGCAGGCGAGGATGGTGAAGTCGGTGCCGGGCTGGTCCGAGGTCGTCACCGCCATGAACAGCGAGTAGAGCGCGACGATCTCCATATAGCGGATCAGCGTCTGGAAGCCGGCGGCGCCGAACAGCGGCCAGGCCCCGGAGACGACGCCCAGCGCGTGACCGGCGAAGAGCAGGAAGCACAGCGTCCGCAGTCCGCCCAGCAGCGCGAGCACGAAGCCGAGCCCGCGCGTCTTGACCATCCAGGCGGCGAGGATCGAGCCGCCCAGCCCCGCCGTCGTCGCCGACAGACCCGACAGATAGCCGATCTGGGTCAGCGGCACGCCCGCATCGACGAGATAGGCCCCCTCCATCGCCTTCACGAGACCCTCGCTCGCCCGGTAGATCAGCGCGATCCACAGGATCTGCCGTGCCTCCGGGCGCTTCAGGAAGGCGCGGATCGACGGCCGCGGCGCATGAGGGGCCGGCACGGGGTCGCTTTCGCGCATCATCGCGGCGGCGATCAGAGGCAGGAGCGAAAGGGCCGCGATCACCAGCAGCATCCCGGTCCAGCCGATCTGCGCGTAGAGCACCAGCCCCAGCGTGCCTCCGATCACGACGCCGAAGGCGATGGAGCCGCCTTGGATGGCGTTGCCGATCGGCCGATCGGCCTCCGGCAGATATTTCGCGGCATAGCCGTCGGTGGCGATGTCCTGAGTCGAGATCAGCAGCGAGGCGACGAAGCCGATCGCGATGATCCAGCCGACCTGGGTCGGCCCGACGGCGATCAAGGCAAGGATCGCCGCGATCACGCCGATCTGGGTGATGACGACCCAGCCGGCGCGATGGGCCCGCGCGAAGGGCCTGATCCGGTCGACCCAGGGCGCCCAGATGAACTTGATCACCAGCGGCAGCAGCAGGATGCTCATAGAGCCAATGGCGGTGCGCGAAACGCCGACCTCGCGCAGGATCGGGGGCAGCGCGGCGACGAACAGATAGGACGGTATCGACTGCGCCAGATAAAGCCCGCCGAGCACGGCGAAGAGCCGCTTGCGGCCGATCGCCGGCAGAGCCGCGCCGCCGTCCGCTGATGTCGTTGCGCTCATGAAGCGGCTGCCAGATGCTGGAGCAGGAAGGCGCGCCCGGTCGCCTCGCAGCGCTCGGCGGTGATCGGGAACGGCCAGAGCTTGCGGAAGGTCTCGGCCGTCTTCTCGCTGGCGTCGGGCCGCACGATGGCGCAGGCGCGGCAGAGCCGTCCGACCCGCTCCCGCGTCGCCTTGAACCAGAGCGCCTGCTCCCGCTCGCCGGCTTGCGAAAGCCCGCGGCCGCCGCCGAAGACGGTCAGCAGGGCGTAGGAATGCTCCTGCCGGCCGATCTCGGCGAGCGCATCGAGATAGGCGCGCTCGTCCTCGTCCAGATAGGGCGGCATGAATCGCAGCGTCACGATCGAGTCGGTGCCGATGTCGAGGCTGACCACGGCGCTCAGAAGGTCTTCTTGAAGCCGAGCGTGATCGTGCGGCCCCAGGCATAGTTGGCGAGGTTGCGCACCGATGTCGCGGTCGGGTTCTGGTAGCTGCGGTCGAAGAGATTGTTGACCGCGACATAGGCCTCGCCGGAAAAGACCGGGGCCGTCAGCGCGACGTTGATCGTCGCGGCCCCCTTGAGCGGGTAGCGCGTGCCACGGAGATCGATGGCGACATCGCGGCCGGAGAAGCCCTCGCCCTCGACCCGGAGGCTGACGCCGTTCGTGAACCGGTAGGTGCCGTGGATCATGCCGCGCCAGGGCGAGCCGATGCGGTTGTTGGGCAGGTTGGAGTCGAGCCGCCCGTCCCCGTCGGTGTCGTAGCGGCCTTCGCGGAAGGAGACGACGGTGCCCATGCTGAACCGCTCGCTGAAGGCATAGTCGCCGACGAACTCCACGCCCCAGATCCGCTCCTTCTGCTGCGACAGCGTGTTGGTCACCGAGTCGAAGGTGACACCGTCCTCGGAGGTGCTGACATAGCCGGAGAGCGACCCCTTGAAGGCGCCGTAGCTGCCGCGCACGCCGAGTTCGTAGCTGTTGACGATCTGGGCCTCGGGCGCGATCGAGCCGTAGCTGATGGTCTGCCGGTTCGCCGGCAGGCAGTTCGGCCGGGCAACGGTGCAGGCATAGGCGGTCGAGATGCCGGCGCGGCGCGTGAAGGCCCCGACATCGGGCAGCGCGAAGCCTTGCGAGAAGCCGCCGAAGATCTCGCTCGACTCCGACAGCTTCACGGTCGCGCCGATATTGGCCGTCAGCGCCGAGTAGTCGAAATTGCCGCCGGTGACGTTGAGCGCGGGCAGGACGAAGCTCTGATAACCCAGCGCATTGTTGGCGGCGACGGCCGCATAGGCGGCGGGGCGCACATAATCCGAGACCGAGAGGGCGAAATGCTCGTAGCGCAGCCCACCGCGCAGCACGATGCGCTCGCCGATCGGGACCTGGATCTGGCCGAAGCCCGCCGCCGTCGTCTGCTTCAGCGGCGTGAACACGTCCTGGCCGTTGGTCAGCGTCTGCCAGGTCTTCTCCTGGATCAGGTCGCCGCCCCAGGTCAGCTTCGCACCCGGCAGCACCCGGTCGAGCGAGGTGTCGATGGTGACGTTGGCGCCGCCGCGTTGCGAATGGAGCGTCGTCTGATTGTCCGGGCTCGTCGGTGAGAGCGGGTTGAAGGAGTAGTAGACCTGGCTGTTGTAGGGATAGGAGAAGGTCGAGAAATTGAAGCGCTTCTTGATGTCGTTGTAGAAGCCCAGCACGCTGAGCTTTCCGAGCGCGAAGTCGCTGTCGGTGTAGCGCAGCGAGATCGACTTGGAGTCCTCCATCACGCTCTGGCCGTTGTAGAGCTGCGTCCGGTCTGGCCGGGCAAAGGGCGCGGCATAGTTGGTCAGGTATTTCGGGTTCTGGTCGAAGGCGATGAGCGAGCCGTTCAGCTCGATGCGCTTGCTCGCGTCAAAGTCATAGCCGAGCTTGGCCAGCAGGTTGCCGGCTTTGTAGCGGTCGCCGCCGCCCTGTCCGAGCAGGCCGTCGGAAGGCAGCTCGCGTCCCGACCCGTCATAGGTCCGGCCGGCGCCGCGCAACTGGCCCGAGATCAGATAATCCACGCCATTGGGGACCTTGCCGGACACCGTCAGCGCCGTTTCCGGCGCCAGCGACCGGCCGATGTTCTGGGTGAAGGCGCGCAGCGACGTGTTGACGGTGACGGTCGGCTTGCCCTCGGTGGCCTTCTTCGTGATGAAATTCACCGTGCCGCCGGTCGCGCCCGCGCCATAGAGGCTCGACGCGCCGGAAACCACCTCGATCCGCTCGACCGCGTTCAGGTCGATCAGCGACAGGATGCGCGCGACGTCCCGCAGCGGCGTGTTGAGCGGCACGCCGTCCAGCATCACCAAGAGGTCGCGGCCGCGATAATTCTCCGAAGCGCTGGAGACGGTCTGCGTCGGCGCCGAATAGCCGGGCACGAGCTTGCCCAGCGCCGCCGCGGCATTGCCGCTGAACTTGAGCTGCTGATCGATCTGCTCGCGCCCGATGACCTGCACGGATTGCGGCGTCTCGGCGGTGCTGCGCTCGGCGCGCGCGGCCGTCACGGTGATCGTGTCGAGGTCGATGACCGTGTTGGCCTGGGGCGTAACCTGGGCGACCGCGACAGAAGAGGTGACGAGCGCCAGAAGGCTGGTGGCGAGAGATGAAGGTCTGATCATGGCGTTACCTATCGGTGACAGCGGTGGCATCCGGGCGCTCCGGCGGAACTCCCATCCGCGTTCACGCTGGTTGACTACTTGCGCAGACGATGAATTCGTTGTTTGGAATTATCGTAATGTGGCTTTATTGATGCGATTTACGCATGTGAGGTGAGGTGATATCTGACTTGTTCTCTGTCTCTATCGGTGTCATGTGAGTTTCATCTTGGGCTTGCGCGAACAAGCCATGGGACTCACGCGAATCCGGGTGTCGAACGGGATGGATGTGGCTTTGGCGACACGCGCATCGGCCGGCGTGACGGCGCGCGCATCGGCGGTCTCGCAGGCGGCGTCGGGCGAGAGCTTTTCCCTGTTCTGGCTGGTGTCGGGCAGCATGGAGCGGGATGAGGCCCAGGCGCTGTCCCGCAAGGTCCTGGGCCACGCGATCGAGCGTCAGGCGATGCAGGCCGGTCGGTCGCTGCCCTTCGCCGCGCGCTGCGCCCTCGCGACACGCCCGGATCTCGGCCTGATGTGCTGCTTCGATCCCGCCGCGCAGTGGGCCTGGCCGCGAGACCTCGAAGGCGCGGCGGCCCGTCATGTCCTGATCAGGCCTGCCGAGGGCCGGGTCGTGATCGAGCAGGGCGGCAAGCGCATTGGACTGAAGGCACGGGAGGCGGCGGTCGTGTCGCTGCGGCACGAGACCCTCTTCTCGCTCGCGCAGGTCAGCCGGGTCGATCTGATCATGCTCGACGAGACGCGGCTGCCGATGATCGGGGCGGCGCAGGGCGTGGGGTTGATGCAACCGATCCCGCGCCTCAATCGCGGCCTGCAGGTTCTCGCGCATTACGGGGCGCTGCTGATGCGCGGTCTGCTGCCGCTGCACTCGGCGGCGCTTCAGGATCTCGCGATCGGCCATGTCCATGATCTCGTGGGCGCCGCGCTGGCCGATCGCAGCCCGCCGGCCCCGCTCCCGCCCGGCGACCGGCGCTCCGGCCGGCTGATGGCGATCAAGGCCGATATCGAGGCGCGGCTGCACAGGCGCGATCTGGGAATCGACATGATCGCAGGGCTGCACGGCATCAGTCCGCGCGCGATCCAGAAGCTGTTCGAGCGGGAAGCGCGGACCTTCTCGGATTACGTGCTCGAGCGGCGGCTCGAGCGCGCCTGCCACCGTCTTCTCGCCTCCGAAGCGCGCGAGCTGACGATCAGCGCCATCGCCTTCGAAGTCGGCTTCGGCGATCTGTCCTATTTCAACCGCAGCTTCCGCAAACGCTTCGGCCGTTCGCCCTCGCAGGTGAGGGCCGCCGCCGAGCCGGCGGCGGTCTGACCGGCGCCGGCGAAATCGGACCGTCCGACATGGCGGCGTCGCGCTGGAGGGATGACGCATCGGCCCGCCAAGCTGCTATGAGCACCTCATGCTGAAAGAGTTCTTCGCCTATTACCGGCCTCACCGGGCGCTGTTCCTGGTCGATTTCGGCTGCGCCGTGCTGTCGGGACTGCTGGAACTCGGCTTCCCCATGGCGGTGAAGGCCTTCGTCGACCTGCTGCTGCCACGCGGCGACTGGCCGCTGATCATGCTGGCCGGCGCTGCGCTGCTGGTGATCTACGCGGTCAACTCCGGCCTCATGGCGATCGTCACCTATTGGGGCCACAGGCTCGGCATCAACATCGAGACGGAGATGCGCCGGCGCGCCTTCGACCATCTCCAGAAGCTCTCCTTCCGCTTCTATGACGAGCAGAAGACCGGCCACCTCGTCGCCCGCGTCACCAAGGATCTCGAGGAGATCGGCGAGGTCGCCCATCACGGGCCGGAAGACCTCTTCATCGCGATCATGACCTTCATCGGCGCCTTCCTGCTGATGCTCTATGTGCATCCGCAACTCGCGCTGATCACCGCGCTGATCGTCCCGCTCGCCGGCTTCGTCGTGGCGCGCTACGGCGCGCTGATGGCGCAGAACTGGCGCCGGCAATTCGGCCGCGTCGGCGCCTTCAATGCGCGGCTGGAGGAGAACATCGGCGGCATGCGCGTCGTCCAGGCCTTCGCCAACGAGGCCCATGAGCGCGCGCTCTTCGCCGGCGACAATCAGCGCTACCGCACCACCAAGCTCGAGGCCTACCGCATCATGGCCGCGAGCCAGGCGATCAATTACTTGGGCATGCGCATGGTCCAACTCGCGGTGATGCTGGCCGGCACCTATTACGTCGTGCAGGGCAGCCTCAGCGTCGGCGGCTTCGTCGGCTTCCTGCTGCTGGTGGGCGTGTTCTATCGCCCGCTCGACAAGATCGCCAACGTCATCGAGACCTATCCCAAGGGCATCGCCGGCTTCCAGCGCTACCAGGAACTGCTCGCGACAGAGCCCGACATCGCCGATGCGCCCGACGCGATCGAGGCCCCGCCGCTGAAGGGCGACATCCGCTTCGAGGGCGTCGGCTTCGGCTATGCCAGCGAGCGCCCGGTCCTCTCGGGCATCGCGCTGTCGGTCGCGGCCGGCGAGACGGTCGCCTTCGTCGGCCCCTCCGGCGCCGGCAAGACCACGCTGCTCTCGCTGCTGCCGCGCTTCTACGAGGTCGATGCGGGCGCCATCACCGTCGACGGACACGACATTCGCGCGCTGACGCTCGCCTCGCTGCGCCGCCAGATCGGCATCGTGCAGCAGGACGTCTTCCTCTTCGCCGGCACCATCCGCGAGAACATCGCCTATGGCCGCCTCGATGCGAGCGAGGAGGAGATCACGCAGGCCGCCCGCCGCGCCAGGCTCGAGACGATGATCGCGGACCTGCCGGCCGGGCTCGACACGGTGATCGGCGAGCGCGGCGTCAAGCTCTCCGGCGGCCAGAAGCAGCGCCTCGCCATCGCCCGCATCTTCCTGAAGAACCCGCCGATCCTGATCCTCGACGAGGCGACCTCGGCGCTCGATACCGAGACGGAAGCCGCGATCCAGCAGTCCCTGACCGAGCTCTCCGAGGGGCGCACCACGCTGGTCATCGCCCATCGCCTCGCCACCATCCGCCATGCCGACCGCATCGTCGTCGTGACGCAGGCCGGCATCGCCGAGCAGGGCCGCCATGATGAGCTGCTGCGGGCCAATGGGCCCTACCGGGCGCTGCACGAGGCACAGGTCGCGCCGCTGCGGCAGGCGATGGGAACGGCGGCCGAGTGAGGCAGCGGCCATCGTCGCGATGGCCGTCCTCGAAGCTGACGCGCGGAACCTGTCTGGCAAGGTGGGGTTGAGCCCGGACGGAGCGGCTGAGATGGTCAGCCAGGCTCGGGAGACCATCGACATGCTGCGTGCCGGAACCGCCGCCCTGGCGCTGTTGACCCTGCTGTTCGGCCCGACACTGGCGCTGGGGCAGGGCGTGGGTACGCCCGGCACCGGGCCGCTCGTGCCCGGCGGTCCGCGCCAGGGGCTGGGCCCACCCTCGCTGTCGGATTCGGTGCCGGATCTCCGCCTTCGATCGAGTGGCGGCGGAATCCCCGGCGCCGGCCCGCCGATCGATTATGGAAGGCCTCCATCCTCAGGCGCGAGCGGTTCCAGCCCCGGCGTCCGCACCCGGCTGCAGGCGGTCGGGCGATTCTGCGAGACCTCGCGCACGACCTGCCGGCTCGGGCGCACGGCCCTGCTCGGCCAGCCCTGTTCCTGCCGCGGCCGCGGACGGGGCGTCGTCGTTCGCTAGCCGAGCGCCGCCTCAGCCTGCGACGGCCCGCAACGCGGCGCGCGGCTGGCTCGGGGCGTGCAGCTGCGCCGCCGGCCGCGAAAAGCTCTGCCGGCCGTTCTTGAAACCCATGATCGGCTCGGCCAGGCCCGCCAGCGCCTCGGCCTGCGTCGGCGCATCGAGCACGACGAGATCGGCCGGGTTGCCGATCGCGATGCCGTAATCCCTCAGGTTCATCAGCCGCGCCGGCAGCGCCGTCACGAGGTCGATGCAGGCATCGAAGCCCTCCGGGCCGACCTGCGCGACATTGGCGTAGAAATTCGCCATTCGCAGCAGCGAGGCATCGCCGAAGGGCGTGAACGGGTTGAGGACATTGTTCGTCGCCACCGAGCAGGTGACCCCTTGCGCCAGCAGCCGGTGCGCCGGCGTCAGGCCGCGCGGCACGTCATGGGTCGCCTCCCGGCCGAGCAGATAGACGTCGGTCGCAGGCAGAACCGTCACCGCGACACCGGCCTGCGCCAGCCGCTCGGCGGCTCGCGCGAAGGCCTCGGGCGGCAGGCAGGACAGCTTGGTGACATGACCGATCGCCACGCGCCCGCCATAGCCATGGACGGTCGTCTGGCGGCAGACCTCGTCGAGATGCATCCAGCTCGCATCGAGATCGAAATCGAGATGGAAGTCGAGATCGACGTCGAAGCGCGTCGCCAGCGCAAACAGCCGGGCGATCTGCGCGTGCGGGTCGGTGTCGGTATAGGGGCAGCCGCCGAGCGCGTCCGCCCCGTCCTGCAGGGCCCGGATCAGCAGTTCCTCGGTGCCGGGGTCGTTGCGATCGCCCAGGCATAGTCGCGCTTCAGCGCCTTCAGCGCCTCGAAGCTGCGCAGGCCCACGCGCGGATCGACCTCGACATGGCTGCGCATGCGTGTCGTGCCCTTGGCGATCGCCCGCTCAAGAACCTGCGCGCCGCGCTCATAGACATCAGGCGTCGTGAAATCGCGCTTCATCGCCGAGACGGCTGCGATCGCCGCCTTGAGGCCGCCCTGCAGATGGCCGCAGCGCCCGAGCAGGCAGGCCTTGTCGAGATGGACATGGCTGTCGACGAAGCCCGGCAGCACGGCGCGCCCGCCCACCACAACCTCGGGGGCATCCGCCACGATGACCGGCGCGATGGCGGCGAAGCGCCCCCGCCGGACGCCGATGTCGACGGGTCGCGCCTCGCCGGGGAGGGCCGCCTGCCGGAAGATGAGGTCGAAGGCGCTGTCGTCGGGCATCGGCACGGAACGGTCGGGAGAACGGAAGCAGGAGGTTAAACTGTATGCACTTTACATGCCCGCTGCCGCCTGTGAAGGCTGCCTCGGTGCGCGGAAGCTTGGGGCCGGGGTAGGGGCGCTTAGCTTGCGGCTTTGGCGCGCGCCGCTCGCGGCGGCTCGGCATAGGGCGCCAGGATGTCCATGATGTCGCGCCCGCGCGGCCGTGTCTGGGCGACCAGCGCACGGCTCGCCACCGAAGCATCGCCCTTGGCGAGCGCGTCGATCAGCAGCCGGTGCTCGTTGATGGCGCATTCGGAGGAATGCGGGCGGCTGAACAGCGACAGCGTCAGGCAGCAGCGATAGGCGATCTCGCTGACATAGCGGATCAGGATCGGGCTCTCGGTCATGCTTGCGAGCAGGATGTGGAACTCGGTCGCGAGCCGGATCGAGATCGCGTCCGGGCCGTTGCGCGCCTCGTCCTCGGCATCGACATGGGCATGGAGTTCGGCGATCTGCGTCTTGGTCAGCCGTCCCGCCAGTTGCCGCACGACCAGCCGCTCGAGTTCGATGCGGATGTCGAAGGCGTCGCGCGCCTCCTGCCAGCTCGGCGTCGCCACCACGGCGATGCGGTTGCGCCGCAGCTCGACCAGCCCCTCGGCCGCGAGTTGGCCCAGCGCATGGCGCGCGATGGTGCGGCTGACGCCGAAACGCTCGCCGAGCGCGTCCTCCGGCAGCTTGGCCCCGGGCTCCAGCGCCTGCTCGATGATGGCGCGGCGCAATGCGCGGCAGATCGTTCCGACCCGGTCGGTCGCAGGGCGGAAATCCGAATGCGTGAGCCTCCGTCTTAGCCCCGAGGCTGGGGTGGCCGCAATCCGCGGCTGCAATCGCCGGTTGGCGCCGCGCGAAAGGAGGCAAGGGATGGGCGGCGACGGTGAGATAGGCATGGCATCGCTATTGCATGCACTTTTCGGAAGACAGGCATGCAGTCGTAGGGGCGCTCCCTCGGCTGCGACGCCCTTGGCCGCCCGGGCTGCGCCGGTGCCCGCGATCGCGCCGTCGCCGGTCGCCGTCATCGTCGGCGAGGGAGCCAGTGGGTGGCCGGCGCCGAAATGCTTGAATCATCGTCTCAGAAAAGGGGAACAAGATGCTGAAAAGACTCTGCCTCGGTGCCGCAGCAGGCCTCGCCATGGCCGGGCTGGCCTTCACCGGCGCCGCCCGGGCGCAGGAGACCACGATCAAGTTCACCCTGGGCTGGAAGACGCAGGGCTCGGACGCCGCCTTCTTCGTCGCCCGCGACAAGGGCTACTACAAGGCCGAGGGGCTGAATGTCGTCATCGATCAGGGCGAGGGCTCGGGCGCGACCGTCACCCGCATCATGGGCGGCGCCTATGATGCCGGCTTCGGCGACGTCAACGCCATCATCCAGAACGCCGCGACCAAGCCGGGCGAGAACCCGGTCATGGTCTACATGATCT
>LNFM01011681.1_pt1 | contig 11845 bp, 15 predicted proteins | sample 596031 | NCBI WGS metagenome assembly LNFM01 (sample SAMN04254537, study PRJNA301005) | activated carbon metagenome | isolation source: dual media filters at the Ann Arbor, Michigan drinking water treatment plant | place: USA: Ann Arbor | reverse complement strand
GCACGGCGGCTGAAGCGCGCGCTGCACAATCTCCTGGAGACCTATCCGGCCTATATCGCGCTCGCGCTGGCGCTTGCCGTGACCGGCAAGACGGGTGGAATCGCAGCCACCGGCGCGATCCTCTGGATCGTCTGCCGCGTCGCCTATGTCCTGATCTACGCGGCCGGCATTCCGGTCATCCGCACCTTCGTCTGGCTGGGCTCGATCATAGGCCTCGCCATGATGGTCGTGCGGCTCCTCGGCTGACGCAAGCGCACGGGCAAGGCGAATGGGACTGAGACAAAAGGCGCGACCCGTCGGACTTGCGATCGCGGCGCTGCTTGGCTGCTCTCAGGCCAGCCATGCCGCAGCCTGCCTGTTCAAGGATGGGATCTATACGCAGAAGGAAAGCCGCTACGTCCTTCGTTTTGCGCCATCGCGGCAGCTCGGACGCTTTTCCGGGACCAGCAACGTATTCTACGTGGACGTGCCGAACTTCGACAAGCCTCTGCTGAGCTGGGTCATCTGGAACAACGGGGAAAGCCGGCCCACAGCCAGGGTCATGCTCGACTGTCCGCCGGACGGGCAGACCAACGAGGATTTCGAGGCCTGCACGCAGTGGCATGGCGTGATGTACGAGCTGACCGGCGATGGCGCTGCGCTGCTGCCCGGCGAGGACGAGCCACCGCCCGCAACGATCCTGCTGCCGGACTTCGGCCGGAAGATGCGCTACTCCTCGGTTGGCGACATCGAGAACGTGCCATGGGACATCTTCAGGTTCGACAGATGCGGAAAATGACCAGCTTGACCCTGGCATGCGCGACGTTCGCCTCGCTTGCGGCGACCCCAGCTGCTGCCGACTGTGCCATCGAGCGGGCCATCTATGAGGACATGGAGGGAGCGGCGCGTATCGAGTTCTTCGCGACCGGCACTGCCGCGACCGTCACGAATTCCTTCCGCATGCTGCTCGACGACACGATCGTGCTGGACGGCATCGTGCAGTGGACGGACGAGGTGCCGCGCCCCAACGGCAAGCTGATGTACCAGTGCCCGGACGGCGACGTCACCGGGCCGGAATACGAGATCTGTACGGTCTGGCAGGGCGTTATCTATACGGCCGACGAGACCGGCAATATCGAATTGCTGCCGGCCGAGGGCGTCGGCGCGCCGGCAAAACTGATCTTTCCCGACCTCGGCCACGCGTTGCGCATGTCTTCCGCCTACGGCGCCACCGGGTTCACCAAGACGCCATGGGACGTATTCCAACAGAAGGGCTGCCAATGACCGTCAAAACACCGCCGCGAACGCTTCTCGTCACAGGCGGGAGCCGAGGCATCGGCGCCGCCGTCTGCCTGCGGGCCGCAGAGCGAGGCTATCGGGTCGCCGTCAATTATTCAGCGAGCGAGGACGCGGCCAACGCGGTCGTCGCGGCCATTGTCGCCAAGGGTGGCGAGGCCTTCGCGGTCAAGGGAGACGTCGGCAGCGAGGCCGACATATTGGCGATGTTTAAGGCGGTCGACCACCGTTTCGGCCCGCTCGACGCGCTGGTCAACAATGCCGGCGTGGTGGACGTGATGACGCGCGTCGACGAGGTTTCCTACGAACGCCTGGAACGCCTGATGCGCATCAACACCATCGGCTCGATCCTGTGCGCGCGGGAAGCCGTGCGGCGCATGTCGACGCGGCATGGTGGGAAGGGCGGCGCCATCGTCAATCTGTCGTCCGCTGCGGCAGTACTCGGAGCGGCGGGGTGGTATGTCGACTATGCCGCCTCGAAAGGGGCGATCGACAGCTTCACCATCGGCCTCGCCCGCGAAGTGGCCGAGGAAAACATCCGCGTCAACGCGGTGCGGCCAGGAATCATCGCTACCGACATCCATGCTTCGGCAGGCGAACCGGACCGCGCGGTACAGCTGCGGTCGATCATACCCATGAAGCGGGAGGGAACGGCGGACGAAGTCGCGGCCGGTATAGTCTGGCTTCTTTCCGACGAGGCGTCCTATACAACGGGAACGATATTGACCATCAGCGGCGGCCGCTGACGGTACCGAAACAATCCAGAAGGAACCAGCCATGGCCTATGATGTCGTGATCATCGGAAGCGGACCGGGCGGCTATGTCTGCGCCATCAAGGCGGCGCAGCTCGGTCTGAGCGTGGCCGTCGTGGAAAAGAACGCCACGCTTGGCGGTACCTGCCTGAATGTCGGCTGCATACCGTCCAAGGCCCTGCTGCATGCTTCGGAAATGTTCGAGGAGGCCGGACACTCCTTCGATGCTCTTGGCGTCGAGATCGGCACGCCGAAGCTGAACCTCAAGAAGATGATGGCCCACAAGGACGCGACGGTGGCGTCCAACGTCAATGGTGTCGCCTTCCTGTTCAAGAAGAACAAGATCGACTGGCTGAAAGGGCTGGGCAAGGTCGTCTCCTCCGGCAAGGTTCAGGTGACCGGCGCGGATGGCGCAACCACGGACGTCGAGACGAAGAACATCGTCATTGCCACCGGGTCTGACGTGGCGGGCATTCCCGGCGTCGCCGTCGAGATCGACGAGAAGGTCATCGTGTCGTCGACCGGCGCCCTCGCGCTCGACAAGGTGCCCGGCCATCTCGTCGTGGTCGGCGGTGGCGTCATCGGGCTCGAGCTTGGTTCGGTCTGGGCGCGGCTCGGCGCCAAGGTCACTGTGGTCGAGTATCTCGACATGATTCTCGGCGGCATGGACGGCGATGTCGCAAAACAGTTCCAGCGCCTGCTGGCCAAGCAGGGCATGGAGTTCAAGCTGGGCTCCAAGGTCACCGGCGTCTCGCGCGCCAAGAAGGGCGTCAGCGTCACCTTCGAGCCGGTCAAGGGCGGTTCCGCCGAGACGATCACGGCCGACGTGGCGCTCATCGCCACCGGCCGCAGGCCCTATACGGACGGTCTCGGCCTCGCCGAGGCAGGCGTCGAACTCGACGCTCGCGGCCGCATCGTGACCGATGCCCATCTGCGCACCAATGTGGCGGGCATCTACGCACTGGGCGATGTAGTCGTGGGGCCGATGCTGGCGCACAAGGCCGAGGACGAGGGCGTCGCGGTGGCGGAAACCATCGCCGGCCAGGCTGGCCATGTGAATTACGAGGTCATTCCGAGCGTCGTCTACACCAGCCCGGAAGTGGCCTCGGTGGGCAAGACCGAGGAGGAACTCAAGAAGGCCGGTGTCGAGTACAAGGCGGGCAAGTTTCCGTTCACGGCCAATGCGCGCGCTCGCGCCACGCTGCATACCGATGGTTTCGTCAAGATACTGGCCGACAAGGCGAGCGACCGTGTTCTCGGTGTCCACATCGTCGGGCACGGAGCCGGCGAGATGATCCACGAGGCTGCGGTGCTGATGGAGTTTGGCGGCTCTTCAGAAGACCTGGCGCGGACCTGCCATGCGCATCCGACGATGTCGGAAGCGGTCAGGGAAGCCGCCCTGGGGACCTTCTTCAAGTCGATCCATATCTGACCGACCGCTTCCCCCGAATCAGAAAGGCCCGCCGGATGCCGGCGGGCCTTTCCTACGATCTCTGAGACTATAGGACGCTTACTGCGCGGGCGCCGGAGCCGGAGCAGTTTCGGCCGGGGGCGGCGTCGCGGATTCGGGAGCCGGGGCAACCGGATCGGCCGGTGCTGCCGGAGCCGTGGCGTCGGGCGCTGGAGCGACCGGATCCGCTGGCGCAGCAGGCGCCGTGGCGTCGGGAGCCGGCGCTGCGGGCTCTGTGGTTGCGGCGGGCTCGGGCGGGACGACGGTCGTATCCGTCCCCGGTGCAAACATGAAGTATGCAGCGATCGCGAGAACCACGATGACCGCGGCGATCATGACGCCGGTTCCGCCGCTGCGCTGCGAGACATTCACGGGGCGGTTCGCATAGGGCTCGCTGGTGTTGGCGGCGCCCGTGCGCGGATTGACGTTCAGAGGTGCACCGGTAACCGGGTCTGCAGTCACAGGCTCCCCGGTGCGGGGATCAGGCATGCGTGCTGGGTCGGCCATTGTGGTTCTCCTGGTTTCACTGGGAGCACAACGCGCATCAGCCGTTTCGGTTTCATGCAGTGTCGATCAAGCGGGAAGGCAGGCCCCAGCCTGGAGGACGAAGGGGCCTGCCTTCCCTGGAGCTGACCTCGCGAGCGGGGCCAGAAATGCGTCTATTCGGCCGGCACTTCGGCGATAGGGGCCGCCGTATCGGCAGTCGCGACCGGCTCCGACTGGGGAAGCACGACGCTTGCCACGACCGTGGGATCGGTCGTCTGACTTGCCTTGGCCGAACGCTGGAATTCACATGCAGCGGCGCCGGACACTCCGAAACAGAGCGAGGCAGCAATGATAAGGGCTTTTTTCATCCGTATCGTCCTTTGTTGACTCCACCGGTGGCAGCGTAACAAAGGCGGCGCGACAGACCAAATCACGCTTTTCGTGATCGCTCGACGAGCGAGGTCAGTTGACGGCGGTAACGCGGTAGCCGTCCTTGCGCAGAAGCTCGATCAGGCCGCCCTCGCCCGGTAGGTGCAGGGCACCGACAGCGACGAAGGCGCTGCCTGCAGCCAGGATCGGCTCGGCATTGTCGGCCATGACAGCGTTGCGGGCAGTGATCATCGTCTCCTCGAAGGCGGCGTAGCCGGACGCGTCGTCCTCGTCGCTAGGTAAGACGGCGCGGAACAGCGGCCAGAACATGCCGGTCTCGCCCTTCACATAGAGAACGATCATCGTCTCGATGACGTCGTCCATCCTGTCGCCGAGCTTCAGCGTGTCGACGAGCCCCTTCATGTGGAACTCCATCGGCAGGGAGGCCATCGCCTCGAGCTGGCTGGCGACGGTCTCCAGCCCCTTGAGATCCTTGCCATCGGCCTTTGCCTCTTCCGCAAGCTTGACGTCGAGAATCGGCGCGCCCTCGGCCTTGCGGGCCATTTCGCAGGCCGGCAGCGACAGCATGGCAGAGATCATCCACGGCTTCATCTTGGCGACGCTGCCCGGCGGAATGCCACGTGCCTCGAGCGCCGTGTCGACAGTGATCTTGTCTTCAGGCGAGAGGAGCGAACTCAGCGTGGTCGAGTCGGTGAACATCATCAGTTCGGGCTTGGCCATGATGCTCGCCATCATGGCGGTCTGGTCGAGAACTTCGGTCGTCTCGATGACGACGGTGGCTGACGCGTCGAAGGCCTTCCGGGCGGCGGGCGTCAGGCTGATGACACGCGGGTCGGTCATGTGCATCGTGCCGAACAGCCAGGAGGGCTGGCGCCCGTCCTTCTCGATCTTCCAGAGCAGGCCACTGCCGTTCAAAGTCTTGGCGGCGTCGGCCCGGATGGTCGCGACCAGGGTCGGGTCGCTGGTCTCGAGCGCAGCCATCATGTCCTGGCCGGTGCAGGCCGGGGTTTCGGCGCGCGCCTTGCCGGTGGCGATCGCGATCATGATCAGGAAGCTGATCAGGAACAGAAGATTGACGGCCGCGACGAGCTTGATCAGCGGCAGGGCGGTGCGATCGACAAGGGAAGCGACTCGGTTCATGCCACGGAAGCTAGCGCCAAAACACGGCCAAACTGTTAATCCCAGGCCCGAAATTGTCCCGGTGCCGGCCGCGGTTCAGGCCCTTGGATGGGCGGAATCATAGATTTCCAGAAGGCGAGCCGTGTCGACGCCGGTATAAACCTGCGTCGTCGAGAGGCTGGCATGGCCGAGCAATTCCTGGATGACGCGCAGATCGCCGCCGCGACCAAGCAGATGGGTCGCGAAGGAGTGCCTGAGCGCATGTGGCGTGGCCGTATCCGGCAGGTTGAGCGCGCCGCGCATGCGCTTCATGTCGCGCTGGACGATCGCCGGGTTGAGCGGGCCGCCCTTGACGCCGCGAAACAGCAGGCCTTTCGGATCGAGATCGTAGGGGCAGAGGCGCCGGTATTCGGCGACTGCCTGGAGCGCGATGGGCAGAACCGGCACGAGCCGTGTCTTGCCGCCCTTGCCGGTGACGCGCAGCACGCTGTCGGCGGGGGATGCCAGCGCGCCGGCCGGCAGGCCGAGCGCCTCGGAGATGCGCAGTCCGCAGCCATAGAGCAGCGTCAGGACCGCGGCGTTGCGCGCCCTGATCCAGGGCTCCTCGTCGAGTTGTTCGGCCTCGGACACGACGCGCCGCGCATCGTTGGCGGTCAGTGGTTTGGGCAGCGATTTTGGCTGGCGCGGTGCGCGCAGCGCAGCGGCGCCCGCCGCGTTGATGAGGCCTTTGCGCTCCAGGAAGCGCAGCAGCGAGCGCACGCCGGCAAGGCCGCGCCCGAGCGTGCGGGCGCCCGCGCCGTCCTTGCGGCGCTTGGCGAGGAAGGCGCGCAGGTCGGCGGGGCGCAGATCCGCGATGTCGGCGATAGCAGGCGCGCCGCCGCAGTGGCCGGTCAGGAACTGCAGGAACTGGCGTGTGTCGCGCTCATAGGCCTCGACCGTTTCGGGCGAGAGCCTGCGCTCGCGCGACAGCATCGACAGCCAGGATTGCCGCGCGGCCTGCAGGTCGGGTCTGGCGGCAATCAGGAATTCCTGCATGGCGGTCGATGGTCCGGTTGTTTCGCGCGATCCTTGCCCCGGCAAGGTTAGCAAGCCGTGAAGGACACGGCGATTGAAATGCCACCAGCCGGACGATAGAGGAACCTCAGAAGGATCAGCCAAATGCCCAGCCCCAAGACTCCCATCCAGATGGCCGTGATCGGTGCCGCGCATGGCATCAAGGGGGAGTTGCGGGTCAAGACGTTCACTGGCGACCCGCTGGCGTTGGGCGACTATGGGCCGCTCTATGCCAAGGACGGCCGCGCCTTCGAGATCGCCAACATCAGGCCGGCCGGCGATGTCGTGGTCGTGCGCTTCAAGAGCGTAGCGGATCGCAATGCGGCCGAGACGCTGACTGGCACCGAACTATTCGTCGACCGCGCCGCCCTGCCGGACGATTTCGAGGAAGGCGAGTTCTACCATGCCGACCTGATCGGCCTTGCCGTGCGCGGCGAAACCGGCGCCGAACTGGGCACGATCATCGCGGTGCACAATTTCGGCGGCGGCGACATACTCGACATTTCCTATAAAGGTCGGCGGGGCGTGCTGGTGCCCTTCACGGAGGCTGCCGTGCCGGTCGTCGAGATCGCCGGCGGCTTCGTCGCCATCGATACCTCCGCTGCCGGGCTCGGCGAGGATCCCGACGAGGCCGAGGCGCGCGCCGCCACGGACGACGGCTCGTGAGCTTTCGCGCCTCGGTCCTGACGCTCTATCCGGAGATGTTTCCGGGTGCGCTCGGCCTTTCGCTCGCTGGACGCGGCTTGGAGGCAGGCGCGTGGTCGCTCGATACGGTGCAAATCCGGGACTTTGCGACCGATCGGCATCGGTCGGTGGACGACACACCATCGGGCGGCGGTGCCGGCATGGTGATGCGCGCCGACGTGCTTGCCCGTGCCATCGATCATGCGTCTCCGGAGGGCGATCCGCGTCCCCGCCTGCTGATGAGCCCGCGCGGAAAGCCGCTGACGCAGGCGCGGGTGCGCGAGCTTGCGGCCGGGCCGGGCGCGGTCATCGTCTGCGGGCGCTTCGAGGGCGTCGACGAGCGCGTCATTGCCGCGCGTGATCTCGAGGAAATCTCGATCGGCGATTTCATCCTGTCAGGCGGAGAGGCGGCCGCACTCGTGCTGCTGGACGCGGTCGTGCGGCTGCTGCCCGGCGTGATGGGCAATGTGCGCTCCGGCGAGGAGGAGAGTTTTGAAAACGGCCTGCTGGAACATCCGCACTATACGCGTCCTCAGGAATTCGAAGGCATGGACATCCCGCCGGTCCTGATCTCCGGTGACCATGCAAGGATCGCGGCATGGCGGAAGGCGGAGTCGGAGCGCCTGACGGCCGAACGGCGGCCCGACCTGCTCAAGCCCTGAGCCTAAACGGGTTCACCCCGTGACAAGATAATACACCGCCAGGAACAGGCCGACCGCGATGACGAAGATGCGCACGGCGATCTGCGGCACGCGCTTGGCGAGCCAGACGCCGGCATAGCCGCCGAGCGCGCCGCCCGGCACCATGGCGGCCGCTTCCGGCCAGGCGACGACGCCGCCCGAGACGAAGACTACGATTGCCACGATGGCGATGACCATGGCGAGCAGGTTCTTCAGCGCGTTGAGGCGGTGATAGTCGCCGGTCTGGGTCAGGCCGAGCGTCGCCAGCATCATGACGCCCATGCCGGCGCCGAAGAAGCCGCCATAGATCGAGGTGACACCCTGGACCAGCAGGCCGACCACCGAGCCGGCCGCCGTGTCTTTGCCGGGCCGGGGCTTCGGCTTCAGCCACGGCCCGGCTGCAAAGAGCGCGGTCGCGCCGATCAGCAGCCATGGCACAAGCGCGCGAAAGGACGGGTTGTCGAGCGCCAGCAGGATCAGCGCACCGGCGAGCGACCCGATGACCGAGGCGATGGCAAGCAGCACCGCGCCGCGCCAGAAGCGCTTGATATCGCTCCAGTAGGCCAGCGTCGACGTGACATAGCCGGGAAACTGCACGATGGAGGACGTTGCGTTGGCCGAAATCGGCGGAATGCCGACCAGCGTCAGCGCGCCGAAGGTCAGAAAGGTACCGCCGCCTGCCACCGCGTTCATGGCGCTGGAAAAGAAGCCCGCGCCAAACAGCAGGAGAATGAGGGTGAAGGACATGGCGCCGGCCGCAGGGAGGGATCGGAATTCTCTGGCAACCGCTCTATGGTCCGCCTGCACGGGGCGCAAGGGCGAGTTCATGGGCCAGTGCGGCGCCACCCCGATGCAAAATTGCCGCGCGAGGGCGTGACATCCAGGGTTTTATGGTGTATCGCCGCGCACGCAACCGGAAGAAAAATCGACCGGACCCGTCAATCAAGTGCGGTGAATTCGCCCCTGCCCAAGCCTTTCGAGGCGAGGGCATAGCCAAGCAGCCATGGAGCCGCGCGGCAAGAGCAGGGCGCTCTGGCTGTCGAGAAGCAAGAAGAGGTATTTGCGATGGACATCATCCGTCAGCTTGAAGCCGAGCAGGCCGCCAAGATCGAAGCGAAGCGCAAGCTTCCCGAATTCCAGCCGGGCGACACCGTCCGCGTCCAGGTCCGTGTCACGGAAGGCACGCGTACCCGCGTGCAGGCCTATGAAGGCGTCGTCATTGCCCGCGCCGGCGCAGGTTTCCAGGAAAACTTCACCGTCCGCAAGATCTCCTATGGCGAAGGCGTCGAGCGCGTGTTCCCCGTCTACTCGCCGATGGTCGAGGGCGTCGAGATCGTGCGCCGCGGCAAGGTGCGCCGCGCCAAGCTCTATTATCTGCGCGACCGCCGCGGCAAGTCGGCCCGTATCGTCGAGAATACCGGCGTGCGCGCCCGCAAGCTGAACGATGCCGAGCGCGATGCGCTAAACGCCGAGAAGGCCCGCATCGAGGCCGAGAAGGTAGCCGCCGCCCAGGCGCTGGCAGCCGAGAAGGCAGCGCAGGAAGCCGCCGAGAAGAAGGCAGCCGCCGAGGCTGAGGCCGCAAAGGCTGCCGAAGCCGCTGCCGCGGAAGCAGCGAAGGCCGAAACGCCCGCCGAATAGGCTCAACCGATCTGTCTTGAGACAAGGCGGCTTCGGCCGCCTTTTTCATGTCCGGAGCTTGATCAGAGCCGAACATGCCATCGCCAACCGGCTGAACTGGGACAATCGCGCCGAGCTGCACGTGTCGGATGCGATCGGCAGCTACCGCCGCGAGCGCCGCGCGCTTTCGACCGCGATGCCGAGGAGTGCTTGGCGCGCCAGCGCGGTGGCGAGGTCGGGGCGGCGCCTGGTCTGCAGCACCGTGTCCTGAAGACGAGTCAGGACGCGTGCCAGCCCCTCTGAATCCCAGCGTTCCAGCGCGTCCTCGACCGCCTTCCTGCGCTGGTAGAAAATTGGCGGGCGCGCCGACGCCACCATCGTGGAAGCCGGCCGGCGCTCGGCCTCCATCGCGCCGCGCATCATGTGCAGGCTCTGCATCTGGCGCATCGCTGCCGACAGGACCGGATAGGTCTGGCCGCCGGACGTCGCTTGCCGCGCGAAGGCCGCGTCGAAGCCGGCGATGTTTCCGTCTATGGCGGCATTGACCGTCTCGTCGACCGACAGCGCCGATACGTCGCCGGTGAGCGCGCGGATATCGTCGACGGTGATCGCCGTCTCGCCCATGCAGTAGAGCACGAGTTTCTGGACCTCGGCACGCGAAGCCATGCGGTCGCCGCCGAGGCTTCGGCGCAGCAGTTGGCGCGCCTCCGGGTCGATCGCCATGCCGGCCTTGCCGAGTTCGTCGTCGATCACGGCATCGACCGAGCGCGCATCGTCGGCATAGCAGGGCATTGCGAGCCCGGCGGTCGCCGCCTCCACGGCCGTGCGCAGTGGCGCGCTCTTCTTCAGGTCGCCGGCCTCGATCAGCACCACGCAGTCGGCGGGCGGGTCCTTGCACAATGTCTTGACGTCGTCGGCCAGCGTTTTTTGCGCGCCGCCATTCTTCACCCACAGAAGCCGCCGTCCGGCAAACATCGGGATCGTGTTGGCCTCGTCGAGAAGCCGGCCGGGATCCTTGTCGAGTTCGCCGGCCTCCAGCCTGACGACCGAGAATGGATCGTCGAGCGCCAGCCCCGACAAAGCGGCATAGCGCTGCGCCCGCTCGCTGACGAGGCCTCGATCGGGGCCATAAATGAGCACCACCGGCGTCGGCGGCCGCGCCTTCGCCAGCCAGGAATCGATCTCGTGGGCTTTCAGCTGCGCCATGGCAGGCGGGTAACATATTCGGCCGTGATGACGAAAGACAAACGTGCCGCTGCAGCGCTGGCGATCATGTTGCCCATGCGGAGTCCTGCCATGCATAGCGATCGATCATAGTGTCGTTTCTGCTTCGGCCGGCGGGAGCCGTGGTGCTGCGGCGACCAAGGCCTTGCCCATGGCGGAGCGCGGCGCCGATATGACGGAGGCGGCGTCGCCCGTCTCGACGATGCGGCCGGCGTCCATGACCGCCACCCGGTGCGCAAGTGTCCGCGCCAAAGCGAGATCGTGCGTGATGAAGAGATAGGAGAGGCCCGAATCCCGCTGCAGGCTTGCCAGCAGGTCGACGATGCGGGCGCGCACGGTCACGTCGAGCGCCGACAGGGCTTCGTCGAGGACGATCAGCGACGGTCCGGTCGCGATGGCGCGCGCGATCGCCACGCGCTGGCGCTGACCGCCGGAAATCTCGTGGATGCGCCGGGCAGCGAGTGCGGCCGGCAATCCGACCCGCTCCAGCAGGCCGGCAATCACGGCTGGACGCTGCGCGCTGTCCGCGATTGCATGGATGCGCAGCGGATCGTCGAGCACGCGCGCCACCGTTGCGCGCGGATTGAAGGCGGCAAGCGGATCCTGGAACACCATCTGGAGTTTTTGGCGCATCGACCGAAGCGCCGCGCCGCGCAGCGCCAGCAGGTCGACGCCGTCGAAGACGATCGTGCCGGATTCAGGCTCGACCAGGCGCATGACCGCGCGGGCAAGCGTCGACTTGCCGCTGCCCGAGGGACCGACCAGCGCCAGCGTCTCACCTGTCCCGACTGTGAGGTCGACATTGTCGAGCGCCGCCACCACCTTGCCGCCGCGCCGGTAGCGCCGGGTCAGGGCGGAAACCGTCAGGAGGGCGGGCTCCGTCATGCCGGGGCGCCCTCGACATCCAGGCATGCGGCGAGCAGTGCGCGGGTATAGGGCGCCGCCGGGTGCCTGACGATACACTCCGTGATGCCGGTCTCGACGATTGCGCCATCCTTGAGAACGACCATCGTTTCGGAGATTCCGCTTGCGAGCGCGATGTCGTGCGTGATCATCAGGAGCGCCATGCCGGTCTCCGCGGCAATCGTGCGAATGAGCGCGATGATTTCCGCCTG
>LNFM01011678.1_pt1 | contig 11847 bp, 7 predicted proteins | sample 596031 | NCBI WGS metagenome assembly LNFM01 (sample SAMN04254537, study PRJNA301005) | activated carbon metagenome | isolation source: dual media filters at the Ann Arbor, Michigan drinking water treatment plant | place: USA: Ann Arbor | reverse complement strand
GCCACGACCTCGCTGATCTTTTTGAATTCCGCGTCCCGCTGCTGCTGGCTGGCAGCCGTCAGCATGATGGAGTGGCGGAGCTTGTAGAGGATCTGTTGGCGCGGATCGTTCTCAGGAAAAGAGGCGAGGCATTGTTCGATCAACTCAAGCGGGTCGGGAGTGGTTGAGCTCATCCGCTTTCCTGCTCCCGCGCCGGATGTGCCAGTCTGCCCTATATCGTCTGGTCGGTGGTCGCTCATAGCAATCTCCAGGTTGGTCAGGCGTCATCATAACAACATGTCGAAGCCGGACGCTACCAGCGTTAATTGACCGCCTGGAGGGTCACCGACACCTGCTGCCGCTTGTTCGCACGGATAATATCGAGCATCACCTGATCGCCGACCTTGTGCGCTTCCATGACATCCATCATGTCGTCGATGGTCTCAATTGTCTTCCCGTCGATCGCCACCACGATGTCGCCGAGCTCGATGCGCCCGGCTTGCGTCTCGCGCGCCCCCCGCAGCCCGGCACGATCGGCGCTCCCGCCGCGCGCAACCTTCCCGATCACCAACCCTTTGATTCCCCATCGCTTGACGATGGAATAAGGCACCAGCGACACGCCCAATCCCGGCCTGATGAGCTTGCCGTGCTTGATCAACTCCGGCACGATGCGATTCACCGTGTCCACCGGCACCGCGAAGCCAATGCCGGCGTAGGCGCCGCTGGGACTGACAATTTGAGTATTCACCCCGATCAACCGCCCGCTGCTGTCGAGCAACGGCCCCCCGGAGTTGCCGGGGTTGATGGCCGCATCGGTTTGGATCACGCCCTCGATCGTCCGGTTCGACATCGACTTGATCGTGCGCCCTAGAGCGCTGACCACTCCTGTGGTCAAGGTATGGTCCAGCCCGAACGGATTGCCGATCGCCAGGACTTTCTGCCCGACACGCAAATCGTGCGACGCCCCGATCGCCAATGGCTCCAGAAGACTCTCAGAAACCTTTATCTGCAGCACCGCCAGATCATGGTCCGGATCGGCCCCGACAATCTTGGCTTGATGTTCGCTCCGGTCAGCCAGCGTAACTTTGATGGTGTCGGCCCCGTAGATGACGTGGAAATTCGTCACGAGATAGCCCTGCTTGCTCCAGACGAACCCTGAACCGGACCCCTGTGGGACTTCCATCGTATCGAAGGACCAGACATCTCGTTGGATAGCGGTGTTCGCGATAAAGACCACCGACTTAGTGGCCCGCTCGAACACCGCCATGGTCGCGCGTTCGTCGGGACTCAATTCAGCCGGTGCAGGGGTAACCGGTCGAGGCTTGCCCTCAACTCCGTCGTAGGTCCCGCCCAGCGGTTTGCCCCAGTCGGCCGCAGTGGCGGCCGTGCTGAACGCAAGCACACAGGCTCCCGCTATCGCACAAGCAAGCCTTCGCATCAAGCGCCGCATGCTCATCCTCACTCACCGATGATTTGGTAGATCAACTCGCGCGTGCGGGATCGCGTGTCAAAATCGACCACGACGACTTGCTGCCAGGTGCCCAACAGCAGCGCCCCGTCGGAAAACGGAATCGTGACGGACGGCCCCTGCAGCTGCCCGCGGAGATGGCTGTGCCCGTTGTCTTCACCGGCATTTCTCGTATTGTGCTGCCAGGCCGGATCGGCCGGCACGGTGCGATCCCAAAAGGCCTTCGTATCGGCGCGGATGCCCGGCTCGTCTTCGATGATCATGATCGACGCGGTCGTGTGCTTCACAAATACCGTGACGATACCGGCGCTCAGACCGGACTCGGCGACGGCGGTCTGGACCGATTTCGTCAGATTCTCGATGTGCGTATCGCCCTGCATGTTCACGCGAAAGGTCACGGTCTTCACGGCCATGTCAACACTCCATCTGCCGAAGAAATCGCCGTTCACCAGGAGAAAGCCGACAGCCCCGGGCTTCTTCCAACACCCGGTCGAACTCGCCGACGGCGGCCAACTTTCGCAACGCCGACATCACCGCCCGGCTCAAGATGCCTTCCTGCTGCAACTTCTCCAGATAGGCAAACGCATCGGCGAGCGTTTCCTTTTTCCGCACATAGTAATCACGCCCGCGCTGTTGATTGCTATACGCCTCGAACTGCTCGCAGGCGACCAGAATCTCCGCTAACTGCTTCACCCAAACCGGGGCGGCCACCAGCTTCTCGGGATAGTAGTAGTACAACATCACCCGCTGCATCCAGGGCTCCCACCGCACGCCCATCTGCTTAATCTCGCCGCGCACCGTTCGCAGCCGGCGGGAAAGCCGCCGGGAATAACCAAGCCGCATCTCAACCTGCTCCTTGGCCCAGGCCGTCATAGGGATACCGGCTGCATCGAGCTCAACCTTGTATCGACGGAGAAAGGCTTCTGTCTCCCGTCCATACAAGGTCTCCGGATGTAGGGCCCGCCATTCACGCGGCCTGGTCGGAATCCCATGCGCTTTCGCCCAGGACCAGATTTTCCCGAACAGCGCGCGATCGAGCCCCGCCCGGCCCAAATCATGCAAAACACAAGCAATCTGATACTGGCGCACTCGCGCAGCGTCATGCCCCAAGGCAGCGGCCACTGCCGCGCACATGCGCGCCGTGCGAACGGCATGCGGCCTGTCATACCCGCGGATGATGCGGCGAGGAATCGTCGGATGCGGATAGTCGTAGAGGCGCAGCAGCCGGGCCACGAGAGCTTTAGGGATCAACAGCGGAGCGCGAGAAGCCGTAGATGTCATGCGTAATATGATCGGGAGGAGACTGCCATCGACTGCGACGAGAATAGCGTTCGGCGAAACGAGGTGTCAAGGCAACACCAGGACCCGGGGGCTCGATCAATCCAACGGTTTTTGTTATGCTCCGCGGCGTCCTCCCGTAGTCAATTCCCCTGAATCCTGAGGCACACGATGCAATGCAGAGAATCGCTGTTCACATGGCTGGTCGGCGCGGCGCTGTGCGTCGGGGCCATCGGTTTCAGTACGGACTCGGCGGCGTCCCCCATCGACCAGCTCACGGATCTGACCGGAAAAGTCACGGTCATCGTCACGCTCACCGGGCGCGACAATTTTACAAGCGAATATCGCTATGACGTCAGTGTCCGCAATATGACCGCCGATCCGCTGATCGCCGACTCCCTGCTCATTGTCCTCGATAAAATTACGAACCTGGCCGGAGAAGACCATGAAGCCCTGACAAATGAATCCTTCCTCACCCGGTTCGACGTCCTCGGACAGGATGGACAAACCGACGAGGGCAAGCCCTTCTTCCGCATTCCACCCGGCAGCACCGCGGACTTAGTTCCACAAACCAATAGCCGAGCGGCCGCCATCCGGATACGCAACAGGGACTATGTCTCCGTCTTCACGCCGGCCTTTAAGGTCTATGGCAACAAGCGGCCCCCACCCGAGCCGAAACAGCCGACCGTCCAGGCACAGTCCGCTCCTCCTCAACAACGACAGACGGACAAGCAGACCGAGAGACTGCTTCAGTTACTGCTCAAGAAGGGCGTCATTACGGAAGAAGAATGGCGCAAGGCCAACCAACCATGACTGATCCGACATGCAAAGCCTGTCAGGGAACCTGGCCGCGCGCCGACCACTTCATCGCCGATCTTGGGCTGTCGCAAGCCTATTTGCACGATGACCAATTCTTTAAGGGCTGGACCGTCGTCGTCTTCCGGCGCCATGCAACTGAACTCTTCCAGTTGGCCCCCACGGAGCGGATGCAGTTGATGGAGGAAGTTACCCTGGTGGCCAAGACGCTGGCGCAGGTTTTCGATGCCCGAAAGATCAACTACGAGCTGCTGGGCAACCAACTGCCCCATATCCACTGGCATCTCATCCCCCGCCTGGCGACCGACCCAGCCCCATTGGAACCGGTCTGGCGGGTGCAACATGAGCCGGTCCACCCGACCACCCAAGCACTCCAGGCCAGCATTGAACAGATCAAAGACGCGATGGCTAAGCTTCGCTAGGTCAGGCACACACCGGATTTTCCCATTCCTAAACAGCCTGCCCTGCCCGATCGGATGCTATAATAGCTCCCATCCATACCCAGTTCAGAAGGGGCACAGATTTCGATGCGTTGGCGTGTAGTGCTCGTGACCATCCTTATTGTTTCGCTCCTCTTCGAATTTCACGGCGCGTCGTTCGCCCAAACACCTGAGGGACAAACCACAGATCCACCCGTCCTCGAATCTCCAGCGCCACCGCCCCAGCCCCCGCAACAAGACGAGCATCGTCTCTCCGAATGGACAGAACAAGAGCGCAACAATGCCGCCTTCATGCTGAGTGAGTTGCGTGGACGAGTCAGAACGTTCCCCGCCAGCGCCGAAGACCGCCTCAAGTTGGCGCAAGAACTCTATCGCGTCGGCGACCTCGACGCCGCGCTCGACGAGTGCCGCGCCGCGCTCAAGCTGCAGCCGAACAACCCCCAGGGGCTGCTGCAACTCGGTATCGTGCTCATGGCGAAACAGGACGGGCACGCGGCCTCCACCGCCTTGATGGAGGCCATTCTCATCGACCCCGAGCTCACCCATGCGCACTACGCACTCGGGAGTGTCCAATATGGGCTGGGCAATGCCAAAGCGGCGATTCACTCATATCGGCGAGCCATTGAGCTGCAACCGAACTTCCCCGACGCCCGCTATCGTCTTGCCTTATTACTGAAACTGACGAATCGCGATCAGGAAGCGGCGCAATTCATGGAAGAAGCCGCCATCGGTGGAGTCCCGCAAGCACAGTTTTTTTCAGGCAATGCGTATAAGAGCGGTCAGGGCGTTGCAAAAGATCTTGCACGGGCTATCTTCTGGTGGACCAAGGCTGTTGAGCTCGGCCACCAGCCGGCGGCAGACGCCCTCGCTAAACTCCGGCGGCAGGCCCTCTCGAACGACCAGACAGACCGGCGACGAAACGACGCACTCGAAGGATTTCGCACCTACCGCACCCTGCTCTGGGGGGAGTTTCCTGATTACAGCCGGTCGGGTGACCAAGACACATTGGGAACGACACTGCTCAAAGACAATCGGATCGACGATGCGGTCTCGACCCTCCTCCAAGAAAGCTATGCGCTGAGCGACGTGGCACTGGACGAACTAGTCAGACTCTACGAATCCGGGCAAGACCAGCACCTGGCGCCTTTCAACAAGAAGATGCTCGGCTGTATTGAAACGACCGCCGCCGAGGGTTTCGTCCCGGCCAAGAAAGCACTCGCACGCATCTACGGCCTCGGCCTCGGCGTGACACCGGATCGAGCCAAGGCGAAAACTTTGCTCAAAGGCCTCCCGAAGCAAGAGACGAAATCCCTGATGGATGAACTGAGCCTCCGATAATTCGCATGTTCGACCGGCACAAACTCTGGCGGCACTTCATCACCTCGCTGCCTCTCCAAGCGCTCACGATCGGCGTGCTGGCAACCCTTCTGGCCCGGCTGCTCTGGCTCACTGCGCCCGCGACTGTCACCGCCCTTGATTGGACGGTCTACGATACGTGGCTCCGCCACCGCGCACCGGTTGCCGTCAGCCCCGCGCTGACGATTATCCTGCGCGATCCCGCGAGCGAAGCACAGTTCGGGACCGGACCATGGGACCGGGCCGTCCTGGCTCAGCTGATCGCCACGGCACATGAAACCGGCGCCGCCGCCATCGGTATCGACCATCGTCTCGACCACGCCAGTCCCGCCCATCTGGGCGGGGCCGCCAGCGACGCGCTCCTCCTGGAAGCAACCAAGACTGCCGGCCATGTCGTCACCGTCTTCGATGAAGAGGCCCCCCTGGCCCCGGATGCCATCATTCAAGGGCATCTGGCCCTGTCCCCCCATAGCGATCACGTAGCCCGCTCCGTCCCCCTCTTCGTAGAGCACGGATCTCAGACTCTCCCCTCATTCGGACTGGCGCTGTTCTCCCTCGCGAAAACCCGGCCCCTTCCCCACGTAACCGGCGAAACCGGCCTCGTGAACGTGGTCGGCAGTGGAACACTGGCGGACCTGCCGACCATTCCGCTGTCCAACGTGTGGGAAGCGATCCAACGTCACGACAGTACCGCCCTCGATGGATGGGTGAAGGACAAGGTGGTCGTCATTCTGTCCCAGGCCCCCTCACAAAACCTCTGGCTGCTACCCACGGGGCAATCCGTCGATGGGATGGCCGCGCACCTCCAGTTTCTCAACAGTCTGCTCACGGGAAACCACCTCTGCCAGATCGGGCCGCTCGGACGCGCCGGCATCACCATGGTGTTCGCCTCGCTCATTGCCTGGTGCCTGTTGCGATTTCACGGATCCATCAGTCTGGTGTCCACCGCCGGCACCATCGCCCTCTATGCCGCGTTGACCGCCGCCATGCTTGGCGGACTGCATCTCGTGCTGCCGGTGGCGCTCCCCCTCACCGCCGCGCTCATGGTCCTGCTCGGCACGACCGCCTGGACGCACCTCACGGCAGGCCAACGCCTGGTGCTGCTGGAGCGGGACATGCTCCGCATCCAGCAGGATGCCGCCGCCGTGCGGGAAGCCCTCGTGCTGCGGGAAAGTCGCGCCGAAGCCTTGCAGGAAGATCTGGACGCAGCCAAGGCAGCCGCCACGCAAGCAGCCGGTCAGCGGCAGGACCTCGCCCGCACCACCGAATCCCTGCGGGCCGAACTGGCCGACGTGCAGATGCAGGAACAGACCGCCCGCGAACAGCTCAATCAATTGGAGCGGCAACTCCACAATCTGCGCGCTGCCGGCTCAGGATCCAGCACAATCGGCAACACAGAACTCGATCAGCTGCGGAGCGAGTGCCATCAACTCGGAATCGTCACGCAGAACCCCACACTCCTGCGCTTATTCAAAGACGTCAAGAAAGGCGCCAAGTCGCCGCTAACCGTCCTGCTCCTGGGAGAACCGGGGACCGGCAAGGAACTCTTCGCCCGCGCGGTCCATCGGCTCAGTCCCAGATCGAGCCGAACCTTCATCGCCGTGAACATGGCGGCCATCTCACCGGAACTGTTTGAAAGCGAACTCTTCGGCCACACCAAAGGGAGCTTCACCGGCGCGACATCAGACCGGCGCGGCTACTTCGAACTAGCCAACCACGGCACCATCTTCCTGGACGAAATCGGAGATTTACGGCTGGATCACCAGAGCAAACTGCTCCGCGTGTTACAGGAAAAGTCCTTCTATCGCGTGGGGGCGACCATGCCCACCACGGTCGATGTGCGCATCGTGGCCGCGACCAACCGCGACTTGCAACGCGGGGTGTCCGAAGGCTGGTTCAGAGAAGATCTCTATTTCAGGTTGAAGGGATTGGTATTCAGGCTGCCACCGCTCCGCGAGCGGGTAGCCGATATCCCTGTCCTGGCAGAAGTCTGCCTCGCCGAGATTGCCACGCAGATGGGCCGGCCGGTCCCGAAACTCTCCAATGACACCCTGCGCCTGTTGACCGAATATGACTGGCCGGGCAATGTCCGGGAATTCCGTCATGCACTGGAGCGAGCCGTCGCCTTAAGCGATGAACCGGTGCTGACGAGGGCGGCCTTCTCCCTGGAAGGATCCGCAGTGACTCAGCCTCCCAAGGGATCGAGCAGGGCGACGGTGCTGCCAGAACCGGCCGGGGATGCCGCCGTGCTGAGCTGCCTCCGGCAGCACGGATTCGATATGCAGGCCACGGCGAAGACCCTCGGCTGGGACCGCAGCACCGTGACACAGCGTTTGAAAGGCCTCTGCTTCCAGGCTCTCGTTGAATCCCGCGGCGACCAGGCGAAGGCCGCGCTGGCCATCGCCGGCGATCCAAACTATCTGAGAACCGTTGAACTGAAGTTCCTGGACTACCACAGTCACCTCATGTCGGTGATCGGCCCCTTCAAGACCGCCGAGGAAGCCCTGGCCGACTGCAAACGGCGCTTTAAGAACCTTCCTGACCGGCACTTTGCCTCGGTCGAAACCCTCGTACGGGATCATTTTGCCAAAATCCCCAGCCCTGCCCCCATTGCCCCCTCCACCAACCCCTCCTGAGAACGTCCAAATATAACGGACTGACTGAGGTTGAGAACTCACCCTCCTGGGAGCAACTTCTCCCTCTCTGCATAACCGCCACAGCCCATGAGGCAGTGTAGCGACCGGAACCTACACCCATACAGAATCGGTGGGTCTGGAATCCTACAATCCACAGATTATCAAGCTTTTTTCACATACCGACAACAGACGTACCGCGGCACCTGGATTGCACATGTCCACGCGCCAACTTGGAACCATTATTTATTTTTCTGGACTTATCCATGACACCCTCTTCCTTCATTCACGAACTCCGCTTTACACAGGTATCTCTCGCAGTCACAACAACCGCCGCCGCCCTGCTGATCTGGTCGACTGGGACGGTCGCAAAGACGGCCCTGGCTCAAGGTCAGGTCGGATATCTGCTGGAATCCCTGCTCTTTGGAGCGCTCGCCGGATTCTTAGTCTACGGCAACCTCTGCTACCAATTGGCGCGGCTTGGACAGCTCAAACGAGACGCCTCGTTCCGCCTGGCGGCCTTGACCCCGACCAAACCCTTCGACCCTCAATCAGCCCCGGCCCTCACCGTCCTGGTGCCCTCCTACAAAGAAGAACTCCCCGTCATCCGGCAAACGCTCTTGTCCGCCGCCCTCCAGAACTACCCGAACAAGCGGGTCGTGCTGCTCTTGGATGATCCTGCTGCCCCCAAAACTCAGTCCGACCGGGCCGGATTATGGGCGGCGCGCAACCTTCCCTTTGAATTGCAGGCCCTGCTCAATGAACCGGCCACCCATCTGACCCAAGCCCGGGTGGCATTCCAGGCGAGACGGGCACATCACACCGCCACCATCAGCGACGAATGCGTCTGGCTCTCAGATTGTTTCAGGCTGGCCAGCCAGTGGTTTGAAACCCAGGCAAAACACTCCCCGACCGAGACCCACACCGATGTCTGGTTTGTCGAACATGTCCTCAACCAGTCGGCCGAGTCCTACCGGGAACAGAGTGCCCAGTGGTTCGCCCGACGCAGAGAGCCCGCGCCGGTCTCCGACGTACAACTCCTTGAAGAAATAGACGACGCCTACACCGAGTTGGCGGCCCGCTTTCAGGTTGAGTTTGATGTCTTTGAACGGAAGCAATACTGCAATCTGTCCCACGAGCCCAACAAGGCGATGAATTTGAACAGTTACCTGGGCCTGATGGGCCGCCGCGTCCGTCCGGTGGTACGCCAGGCAGGGCTCGCCCTAGAGGAAACCTGTTCACGGGCCGGCAGCCGCCTGATCCCCAATACGCCGTACGTCATCACACTCGATGCAGACAGCCTGCTGAAATCCAACTACGCCAGCACGCTGGTCCGCCTGATGGAACAGCCGGACTATGCCAGAGTGGCAGTCGCCCAAACGCCCTACAGCGCCTTCCCCAACGCCCCAGGGGTGTTGGAGCGCACCGCCGGAGCCACCACCGATATTCAATATCTCGTGCATCAAGGCTTCACGTACTATGGCGCAACTTTTTGGGTCGGGGCCAATGCGCTATTGAGGAAGTCGGCGCTCGAAGAGATCTGCGTCGAATCCAAGGAAAATGGGTATCCCGTCTGCCGCTACATCCAGGACCGGACGGTCATTGAAGATACCGAATCGACCGTCGACCTCCTGGCCAAAGGCTGGTCGCTACACAATCACCCCGAGCGGCTGGCCTACAGCGCCACCCCGCCGGACTTCGGATCGCTGGTCATTCAGCGGGCGCGGTGGGCCAACGGGGGGTTGATCATTCTGCCAAAATTGCTGTCCTTCCTGCGCCACACCCCCAAGCAGGCGAGAACGATTCCCCAAGCCCTGCTGCAAATCCACTACTTGAGCTCATTGGCCTTCGGCCCCTTGAGCGTGTTGCTCCTGCTGGCGATTCCGTTTTCCTCGGAGTTGATGACGCCCTGGATGCTCATCGCCGCGCTTCCCTACTTCGCCCTCTATACCAGGGACCTGGCGAATATGGGCTATCGGCCGTTTCGAGATCTCTTTCGCGTCTACGCGCTCAACCTGCTCTTAATTCCCATCCATCTAACCGGCGCAGTCACCTCCATGCAACAAGCCATCGCCGGCACCAAGATTCCGTTCCGCCGGACCCCCAAAATCTCCGGACGAACCAGAACGGCGGGACTGGATCTGGCCCTGCAATTGGGCATGGCACTCTCCAGCCTGGCCTTGGGGCTTTACTATGTCTCGCAGTCCCGATGGATGGCAGGCGCCTTTCCCCTCGCCAATGCCGGCCTGTTGATCTACGGCATCCGCCAATTCATCGGCTTTGCCGAAATGCAGCAGGACCTTCGTCTAAGCCTCACGGAAACGTTCAGCGGCATGACAGATCGGACACGACGCGCAAGCTTACGGTTCATGACCAACGCGCTCGCTCCGCTGACTCCGGTGATCGACTGGAGCAAAGAATTCGTCCTTCCGATACGTGCGCGGTTCGCCTCCCGCCAGATCCTCTGGAGTCTGTTGGTTGCGCTCGAAGCCATCTCTCCCGCCCTCGCCACCGGACAATCCACGGCCCCGCTCAATCCCATTCAAATCGAAAATCGCAAACCCGGCACGAGCGACTGGATCCTGGCCAAGCCGGCCAGGAATCATGAGATCGAAGGCTATGCCTCAGCGACCAGCGTCAACCAGGGCGAGACGATTCGTTTGTATGTCCATTCGGCCGCACCCACCTACCGCCTCACGATCTATCGCATGGGATGGTACGGAGGGCTCGGCGCACGGCAGGTGTCCGGGCCGATCGAGCTGCCGGGGCACCGACAACCGGCCCCTGTCGTAGACAGTGAAACAGGCTTGATCGAATGCCAGTGGGACCACCCGGTCGTGCAAACTATCCCGGCCGGCCGCCAAGGCGAGAGCATCTGGCCGTCAGGGTACTACCTGGCGAAGCTGACGGCGGAACCTACGGGAGAAGAGAGCTACATTCTGTTTATCGTCCGGGACGATCAGCGCCCCTCAACTTATCTCGTCCAAGCCAGTGTCACGACCTATCAGGCCTACAACAATTGGGGTGGCCGCTCACTGTACTCATTCAATAGTCCCGGAGGGCAGGCCGCGAAGGTTTCGTTCAACCGTCCCTATGCCGGCAGCGCCATTCCGGCCGCAGCGTCCGGAACCGGGGCGGGCGATTTCCTGATTTCCAACTCAATCCCGCCCGGCTACCCGGCATCCCCCGCTGGCTGGGAATACAACATGGTCCGCTGGCTGGAACAAGAAGGATACGACGTCACCTATGCCACCAACCTCGACGTGCATGCGAACCCGGCGCTGCTCGCCTCGCACCAAGCCTTCCTCTCGATCGGGCATGATGAATATTGGACCTGGGAGATGCGGCGCCACATCGAACAGGCGCGCGACCGGGGCATTCATCTCGGCATCTTTTCATCGAATACCTGCTATTGGCAGATCCGCATAGAGCCCAGCCGAATCACTGGGGAACCGCTCCGGACCATGGTGGCCTACAAAGAGAATACGCCTCGTCGCGACCCCTTCTTAACCGACCAGAGTCCGGACAACGATTACCTCGCCACCACGCGCTGGCGCAACGCACCCGTGAGTCGCCCCGAAGCAGGCCTGCTCGGCACCATGTATCTGGAAGTAGAAAATCCCGTCGATAGCGCATACGTGATCGAGGAGGCCGACGCCTGGATGCTGGCAAAAACCGGTCTCGCCAAAGGCTCGTCGCTGCCGGGCGTCGCCGGATATGAAGTCGACGGACTGAGCGCCGCCAGCCCGACCGGCACACACATCGTCGCACGCATGCCCGCAGGCCAACTCGCCGGCGCCGTGACGCTCTATCGAGCCGCCAGCAACGCGCTGGTCTTTTCAAGCGGATCGATGCAATGGAGCTGGGGGCTCGATGA
>LNFM01011677.1_pt1 | contig 11848 bp, 13 predicted proteins | sample 596031 | NCBI WGS metagenome assembly LNFM01 (sample SAMN04254537, study PRJNA301005) | activated carbon metagenome | isolation source: dual media filters at the Ann Arbor, Michigan drinking water treatment plant | place: USA: Ann Arbor | reverse complement strand
GGCATGTACAACGGCGACCGCGCGCGCAAGACCACGCTGGTGGAATACGGCTTCCGCCTGCCCAGCGCGCTGGACAACCGGCCGCTGAAGTTCGAGGAGTTCGAACGCAAGATGCGGCAGTCGGTGTTCGTCTCGGCCACGCCGGGCAACTGGGAGAAGGAGCACACCGGCGCCGTCGTCGAGCAGGTGGTGCGACCGACGGGCCTCGTCGACCCCGAGGTGGAAGTGCGCCCGGCGGTGACGCAGGTCGACGACGTGCTGCAGGAGATCCGCACCCGCGTCGTCGCCAACGAGCGTGTGCTGATCACCACGCTGACCAAGCGCATGGCCGAGCAGCTGACCGAGTACCTGTCGGACAACGGCGTCAAGGTGCGTTACCTGCACAGCGACATCGACACGGTGGAGCGTGTCGAGATCCTGCGCGACCTGCGCCTGGGCCTGTTCGACGTGCTGGTGGGCATCAACCTGCTGCGCGAGGGCCTGGACCTGCCGGAAGTGAGCCTGGTGGCCATCCTCGACGCCGACAAGGAAGGTTTCCTGCGCGCCGAGCGCAGCCTGATCCAGACCATCGGCCGCGCCGCGCGCAACCTCAACGGCCGCGCCATCCTTTATGCCGACCGCATGACCGATTCGATGAAGGCCGCCATCGGCGAAACCGAGCGCCGGCGCATCAAGCAGATCGCGCACAACCTGGCTCTGGGCATCACGCCCAAGAGCGTGACGACACGCATCCGCGACATGATCGACGGCGCGGTGTCGGACAAGTCCGCCAAGGACGACCTGAAGGCCGCGCAGGCCGCGGCCGAGGTCGAGTCGATGAGCGAGAAGGACCTCGGCAAGCGCATCAAGCTGCTGGAGAAGCAGATGCTCGAACACGCCCGCAACCTGGAGTTCGAGAAGGCCGCTCGCGTGCGCGACCAGCTCGCATTGCTGCGCGAGCAGGCTTTCGGCGGCAGCGGGCACGACGTGGTGCCGCTGATTCCGGTACCGGGGGTGGCGCGATGATCAAGCGGCTGAAGCAGTGGATGCAAGGCGGTGCGCTGGCGCCGGCGGCAGGCGAGGGCGCCGAACTGCGCGTGCTGATGGTGTGCATGGGCAACATCTGCCGCTCCCCTACCGCCGAAGGTGTGCTGCGCGACCGGCTGCAGCGTGCCGGTCTGCAGCAGCGGGTGGCCGTCGACTCGGCCGGCACGCTGGATGCCCATGCCGGCGAGCCGCCCGACCCGCGCGCGCAACGCCACGCGGCCCAGCGGGGCTACGACCTGTCCACCCAGCGGGCACGGGCGGTGCGCGCCGAAGACTTCGGCCGCTTCCAGTGGGTGCTCGCGATGGACGAGGACAATCTGTCCTGGCTGCAGCGCAAGGCCCCGCCGGGCAGCGCGGCGCGCATCGAGCTGCTGATGCCCTATGCGCGCCGCTTTCCGGGTGTCCAGGCGGTTCCCGACCCCTATTACGGCAATGCGGCCGGCTTCGAGCGGGTGCTCGACCTGGTCGAGGACGCCTGCGATGGGCTGGTCGCCCGGCTGCAGCAGGAACTGGACGGAGGCCCGGGCGCTAAGCCGTACTAAAATGGTCAACTTAAGGTATACTTGACTGAATCAGTAGGAGACAGCTGCCACAGTCTGTTCCACCCGGCCCGAAGCCGCGTTCGGGTTCCCGGGCCCGGGCTGTTTGCCACTGCACCGCAGGCGCCGTATGCGCCAGGAGAAACACCGATGCGACTCACCACCAAAGGCCGTTTTGCCGTCACCGCGATGATCGACCTGGCGCTGCGCTCCAACGCCGGCCCGGTGGCCCTGGCGGCCATCAGCCAGCGCCAGCAGATCTCGCTGTCCTACCTGGAGCAGCTTTTCGGCAAGCTGCGCCGCCACGAGCTCGTGGAAAGCACGCGCGGCCCCGGCGGCGGTTATTCGCTGGGACGCGCCGCGGGCGAGATCACCGTGGCCGACATCATCGTCGCGGTCGACGAGCCCATCGACGCCACCGGCTGCGGTGGCAAGGAAAGCTGCATGGGCGAGGACACCGGCAAATGCATGACGCACGACCTGTGGACCAGCCTGAACACCAAGATGATCGAGTACCTGGACTCGATCTCGCTGCAGAAGTTGGTCGACGAGCAACTGGCCAAGGGTGTCTCGATCGACGCCTCGCCGGTGAAGCGCGCCATCTCCAGCACGCCGGTGGTCAAGCCGATCAAGGTGACCGCACCGAACTCGGTGTTCGCCCTCGGCAACGCGTTCACGAAGTGAGCGCCTGACCGGCCCGGTTCTTTCGACATCCCACCCCGTTACAGCGACGACGAGCCTTCTGCGATGACCCCGCACTTCCCCATCTACCTCGACTACGGTGCCACCACGCCCTGCGACCCGCGTGTGGTCGACGCCATGATCCCCTGGCTGCGCGAGCACTTCGGCAACCCCGCCAGCCGCAGCCACGCCTGGGGCTGGGAAGCGGAAGAAGCGGTCGAGAAGGCCCGCGCCCAGGTCGCCGGCCTGATCAACGCCGACCCACGCGAGATCGTCTGGACCAGTGGCGCCACCGAGTCGATCAACCTGGCCATCAAGGGCGCGGCGCACTTCTACGCCAGCCGCGGCAAGCACCTCATCACGCTGAAGACCGAGCACAAGGCCACGCTGGACACGATGCGTGAACTGGAGCGCCAGGGCTTCGAGGTCACCTACCTCGACGTCGAGAGCAACGGCCTGGTCGACCTCGACAAGTTCAAGGACGCGCTGCGCAAGGACACCATCCTGGCGTCTATCCTGCTCGTCAACAACGAGATCGGCGTCATCCAGGACATCGAGACCATCGGCAACCTGTGCCGCGAGCGCGGCATCGTCTTCCACGTCGACGCGGCGCAGGCCACGGGCAAGGTGGTCATCGACATGGCCAAGCTGCCCGTCGACCTGCTCAGCATGTCGGCCCACAAGACCTACGGTCCCAAGGGGCAGGGCGCGCTGTACGTCAGGCGCAAGCCGCGCATCCGGTTGGAAGCGCAGATCCACGGCGGCGGCCACGAGCGCGGCATGCGCAGTGGCACCCTGCCCACGCACCAGATCGTCGGCATGGGCACGGCCTTCGCCATCGCCCAGGCCGAAATGGGCGCCGAGATCGAGCGCATCCGCATGCTGCACAAGCGGCTGCTCGACGGCATCTCGACCATCGAACAGGTCTTCATCAACGGCGACCTCGAGCGCCGCGTGCCGCACAACATCAACGCCAGCTTCAACTTCGTCGAAGGCGAGTCGCTCATCATGGGCGTCAAGGGCATCGCCGTGAGCTCGGGCTCGGCCTGCACCAGCGCCAGCCTGGAGCCCAGCTACGTGCTGCGCGCCCTGGGCCGCAGCGACGAACTGGCGCACTCCAGCCTGCGCATGAGCATCGGCCGTTTCACCACGGTGGAAGAGATCGACTACGCGGTCAGCACGCTGCAAGACCGCGTGGCCAAGCTGCGTGAGCTCTCGCCGCTGTGGGAGATGTTCAAGGACGGCATCGACATCAGCACGATCCAGTGGGCAGCCCACTGACCGCACAACGCAACAGGAGTACATGACATGGCCTACAGCGAAAAAGTCGTCGAGCACTACGAGAACCCCCGCAACGTCGGCAGCTTCGACAAGGGTGACGACAGCGTCGGCACCGGCATGGTCGGCGCGCCCGCCTGCGGCGACGTGATGAAGCTGCAGATCAAGGTCAACCCGACCACCGGGCTGATCGAGGACGCACGCTTCAAGACCTATGGCTGCGGTTCGGCCATCGCGTCGAGCTCGCTCGTCACCGAGTGGGTCAAGGGCAAGACGCTGGACGAGGCGGTGACGATCAAGAACACGCAGATCGCCGAGGAACTGGCGCTGCCGCCGGTGAAGATCCACTGCAGCATCCTGGCCGAGGACGCCATCAAGGCGGCCGTGCAGGACTACAAGGCCAAACATGGCCAGCCCGCCGACACGGCAGCTCACTGAGTTTCTTCGAACATGTCGGTCACCCTCACCGAAGCCGCGGCGCGGCACGTCACACGCTACCTGGGCCGGCGCGGCAAGGGTGTGGGTGTGCGCCTGGGCGTCAAGACCACCGGCTGCTCGGGCCTGGCCTACAAGCTGGAGTACGCCGACGAAATCGCGCCTGAAGACGTGATCTTCGAAGACCACGGTGTCAAGGTGCTCGTCGACCCGAAGAGCCTGCCCTACATCGACGGCACCGAACTCGATTTTGTGCGCGAAGGCCTGAACGAAGGCTTCAAGTTCCACAATCCGCGCGAGAAAGACCGCTGCGGCTGCGGGGAGTCCTTCCGCGTCTGAGGGCAGCCAGCCCCACGCGCAGGGCGCGGCGCGGTCCAAGCCGTACTGCCGCGCCTTTTCACTTCTCCGCCCCATGCCCGACCGCATCGTCATCCGCCGTGAACGCCCCGACCAGCCCGAGGTGATGGCCCTGCTGTCCGCGCTGGACGCCTACCTGATGTCGCTCTACCCGCCCGAAGCCAACCACATCCTCGACGTGCAGGCGCTGCTGGGGCCCGACGTGGCGTTTTTCGTCGCGCGCGACGGCGAACAGGCGGTGGGCACGGCCGCCTACCGGCGCTTGCCGGGCGAAGCCGACACCGGCGGCGAGCCGTACGGCGAGGTCAAGCGCATGTATGTCGACCCGGCACAGCGCGGCCGTCGCCTGGGCGTGCAGATCCTCGGTGCGCTGGAAGACGGCCTGCGTGCCGACGGCTGCAGGCTCGCGCTGCTGGAAACCGGTCGCCACCAGCACGAGGCCGTGGCGTTGTACGAGCGCTGCGGCTACACGCAGCGCGCCGCTTTCGGCGGCTACCCCGACAACGGCCTGTCGCTCTTCTACGGCAAGACGCTGTGAAGCTGAGCGACGACGACTTCACGCTCTTCGGCCTGGCGCCGAAGCAGGCCCTGGACCGTGCCGAGCTCGACGCGCGCCGCCGCGAACTGCAGGCCGAGGTGCACCCCGACCGCTTCGCCACCGACGGCGCCGCGGCGCAGCGTGTGGCCATGCAATGGGCCGTGCGCGTGAACGAGGCCTACCAGCGCCTGAAGGACCCGCTCAGCCGCGCCGCCTACCTGTGCGCGCTGCGCGGCGTGCCCATCGACGCCGAGCGCAACACCGCGATGCCCGCGGCCTTCCTGATGCAGCAGATGGCCTGGCGCGAGGCGCTGGACGAGGCCGCCGACGCCGCGGCCGTCGAGGCGCTGGACGGCGAGATCGCGCACGACGAAAGCGCGATGCTCGCCGAACTCGCCACGCTGCTGGACGACGGTCAAGATACCGCTGCCGCGGCCGCGATGGTGCGATCGCTGATGTTCGTGGCGCGTTTCCGCCACGACATCGCGCGCCGCCTCGAGGCACTCGACGCCACCCGCTGAACACAAGAACCGAACCCATGGCACTGCTGCAGATCTCCGAACCCGGCCAGGCGCCCGACCCGCACCAGCGTCGCGTAGCCGTGGGCATCGACCTGGGCACCACGCATTCGCTGGTGGCCGCCGTGCGCCACGGCGTGGCCGAGTGCCTGCCCGACGGGCAGGGCCGGCTGCTGCTGCCTTCGGCCGTGCGCTACCTCGAAGGCGGGCGCCGCCAGATCGGCTACGACGCGCTCGCCGCGTCGGCGGAAGACCCCGAGAACACGCTGGTGTCGGTGAAACGTTTCATGGGCCGCCAGCTGGCCGACGTGGCCGACACCGGCAAGCTGCCCTACCGCTTCGTCGACCGCCCCGGCATGCTGGCCATCGCCACGCGCGAAGGCGACAAGACGCCGGTGGAGACCTCGGCCGAGATCCTGGCCACGCTGCGCCAGCGTGCCGAAGACACCTTCGACACCGACGAGCTCTTCGGCGTCGTCATCACCGTGCCGGCCTACTTCGACGATGCGCAGCGCCAGGCCACGAAGGACGCCGCGCAGCTGGCCGGCCTGAACGTGCTGCGCCTGATCAGCGAGCCCACCGCCGCGGCAGTGGCCTACGGGCTGGACAACGCCAGCGAAGGCCTCTACGCCGTCTACGACCTGGGCGGCGGCACCTTCGACATCAGCCTGCTGCGCCTGACGCAGGGGGTCTTCGAAGTGGTCGCCACCGGCGGCGACGCGGCCCTGGGCGGCGACGACATCGACCATGCGCTGGCCGATTGGGCGCTGGCGCAGGCCGGCGTGGAGGCGACGTCACCGCAGGACAAGCGCGCTGCGCTGGTGGCGGCGCGCGCCACCAAGGAAGCCTTGAGCGCGGCCGACAGCGCCGCATGGCAGGCCACGCTGGCCGCCGGCCCGGCAGCCGTGACGGTGACACGCGCCCAGCTTGACACCCTGGCCAAGCCGCTCATCGACCGCACGCTGGCCGCGGTGCGCAAGGTGCTGCGTGACGCCAAGGTGGCGCGCACCGAAGTCCACGGCGTGGTGATGGTCGGCGGCAGCACGCGCATGCCGGCGGTGCGCAACGCGGTGAGCGAACTTTTCGGCCAGCCGGTGCTGACCAACGTCAACCCCGACGAGGTGGTGGCGCTGGGCGCGGCCATCCAGGCCAACGCGCTGGCCGGCAACGCCAAGGACGGTGAACTGCTGCTGCTCGACGTCATCGCGCTGAGCCTGGGGCTGGAGACGATGGGCGGCCTGGTCGAACGTGTGATCGAGCGCAACACGACCATCCCCGTGGCCAAGGCGCAGGAGTTCACCACCTTCAAGGACGGCCAGACGGCGATGGCCATCCACGTCGTGCAGGGTGAACGCGACCTCGTCAGCGAGTGCCGTTCGCTGGCCCGCTTCGAGCTGCGCGGCATCCCGCCCATGGTGGCCGGCGCGGCGCGCATCCGCGTCACCTTCCAGGTCGATGCCGACGGGCTGCTGAGTGTCTCGGCGCGCGAGACGGGCAGCGGCGTCGAGGCCGCCGTCACCGTCAAGCCGAGTTACGGCCTGGCCGACGAGCAGATCGCACAGATGCTGAAGGACGGCTTTGCCCACGCCGACGACGACATGGCCGCACGTTCGCTTCGCGAGGCGCGTGTCGATGCCGAGCGCATGGTGCTGGCCACCCGTTCGGCGCTGACCGCCGACGGTGCGCTGCTGACCGAGGCCGAGCGCGCCGACATCGAGCGCCTGATCGAAGCCACCGCCGCCACCGCGCAGGGCGAAGACGCCCACGCCATCGAAGCCGCCGTCGAGGCGCTGGCCGAGGGCACCGAAGCTTTCGCCGCCGCCCGCATGAACCAGGGCATCCGCCAGGCGCTGGCCGGCCGCCGTCTCGAAGAAGTCTGATCCAGATCTCCCATGCCCATCATCCGCATCCTTCCCAACGCCGAACTCTGCCCGCAAGGCGACACCATCGAAGCCCCGGCCGGCACGTCGATCTGCGAGGCCTTGCTCGAAAACGGCATCGCCATCGAACACGCCTGCGAGATGAGCTGCGCCTGCACCACCTGCCACGTGGTGGTGAAGGAAGGCCTCAACTCGCTGGGCGAGATGGACGAGAGCGAGGAAGACCTGCTCGACCGCGCCTGGGGCCTGACACCCACCTCGCGCCTGAGCTGCCAGGCCATCCTGTCCGACGAGGACGTGACGATCGAGATCCCGAAGTACACGATCAACCACGCCCGCGAGAACCACTGACGCGGGGCGGCTGCACGAGGGCGGGGCGCCACCCGCACCAGGCCGGGGCGCCGTACCCGAAAAAAGACCTCCCCGACTTGCGCCGAGGAGGTTGGACTAGGGCTCATGCCCTGCTGAGGAGATAGACAGACACTCGAAAGTGCCGCGTCTTCAACAGCAAGCGGTATGCCAGCGTCTGGCACGGGCGCGTGCTTCACCACCGCTAGACTCGACCGCATGAAAGTTCTGGGTTTCGAGTCGTCGTGCGACGAAACCGGTGTCGCCCTCGTCGAGACGCAGCCCGGGGGTGTGCCGCGCCTGCTGGCCGAGGCGCTGCACAGCCAGGTCGACATGCATGCGGCCTATGGCGGCGTGGTGCCCGAACTGGCCTCGCGCGACCACATCCGGCGGGTGCTGCCGCTGGCGCGCCAGGTGCTGCGGCAGGCGGCCTGCCCGCTGGCCGACGTCGACCTCGTGGCCTACACCCGCGGCCCGGGCCTGGCCGGCGCGCTGCTGGTGGGCGCAGGCGTCGCGGTGGCGCTGGCCACCGCGCTGGGCAAGCCGGCGCTGGGTGTGCACCATCTCGAAGGGCATCTGCTGTCGCCCTTCCTGGCCGAGCCTGCGCCCGAGTTTCCCTTCGTCGCACTGCTCGTCTCGGGCGGCCACACGCAGCTGATGCAGGTCGAAGGCGTCGGCCGCTACGCGCTGCTGGGCGAGACCATCGACGACGCCGCCGGCGAGGCTTTCGACAAGAGCGCCAAGCTGATGGGCCTGGGCTATCCGGGCGGGCCGGCGCTGGCGCGGCTGGCCGAGTTCGGCAACCCGACCGCGTACACGCTGCCGCGGCCGCTGCTGCACAGCGGCGATCTCGACTTTTCCTTCGCCGGCCTGAAGACCGCGGTGATGACGCAGCACCGCAAGCTCGGCGCGCAGCCTTGCGACCAGACGCTGGCCGACCTGGCCGCGAGCACGCAGGCGGCCATCGTCGACGTGCTCGTGGCCAAGTCGCTGAAGGCGCTGAAGCTCACCGGCAGCCGGCGCCTCGTGGTGGCCGGCGGCGTCGGCGCCAACCTGCGCCTGCGCGAGACGCTGGACGCCGGTGCGGCGAAGCTGCAAGCCCGTGTGTTCTATCCGCCATTGGCGCTGTGCACCGACAATGGCGCGATGATCGCGCTGGCCGCGGCGTTGCGGCTGCAGCACGGCCTGGCCGACGTGCAGACCGACGGCGCCTTCGACGTGCGGCCGCGCTGGCCGCTGGGCGAACTGACAGGCGCGCCCGCGGCGCTGGCCTGACCGCGGCAAGCTCCGGCGTCGTTGCCCCCTTTTCACCCCTGCAGGATTCCCGCTCGATGAAGCTTTCCCGACGCGCTGTCCTGGCGCTGCCGTGGCTCGGCACGCTGCCCGCCGCGATGGCCCGGACGGCCCCCGATCCCATCAAGCTGGCGCTCATCGAAGGCCTGTCAGGCGCCTTCGCCAACGCCGGCGAAGCCGTCTTTCGCAACCTGCTGTGGGCCACCGAGCGCGTGAATGCGCGTGGCGGCGTGCGGCTGCCCGAAGCGCAGGGCGGCGCACGGCCGCTGGCGCTGGTGCGCTTCGACAGCAAGGGCACGGTCGAGGAGGCGCTGTCGCTGCTGCGTTCGGCCACCGACCAGGGCATGGGCTTCGTGCTGCAGGGCAACAGTTCGGCCGCGGCCGCGGCGCTGATCGACGCGCTGGACAAGCACAACGAACGCGAGCCGCGTCGCCGCGCGCTGTTCCTGAACTACTCCGCCGTCGACCCGGCGCTGACCAACGAACGCTGCAGCTACTGGCACTTCCGCTTCGATGCCCATGCCGACATGCGCCTGGCGGCGCTGACCGACGTCCTGCGCGACGACGCGGCCCTGAAGAAGGTCTACCTCATCGGCCAGGACTACAGCTTCGGCCAGCAGGTGGCGCGTTCGGCGCGCACGATGATCGTCGCCAAGCGGCCCGACATCCAGATCGTCGGCGATGAACTGCACCCGATGGGCCGCGTCAAGGACTTCCTGCCCTATGCGTCGAAGATCCAGGCCAGCGGTGCACAGGCCGTGCTCACCGGCAACTGGGGCAACGACCTCACGCTGCTGGTGCGCGCACTGCGCGACGTGGGATCCCACGCCAAGCTCTACACCTTCTACGGCAACGCGCTGGGCGCACCGGCGGCCATCGGCGACGCCGGTGTCGGGCGGGTGCTGGCGGTGGCGGAGTGGCATCCGAACATCGGCGGCACGGTGTCCGACGCCTTCTATGCCGCCTTCCGCCGCCGTTTCCCCGAGCCGCGCGACGACTATGTGCATGTGCGCATGCAGGTGCTGGTGGAGATGCTGGTGGCAGCCATCGAGGCTGCCGGCAGCGTGGACGCCGCCGCGGTGGCGCGCGCGCTGGAAGGCGCGCGTTTCGACGGCGCACGTGCCGGGCTGGGCAACCTGCACAGTGCGACGATGCGCGCCGAGGACCACCAGTTGCAGCAGCCCATGGTGGTGAGCGTGATGGACCGCGCCGGTGCGCCCGGCGTGAAGCACGACGTCGAAGGCTCGGGCTTCGGCTTCCGCACGCTGCGGCGCAGCGACGCGGCGGCGATCGCCCAGCCCTCGCAGTGCCGCATGACGCGGCCCGATTGAGCGAGCCAGGGAAAAAACATGCGTGCCGCCATCCAGGCCCTGCCGGGCTCGAAGATCCGCGAAGTGGCTAACGTCGCCCTCGAGGTCGGCCTGGGGCGCAGCGACGTGCTGCCCTTCTGGTTCGGCGAAAGCGACGAGGTCACGCCCGAGCCCATCCGCCAGGCCGCGGCCGAATCGTTGGCCCGCGGCGAGACCTTCTACTCGCACAACCTCGGCCTGCCCGAACTGCGCGAGGCCATCGCCGCTTACGCCAGCGCGCTGCACGGGCCGGTGGACGTCGGGCGCATCGCCGTCACCTCGTCGGGTGTCACGGCGTTGATGCTGGCGATGCAGATGCTGCTCGACGCCGGCGACGAGGTCGTCGCCGTGGTGCCGGTGTGGCCCAACCTGACGGCGCAACCGGCCATCCTGGGTGCACGCGTGACGCGTGTGCCGCTGCGGCCCGATGCCAGCGGCGCCTGGCGGCTGGACCTGACCGAACTGCTGGCGGCCGTCACGCCCGCCACCCGCGTGCTGTTGGTCAACGCCCCCAACAACCCGACCGGCTGGACGTTGACGCGCGCCGAGCAGCAACGGATCCTGGCGCACTGCCGCAGCACCGGCACCTGGCTGGTGGCCGACGAGGTCTACGAGCGGCTGTTCTTCGGCGGTGCGCCCGCCGCACCCTCGTTTTTGGACATCGCGACGGCCGACGACCGCCTGGTGGTCGCCCACAGCTTCAGCAAGAGCTTTCTGATGACAGGCTGGCGCCTGGGCTGGCTGGTGCTGCCGCAAGGGCACATGGACACCATGGGCAAGCTGCTCGAGTTCAACAGCTCCTGCGCGCCGGTCTTCGTGCAGCGTGGGGGCTTGGCCGCGCTGGCGATGGCCGACGGCTTCGTGCCGGGGCTGGTGGCCCGGCTGCAGGCCTGCCGCGACACGCTGGTGCCCGGCCTGCAGGCGCTGCGGGGCGTGACGCTGGCCAGCCCGCCGGGCGGGCTCTACGCCTTCTTCCGCCTTGAAGGCGAGAACGACTCTCTGGCGCTGGCCATGCGCCTGGTGGCCGAACACGGCCTGGGACTGGCGCCCGGTGCAGCCTTCGGTGACGAAGGCGAGGGCTGGCTGCGCTGGTGCTTCGCTTCGCGCGACCCGGCGCGGCTGCAGCAGGGGCTGGCCCGGCTGGCTGGGGCGCTCAGGCTATAATTTGCGGTTCCTTCCGGCTCACGGGCTGCGGGGAAAGCACGGCACCGGTCGGTTTCACTGGTGACCGCAAGTCCAACCCGGGAACCGCAGGCGCCGCAAGCCGAAGGCGCCCTCATGCGGTTTCCAACAGAAATTTCAAGGAAATCGCATGACCCTCGCCATAGCCGTCAAGGCCGACATCGTCAAGGACAACGCACGCGGCCCGGCCGATACCGGCAGCCCCGAAGTCCAGGTTGCGTTGCTCACCGCGCGCATCAACGAACTGACACCGCACTTCAAGCTGCACAAGCACGACCACCACGGTCGCCGCGGTCTGCTGAAGATGGTCAACGCGCGCAAGCGCCTGTTGACCTACCTGAAGGACCGGGCGCCCGAGCGCTACACGGCCCTCATCGCCAAGCTCGGCCTGCGCAAGTAATTCCAGACCCGCAGGGTGCTGCTT
>LNFM01011676.1_pt1 | contig 11850 bp, 10 predicted proteins | sample 596031 | NCBI WGS metagenome assembly LNFM01 (sample SAMN04254537, study PRJNA301005) | activated carbon metagenome | isolation source: dual media filters at the Ann Arbor, Michigan drinking water treatment plant | place: USA: Ann Arbor | reverse complement strand
GGTCGCCCATGCCGCGTGAGTTAGGTGCGCCACGCCTTATGGCAGGTGTGGTCGACGTCGTCTTCGATGGCTTCTTCGTGATACCAGCCTGTGGTGTCCACCGCCGAGCGGTACTTGGCGGCCTCGGCCTCAAGGGCACGGGTGTCGATCCCATAAACCGGTGCGCGGGTGCGGCCGGGGAAGGGGATGATTTCGGCAGACTGGCGACTGAGACTTTGGGTCATCGTTGCCTCCTTTCAGGTATCCGGAGCAAAACGCAGCGGTGCGGCGCATTGTTCCGGATGCCAAATCTAGCACGATCTGCATGTGATTTCACCTAATTGCCCAATATTTATCGGTGTTTGCCTGAATTATGGGCATGCACAGACGTGCCTGTCTGGGTAGCATCCGGGCCGCAGAACAGTCTGCTGGTGCCTGCCCGTCGAATGCGAAATTGCTCGCGGCAACGCCTGCCGCCGATGGCTCCAAGCTCCAAAATGGACCTTCCATCCCCGGGCGCCGGGCGTTCGTGTGGAGGGGTGATGAAGAATGAAGCGTTTGTAGCGCGTGAAGTGGAACTGGTCAGGCTTGGCTGCCCTCGGACGACACAACAGCCCAGCCGGCTGCGAGATGCGGCTTTTGGTCAGAACTTTTTTTCGTGCTGTTAACGCCAACCGCAGTTTTTCCGCTCCGTTGGCCTCCGTAAAGCCGCGTCGCGGAGCCGATGTCACAAACTTAGGAGAGAGCCTCTATGACGAAGTATAAGCTCGAGTACATCTGGCTCGACGGTTATACGCCGGTGCCGAACCTGCGTGGCAAGACCATGATCCGCGAGTTCAGCGCGTTCCCCGATTTCGAGCAGCTTCCGCTCTGGGGCTTCGACGGTTCGTCCACCATGCAGGCCGAAGGGCATAGCTCGGACTGCGTGCTGAAGCCGGTCCGCCATTTCCCAGATCCGGTGCGCACCAACGGCGTGCTCGTCATGTGCGAAGTCATGATGCCTGACGGTGTGACGCCGCACGCATCGAACAAGCGTGCCACCATTCTCGACGACTCGGATGCTTGGTTCGGTTTCGAGCAGGAGTACTTCCTCTATAAGGACGGCCGTCCGCTGGGCTTCCCCGCCAACGGCTATCCGCCGCCGCAGGGTCCCTACTACACGGGCGTCGGCTACAAGAACGTCGGCGACATCGCACGTGCCATCGTGGAAGAACATCTCGACATCTGCCTCGCCGCCGGCATCAACCACGAGGGCATCAACGCGGAAGTCGCGAAGGGCCAGTGGGAATTCCAGGTGTTCGGCAAGGGCTCGAAGCGGGCTGCCGACGAAATCTGGATGGCGCGCTATCTGCTCGAGCGTCTGTGCGAGAAGCACGGCGTCGACGTCGAGTATCACTGCAAGCCGCTCGGCGACACCGACTGGAACGGCTCAGGCATGCATTGCAACTTCTCGACCAAGTTCATGCGCGAAGTTGGCGGCAAGGACTATTTCGAAAAGCTCATGGCCGCGTTCGCCAAGAACTGGAAAGAGCACATCGACGTGTACGGCCCGGACAACCACTTGCGCCTGACCGGCAAGCACGAGACGGCTCCTTGGAACAAGTTCAGCTACGGCGTGGCCGATCGCGGTGCTTCGATCCGCGTGCCGCACTCGTTCGTGAACAACGGCTACAAGGGCTACCTGGAGGACCGCCGTCCGAACTCACAGGGTGACCCCTACCAGATCGCTTCGCAGGTGCTGAAGACGGTTTCGGAAGTGCCGCTGGCGGCTGCTGCTGCGGCCTAATCAGGACCGTATCGTTCGCATATGAAGAGGGCGCCGGCTGCAACCGGCGCCCTTTTTTATTTCGCGGTCATTGGTGAAACTAGAATTCGACTTCGAGTTCGTCGATTTCGTCAGCTTCGAATACGGCACCGTCGGTCCATTCTTGCAGGAGGGGCCAAGCTAAGATGGTTTCGCAATAGGCCTGGAGGGCGGGCGGCAGGGCGACACTATAGGTGCGAAAGCGCGTGCAAACGGGGGCGTACATGGCGTCCGCGAGTGTCGGCGTTTTGCCGAATAGATAAGGGCCGCCATATTTTTCGAGGCATTCCGTCCAGATTTCCTTGATGCGCTCGATATCGGGTCGGGCGCCGGAGAAGACTTTGAAATTGGTGTGGCGTGCTTTCAGGTTCATCGGAAGGGCAGAGCGCAGATTGTAGAAGCCCGAATGCATTTCGCCGGAAACAGCGCGGCAGTGGGCGCGGACGGCGCGATCGGCCGGAAGAAGGCCGGCGTCTGGCTGGATTTCATTTAAGTATTCCGCGATGGCGAGCGTATCCCACACGGTGACGTCGCGATGGGTCAATCGTGGAACCAGAACAGAGGGTGTGAGGAGCAAGAGCTCGCGCCGTGCATTGCTATCGTCGAGCGCGACGGGTTGTTCGTCGAAATCAAGGCCGGCCATTTTGCACAATAACCAACCACGCAGAGACCAAGATGAGTAATTCTTGGACGAGATTGTCAGAGTCGCTTTGGGCATTTTTCAATTCCGTTGTTGCTGCGCTCAGAAGTCCCTCGCGGCCTTCGAGATAATACACTAGCTTTTCATTTGATTTGGAATGCGGCGTCGCGCCTAACGGAATTCGAAACATGCTTTATGATGCCTACCAGTTCCAAGACGACATGATTGCGGTTTTTCGCAATGCCGCGCGGTTGCTGACGAATGCTGGGCCGGTGAATGGCTATGGCTCGTGGCCGATGGTCTCGGATACCCGGCGTGCATTTGATGCCAGCATGGAGATGGTGTCGCGTTTTTCGCTGACGCATGCGCGGCCGGAATTCGGTATCACAAGCGTGCGGGTCGGAAACCGCGATGTGCCGGTGACGGAAGAGGTGGCGTTGCGATTGCCGTTCGGCAATCTGCTCCACTTCAAGAAGGACGTGGATACGCCGCAGCCGAAGGTTCTCGTGATTGCGCCGCTGTCGGGGCATTTTGCGACGCTGCTGGCCAAGACGTGCGCGACGCTGTTGCGGGATCATGATGTTTACATCACCGACTGGGTAAATGCGCGGGATGTACCCGTGTCGGCCGGGCCGTTCGGGGTGGAAGACTACTGCGAGTATGTGATTACGTTCTTGGAAGAGATTGGGCCGGGAGCGCACATTCTGGCCGTGTGCCAGCCGTGCGTGCAGGCGCTGGTTGCCGTCTCCGTGATGTCGGAGGACAAGCATCCGGCGACGCCGCGGACCATGACGCTGATGGCGGGGCCGATCGATACCCGGGAAAGCCCGACGGCGGTCAACAAACTCGCGATGCAGAAGCCGCTCTCTTGGTTCAAGCGGATGGTGATTTCGCGCGTGCCGCAGCGGTTCAATGGTGCGGGGCGGAAGGTGTATCCGGGGTTCATCCAGCTCACGGCGTTCATCGCGATGAACATGGAGCGGCATCGGTCGCAGCATCAGAAGCTTTATGAGCATCTGGCGAAGGGCGAGGTGGCGGAGGCTAAGAAGATCAAGGATTTCTACGACGAGTATTTCGCCGTGCTCGATCTGACGGAGGAATTCTACATCGAGACGATCGACCGGATCTTCCAGCGGGCGGATCTGGCGACGGGGAATTTCACGTACCGCGGGCGCAGGGTTGATCCGGCAAAGATCACGCGGACGGCTCTGCTCACGGTGGAGGGCGGGCGTGACGACATCTGCGCGCTCGGCCAGACGGCGGCGGCGCACGAACTGTGTTCGTCGCTGAGGCCGCATCTGAAGCGGCATCATCTGCAGGCGAACGTGGGCCACTACGGCACGTTCAACGGAAAGCGGTGGGAAAACGAGATCTATCCCGTCGTTCGGAACTTCATCCTCGCGATGGAATAGCGGCCAGATGGGAATCTGGGCCGGGGGAGTTTGCGATTGCATCCTCCCACGGGTTGATCTTGCTTACTTGGATAACGCTCATGTATGAAGCGACCGCAATCGCAGGCCGCATGCCAGCGGCACGAGGCGAGGTAGGACGCGCGATCATGACGGAATTCACTCCACTTTCTTCGTTGGCGGGAGGCGCACTGCTTGGCCTCTCGTCGGTGTTGCTGATGTTGTTTTCGGGCCGGATCGCGGGCATCGCGGGAATTATCCGGCGGGCGATCATGCCCGATCCGAATGGCCGCGCTTTGGAAGCGCTGGCGTTTACCGCCGGACTTGTTGCGGCGCCGTTGGTGTATTCGGGTGTGACGGGTGCGGGTGTGCCGCAAACGGTTGGTGAGAATTTGCCGGTTCTTGCCGTGGCGGGTCTGCTCGTCGGCTTCGGTTCCATTCTGGGAAGCGGTTGCACGAGCGGGCATGGCGTGTGCGGCTTGTCGCGGATGTCGGCGCGCTCGATTGTGGCGACGGGAACGTTCATGGCGACGGCTGCCGTGACAGTCTATCTCGTGCGGCATGTGCTGGGGGGCTGAGATGCGATTGTTGATCAATCTTGCCTTGGGCGTGGTGTTCGGCATCGGTCTGGTGCTGTCGGGGATGGTCAATCCGGCCAAGGTGCAGAATTTTCTCGATGTCGCCGGGGCGTGGGACCCATCGCTTGCCTTCGTGATGATCGGTGCGATCGCTGTGACAGCGGCTGGCTATGCAATCGTGCTCCGCCTGGATCAGCCGCTTCTGGAGCCGGTCTTTCAGATTCCGAAGAAGACCGACATCGATGCCAAATTGGTTGTTGGATCGGGATTGTTTGGGATCGGCTGGGGGCTGGGCGGATTATGTCCCGGGCCGGCTTTGACGTCGTTACTCTTGGGCGCAACAGGTACGCTTGTATTCGTGCCGGCTATGCTGGCCGGGGTTGTGGCCGGTACGCTCGTCGTGCGCGCGCTGCATAAACCGCAAACGGTGTGGGTCAAGCGCTGACGTTCGGTGTCCGTGGGGCACTAATTGCAGGTTGGGCTGTGAGCCAATCGCCGATGTGCTTTAGGATGGTGTCGAGGTCGGCCAGTGCTATGAGGGTTGCGCGTGCGGCCTCACGCTGTTCGCGCGTCTGTGGGGATTCGTAGCGAGAGGCTGTTGCGAGCATGCGCAGCACGGCGGTCAAGTCGGCGCGCAGGGCCGTGGGATTTGTGAAGGCGCCGTCGATGCGCGATGTTGCGTGTGTTTGGCCGTTGATGTGCGCCGATGGTCCGGCCGGCGCAATGACGCCGGGCTGAAGGCTTTCGGCGATCTGGGCAAAGGCGCTCAGCACCGCGCGCAGCGCTTGGTCGATCGTCAATTGGCCGGCGCGGTGGCCATCCAAAATGCGATCGGACAGCGCGTACCAATGCGTGAAGAGCCGGGCTGAGTCCGGGCGGATCGCGTTGCGCCCGAATTCGTGGAGTGCGAGGCGCGATAGACGCTGAACGATGCGTTGTGCTTTGGCGAACCGGCGGGCGCGGATGCTTCCTGCTGCGGATTCGATGGCGGTGTGCAGGGCTTGGGTGTCGTCCGGCGTGCCGTCAGGTGCGTCCAACGTATTGGGGGACGCCGAAGCAGATGCCGAGACCAGGACGACGCGGCGAAAGAGGCCCGCGGTCATGTCGTGCAACCGGCGCAGGACCTGATCGCAGTCTTCGTCCGAGTAGAAGCTGTCCTTGTGCGTGGCGACGAGGATGGCGTTCTTCTGCACACGCGGCGGCATGGCGCTCCAGAGATTGCGCTCGCTTTCGGTCCAGGCGCGGGTGGCGACCGTGCACCAGAGGACGATGTCGGCATCAGCTGCGTAGAGCGCGGGTGTCATCGTGGCGGGCGTGTCGAGAATTTGATGCGTTTGCAGCCATGGCAGCGGCAAGCGGATATCGATCGCCTGATAGGCAAGGTCGGTCAGAGGATCGTCGTCGGCGCCGTCGATGCGGATGGATATGCCGTTCTGGTCGATGCCGTAGAGCGCGGGTTCGGCTCCGTGGCCAATGTGGACCGGTATGCCGGTGTTGGAGAGAACGTTGACGGGGAGAAGACCCTTGCCAAGGATGAGGCCCGTGACGGACGTTTTGCCGGAATTGTATTCGCCCAACACGACGAGGCGCAGCGGCCGGCGAAGCATGTCTTCGATGCGGTTGAGGCCACTGATGCAGGCGGGGATCGCGGGATCGTCGACGGTCAGGTTTTGCAGACGTTCGCGTGCAGCGCGCAATTGGCTGGTATAGCGTTGCCAGTCTGCGGCAGGGTGTCGGGCCGGTGTGGATTTCTCTGCCGGATCATGGGTCATGATGATGACTCTCCTCCTTTGAAGATCTGCTCGACATCGCGGGCGAGAAATTCAAGGTGCTGGGTGAGTGCTTCCGTGTCTTTCAGGCGCTGAGCCTGGAGTGCAATGCGCTCGTCGGTCTTGGATGAGGTGGCGTTGTGCAGCCCATCTTCTTCAAGCAGGCGATCGATACGGCGTTGGAGGGCTTGTTGGATGTTGCGGCAGGCGCCGAGCGCCCATCCGATGGTGGTGGCGGCGAAGTCTTGGAACGTTCGGCCAGCGGAGGCCGCTAATTCATCGGCGACGGCTGAGAACTCGGCCTTGATCAGCGCTTCGATTTTGGCGCCCGCCTGATCGGCGCTGGCGGCGCGGTTCCAAAACGCCTGCCATCGCGAGCGGTCGAGGTCGATGACGAGCATGCGGCTCAACGGCATGCCGGCCGGAATGGGAATGGTGAGGGACTTGCTCTGTGGAATAGGAATCTCGGGCGCGGGGACGACTGTCTGGAGGAGCTTGAACAACTCCGGAATGAGACGCGCGTGAAACGTGAGGAGCCGTTCGGAGGCCTCGCCGAAGCCTGTGCGGAAACTCTCGGCTAACGCGCGGCGCAAATCGAAACCTTCGTGTGTCCACGTGACGGTGGTGGCGCCGCGGGCAAGGCTGTCGGAGAGGATCTTGCGTTCGCGCGCTGCGTGCTGGTCAACGAGCTTCAACAGCGCGGCGCGGAGGCGGGCCTGTTCGTCGGCAATGACGCGGGAGAAGATTTCGCCGATCGCCTTGGCAGACGCATCGATATTGGCGGAGACCGATTGCAGCACGTCACGTTCATGGGCGTGGATCGCGAGGCTATCGGGGGCCGTGTTGCCGGGCGCGGGGGTGCGCTGGCGGCGGGCACGGTCGGCGAGCAGAAGTTGGAGTTCGGCGGCGGCTGCCTGTTCGCATGCGCGCGACATATCGGCAAAGCCGCGGGCGACGAGGCTCAATGAGAAGGCAGGGTTGGTGAGGCCGGCAATATCGTCGAAGGCGTCGTAAAGTGCCGGCATGCCGGACATGGCATGAAGGGCGTGGCTGACGCGCGCCTGGGTGGCCGGATCGGCGAGTGAACGCGGGTCGGCATCGCTGGGCTCCAGGAGGCCCGATCGAAACAGATGGGCGGCGGAGGGGCGCTGCAAAGTCTTGACGATGGCCTGCGGTTCGAAGGCCAAAGCTTGGATGGCCCACCAGGCGCTGCCGTGGACGACGGGAATGCGTGCGCCGGGGAATTCTTCGGCCAAACGTTCGCGGACGAAACGCAGGACTTGCGGGAGTTCGGTGGCCACATCGGCGAGTTCGTCGATGCGGTTGACGAGGACGATGACGCGGTCCTTGTTGAGGCCGCGCATGAAACGGAGGAGCGCGACATCCTGCTCGGACAGCGGTTGCCGGGCGGTGAGCACAATGATGTAGGCATCCGCAGCACTGAGCGAGCGGCGGGTGATCTCGTCGCGCACGAGGGAGGGGTCGTTGATGCCGGGTGTGTCGATGACCGTGGTGGGGAATTCGAACGGTCCGCCGGGGAGATAGACATCGGCGGTGCGGGTGATGTCGGAATAACGGCCTACGTTTTCGGAGTTGGCGTATTCGCCGGAGCAGAGATACTGCTCCAAGAGGCCGGGATGAAGCGTCTTGAAGAGGTGTCCACGGCCAATCAATTGCTCGAAGTCGGCGCCGAGCTTTCGCTTGGCGCGCTCAACCATGGCGCGGGTTTCTGATTGTAAAATGCGCGGCTCGAAGCCCGGGATGAGGCGTTCGGTCAACTCGCGGAAGCGGCCGCCGCCGTTAGCGATCTCGCTCCACTCGTTGGCACTCATGAAGGAAAAGCGAATGGCGCCGTCTGGCGGCGGTGCTTGGCCGAAATGTAAGTTTGTAACGGCCGTGGTCCAGGGCGTGACGGCGGTGGGCAGCAGCCGGGGGTGACGGATGAAGGCGTTAATAAAGGTGCTCTTGCCTGATTTGATCTGGCCGACAACGGCGATGCGCAAGCTAAGGCTCGTGACTTTGCGCAACGCATCCGTGACGAGGGGTTGCGACTGGGGCTCGACGAGGGCCGACATGACACCGCCGCACGAGATGAGCTGCTGGCGCACGTTTTCTAAGCGCCCGCCGAGGCGCTGGCGCGGGGCACCACTTGTTCGCTGCGACGGGTTTGCGTTCACGCGGTCCGCACTCTCACTGCTCAGCGATCGGCCGGCGACTGAGACGGCGCCGTGACGGCCGAACCCAGTTCGCGTGCGCGCTCATACCAAACACGGGCGAGGGCCGAATTCGTGTCCTTGGCTTCAGGCGGCGTGGGCGTTGCTTGTGCTGCATCGTAGGTGCGGGCGAGTTCGAGGGCTGCGGGGCCCGATCCTTGTTCGGCGGCGCGGCGGAGTAGGTCGCGTGCGCCTTCGATGTTACCGCTTTCGATAAGGGATGAAGCGCTGCGGACCACATCCATGGTGGCGTCGCCGCGATCGTTTGCCGGTGACGCTGTGCCTTTGGCGGGGCCATCGAGGGCAGGGATGGACGCGGGGGCTGTCATGCGCTCCTCGGCCGACATCAAGACATAGACCGTGGCTGTCGATACGATGCCGGCGATGACGGCTGCAAGAAGAGCTGCGGATTTGGGCGAGACGCTGCGCGTCTCAGCGGGAACGGGTGTCACGACATCGTCGAGTTCAGGCGCACCGCGCAAGGTGCCGACATAGTCGCGCTGTTCGCTTTCGGATGCCGTGCTGCCGCCGGGCGCCGCGCGGCGGGCATCGAGGCCATCAAGCCGGCGAAGCAAGCGCTTCAGTTCGTCCATCTTGGGCTCGTCATTGGGTGCCATGGTATCACATCCCGCTTGTCACAAGCGCCCGCAGCGCGTGTTTGGCTGGCCGTTTCAATATCCCGCACCGTTTTGCGAATAACCGGCACATCTCGCCGTTGTCCGCTGGTCATGTGTCGTAACGCAGGCGCCCGACACCGACAATGATGCGTTGCGAACGTGATTTAGGCAGGCCGGTTGAAATTGAAGCAGTGCAACGATCAACCGGTGCACGCCGTATTAGTTCGCTTATGAGCGTAACGGGTCGCGGACCGCTTTATTCCGCGGGAGAAGAGTGAGGCATGAAAATTCGTTCGGTTCAGGGCGCCCTGTTTCATCGGCTGAAGTTAGCGGCGGGGTTTGTGTTGGCGACGCCTGCGTTTGCTGAGGCTGCGACGGACAAGGGCGATGCTGCGTTTTTGATGCTGTCGACCGTCCTCGTTCTGTTGATGACGATCCCGGGGTTGGCGCTTTTCTACTGCGGTCTGGTGCGCACGAAGAACGTTCTGGCGACTATGATGCAGGTCTTCATGACCGTTGCTGTCGTGTGCCTGATCTGGATGGTCTACGGCTATAGCCTCGCGTTCACGTCCGGCGGGGGAACGGCCCCATTTGTGGGCGACTTGTCGAAGGCGTTTCTGGCCGGCGTCACGGTGGACAGCACGGCTGCCACGTTTTCACCGGGCGTCTCTATACCTGAGTACGCCTACATCTGGTTCCAGATGATGTTCGCGGCGATCACGCCGGCGCTGATCGTGGGTGCCTTTGCGGAGCGGCTGAAGTTTTCGGCTGTCATGATGTTCATGGTTCTGTGGGTGACGTTCGTCTATTGCCCGATCGCTCACATGGTTTGGTATTGGCCGGGCCCGGATGCTCTCATCGCAGCAGCGCGCAAGGTGGAATTGGCACCGCCCGAAGCGCGGGGCATGGCAGAGCTGGAATTGCGGCGGCTGATTTCGACATCGGGACTTGCGTTCCAGTGGGGTGTCCTGGATTTCGCCGGTGGGACGGTTGTGCATGTGAACGCGGGCGTCGCGGGACTTGTGGGCGCGATACTTGCTGGGCCGCGATCGGGGTACGGGCGCGAACCGATGCCGCCGCATTCTTTGACATTGAGCATGGTGGGAGCGGCGCTGCTTTGGGTCGGGTGGTTCGGGTTCAATTGCGGGTCGGCGTTGGAGGCGAACGGGACAGCGGCGCTGGCGATGGGCAATACGTTTGGCGCGGCGGCAGCGGCTGCAGTGGCCTGGACGTCAGTCGAGTGGCTGGCGAAGGGCAAGCCGACGTCGCTCGGGTTCATCACGGGGATGGTGATTGGACTTGTCGCGGTGACACCGGCGGCCGGATATGCGGGTCCGATGGGAGCCATCGTGCTGGGACTCGTGGCGGGGCTTTGCGGGTTTATCGCGTGCACGTGGCTGAAGCGTATTTTCGGATATGACGACAGTCTGGATGTGTTTGGCGTGCACTGCGTGGGAGGAATTCTGGGCGCGCTCGCAACGGGGTTGCTGGTGGCACCGGCACTTGGTGGAACCGGCGTGGTCGATTACATCGCCAAGCCCGGGCAGATGACCATCGTTTACGATTTGCCGACGCAGATGGCGGCGCAGGTGAAGACGGTGGCGATCACTCTTCTGTGGTCGGGGCTGCTATCGGTGGTCTTCTTCCGGTTGATCGATCTGACGGTTGGGCTACGACCGGTGCGCGAGAAGGAGCGCACCGGCCTTGATCTCAGCGACCACGGCGAGAAGGGGTATCACTTCTAAAGAGCAGCACCCTTCAGCGCAGGATATTTGCGTCTTCGATGACGATAGGTGGTTCGATGAGGCGCGGTTCGAGGGCCTTCTTTGGCATAATGAGCGGGTTGTGACCGGGGCGCTTTTCGCCCGGGTAGAGGCGCCAGCGCCAATCGGACGGGCCGGGGATCTTGTCGAGGGCGACGGGGTAGATGGTGGCGCGGCCGGGTTCGAGCCGGATGCGCAGGAAATGTTTGTAGTTCTTGATACCAAGTGCGCCGAAGGCATCGCCGGTGTGCATGTTGAAGAGCGTCGAGGTCAGCGTCCAATAGAGGCCCATGACGAGGCCGCCGAGGATGCCGCCGAGGAGCAGCGTGACGGTAAAGTTCCAGGTGACGCGGATCACGTCCGGCCAAGGGTCGGCGATGTGATATTTGAGAACCGTGGCGAGCGGCGTGCCGACGCCGCTGGCAATCCAACTGATGACGAGGAGCGCCACCAGATGGGCGAGGAAGTGGATTGTGCCGATGGTGAGTTTGGCGATGCGGCCGTGAAGCGTGGCGCTGGCCTCGACGTAGTTGACGAGGAGCGCCCATAGACCGAGCAGCAGAAACGCGAAGAGCGGTCCCTGCTGGCAGGCGGCGAGGAGAGCTGTGGGGTTCAGCACTTCTTCGAGCGGCGAATATTGCTGGAAGAAGACCACGAGATATTTGAGCCGCTCGCCTGTCGAGAGGTTCGTCATGTTTTCCAGTTCGCGGATCTGATCGTTGAGCTGGACTTTGCGGCCGCCGTCGATGGCTTTGCTGCGCTGATCGAGATCGGACCACTCTTGGCGCGCGGGCTCCTCTTTGGTGCGAGCGGCATCGAGTTGCTCTTCGAGCACGACCATCTCTGTGGTTGGCGGTTCGCCGGCGGGGAGGGTGGCCTTCTGCTCCTGAAGCCGCGTTTCGAGGTCTGCAATTTCCTTGCGGATGTTTTCGTATTCGGTGCGCGAGTGCTGTGCCTGGACGGCGATGTCCTCGGCGAGCTTGGTCATGATGGGGGAGTGGCGCGGATCGGAGGATGTCCAGACCCAGGCGAAGAGGAAGTAGATGATGCCGACGAGGACCGCGAATTTTTGATTGCG
>LNFM01011675.1_pt1 | contig 11850 bp, 3 predicted proteins | sample 596031 | NCBI WGS metagenome assembly LNFM01 (sample SAMN04254537, study PRJNA301005) | activated carbon metagenome | isolation source: dual media filters at the Ann Arbor, Michigan drinking water treatment plant | place: USA: Ann Arbor | reverse complement strand
GCCGCCGCGACAGTGCCGGGAGGAGCGGCGATGCGGTCGAGGGGGCGCCAGGTGCGGGCGTCCCAGACGATCACGATGTCGTCCGCCCCGACCGTCGCCGCGAGCTCGCCGTCGGCACTGATGGTGGTCGAGAGGACGTACGAGCTGTGCGCCGCGATCCGGGCCCGCCGCGTGTAGCCGGCACCCTCCGCCGCGAAGCGCTCGAGCGAGCCATCGGTCTCCCCGACGACCAGCTCGGTTCCCGAGGGATGCCAGGCGACGTCCGAGGCGTTCGATCCGAGCGGCAGCCGTGCGAGCTCGCGGCCGTGCACGTCGCGAACGTGAAGCTCGGCCCCGTGGCCGATCGCGACGCGTGATCCGTCCGGGGCGAGGACCGCGCGGGACACATCGGGCAGGGTGGCGCGCAGCGCGAGGTCGGGGCCGAGGAGCCAGGCCTGGCTGGGCGCGTCGTCAGAGACCGACACGGCGACGATCACCGCGTTCGACCTCGCCCACTCGAGCGACGTCGCCACCCCCGGGAGGGTCACCCGCGCGAGCTCGGTGCCATCGTCGCGATAGGTCACGAGCGAGCGATCACGGCCCGCCGCGAGGAGGGTTCCGTCCGGCGCGAAGGCCAGCGCGCTGATGCCCGCGGTCGCGCCGGTCCACGTCGCGCGAAGCTGCCCCGACGCCGTCACCACGGTGATGGTCCCGGCGGCGTCACCGACCGCGACCCGCTCGCCGGTGGCCGTGACGGCGCGGCACGTGGCGACCGTCGCTGTCGCCACCCGCGTGACGGCGTGCGTGCCCAGGGACCAGAGCTCGAGGCCACTGTCCGAATGACGGACAGCAAGCTCCCCCGGCGCGAGGAGCGGCGCGGGCACGTACGGGGTTCCCGTCGGTGCACCCGGCAGCGTGTGGACGGTCTGGCGCCCGAGGTCCCAGACCTTTGCCGTGCCGTCCCAGCTCCCCGACACCATGCGTCGCCCCGTGAGGTCGACATCGACCGCGAAGAGGTAGCCACTATGCGCGAGCTCGGCGAGGAGTTGCCCGCGCGCCGGATCCCAGACCCGCGCGGAGCCGTCCGCCGATACCGTCGCGAGGCGGTCGTTCGCCAGGTACCGCACGCGATTCACCTGAGCGGTGTGTCCCCGCAGCACCTGGACCGCGGTGCCCGTCTCCGGATCCCAGATCCGCACGGTGCCGTCGACGCTCGCGGTGGCGACGCGGGTTCCATCGAGGTTCCACACGGCATCGCGGATCGACTTGTCATGACCGCGCAGCACCGCGCCGGGGCGTCCAGTCTCGGCATCCCAGATCCGCGCGGTCCCATCGACGCTGCCGGTCACGACGCGCCTGCCCGTGGGATCGAAGGCCACGGCGACCACCCCTGCCTCGTGCCCGACGAGGGTGCGCGCGCGGGGCGGCGTCGTCAGGGACCACACGGTCGCACTGCCGCCACCCGTGGCGTCCTCGACGATCCCGACGGCGACCGCCCGGGCGTCGGGGGCGAACGCCGCGACCGTGGACGAACCGGGAGTCTCGGCTCCGAGATCGACGCCCACCCCGGACGCGAGGTTCCACACGCGCACCTGGCCCGCGGTCGTCGCGACGAGGACATGCCGGCCGTCGCGCGTCACTCCGAGCTGGTTCACCGGCTGCGAGTTGCCCGCGAGCTCGCGGCGCGGGGTGCCCGTGGCCGCATCGAGCAACTTCACCGTCCCGTCGGGTCCGGCGACGGCCAGCTGCGTATCATCGAGCCACGCCACGAACGTCATGCCCTCTGGCACGGCCACGGTGCGGGTGACTTCGCCCGTCGTCGCGTTCCAGACGCGCACGCTGCCGTCGTCGGCGGCGGTGGCGGCGCGCGTGGCGTCGGGCGAAAGCGAGACGGCGAACACCTGCCCGGTGTGGCCGCGCAGGCGGGCCAGCTCGGGCGCGAGAGGCTCGAGGGCGCGTCCGATCAGGTAGCGCACGGCCACCGTATCGCCGCCGCCCTGCAGCGCTTGATCGAGATAGAGCAGGGCCTCGGTCGTCCGATCCTCGACGAGTGCGCGGCGGCCTTGCTCGATCTGGCTCTCGAGCAAGCTGCGGCGGACCTCGCTCTCGCTCGCGATCGCGCGCGCCGAGCTGGCCTCGGCGACGACCCGGTTCGCATCGGCCTCGCTGCGGAGTCGCGCGAAGATCACGAGCGCGACCACGAGGCCGAGCAGGACGGCCCCGAGCAGGCCCCGCCGCCAGCGTCGACCGCGCGCCGCGTCGGCCACACTCGCCGCGCCGAACGCTTCCTCGACGGATGTGAGCGAGCCGGGATAGCGCGCGCGCCAGAGCCGGTACTCGGTGAGCGCTTCGCCACGCCACAGGAGACCGCGCGTCTCGCCCTTGTCGTGCCACTGCCGGGCCGCCACGCGAATCTGATCGCGCAGGCGCGCGCCCTCGGCATCCTCTTGCCGCCAGCGCACGAGGCGGGGCCACGCCGACAGCAGCGCTTCGTGCACCACCTCGATGCTCTCGCCCCCGGGCGTCTCCATCGCCACGAGCAGGCGGCCGGTGATGAGCTGCTCGAGCGCCGTCTCGGCGCGCACACCACCGGAGACTTGCAGCAGCTCGGCCCGGCTCAGCACGGCGCGGGTGCCCTCGGCGGTCACGAGGTGCCGGAACATCTCGCGCACCATCGCCTGGTCCTCGGACGGCATCGCGGCGAGCGTGCTCTCGGCGTGCTGGGCGAGCGCGCCGCCGACGCCCCCGAGGGCGCGGTAGGCCTTGCGGGTGAGCTGGCGAAACTGCCGATCGCGGTACTGCCAGAGCTGGTACGCCGTGAACGACACGAGCGCGAGCGCGGCTGGCTGGGCGGCGACCTCGGCGACCATCTCCTCGGCGAGCTTGCCGTCCTCGAACTCGTAGCCCGCGCGGCGCGCCGGCTCGACGAGGATGCGCAGCAGGTCGGCCGCCACCGGCGTCGTCAGGAGCTGGAGGCTCGTGGCGAGGCGCTCGCGAAACACCACGAGCTGCGCGGCGCGCACGAGGAAGTCGTCGCGGAGCGTCACCACGACGCGTACGGCATCGTCGTCGGTGCGCGCGGCGCGCACGAGCGCATCGGCGTAGACCTCTTGCTCGGTCGGATCGAGGCAGAGCGTGAAGAGCTCCTCGAACTGGTCGATGACGACGAGCAGGCTGGCGCCCTGCGCGCGCGCGTGGGCTCGCAGGGCGGCGCCGAGGGCATCGCGATCGGCGCGCAACCGGTCCGGGGTGAGCGTGATCCCGAGGTCCGCGTCGATGCGTGCGCAGAGCGTCGTCAGGGGCGTCGCGCCGGGGCGGGCCACGAGAGAGCGCCACGTATCGCCGAGCGCCGGCAGGACACCGGCGCGTACGAACGAGCTCTTGCCCGCGCCCGACGGACCGACCACCGCGACGAGCGGCATCGCGCGCAGGCGGTTCACGAAGCCCTCGACCTCGCGCTCGCGACCGAAGAACAGCGAGGCGTCGGCCTCGGTGAAGGTCATGAGCCCGCGATACGGGGCCGCCTCGTCACCATCCTTGCGGGCTGCGGTGTCTCCGTCGGCCCGCAAGCCCAGGCGCGGCCATGCATCGAGATCGCCTCGCGTGAGCCGACCGGGCAGGGCGAGGAGCCGCGCGCCGCCCTGGCGTCGCGGGCCGTCGAGCCAGAACACCTCGGGGGGAGCACCCGGGGCCGGGGCCCCGACCTGCGCGACGGGGGCGAGATCCGCGACGAGCGCGCCCTGCGCGTCGACGACGATCACGCGGGCCGCCTCCGTGCGCTCGACGCTCGCTCGCACCGCGATCGGGGCTCGCACGGGTCGTCGCACGCCGCTCCAGTGCTCGCTGCGATCGGGATCGATCACGACCAGTGGATAGCTGGCGAGGAACTGCAGCGACCGCAGCATCGCGCCCGCGGCCGGGATCGCCGCCACGAGGTACGCGTGGAGCTCGTCGGCGCTCGCGGTCGGGCCGGGATCGGCGACGGCGAGGAGCACCTCCATGGCGGTACGCAGGGACGCGCCGCGCTCGAAGAACAGCGCGATCAGCTCGGGCATCGGATGCGCATCACCGATCGTCGCGAACGGACGACCGAGCTCGCGCGCGAGCTTCCACCAGCCCGCGGCATCGAGGCCCTCGGCGCGGACCTGCTCGAGCAGCGCGACGGTGGCCGGCGCGGTGGGCGGGCCGGCCGCGCGCAGCGCACACGCGAGTCCGACGAGCGCGACGTACTGCGCGCACGTCTTGGTCGCCTGCAGCAGGGCCTCGCGCGCCTGTGCTGGCGCCCGCGCGACATCGAGGGCCGCGACCGCCTCCGCGATCGGCTGCGGCGCTCGCATCACGAGCTCGTCGCGCGTGAGCTCGTCGAGCTGCGGCAAGTTCACCGAGTCGAGCGACACCCCCGACGCCTGCATGAGCGCCTCGCCGAACGCCAGCGCCGTCGGAAAGCGCTGGGCCGGCTGCTTGGCGAGCGCCTTCGCGATGGCCTCGTCGAGGCCCGCCGGGAATGCCGCCCCGAGGGAGGGGGGCTTCGCGCGCGCGTGCTTGGCCGCGATCTCGAGCGGACTCTTGCCGAGGAATGGCGGTGCACCCGTCAGGAGCTCGTAGGCGACCGCTCCCAGGGCGTAGACGTCGGCGGGCGGGCCGATCGGGATCCGTCCCCCGAGCCAGAGCTCCGGCGCCATGTACAGCGGCGTGCCCGTCGGCTTGGCCACGCCCGCCACCGTCGTCGCCGGTGCGCGCAGATCGGCGGCGATGCCGAGGTCGAGCAACTTCGGGAACACGCTGCCCGCACGCGAGACGACCATGACGTTCGCCGGCTTGAGATCGCGGTGCACGATGCCCTGCTCGTGGGCGGTGTGGACCACCTCGCAGAGCCGGCGCAGGAAGGGGATGGCGCGCTCCAGCGGCAGCGGCCCTTGCTCGGCGAGGAGCACGTCGAGCGGCGTACCCCGCACGAGCTCCATCGCGATCCACAGCAGGTCATCGGCCTCGGCGCCGAAGGCATACACGTGGGCGGCGAACGGATGATCGATGCGCGATGCGAGCCGGGCCTCGGCGAGGAACCGCTGGGTGGCTTGCGCGTCCCCCGCGGCCTCCGCGCGTGCGACCTTCACGACCGCCTCGCGCTCGAGCGTGGGCTGCTCGGCGCGAAACACGAGGCCGAACCCACCCTCGCCCAGATGCTCGCGGAGCACGAACTCGCCCAGGCGTCGGCCGACCAGCTCCAACGGTAGCGATGGTATCGTGAGTTCGTGAGCGATGGACACTGGCCGCCGATCCTCACGGGACCGGTGGCCAGCGCGGCGCGGGCTGCGGCCCGGGCCATCTCCGACGATCTCGCGCGCGAGACGATCGCGGTCGAGGCGGGCGACACCGCGGCGGTGGCGCTGTTCTTCGCCTACGCCGCGGGCGAATGGGACGACGACGCGACGAACGCGGCCTACGCCCGAGCCGTCGAACGCCTGGTCGCGCAGCTCGATGGGGAGCACTCGTACCTGCACCTCTTCGGTGGTCTCGCGGGCGACGGCTGGGTGCTCGCGCACATCGCGGGCGATGGCGCGGGTGATGCGCTGGCGGCGATCGATCAGGCCCTGCTCGACCAGCTCGCGAGCACGCCGGCCTACGATCTGGGGGAAGGTCTCGTCGGATTCGGGGCCTACTTCGTCGAGCGGCTCGTCAACGACCCCACCGCCGCCTTGCCCCGCGAGGGCCTCGCCCGCGTCGTGAGCCAGCTCGTCGCTCGCAGCCGCGCCGTGCCCGAGGGCGCCGCCTGGGAGACCACGCGCAGCGGGCGTACGGTCCTCGATTGCGGCGCCGCGCATGGTGTGGCGGGCGTGATCGCCCTCCTCGGCAAGGCGTTCGACTTCGGGGTCGCTGGCCCGCCCGAGCGAGAGCTCCTGGCAGCAGCCGTGACCTGGCTGTGGGCCCAGGCCGGGCCGGTCACGCCTCGCGGTCGGTTTCCCGCGCAGGTGAGGGCGCCCGATCCGAGCGACGCGGGCCCGGGGCACGCGCCTCATCCGACACGCACGGCGTGGTGCTATGGCGATCCGGGCGTCGCGGTGCTCACCTGGGGGGCGTGTGCGCGCACCGGCGCGAGCATCGCCGACGCGCGCGAGCTGATGGCGCTCGTGGCCGAGCGTGACCTGAAGGCCACGGGCATCGTCGACGCCGGGCTGTGCCACGGCGCGAGTGGCCTCGGGCACTTGCTCGGTCGAGCCTACGCCGCATCCGGTGACGTTGCCCTGCGCGCCGCGAGCACGCGGTGGTTCGAGCGCGCGCTCGCGTTCCGCCGCGAGGGCGGCATCGGAGGGTTCTGGTCGCCGCCGCCCGGTGGCCAGACCGGAGACTGGTCGCCCACCCCCGGGTTCCTCGAGGGCGCGACCGGCATCGGACTCGCGCTCCTCGGCGCGCTCGGGACGGCGGAGCCGGCCTGGGACCGGCTCCTGCTCGTCGACCTCCCACCGGCGGGGCGATGAGCGACCGCGACTTCGAGCACCGCCCGTTGTCGACCTGTGTCGCGCGTGTGCCCCTGCTCCCGATCGAGACGCTCGTGACCTGGGTGGGCGACGCTGCTGCGCTACGCCCGCAGCTGCGTGCGCTCGTCGAGGATCCCGTCGTACGGGAGGCCTTGTTCATCGCGTCGCCCGTGCTCGTCGGCGAGCTCGCGCGCTGGATCGCCAATCCCGATGATCCGGAGACCCGTGGGGTCGAGCAGTCGCTGGTGCGCTACCTCGCGCGCATGGCCGCCCGTCCGACGCCGTTCGGGCTGTTCTCGACGCTGGGCGTTGGCCGCGTGGGGGGCGCCACCCAGCTCGCCATCGGACCGCGAGCCACGGCGCGCCGCCACGTCCGGCTCGAGAACGACTACCTCGCCCGCGCGGCCACGACGCTCGCCGCCGACCCGGATATCGCGGCGACGCTCGTCTACCGCCCCAACAGCAGCCTGTATCGCGCGGCCGGACGCCTGCGGTACGCCGAAGTACGCGAGGAGCCGCAGCGGGCGTATCACCTCGTCGAGCTCGAGCCGACCGACTACCTGCTCGCGGTGATCGCGCGGGCCGAGGGCGGGGCGACGCGGGCGGAGCTGGTCGCCACGCTGTGCGCCGATCCCGACATCGGAGCCGATGATGCGGCGGCGTTCGTCGATCAGCTCGTGGCGTCGCAGATCCTCGTCGATCCGCTCGCGCCGCAGGTCACGGGACGGGAACCGACCGACCCGCTGATCGAGCAGCTCGCCGCGGGTGGCAACCCCCGGGCCGCGGAGGCCTTGCGGGCCGCCCGCGATCAGCTCGCGACTATCAGCGAGGCGCCGCTCGGCATCGCCCCGGCGGCGTACGAGCAGGTGGTGACGGCCCTCGAACCGCTCGGCGTGCCCGTGACCCTCGACCGCCTCGTGCAGGTGGACCTGTTTCGCTCCGCCAGCGAGCTCGTCGTCGGTGACGACGTCGTGAAGGAGGTCACGCGCGGGCTCGCGCTGCTCCATCGCATCGGCGCGGGCTCCGACAGCGATGGCATGGGGGCCTTCCGGACGGCGTTCACGGCGCGCTACGACCAGCGCGAGATGCCGCTCGTCGACGTGCTCGACGACGAGATCGGGATCGGGTTCGGGCACGCGAAGCCGCTGGCCGCTCCGCTTCTCGACGTCGCGCCGCCGACGCGCCCGCCGAACCGGCAGGTGGCGTGGAGCGCGCGCGAGACCCATCTCTTGAGTCTGGTCGCCACCGGCGCGCGCGTGCTCGACCTCACGCCCGCCGACGAGGCGGCGCTCGCTCGCGATCCGATGCCCCGGCTCGCCGACAGCTTCGTCGCCCCGATCGCGATCGCCGCCGCATCGCCGGCCGCCCTCGCCCAGGGCGCGTTCCTCGTGCGCATCCTGCCTCCGGACGCCCCGGGCGCGCGGATGCTCGGGCGGTTCTGTCACGGCGAGCCCGCCATCGAAGCGCTCACCCGCGAGCTCGTGGGCGAGGAAGCTGCGCGCCGGCCCGACGCGGCGTTCGCCGAGATCGCACATCTCCCCGATGGGCGCGTCGGCAACGTGTTGCTGCGGCCGGTGCTCCGCGACTACGAGATTCCGTACCTCGGGCGCAGCGGCCTCGTCGAGGCGCAGCAGCTGCCGGTGACCGACCTCCTCGTCTCCGTGGTCGACGGTCGCGTGGTGCTGCGGTCGCGACGTCTCGATCGCGAGGTCGTGCCGTGCCTCACCACCGCGCACAACTACCAGCGCGGCTCGCTCGCGATGTACCGCTTCCTCGGCACGCTCGCCCAGCAGGGGCGCGCCACGCCGCAGTGGAGCTGGGGCGCACTCGGTGATGCGCCGCGACTGCCGCGCGTGACGAGCGGCCGCGTGGTGATCGCCCGGGCGCGCTGGGTGCTCGGAGCGAGCGACATCGGCGCGCTGGCGGCCGCGAGCTCTCTCGCCGCCGGCGTGGCCGCGCTGCGCACCCGGCTCGAGTGGCCGCGCTGGATCGTCCTCGCCGACGCGGACAACGAGCTGGCGGTCGATCTCGACAATCCCCTCTCGGTGGCGAGCTTCGCCAACCTCGTACGCGGCCAAACGACCGCCATCGTGCTCGAGCTGTTCCCCGCGCCGGGGGAGCTCGCGGTCACGAGCGACGACGGCCACTACGTCCACGAGCTCCAGCTCTTCTACTCGCGGCCCGTAGTTGCGGCCCCGGTCGCCCCGGTCCGCGCGCGCCCCGGCGTGATCGCGCGCTCGTTTCCGCCGGGCTCGCGGTGGTTGTTCGTGAAGTACTACGCCGGACCGTCGGTGCAGGACGACGTGCTGCGCCTCCTCGTGCCGGCGCTGCGCGAGGTCGTGGCCGCGGGCCACGCGACGCAGTGGTTCTTTCTCCGCTACGCGGATCCGGACCCGCATCTGCGGGTGCGCGTGGAGGGTGAGGCCGCGACGCTCCTGTCGACCGTGCTCCCCCGGCTCGCCGAGGCGGTCGCCCCCGCCCTCGAGGCGGGCATCGTGTGGCGGACGCAGCTCGACACCTACGAGCGCGAGGTCGAGCGCTACGGAGGAGCATCCGGAATCGAGACCGCGGAGCGCATCTTCGCTGCCGACAGCGAGGCCGCGGCCACGATCATCGAGGCGTACCCGGGCGCAGAGGGCACCGAGCTCCTCTGGCGCGCCACCCTCGTCGGGATCGACCGCATGTTCGACGATCTCGGCCTCGACGAAGCCGCGAAGCGGCGGCGCATCACGAGCCTGCGTGACACGTTCGGTGCCGAAGTCCGCATGGACACCGATCATCAGCGACGCCTCGGCGAGAAGTACCGTCGCGTGCGCGCCGAGGTGGAGGCTGCGCTCACCGAGAGCGAGCCCGCGCTTGCCCCGGCGCGGGCGGCGTTCGCGGTCCGCTCGACGGCGATCCGCGCCCTCGCCCCCGCGCTGGCGGGGACCGACCTCCCCGAGCTCGCAGGGAGCTTCGTACACATGCACGTGAACCGCGTCCTCGCCGCTTCTCCGCGCGCGCAGGAGCTGGTGCTCTACGATCTGCTACGCCGTTACTACGACATGGTGGCCGGTAAGCGAAAGCAGGCGCGATGAGGCTCGCGGCGTGCCCGAGGGCCGAAGCGCCGCCGAAGGGCGGTGCGATGTGATGAAGCTCGGTGTGCTCGACCTGTCCGTGCGAATCGAGGAGACGGTCACGCTCGCGCCGCTCGCCGATCAGCTTGGCTACTCGCGGTACTGGATCAGCGAATTTCCACCGCAGCCGTCACCCCTGCAGCTCGCGGGCATCGTCGCGGGGCTGACGGAGCGCATCAGCGTCGGCACGGCGGCGATCTTGTTCTCGTACTACCCGCCTCGTCGCACGGCCCATGACTTCCAGCTGCTCGAGCGGCTGTACGAGGGCCGGATCGACGCCGGCGTATCAGCGAGCACGAGCTTGCCGCGGTTCTCGGTCGATGACATCGAGGAGCGTGACGCCGCCGCGCTCGCCGCAGCGTATCCGGCGCGGTTCGCGACCTTCCTGAAGCATCTGCGCAACACCCCGGCGAGCCCGCAGTACGACGAGGAGCTGGCGTGGCCGGGGGCACCCGAGGAGCCACCGCGCGTGTTCTCCCTCGGCTCGGGACGCAGTGCGGCCCTCGCCGCTGCTCATGGGACCGGGTACGGCTACCCGCTCATGTACGCGTCGAGCGTGGATGACCCGGCCACCCTCGCCGGCTACCGCGCGGCCTATCAGCCCAGTCGCTCGCAGCCCGCGCCCTGTGGGGTGCTGGCGGTGGCGGGGTACTGCGCCGCGACCGACGAGGAAGCGCACGCCATCGCCGCGCCCTGGGCGATCTTCGCGCCGCACGTGGTCGGCTCGGCCGCGACCTGCGCGAAGCGGCTCGCCGCGCTCCGCATTCGTTACGGCGCCGACGAGATCATCTGGGGCGACCTGAGTCGGACGCCAGGCGCACGACACGTGTCCCTCGAGCGCCTCGCCGAGGCGGTGGCGCGCGAGCCCGACCTGCGCTGATCAGTGCTCGTGGGCGGGGCCCGGTGCGGCCCGATGGGTGTGGCCCGTGCCGTCGATGTACGGCGCGAGGTCGTAGCCCGTCGTCTTGATCGTCACGCCGAGCTTGTCGAGGACCAGTCCCGTGTACGCATCGAGCTGGGCGGACGCGACGACGTGGTCGTGGATCGACTGCGCGTTGGCGAGCTTCGCCTCCTCGAGCGCATCCTGGAGGCGGATGATCTCGTTCGCCGTCGTGCGGCCGAGCTCGTACTTGCGCTGCTCCGACGCGACGTTCTGTTCGGCGAGCTTCACCGCGGTCGCCCCGAGCTCCGCCGACTGCGTGAGGGCCCGGACCTTGTACGCCGTCCGCACGACGTCGCTCGTGATCTTGTTCTGGATGTCGACGAGCTCGTGGCGCGCCCCGGCCTGGGTGGCGCGCGCTTCGAGGACGGTCGCGCGGGCCGCGTCGTTGCCGACGGGGAGCTCGAATGCGAGGTTCGCCGAGACCGAGTAGCCCTCGAACCCCGCGAGACCCGCCACCGCGGTGCGCAGGGAGCTCGACTCGACACCGCTCGAGGTGTCGTTGCCGAGGGGGCCGCCCTCGAGACGCAGATCCAGCTTCGGGAGCGTGGCGCGCTGGACGACGCGCGCGCCGAGATCAGCGGACCTCGCGACGAGTCGCGCGCCCTCGACCTCGCCGTTGTTCTTGAGGGCGAGCGAGACGACGGTCTCCAGATCCGGAGTCTCGCCCTTCACGATCGCCGCCGGCAGCGGCTCGGTTCGCATGATCACCTCGGTCGGCGTCACCTCGAGTCCCGCAGCGGCGCGCAGCTCGAGCGACGCGTCGACGATCAGCAGCTCGGTATTGAGCAGCGCCTGCTTGCGGGCCGCGATCGCCGCTTGCACGGGGACGAGCTCGGACTCGGCGAGCTTGCCGTTGCGGATCGAGGCCTCGGTCTGCTTCTTCTGCTTCTCGCCGAGCGCGATGCTCGCGCGCCGGATGTCTCGCACGTGCCAGAGCAGGGCGAGCCGCCAGTACTTCTCGGCGAGGTCGGCGGCGAGGGTGAGGGCGGCGCCGCGGAGCTTCGCGCTGCCGGCATCGCGGACGAGCACCGCCGAGTCCCGATCGCGGTCGTGCGCTTCGAACCAGCCGTTGCGCAACAGCGGCTGCGTGATGCGAAGCTTGACCGAGGCCTGGATGTTGTTCTGCTGGTTCCCGGAGAAGTCGGAGTCGTTGCGGTACGCCTCGGTGAGCAGCTCCACCGTGCCGTTGGTCGGGAGGAGCTTCGCGATCCCGAACTGACCGGTGATGGTCGTGGTGCTCGTACCCACCGTCGACGGCGGCGTCGGGGCACCGACGCGGCGGTTGAAATCGCCGGTCGCGCGGATCACCACGTTCCGGGGACCCTCCGCTTGCTGC
>LNFM01011673.1_pt1 | contig 11851 bp, 9 predicted proteins | sample 596031 | NCBI WGS metagenome assembly LNFM01 (sample SAMN04254537, study PRJNA301005) | activated carbon metagenome | isolation source: dual media filters at the Ann Arbor, Michigan drinking water treatment plant | place: USA: Ann Arbor | reverse complement strand
AGACCAACTTCCGCGAAGAGACCGAGACCGACCTGTTCGGCGAACAGGCCGTGCTGTGCGGCGGCACCGTCGAGCTGATCAAGGCCGGCTACGAGACCCTGGTGGAGGCCGGCTACGCGCCCGAAATGGCCTACTTCGAGTGCCTGCACGAGCTGAAGCTGATCGTCGACCTCATCTACGAGGGCGGCATCGCCAACATGAACTACTCGATCAGCAACAACGCCGAGTACGGCGAGTACGTCACCGGCCCGAAGATCGTCACCGACGAGACCAAGAAGGCGATGAAGCAGTGTCTCAAGGACATCCAGACCGGCGAGTACGCCAAGAGCTTCATCCTCGAGAACCGCGCCGGTGCGCCCACGCTGCTGAGCCGCCGCCGCCTGACGTCCGAGCACTCGATCGAGGTGGTGGGCGACAAGTTGCGCGCGATGATGCCCTGGATCAAGGCCAACAAGCTGGTCGACCGCAGCCGCAACTGATGCAGCCCCGCGGCGCGCTATCCTCGCGGGGATGATCGACGATCCGCATCCCGCCGACGAGGAAGCCGCGGCGCAGCCCACGCCGCTGCCGCCGCGCCGCCGCGGCATCTACATCCTGCCCAACGCCATCACGCTGGCGGCGCTGTTCTCGGGCTTCTACGGCATCGTGATGGCCATCAACGGCCGCTTCGATCTGGCCTGCGTGGCCATTTTCGTGGCGGCCGTGCTCGACAGTCTGGACGGTCGCGTGGCGCGCATGACCAACGCGCAGAGTGCCTTCGGCGAGCAGATGGACAGCCTGAGCGACATGGTCAGCTTCGGCGCGGCGCCGGCGCTGATCGTCTACATGTGGGCGCTCAAGGACATGGGCAAGGCGGGCTGGATCCCGGCCTTCGTCTACATCTCGGGCGCGGCGCTGCGCCTGGCGCGCTTCAACGTCAACATCGGCGTTGTCGACAAGCGCTTCTTCCAGGGGCTGCCCAGCCCGGCGGCCGCGGCCATGGTCATCGGCCTGGTGTGGGTGATGGACGACGCGGGCTTCCGCAACGCCTCGCGCATCGACTGGCTGGCCTGGACCGCGTTCGCGGTGACGCTGTACGCCGGTTTTTCGATGGTCACCAACGCGCCCTTCTACAGCTTCAAGGTGGTGGGCGGGCGCCGCACCGTGCCCTTCATCGTGATCGTGGCCATCGCCCTGGGTATCGCCATCGTCGCACTCGACCCGCCGCGGGCGTTGTTTGGCATCTTTTGCATCTACGGGCTGTCGGGCTACGCCGTGTACGCCTGGCGCAAGTGGAAGGGGCGGCCGACCAGCGTGATCGCCATTTCCACCGACGAGCCCGACGAGAAGGGCCTGCATCCTTGAGGAAGCGGCTGCGCAGTGCACGCGTGCTATATTGCCGCGCATGACCTCGGCCCTCAGCCCCCACGCCACGCTAGCGCTGCTAGCCACACCGCGGGTGCGCTGATCGTCTTCGTCCATTTCCTTCCCGATCAACGGCCCGCCAGCGCACAGCAGCGGGCCGTTTCTCTTTTTCGGGCTGCTGGGCGACCCACCACCCTCGAAAGCACGACATGACCGACAAGCTCATCATCTTCGACACCACGCTGCGCGACGGCGAGCAGTCGCCCGGCGCTTCGATGACGCGCGAGGAAAAGCTGCGCATCGCGCGCCAGCTCGAGCGGTTGCGCGTGGACGTCATCGAGGCCGGCTTCGCGGCCTCGAGCAACGGCGACTTCGAGGCCGTGCGCGGCATCGCCGAGGCCATCCGCGAATCCACCGTGTGCTCGCTGGCGCGCGCCAATGACCGCGACATCGGCCGCGCCGCCGAAGCGCTGAAGAGCGCGGCACGCGCGCGCATCCACACCTTCATCGCCACCAGCGAGCTGCACATGGAGAAGAAGCTGCGCATGACGCGCGAGCAGGTCTTCGAGCAGGCGAAGCTGGCGGTACGCTTTGCGCGCAACCTGTGCGGCGACGTCGAGTTCTCGGCCGAGGACGGCTACCGCTCCGACCCCGATTTCCTGTGCCGCGTGATCGAGGCCGTGATCGACGAGGGCGCGACCACCATCAACATCCCCGACACCGTGGGCTACGCCGTCCCCGAGCTCTACGGCCAGTTCATCCTCAACCTGCGCCAGCGCGTGCCCAACGCGCACAAGGCGGTGTGGTCGGTGCACTGCCACAACGACCTGGGCATGGCCGTGGCCAATTCGCTGGCCGGGGTGATGATCGGTGGTGCGCGCCAGGTCGAATGCACCATCAACGGGCTGGGCGAGCGCGCCGGCAACTGCAGCCTCGAAGAAGTGGTGATGGCGGTGCGCACGCGGCGCGACTACTTCGGCCTGACGGTGGGCATAGACGCCACGCAGATCGTGCCGGCCTCGCGCATGGTCAGCCAGACCACTGGCTTCGTGGTGCAGCCCAACAAGGCGGTGGTGGGGGCCAATGCCTTTGCCCACGCCAGCGGCATCCACCAGGACGGCGTGCTCAAGGCACGCGACACCTACGAGATCATGCGCGCCGAGGACGTGGGCTGGGCCGCCAACAAGATCGTGCTGGGCAAGCTCAGCGGGCGCAACGCCTTCAAGCAGCGGCTGCAGGACCTGGGCATCGAGCTCGAGTCGGAGACCGACATCAATGCCGCCTTCGCGCGCTTCAAGGACCTGGCTGACCGCAAGAGCGAGATCTTCGACGAGGACATCATCGCGCTGGTGGGCGACGAGAGCGTCACGCGCGAGCAAGAGCACTACCGGCTGCTGGCGCTTTCGCAGCAGTCCGCCATGGGTGAGCGGCCGCACGCGCGCGTGGCCTTCGCCGCCGGCAACGTGGAGAAGCACGCCGAAAGCGACGGCAACGGACCGGTGGACGCCAGCCTAAAGGCCATCGAGTCGATGGTGAATAGCGGGGCGGAGATGATGCTTTATTCCGTGAACGCCATCACCTCGGGCAGCACAGAATCGCAAGGTGAAGTAACAGTGCGGCTGCAGCACGGCGGGCGGGTCGTCAACGGCGTGGGGGCCGACCCCGACATCGTGGTGGCCTCGGCCAAGGCCTATCTGTCCGCGCTGAACAAGCTGCACAGCAACGCCGAACGCGTGGCGGCACAGGGCTGATCGCGTACGGCAGCGCACGGAGTGCAGCGGCTACTTGAGGAAATGCACGCAAACGTTTGATCTTGTGTGCATTTTTTGACTGGCCTACACTGCGATCCGTGTCAAGAAAGAGGTCCCCGGTGCAAAGACGACATCCCATTCTGCTGTCCTGGCTGATGTCCGGGCTGATGTCGCTCGTGCTGGCGCTGGCGCCGCTGCAGGCCAGTACGGCTGCCACCGCCGCGGGCAAGGATGCCCGGCCTTCCAAGGGGGCGAAGGCTGCCAAGTCAGCCAAGTCGGCAAAGGCCACCAAGCGTGCGGTCAGGCGAGTGGCGCCGCGCAAGGTGGCCTACCGCGCCGTGCCGGCACGGCCTTCCTTCGGCCAGATGGCCGGCCTGCGCAACACCGACGACGAACTCGACCTGAAATCCAGCGTCGCCCTGGTCATTGACCAGGACACCGACGAGGTGCTGTTCAGCAAGAACTCCGGCGCCGTGCTGCCCATCGCCTCGATCACCAAGCTGATGACCGCGCTGGTCGTCACAGAGGCCCAACTGTCGCTCGACGAAGTGCTCGAGGTGACGCAGGCAGACGTTTCCGCCACCGCCGGTTCAGGCCGCTCGCGCCTGAGCCTGGGCACCCGGCTGACCCGTGGCGAGATGCTGCACCTGGCGCTGATGTCGTCCGAGAACCGGGCCGCGCACCTGCTGGGCCGCACCTACCCGGGCGGCATGGAGCAGTTCGTGCACGAGATGAACGCCAAGGCCGGCGCGCTGGGCATGATGGACACGCGCTACGTTGAGCCCACCGGCCTGTCGGCCAGCAACCAGTCCAGTGCGCAAGACCTGACGCGGCTGGTCAAGGCCGCGTCGGCGCACCCCATCATCCGCGAGTTTTCCACCACGCCCGAAGCCGCCGTGCCGCTGGGCCGCCGCACGGTGCAGTTCCGCAGCACCAACGGCCTGGTGCGCAATCCCGAGTGGGACATCGGCCTGCAGAAGACCGGGTACATCGCGGCGGCCGGCCGCTGCGTGGTGATGCAGGCGCACCTGGCGGGCCGCCAGCTGATCATGGTGCTGCTCGATTCCGCCGGCAAGTATTCGCGCATGGGTGACGCCGAGCGCATCCGCAAGTGGCTGGCCTCGGCCTCGATCATTCCCGAGGCGCAGGCGGCCGAGGTTTCGGCGCTCCCCCGGCAATAGTCCCAGCCACTGCGGGCTCTGGCTCAGGCGTGGTGGCCCAGCGCGGCCGATATCTGCACAGCGGTGGACTTCACGCGCTCGAGCCAGCTTTCTTCCAGCCGGTCGGCCGGTGCGGACACCGACAGCCCCGCCAACAGCGTGCCCTGATCGTCGAAGATGCCGGCGGCCATGCAACGCACGCCGAGCTCCAGCTCTTCGTCGTCGCGCGCGATGCCGCTGGCGCGCACGCCGGCCAGTTCGCGTTCCAGGCGTGGCAGCTCGGTAATGCTGTTGCGCGTGTGGCCGGTCAGTCCCGTGCGTGCGGCGTAGGCGCGCACGCGCGCCGGGTCATCGTGGGCCAGGAACAGCTTGCCCACCGACGTCAGGTGCAAGGGCGCGCGGCCGCCCACGGCGCGCACCACCTGCATGCCCGAGCGCTCGCTGTAGGCGCGCTCGATGTAGATGATCTCGTCGCCCTGGCGCATCGACAGGTTGACCGGCTGATGCGTCACCTTGTGCAGTTCACGCATGGGCCCGAGCGCGGCGTCGCGCACGTCCAGCCGCGCCTTCACCAGGTTGCCCAGTTCCAGCAGTCGCATGCCCAGGCGGTAGCTGCCGGCCTGCGGGCGGTCGACGAAGCGGCCGATGGTCAGGTCATTGAGGATGCGGTGTGCGGTGGACGGGTGCAGGCCGGTGCGCTCGGCGATGTCCTTCAGCGACATCGGTTCCTGCTGCGAGGCCAGCATGTCCAGCAGCGCGAAGCTGCGCTCGAGGACCTGGATGGTGGGGCTGGCTTTGGCGTTCATGGCTGGCATTTTTCGCAAGCTTACCCTGATATCGCATGACGGAATCGGGAACTGCATTCCGGAAGCTCGGCATGTGCGCTCTGGCGCTGGCAGGCGGGCTGGCCGCCTGCACCGGGGTGGAGCTGGATCTGGCGCCACCCGCGGGCGCCGCCGCGCACCGCATGCCGGCGCGTGCGCAGATGGACGCGGGCTTGGCCGTGCCACGCATCGCCGGGCGGCTGCGCGCGGATGACATCGGGCTGGTGATCAACACCGCCGACCCCTATTCGGTGCAGGTCGGCGAGCACTACGCCCGGGCGCGCGCACTGGCACCGGCGCAGGTGCTGCGCCTGGCGCTGCCGCTGCGGGCCACCCTCACGCGCCAGGAGTTCGAACATCTGCGTCGCGCCGTGGCCGCACACTTCGGCCGCGATACGCAGGCCCTGGCGCTGGCCTGGGTGGCGCCGCACGCGGTGGAGTGCAATTCGATCACCGGCGCGCTGACGCTGGGTTTCGACGGCAATCTGTGCCGCAACACCTGTGCCGCGTCGCGCCCTTCGCCCTACTTCAACACGGCCTCGGCGCGGCCCTTCAGCGAGCTCGGCCTGCGGCCGTCGATGCTGCTGGCTGCCGCCAGCGTGGAACAGGCGCGCGCGCTGATCGACCGCGGCGTGGCCTCCGACGCGGCGCTGGCAGCGCCCGCCGGCCGGCCGCCGGTGCACGCCCTGATGCTGGCCACCGGTGACGTGGCGCGGCGCGTGCGCATGGCGCTGTACCCGGCCACGGGCTTGCTGCGCGAGGCCAACGTGGCCGTGGGCACCGCGCCCGAGGCCGCGCTGGCCGCGACCCCGCGCCTGCTGCTGGCCATCACCGGCAGCGTGCGTGCGCCGCTGACGCCGCCCCCGCAGTGGGTGCCGGGCGGGCTGGGCGACCACCTCACGTCCTACGGCGGCAGCCTGGCCGATGCGCGCGGCCAGGGCACGGCGCTGGACTGGATCGCCTCGGGCGCCACCGCCAGCCACGGCACGGTCAGCGAGCCCTGCAACCACCTGCAGAAGTTCCCACACCCGCAGGTGCTGCTGCGCCAGTACGTGCAGGGCAGCACCGCCATCGAGGCCTATTGGAAGAGCGTGGCCTGGCCGCAGCAAAGCCTGTTTGTCGGCGAGCCTTTGGCGGCGCCGTTCGCGCGGCGCTGAGCGGGGCTGACCGCCGCTATGGGCGTTCAGCCGCGCAGCAGCGCGACCGCGGCCTCGCCGGCGCGCACCGCGCCCTCCAGCGTGGCCGGGTAGGGGCCTTCGATGTAGTCGCCGGCTGCGGCCAGGCCGGGCGCGATCAGTGCCGGCGGGCGCTGCAGGCCCGGGGTGCAGCGAAAGGTGGCGCGCTTCTCGGCCAGAACGCGCAGCAATTGCGGCGGCTGCGGCCAGGTGTCGGGCGCGAAGGCCTCGGCCGCCTGCTGCAGCACGGCGCGGCCGGTGGCTTCCAGCCCGGCGTCGACCCAGGGCCGGGCGCCGCTCACCACGAAGGCAAAGACCCCGGCAGTGCCACCCAGCACACCGTGGTCGAAGGCGAACTGCGCCGGGGCTCGGTCGCCCTGCAGCAACGCCGTCATCGGTGCCGGCAGGCGCGCGCCGGGGCAGCGCAGATAGACGGTGACGATGGGCTCGTAGCGCAGCGCCGCCGCCTGCGCCGCCCAGCCTGGCGCCAGGGGCTGCACCAGGCGCGCCGCCTCGGCCGCGGTGCAGGCCAGCAGCACGGCGTCGAAGACCTCGCCGTCCACGGTCCAGCCCTCGGTGCCGCGCTGCAGCGACAGCACGCGCTGGTTCAGGCGCAGCTCGGCACCGGCCTGCTGCAGCCAGCGGCCCGCCGGCAGGGGCAGCAGGGCGTCCAGCGAACCCCGCGGCAGCAGCAGGTCGGCCGCGCCCTTGCCGCCGAAGAGCGCGTCGCGCAGCACGCGCAGCAGCACGGCCGCGCTGGCCTCTCGCGCAGGGGTGTTGAGCGCGGCCACGCACAGCGGGTCTATCAGCAACTCGCGCACGGCGGCGGGCAGGCCGGCGCAGAGCTGGTCCACGCTCAGCCCCGGGTCGCAGCGAAAGCCGCGCGCGGCCCAGCCCGCGGCAGCGCGCATCAAGGCCCAGCGGTCGGCGGCGTTCCAGCCGCGGCAGCGCAGCACGGCCAGGCCGAAGCCCAGCCAGGCCGGCGCGGATGGCATGCGCAGGCCGCGGCCGTCGGGGTAGCGCAGTTCCAGCGGGCGCCGGTCCAGCGTCGCGGCCAGGTCAGTGCCCACGTGGGCCATCAGGGCCAGGGTGCGTTGGTAGGCGCCGATCAGGATGTGCTGGCCGTTGTCCAGCGCCAGACCTTCGACCTGTACGCCGCGCGCCCGCCCGCCCATCTGCCCCGACATCTCCAACAGCGTCACGCGGTAGCCGGCGTCGACCGCGCGCACTGCCGCGGCCAGGCCGGCCCAGCCGCAGCCGACGACGGCCAGCCGCGGCTTCAGCGCCCGCGCAGGTGCGTCAACGTGGCGATCCACAGCTTGCGCAGCGGCGTGAGCGAGGTGCGCTGGTGCAGCACGCGGAAGTCCTGCGCCTCGATCTCGCGCAGCAGCGTGCGGTAGATGTTGGCCATCATCAGGCCCGGCTTCTGCGCCTGGCGATCGGCCTCGGGCAGCAGGGCCATCGCCTCGTCGAAGGTGGCGTGGGCGCGCTCGGCCTGGAAGCGCATGAGCGCGCTGAAGCGTTCGCTGTAGCCCCAGGGCGATTCGCGCTTGAGCAACTCGTGCGCCTTGACCTCGAACCGCTGCAGTTCCGACAGCGGCAGGTAAATGCGGCCGCGGCGCGCGTCGTCGCCAACGTCACGGATGATGTTGGTGAGCTGCATCGCCAGGCCCAGGCGGTGCGCGTACTGCAGTGTGGCCGGCTGGGTGCTCCCGAAGATGCTGGCCGCTACCTCGCCCACCACGCCGGCCACCAGGTGGCAGTAGCGCTGCAGCGCCGGGTAGTCGAGAAAGCGCGTCTGTTCCAGATCGATCTGGCAGCCCTCGATCACCGCCGCCAGGTGCTCGGCGCGGATGTCGAACTCGCTCGCCAGCGGCAGCAGTGCGCGCGTCACCGGGTGGCTGGGCCGGCCGGCATAGGCCTGGGCCACCTCCCCGCGCCACCACTGCAGCTTGGTGGCGGCCACGGCCGGGTCGGCGATCTCGTCGACCACGTCGTCGACCTCGCGGCAGAAGGCGTAGAAGGCGGTGATCGCGGCGCGCCGCCGCGGCGGCAGGAACAGGAAGGCGTAGTAGAACGACGAACCGCTGCCAGCGGCCTTGTCCTGCACGTACTGCTCGGGCGTCATCGCTTGCTACTTGGGCCGCGCCTCATGCGGGCGGCGCGCCACAGCAGCAGCGGCGCGTCCAGCGAGCTCAGCACCGGGCGCCGCGCGACCGACGCGTAATGCATGCCCTCGATCTTTTCCAGGATGCGCAGCCCGCCCTGCACCACCAGGCGCAGTTCCCAGCCGACCGTGCCGCGCAGGCGCAGCGCCAGCGGTGCGCCTTCGCGCATCATCGCGCCGGCCCAGCCGCAGAGATCGGCCACCAGGCGGCGCGTGCGCGCGTTGTCGCTGCGCGTAGCCAGTTCGTCGCGTGCCACGCTGTGGGCGTCCAGGTCGGCCAGCGGCACGTAGTGGCGGCCGCGCGGGCCGTCGACGCTCAGGTCCTGCCAGAAGTTGATGAGTTGCAGCGCGGTGCAGATGGCGTCGGACTCGCGCAGCGAGCGCGGGTCGTGCACGCCGTACAGGTGCAGCATCAGGCGGCCGATCGGGTTGGCCGAGCGGCGGCAGTAGTCGAGCAGGGCCGTGCGGTCGGGGTAGGCCGGGTTGTTGACGTCCTGCTCGAAGGCATCCAGCAAGTCGTGCAGCAGCGCCGCGGGCAGGCGGCGCAGGCGGATCTGCGCCGTCAGCGGCTCGAACACCGCGCGCCAGCGCAGGCCGCTGGAGTGGCCGCGAACGGCCGCCTGCAGTTCGGCGCGGTAGGCCTGCAAGTCCTCGAGCCGGCGCGACACGCTGGCGCTGCCCTCGTCGGCCAGGTCGTCGGCGGTGCGCGCAAAGCGGTAGATGGCCAGCACGGCTGGACGCAGGGCCGGCGGGCACAGCACCGAGGCCACCGGAAAGTTCTCGTAATGATCAATGCTCACAGGCGGCGATTCTGACCAACTCGGTGACCCTGCCCGAAAGCAGCCTGCGCGTGGCGGTCAATTGACAGGCTTAGTGCGCATCAATATATTACTGACCGGTCAGTCATTAAATATCCGGTCCGGCACGAGGCCCCGCGCGCCAGGACTTGCACGAGGCCGCCGCCCATGAACGCCCTGTACCGCCTGATCGCCTTGCTGGCCGCAGCCGCAGCCCTGGCGGCCTGCTCCAAGCCGCCGGCTCCCAGCGAGCCGGTGCGCTCGGTGCGCACGCTCACCGTGGGCAGCGACAGCGCCGGCAGCACACACGAGTTTGCCGCCGAGGTGCGCGCCCGCACCGAGTCGCGCCTGGGCTTCCGGGTGGCCGGCAAGATGAGCAGCCGCACCGCCGAAGTGGGCCAGCGCGTGCGCGCCGGCCAGGTGCTGGCTCAGCTGGACCCCAGCGATCTGCGCCTGGGCCAGCAGGCGGCGCAGGCCGGCGTGCGTGCGGCGCAGTCGGCCTATGACCTGGCCGTGGCCGACTTCAAGCGCTTCAAGGACTTGCGCGATCAGGGTTTCATCAGCGCGGCCGAACTCGAGCGGCGCGAGGCCACGCTGCAGGCGCAACGGGCCCAGCTGGATCAGGCCAAGGCCCAGGCCGGGGTGCAGGGCAACCAGGCCGGCTATGCCGTGCTCACGGCCACGGCCGCGGGTGTGATCACCGCGGTCGAGGCCGAACCCGGTGCCGTGCTGGCCGCGGGCACGCCGGTGCTGCGCCTGGCGCACGACGGCCCGCGCGACGCGGTATTCGCCGTGCCCGAGGACCGCGTCGACGCGGTGCGCGCGCTGCTGGGCCGCCGCGGCGCACTGCGCGTGCAGCCCTGGGGCGGCGGCGAAGGCATCGACGCCACGCTGCGCGAGGTGGCGGCCGCGGCCGATCCAGTGACGCGCACCTTCCAGGTCAAGGCCGACATCGGCGCGGCCGCGCTGGCCCTGGGCCGCACGGTGACGGTGCTCATCGACCAGCCGCGGCGCGAGGGCGTCACGCGCCTGCCACTGTCTGCGGTGATGCAGCAGCAGGGCAAGCCGGCCGTCTGGCTGCTGGACCGCGACAGCATGACGGTGCGCGTGCAGCCGGTGGCCGTGGCCGGCGCCGACGGCAACAGCGTGGTCGTGAGCGCGGGGCTGAGCCCCGGGCAGCTGGTGGTGACTGCCGGTGTGCACGTGCTCACGCCCGGCCAGAAGGTGCGCCTGTACGAGGCGCCGGTCGCCGCGTCGGCGCCCACCCCCGCAGCCAGCCGCTGAACCGCCGGGGCCGCGCATGAGTCCGCTTGCCACCACCCCCGCCGCGCGCGGCTTCAACATCTCGCGCTGGGCGCTGGAGCGCCCGGCGTTGACGCGCTACCTGCTGGTGGTGCTGCTGGTGCTGGGCGTGGCTGCCTATTTCCAGCTGGGCCAGGACGAAGACCCGCCCTTCACCTTCCGGGCGATGGTGGTTCAAGCCTTCTGGCCTGGCGCCAGCGCGCGCCAGATGGCCGAGCAGGTCACCGACAAGATCGAGCGCGCGCTGCAGGAAGTGCCGCACGCCGACAAGATCCGCTCGTACACCAAGCCGGGCGAATCGCTCACCATCCTGGAGCTCAAGGATTCGGCCCCGCCCAAGGACGTGCCCAACAGCTGGTACCAGGTGCGCAAGCGCATCGGCGACATGCGCAGCACGCTGCCGGCCGGGGTCATCGGCCCGGTCTTCAACGACGATTTCGGCGACGTCTACGGCAGCATCTACGCGCTCAGCGCCGACGGCTTCAGCCGCGAAGAGCTGCGCGTGCTGGCCGACCGCCTGCGCCAGCAACTGCTGCGCGTGCCCGACGTGGCCAAGGTCGAGATCTTCGGCGCCCAGCCCGAGAAGATCTTCATCGAGATCTCGCAGAAGCGCCTGGCGCAGATGGGCCTGGACATGAACCAGGTCATCGCCCAGATGGGCGCGCAGAACGCGGTGGAGGGTGCCGGCCTGCTGAACGCCGGCAGCGAGAACCTGCAGGTGCGCGTGGGCGGCCAGTTCAACAGCGTGGACGAGCTGCGGCGGCTGCCCATACGCGGCGTCAACCCGGCCACGGGCGCGGCCACCACCCTGCGCCTGGGCGACATCGCCGAGGTGCGGCGCGACTACAGCGACCCGCCGACGGTGAAAGTGCGCCACCAGGGGCAGGAGGTCATCGCCCTGGGCGTGGCCATGGCCAAGGGCGGCGACATCATCGCGCTGGGCCAGGCGCTGCGCGCGGCCACGGCGCAGGCCCAGGCCGAGCTGCCGCTGGGCGTGGACATCGTGCAGGTGCAGGACCAGCCGGCGGCGGTCAGCCGCTCGGTAGGCGAGTTCGTCAAGGTGCTGCTCGAGGCCGTGCTCATCGTGCTGGCGGTGAGCTTCATCAGCCTGGGCTTGCACACCCGGCCAGGGTTTCTCAAGTTCAGCATCGACGTGTGGCCGGGCCTCGTGGTGGGTATCACCATCCCGCTGGTGCTGGCCATCACCTTCGTGACCATGTACTACTGGGGCGTGGGCCTGCACAAGATCAGCCTGGGCAGCCTGATCATCGCGCTGGGCCTGCTGGTGGACGACGCCATCATTGCGGTCGAGATGATGGTGCGCAAGCTCG
>LNFM01016168.1_pt1 | contig 11852 bp, 8 predicted proteins | sample 596031 | NCBI WGS metagenome assembly LNFM01 (sample SAMN04254537, study PRJNA301005) | activated carbon metagenome | isolation source: dual media filters at the Ann Arbor, Michigan drinking water treatment plant | place: USA: Ann Arbor | reverse complement strand
CCTGCACCTTGCAGCCCATCGGTTCGGAATACTTGGTGCCGAAATGGAAGATGTGGCCGACCTCGATGCCGCGCGCCGACACCTGCTTGTCGGCTGGGACGTCGGCCGCGAAACGCGCCGCGTCGTGCTTCTCGTCCGTCGCCGCGTACTTCGACGTCCACTGCTTGATGATCGGCTCGAGATCGCCGTCGAAATCGACGTCACGGCCGGGAACAGCCGTCTCGATCAGGTCGGTGTGGCAATAGACCTGGCTCTCGCCGGTCTCGGCGAGGATGATGAATTCGTGGCTGAGGTCGCCGCCGATCGGGCCGGTGTCGGCGGCCATCGGGATCGAGCGCAGGCCGAGCCGAGCGAACGTGCGCAGGTACGAGACGAACATGCGGTTGTAGGACTTGCGCGACTCCTCGGGCGTCAGGTCAAAGGAGTAGGCATCCTTCATCAGGAACTCGCGGCCGCGCATGACGCCGAAGCGCGGACGCACCTCGTCGCGGAACTTCCATTGGATGTGATAGAGGTTGCGCGGCAGATCCTTGTACGACTTCACGCCATCGCGGAAGATCTCGGTGATCAGTTCCTCGTTGGTCGGCCCGTAGAGCATGTCGCGGTCGTGGCGGTCCTTGATGCGCAACATCTCCTTGCCGTAGTCGTCGTAACGGCCGGACTGGCGCCACAGATCTGCCGACTGGATGGTCGGCATCAGTACCTCGATGGCGCCGGCGCGGTTCTGCTCCTCGCGCACGATCTGCTCGATCTTCTTCAGCACCCGATAGCCGAGCGGCAGCCACGAATAGATGCCGGCGCTCGCCTGCTTGACCATGCCGGCTCGCAGCATGAGCTTCCTCGGGCGTCTCGCGCAGCACCGGCAGGAAGAAGCGTGTGAGGCGCATGGGGACAAGGCTCCCGGTTGGTGTGGTGGTCCGCGGCGATCGGCAGGTGTCCGGACGCCGGCGGCGATGCGGTCGATCCTGCTCTAGCGGCTTCCGCGCTGCGAGGCAATCCGGCGCCTCTTTGGCAGGCAAAGTGACCGAAAACGATGTGGTGTGCCGATGCCGCGCGGCTTTGTATTCCTGGGGGCCTTCTGCTAGAGAGAGCCGTATTGCGGCAGGCGGCTGTCGTACACGCTCGATTTGGACGTATTCAGATGCCCAACAGCGCCCAAAAGCCCCTCGTCATCGTCACGCGCAAGCTGCCGGAGATCGTCGAGACGCGCATGCGCGAGCTGTTCGACGCCCGGCTCAATTTGCAGGACGCGCCGCTGTCGCAGGCAGCCCTGGTCGAGGCCGTGAAAACCGCCGACGTACTGGTGCCGACGGTGACCGACCGGATCGACCGCGCGGTTCTGGCCCAGGCCGGGCCGCAACTGAAATTGATCGCCAATTTCGGCACCGGCGTCGACAACATCGACCTCGATACGGCGCGCAACCGGGGCATCACCGTCACCAACACGCCCGGTGTCCTGACCGAGGACACCGCCGACATGACGATGGCGCTCATATTGGCGGTGCCGCGGCGTGTCGTGGAGGGGGCGAGCCTCCTCAAGGATCCGCGCAACAACTGGACCGGCTGGTCGCCAACGTGGATGCTTGGCCACCGGATTTTCGGCAAGCGCCTCGGCATCATCGGCATGGGGCGGATCGGCCAGGCGGTCGCGCGCCGCGCCATCGCGTTCGGCCTCCAGGTGCATTATCACAACCGCCGCCGTTTGCCGGAGGCGGTGGAGCGTGAATTCGAGGCGACCTACTGGGACAGCCTCGACCAGATGTTGGCGCGGATGGACATCGTGTCCGTCAACTGCCCGCACACGCCGGCCACCTTCCATCTGCTCTCGGCCCGCCGCCTCAAACTGCTGAAGCCGACCGCCTACCTCGTCAACACCGCGCGCGGTGAGGTGATCGACGAGAACGAACTCGCCCGCCTGCTCGATGCCGGCGCCATCGCGGGGGCCGGCCTCGACGTATTCGAGAACGAGCCCGCGATCAATCCGAAGCTGCTGGCGTCGCCCCGCGTTGTGGCGCTGCCGCACATGGGATCGGCGACGATCGAAGAAGGTCATCATCAACATCAAGACCTTCCTCGACGGCCATTCGCCGCCCGACCGCGTCCACCCCGCGATGTTCTGATCGCGCCGGCCACGGCGGCAGGATTTAATCCGAAACCATCAAAGCGCCAGCTTTCAGGAGCTCGGCGCGCGCCGCAGGAATTGCTTCCTCTGGTAGCTGCCACATCCAGATGTCGTCTTGCATCTCTGCCATGAGGCCGAATTGGCGGTTTGCAATCCAAGCGTCCAATGAGACGCCATTGATCGTTCGCGCCAAATGACCACTCGTGAGGAAATTGACTGGGTACACGTCCCTGAGCTTTCGACGAAATTGGCCCAGATACTTTGTCTCATCGCGGTGGCGGAGACTAAGTGCGCCCTGAAATTGCAGTTGGCGTTCTCGGTCGTCTGGCGTTGAAGCGTTATATGGAATGCCTGCCGAGTAGAGTATTGCGCTCTGCCTTGCGCTTATCGATCTGATGAAGCCGCAGCTTGGCCGGCAAATCTGGAGGAGCATTTTGGCCACGCCGAGCACGTCGCCGAGACCATTGGGTGTGACGAATTTGGAAACGCTCATGACCGTGTAACGTTGGTAGTTGTTGAAATCGAACTGATGCAGCCTGGAGAGGTCTGTCTCTGGGACCGCTGGCGTGTACTCGAGGGATAACGCTTCCAGTTCCCGGCCTTCATTTTCATTCACAAGGCTGACAAGCTTTTTCCATTTGGGATGAGATGCATTTTTCGTATCCTTCCACTTCAGAAAGGTCCTTCCGGGCCTCAAATCAAACTTCTCCAGCAGACTCGATATCATCTGGGCGCCCGTTGTTGCATCAATGTCGACATTGTTGCCGTACAATGACAGGCACCAGACGTCAGGGATGTTCCAGTCGGGCATGACGAACCTGCCGGCACAGTAAAATCTGCGAATTTTGCGTTCGAACAGCCGGCACATTAGAGTTTCTATTCATGCTTCGGAACCAGCTCTTCCTTCAATAGTTATCCACAGGCGCGGTGCTATGTTTTTCCATGTGATTCGCCCATGACTCGTTCCCTGCGTGCGGGCCCCATCGAAGGGGAGGCCAGCTATGGCCGACGGCAGCAGGACCAGCGCAATCGAAATCGAGGCGGAACACGCCGCGGCGGAAGCTGCCCGCGAAGCTAAGGCAGAGGTGCTCGAACGCGAGGCATCGAAGCTTCCCGTGCCGAGCGGCAAGCGCAGTCGGCGCGTCGGCAAGGCCGAATGGCACGAATTCACGGTCGACGTCTGGATCACCAACCTGAACGCGGTCGAATTCGGCATTTTCAAGCACAGCCGCAACCGCGCGAAATCACGCCAGTTCACGCTCGACATGGATGTCTTCGCCGAGGTGCTCGAGAACGGTGAGCGCACGGGGCTGATCGCCTACCGCGAGGAGCTTTGGAAGAAAAAAGAAGGCATGGATCGCCGTCTGGTGCTGCGCCTGTTTGGCGACAAGCTGAATTGGCGCGCGACGATGGACCTGATGCTCGCTCGTTCGCTGCAGCTCACGATTGGCGCGAAGGGCCTTCCGGTATCGGCGTACTCGGTCAACACAGGCGAGCAACTTCACAATATCTACGTCGAGCGCTCCGCCAACAAGTGGCCGCTGATGCCCGAGAACTATTCGTTTTTCGTTCTCGATAATCATCAGCCGATCTTTTATCGGCTGCGCCGCGACATGATCGATCTGGGCGGTGATTTCACCCTCTACGACGCTGCCGACAACGTCGTCGGCCGGCTCGACGGCAAGGTGTTCTCGCTCGGGGGGAAGTGGCGCTGCCGCATCCTGAGGGAGCACGCCGATCCACGCTTGCTGCACGTACTGAAGCTGTTTGCCGCGAAGGAAATATTCGCGCGTGACATTCGGAACCATCTCAAGTCGCTGTGGCGCGGTGTGCGTGCTGGCAAGATCATCCCCTCGATCGATCGCCAGGAAGCCGACCTCTACATGAACCCTCGCCGTATACGGTAGGCGCAACTTCGAGCGCGTTCGCACCCGCAGCAAAGCGCTAGAACGTGATCAGGACGGCGCCGGGCGCATGTGGCTCGACTGCTCGCGTTCGGCTATCCTCCCCTCGGTTCCGGCTGCCGATAAGAGCGCTGGGCGTCCACGGGAGGATTCAGATTATGGCTCTATCCAAGGTCATGAGAGGGCTGTGCGCAGCCACGATGTTGGCGCCGCTCAGCGGTGCTGCGTTGGCCAACGGAAAGGACCCTCTGCCGCGCGCTGATCCGGCGTCAGTCGGGTTGTCGGCTGAGCGCCTCGCGCGGATCGTGCCCGCGTTCAAGGCTGAAATCGAGAAGGACCGTATTCCCGGGGTGGTGCTTGCCGTCGCACGCCGCGGCAAGCTCGTCTACTTCGAGGCGATTGGATCGATTGATCCGGCGACCAAGGCGCCAATGACCACGGACGCGCTGTTCTCGCTCGCGAGCATGACGAAGCCCATGGTCTCCGTCGGCATCATGATGCTGCACGAGGAAGGTAAGCTCTTTCTGAACGATCCCGTCGGAAAGTACTTACCGCAGCTCAAGGACCTCAAGGTCGCCGAGGTCACCACGGATGCCAACGGCAAGGTCACGATCGGCACCAAGACCGCCAAGCGTCAACCGACGATCCAGGACCTGCTTCGTCACACGTCGGGCCTCACATACGGCGGGCGCGGCAACACGCCAGTTCACAAGCTTTGGCCGGCCGGCTCCGGCGTGGCTGTGACGCAATACACGGGGCCGGAACTTCTCGAAAAGATCGCGTCGCTGCCGCTGCTTCACGATCCGGGCACGGTGTGGGACTACAGCCTGTCGACGGATGTTCTGGGGCTCGTGATCGAGGCGATATCGGGTAAGCGCCTCGGCGACTTCCTGGCAGAACGGATTTGGCAGCCGCTCAGCATGACCGATACGTCGTTCGCAGTGCCCGACGACAAGAAGGGCCGCTACGCGCGCGCCTTCCCTAATGATCCGGAGTCAGGCAAGCCGCAGTCGGTGCTGCACGCGGGTACCAAGCCGATCAAGTTCGATTGCGGCGGTGCCTGCGCCGTGGCGACGGCGGGTGACTACATCCGCTTCTCGCAAATGCTGCTCAATGGCGGTGTCCTCGATGGCAAGCGCATTTTGGGCAAGAAGACCGTCGAATACATGACGTCCAGCCACCTCGGGCCAGAGATCGCCAACAATGTCGCGCTCACCGATGGGTCGCGCCAGGGCTACGGCTTCGGTCTCGGATTTGCCGTCCGTCTGACGCCTGGAATCGCTGGTGTGTCCGGCACCGAAGGGGACTACAACTGGGGCGGTGCCTACGGCACGATCTTCTGGAACGATCCGAAGGAGCAACTCACGGTGGTATTCATGTCGGCGGGGCCAGGGCCGATACGGACCTACTACCGCAAGCTCGTGAACACGCTGGTGCTGCAGGCATTGGTCGAGTAACGAAAAGTCAGAGCGGCGCCTCAGGCGCGAGAGCAAAAAGGCGCCGCCGGTATGTTCCCGGCGGTGCGCACGCAACGGAGAATTGCAGCCATGGCGTCCTCGACGACAACCAGCGCAGTGTTGCAGCGCGCGGCCCCCGCCGAACTCGGTTTCGATCCGGGCCGGCTCGGTCGCATTCGGGAGGCCATCGACCGCGAAGTCGCGGCCGGCATGATCCCGGGCGCGGTGGTCGGTATCGCGCGGCACGGCAAAGTCGCGATGCTCGAGGGCTACGGCTTCCGCGACAAGACTGCGGGCACGCAGATGTGGGCCGATGCGGTGTTCTCGATCGCGTCGATGACCAAGCCGATGGTGTCGGTCGGTATCATGATGCTCGCCGAGGAAGGACGCTTGCTGCTCGGCGATCCCGTGTCGAAATTCCTGCCCCAACTCGCCGGCATGAAGGTCGCCAAGTCGATTACGAGTGACGTGCTCGAAACGGTGCCGGCTGAGCGTGAGATGACCGTGCAGGATCTGCTGCGGCACACCTCGGGTCTCAGCTACCAGAACCGCGGCACCAGCGCCGCGTACCGCGCCTATCCCGTCCACGGCACCAGCGCCACGCACAGCAAGGAAGATTTCCTGGCACTGCTCGGCAAGGCGCCGCTGCTGTTCCAGCCCGGCACGGCGTGGGAATACGGTGTCTCGACCGATATCCTTGGCTTCATCATTGAGGCGATCTCCGGCAAGCGCCTCGGCGACTTCCTGTCGGAGCGCCTATGGCAACCCCTCGGCATGGCAGATACCGGCTTCGAGCTGACCGACCAGACGCGCGACCGCTATGCCCGAGCGCTCCCGAAGGATCCGCTGACCGGCGAACCGCTGATCGTCCACCACGCCACCGGCAAGGTGTCGAAGTGGCAATCGGGCGGCGGCGGCTGCGTTTCGACGGCGGCGGACTACCTCCGTTTCACGCAGATGCTGCTCGACGGCGGCGTCAGCGGCGGCAAGCGGTTGCTCGGACGCAAGACCATCGCGCTGATGACCTCCGACCACCTCGGCAGCAACATCGTCAACCGACTCCCCTCCACAATGGATCCGGCGTTCAACGGCTACGGCTTCGGCCTCGGCTTCGCGGTCCGCAAGGAGCAGGGCCTATCGGCCGCCAACGGCACGCCCGGCGATTACTACTGGTCCGGCGTCTACGGCACGTACTTCTGGAACGATCCGGTCGAGCGGATGACGGTCGTTGCGATGATTGTTGCGCCCGGGCAGATGCGGCTGCGCTATCGCCAGCTCATCCGCAGCCTGGTGCTCCAGGCGATCGTCGATTGATCGACGTTGACAGCAGGACCGACCACCAATGACCGCAGCACCGACCGGCCTCCACGCGCTCGCCCAGGGCGTGATCCTCTCGCCTTTCACGCGCATCCGCCGTCTGCTCGATGGTGTCGAGTCCGGGCACGCCCGACCGATCGAGATGATGGTCGGCGAGCCGCGCGAAGTCATGCCGGCGTTCGTCGCCGACAAGATGGTCGAGGCGAAGGAGACGCTAGCCAAATATCCGCCGATCCGCACCAGCGAGGAGTTGCGCAATACGATCGGGGCGTGGATCGAGCGGCGCTACGGCATCGCCGGGACCATCGATCCGCTGCGCCACGTCCACCCGCTCAACGGCTCCCGCGAGGGGCTGTTCTTCGCGATCCTGCCCGCCGTCGGCCGTAAGGTCGTCGAGGGTCGTCCGCTCGTCCTGCTGCCGAACCCCATGTATCACGCCTATCTCGGGGCGACATACGCGGCGAACTGCGAGCCGGTGTACCTCGACGCGACAGCCGACACCGGATTTCTTCCCGATCTCGATGCGCTCGAAAAGGACACTGCGACGCTCGCTCGCACGGTTGCGTTTTATCTCTGCTCGCCGGCCAATCCGCAGGGCGCGGTCGCCAGCGCGGACTACATTCGCAAGGCGCTCGCATTGGCGCGCCAATACAACTTCATGCTGTTCTTCGACGAGTGCTATTCGGAGATCTATACCCAGGATCCCCCGACCGGCGGCCTCCAGATCGCGGCCCGTACGCCCGACGGATTCAGGAACATCATCGTCTTCAACTCGCTCTCGAAGCGGTCCAACCTGCCGGGATTGCGCTCCGGATTTGCGGCCGGCGACGCCGATTTCCTGGAAACTTTTGCCGAGATTCGCAACCTCACGGCGCCGCAGATGCCGGGCGTCGTGCAGCATGCGTCGGTAGCGGTGTGGAGCGAGGAGCAGCACGTCGCCGTCATTCGCCAGGCCTACCGCGCCAAGTTCGACGTGTGCGACGAGCTGCTGGCCGGCAAATTCGGCTACAAGCGGCCCGCCGGCGGGTTCTTCCTGTGGCTCGATATGAGCCATTTGGGCGGCTCCGTGCCCGCGACCGTAACGCTTTGGAAACGCTGCGGTGTCAAGGTCGTCCCAGGTGCTTATCTGGCGCATCCGAACGCACACGGGGTCAATCCGGCCGAGCAGTACATTCGGGTCGCCTTGGTTCATGACGTGGCGACTGTTCGTGAAGCGCTCCAGCGCATCGTTTCGGTCGAGGCGTAAAACAACGTGGGAACATGGCGTTGCATGGCTCCAGTTATGAGCCCCGGCCGTTGCTTCCACATCCGCTGGAAGAGCGGCTGAGAGGCGGCATTTCGCGAATCGTGGGCCTGGCGCTCGCGGTGCTGACGGCTGCTGGCTGGCTGAGCCTGATGACCTGGTCGGCCCAGGACCCGAGCCTCACGCATGCCGCAGGTGGTACAACCCGAAACTGGATGGGGCCGTTCGGCGCCATCATCTCCGACCTCCTCCTGCAATCGATCGGCCTCGCCGCCATTTTCGGCATGGTCGTCGTCAGCTTCTGGAGTGCCGAGCTGATTCTGCGCCGGCGCCTCTTGGAGCTTCGGATCCGGCTGATCATCGCCCCGGTTGCCCTGCTGGTTCTGGCGGGCGCGCTCGCGTCCATTTCTGCCCCGGCGAGCTGGCCGCTGCATCAGGGTCTGGGGGGCGCATTTGGCGCACTCGTCTTCAAACTGGTGTCGTCCGTATTTGCCCAGGTCAATCCGGGGCGCGCGGGCCTTGCTGCCGGGCTCGTCATGTTCGCGGCCGGCATGTGCGCGCTCTCGGCAGCGCTCGGTCTGACGCAGCGGGAATACGCGCTGCTCTGGCAATCGGACCGCGACGCACAGCGCGGCGGCTTTCTCGACGGGATCCAGCGCGCCATGAGCGGCTGGACGGGGTGGTTTGCGCGCCAACGCGCGACCGCCGCCGATCGCGCGTGGCCGTCGATGGGGGGAAACACTGCTGCGCCGCGCGGGGAGCGGTACGCGCCGGACCATGGCATTGACGACGATCCCGACCCGATGACGTTCGATACCGCGACCGATGTCGAGAGCTCGGACATTGCGCGCCGCTTCGCCCCTGGTGGGGGGCGAGTGCCGCCACAGCCGACGCTGGCCCAGCCCGCACGACCCGAGCCGGCGCCGCGCCAGCGCGCGCGCAAGTCGCCGGCCCCGCGTGGCTTCGCTCGCCCCGCGCTCGACATTCTGCGTCGCGCGCTGCCGCCAAAGCAGGGCGCCGAGATCAGTCAGGCCGTTATGCGCGGCAATGCGCGGCTGCTCGAGGATGTGCTCGCCGACTTCGGCGTGAAGGGTGAGATCAAGGACATCCGTCCCGGCCCCGTCGTGACGCTGTATGAGTTGGTGCCGGCGCGTGGAACAAAGTCCGCCCGCGTGATCGGCCTCGCCGATGACATCGCCCGCTCGATGAGCGCGGCATCGGCCCGTATCGCCGTGGTGCCAGGCCGCAATGCAATCGGCATCGAGTTGCCGAATGCCGCCCGCCAGTCGGTATTCCTGCGCGAATTGCTCGAAGCCGACGCGTTCGCCGCGAGCGAGGCGCAGCTCCCGATCACATTGGGCAAGAGCATCGCCGGCGAGCCGATCGTCGTCGATCTCGCGCGGATGCCGCATCTGCTCATTGCCGGCACCACGGGATCGGGCAAGTCGGTCGGCGTCAACGCGCTGATCCTGTCACTGCTCTATCGCCTGACGCCCGAGGAATGCCGCTTCCTCATGATCGATCCGAAGATGCTGGAGCTGTCGGCCTACAACGGCATCCCGCATCTGCTGACGCCGGTCGTCACCGATCCGCATCAGGCCGCCGCCGCGCTCGAATGGGTCGTGCGCGAAATGGAGGAACGCTACAAGCGGATGTCCAAGCTCGGTGTGCGCAACATCGAGATGTTCAACACGCGTGTGCGCGCCGCGCGAGATCGCGGTGAGAAGTTGGCGCGCCGCGTGCAGACCGGATTCGACGCCGAGAGCGGCCGGCCGGTGTTCGAGAGCGAGCCGCTCGATTTTACGCCGATGCCGTTTATCGTCGTCGTCGTCGACGAATTTGCGGACCTGATGGTGGTCGCCGGCAAGGACGTCGAAGGTGCGGTGCAGCGTCTCGCGCAGATGGCGCGCGCCGCCGGCATCCATCTCATCATGGCGACGCAGCGGCCGAGCGTCGACGTCATCACCGGCACGATCAAGGCGAACTTCCCGACCCGCATCAGCTTCAAGGTTGCCTCCAAGATAGACAGCCGCACGATCCTCAACGAGCAGGGTGCCGAGCAGCTTCTCGGTGCCGGCGACATGCTATTCGCGTCGGGCGCCGGCGGGTCGATCATGCGCGTGCACGGCCCGTTCGTGTCCGACGAGGAAGTGGAACAAGTGGCCGCGCACCTGCGTCTGCAGGGCGAGCCGGAATTTGTCGACGTGATCCTCGAGCGTGACGAGGACCCGGACGACGAGGACGATCCGGAGGCCGTCGCCGACGAGTTGTTCGACCGCGCCGTCGCCCTGGTCGTGCGCGAGCAGCGGGCCTCCACGAGCTTCCTCCAGCGCCGCCTCGCGATCGGCTACAACCGTGCCGCTGATTTGATGGAGCGAATGGAGCGAGAGGGGTTAGTCGGCCCCGCAAGCCCCGTCGGGAAGCGCGAGATTCTGCTCGGCGGCGGCGACGGGCGGCCTGATCTCGGCAATTAATGCCGGTATTTCATAGCGCTACGGCGTATGAGACTAAAGTATGATTTGTGCGACGCACAAAAATGTTGCGATGCACAATAGGTCTCCCTACATAGAGATCACGGACAACATTCCTGCGTGGAGTGCCCGCTCCACGCTGAAACCGCGATCTCACAAGAAACGGAGCCCCCAGATGAATGAGCATATCAAGCGCCAGGCCGAGGAATTCATGAACGCTGCCAAGGCCGCCAAGATCCCCGAGAACATCCAGGCTTTCGCCCAGGAAGGCGTCGCCAAGTCGCAGGAAGCGTTTGAGACGCTGACCGCCGCGGCCAAGGATCAGGCCAAGGTCGCCGAGGACTTTGCGCTCGCCACCCAGGCCGGCATCAAGTCAATCAGCGCCAAGATGTTCGACAATACTGCCGTCAACGCCGAAGCCGCGTTCGATGCCGCCCGCTCAATGGCCAGCGCCACCAGCGTGCCGGAAGTTCTGCGCCTCCAGGCCGAGTTCTTCCAGCGTCAGTTCGCCGTCGCCGGCGCGCAGACCAAGGAGCTGTTCGAGCTGTCGACCCGCTTCGCGACGCAGTCTTTCGAGACCGCAAGCGAAGCCACGGCCAAGTCCGTCGAGAAGGCCCGCAAGCGCGCCTGATCCGGTTTGAGCTTCTACGAGTAACGAAGGCCTGCGGGATCAATCCTGCGGGCCTTTTTGCTGCGAAAGCGCTAAATCCCCTCTCCCAGTACGCGCGGGGAGAAGGTTAGGGTGAGGGGTGGCAACATACGAAACATTGGCGATTGGCGCCGCCCCTCACCCCGGCCCTCTCCCCATTGAAGGCAATGGGGAGAGGGGGAAGTCTGCCCGACAGCAGGAGCCCACCGCGTGTCGACCGAAGACCCTGAGACACCGCGCTCGTCCCGCCCACGCCTCGCCAACACGCAGGTGACGCGGGTGACATTGCGTGCGCTCCGCGTGCTCGCGCACGGCCCGCGCCTGATCCTGCAGACGCTGCTGGCGATCATCATCGTCTTCGAGGAATGGGGCTGGCGGCCGCTCGCGGCGGCGTTGGCGCAACTCGGCCGCCTCAAGCCGATTGCGTGGCTCGAGGCGCACATCCAGCGGCTGCCTCCATACGGCGCGCTGCTCGTGTTCGCGATGCCGTCGATCTTGATCCTGCCGCTCAAGTTGATCGCGCTGTATCTCATCACGTCGGGACGCGAGGTCGCGGCGGCGGCTCTGTTCATCGGCGCCAAGGTCGTCGGCACGGCCATAGTCGCGCGGCTGTTCCAGCTCACCGAGGCGCAGCTTCTGCGCATCCCCTGGTTCGCCTGGGTTTACGGCATCGTCATGCCGTGGAAGCA
>LNFM01011672.1_pt1 | contig 11852 bp, 8 predicted proteins | sample 596031 | NCBI WGS metagenome assembly LNFM01 (sample SAMN04254537, study PRJNA301005) | activated carbon metagenome | isolation source: dual media filters at the Ann Arbor, Michigan drinking water treatment plant | place: USA: Ann Arbor | reverse complement strand
TCACGATGTCGGGCGCCAGCGAGCGGATGCGCAGCGCGATATTGTCGAAGTTGCGCGTCGGGTTGTCGTGCGCGATCAGCTCCTTGGCCTCGATGCCGATCGAGGGCAGCTTGCCTCCGACCAGCTTCGCAGTGCCGGTGCCGAACTCGCCCGACTCGTGGACGATCACGGCGGTCTTGGCGACGCCGTTGGCGGCCTTGTTGATCGCGCCCAGCGAAGCGATGCCGTCGTCGACGCAGACTCCAAAGCCCGGTTTCAGGCGAAACACGTTCTTGAGGCCGCGGTTCACGATCAGGTCGGAGGCGCCGACGTCGATCAGGAACGGCGTATTGTATTTGGCGGCGGCCTGGCTGGCGGCGATGCCGACCGGGCTCTGGAAGCAGCCGATGTAGGCCGCCACGCCCTGCTCGTTCATCTTCTCGACTTCGCTGACGCCCACTTCGACCTTGGACTGGCTGTCGCCCAGCAACGCTTCGAGCCTGGCGCCGCCCATCGACTTGATGCCGCCGGCCTTGTTCACGTCCTCAATCGCCATGGTGCCGCCCAGCCGGCTCTGCTGGCCGTTGTAGGCCACGAAGCCGGTCACCGGATGGATCATGCCGACCTTCACCGCGGCGGCCTGTGCGCCTGCGATCGTGGGAAAGCCCAGGCTGCCCGTCGCGAGCGCCGTGGTGCCGGCAACGAAGCTGCGACGCGAAATACGAACGCCGACGATCTTTTTCATCGTTAAGCCCCTTCTTGGTCCCTATCGGGGGACGCTACGATAGTGTCCGCCACGGAGCAATGACGATGCCAAAAATCCTGACCGGGATGCAGGTCGACCAGTATCGCGGCGAGGGCTTTGCCTTTCCGGTGCCGGTACTCACGAACGACGAGGTGCGGGAGCTGCGGGCCGACCTCGAGCACTGGGAGAGGCAGCAGGGTCATCCGCTCGACTTCCCGGAGAAGAGCAAGTCCTACCTGCTCTACAAGTGGGCCGACACGCTCGTGCATCATCCCAAGGTTCTCGACGCGGTCGAGGACGTGATCGGGCCCGATATCCTAGTCTATCACTCGACGATGTGGATCAAAGAGGCGCTCACGCCGGCCTATGTGCGCTGGCACCAGGACGGCGCTTATTTCTTCCTCGATCCGCTGGAGCATGTCACGGCCTGGGTGGCGCTCTCCGAAGCGTCGGAGCGAGCAGGCTGCATGCGCGTGATCCCGGGCACGCACCGGTTGCCCATGATCGAACACGACGACAAGCCAGACGCCCACAACATGATCAAGCGCGGCCAAGGCATCAGCGAGCGCTTCGACGGCGAGCGTGGCACATCGATGCCGCTCCATGCCGGCGAGCTCTCGCTGCATCACACGGCGCTGGTCCACTGCTCGCCGGGCAACGAGGCTGACGACCGGCGGATGGGGTTGGGGATCAGCTTCGTACCTGCCCATGTGCGTCCTCTCGGGCCGGTGAAGCCCAGCGCCCTGCTGGTGCGCGGTGTGGACCGACACGGCCATTTCCTGCCGGAAAAGCGGCTCGTGACGCCGATGTCGGACGAGGCGCGGGCCGCGCACGCCGAGGCGGTGCGGCTCTTCCGGGCGCGCCAGGATCAGGGGTTCGAGAAGGTCGCGGAACGACTCACGGAATTGTGAGTTGCAAGTTCAGCAGATTATGGGGTATATTTCATGTAGGCTGGCGCCCGGACCGCGTCGGCCTTTCCATTTTCGGCACGACCTGCCCGCGGCCGCCCGCGGGTTCGCCTTTATGGCCTGGTGCAGCCGCCACGGGTCCTGACCCGCGGACAGTCCCAAGAACGACCCCGTCTCAGCTCGGCGCCAAATAACGACGCCAGAACAGACACTTAGACGACGCCTGCCAACAGCGCGCGCCGGGGCTTGTGCAAACGAAGAAGACGAGAGATACGAAAAAGCCAGCAGAATCAGGCTTATCTCGGAATAGTGGACACATTTCCAGACACAAAGCGTTACATTCAGGTGTCCACAAATAACGGGCGAAAAGCCCGTCGCTATTGGCTTTTCGGCGTGCGGGAAGCCGATATTTCAGCCGATCATCGTGTCGATGTAGTGCCGGGCGATTTCGCCGGGCGTCGCCTGCCAGGCGTTGCCGAAACGCTCGATCCGGCGCAGCGCTTCGTCGAGATACTTGATGCGGTGCGCCATGCCCATCAGCCAGGGGTGGATCGACAGGTTGAAAACCTGACCGCCTTCGTGGTGCAGCAGTTCGAAGGCCTCGCCCACGAGGTCGGGATAGCGTGGCGTGGGAATGCGCCGGAGCCAGAGCTGCTGGACGTCGTCCCATTCCGGCTGGTTGGGTATCGAGACGAACTTCTTGCCGACCTTCATCGGGTAGGGCTGGTCGTCGTTCGGCCAGTCGAGCACGTAGTCGAGGCCGGCATCGGCCAGGAGCTGCGGCGTGCGCTGGCTCTCGCCGTAGTCCTGGCCCAGCCAGCCGGTCGGCCTGATGCCCGCCGCTTTTTCGATCGCGGCGATGGAATTGGCGATCTCGGTGGTCTCCTCGGCCTCGCTCATCTTCGAGGAGATCATGCGGTTGGCCGAGTGGCCGTGGGCGATGAACTCGTAGTTCCGCTTCCTGAACTGCTCGATCAGATAGGGATAGCGCTCGGCCGCCAGGGCGTTCACCGCCACGCCGGCGCGAATCTGGTAGCGGTCGAGCACGTCCAGCACGCGGAAGATTCCGACGCGGTTGCCGTAGTCGCGCTGCGTCCAGGTGCGGTAGTCGGGTGTGAAACTGCCGAATTCGCCGACGTGGCGCGGGTCCTTGACGCTCGCCTCGTCGGGGATCAGTTCCCAGTATTCGAGGTGCAGCAGCACGAACCAGCCGACCCGTGCGTTCCTGGGCCAGGCAAGCAGCGGCCGTTTCGGATAGGGCGCGTAATCGTACCAGGGATTGTCCATGCCGGCGGGCAGCGGCGGCGGATTCTTGGGGACGGTGCTCACTTTAGGCCTCCTTCCCAAGGTGCTGCTGGTAGGGCTTTAGCCCGTTGGCCAGGTAGTGATCGAGGATCTCCTCGGCGGTGCAGACCCAGGCGTCCTTGTGCTTGCGGATGTAGGCCAGCGCACGGTCGAGATGTTTTATGCGATGCGGCGCCCCCATCATGTAGGGGTGGAGCGCGATGCACATGACGCGGCCGTTCTCCGGTCCCTCGCGATAGACCGTGTCGAAATGATCGACGATCATCTGGGCGAATTGCTCGGCCTCGACCGGCTGGCGGTAGATCAGCGCGTCGTTGAGATCCATCGTGTAGGGCACGTGGATCAGCGGGCCGTGCTTGGTGGCAAGTGGCGTCGGCTGGTCGTCGTGATAGAAGTCGCAGATGTAGTCGAGGCCGGCCTCCTTCACGAGGTCGGGCGTGTTGAAGGTGTTGGAGATGGCGGGCGAGAACCAGCCGCGCAGCTTGCGGCCGGTGAGGCGCAGGTGCGTGGCCTTGCTGTGCTCGATGACCTCGCGCTCTTCGTCCTCACTATAGCCCCAGTGATAGCGCGTGTTGAGATAGCCGTGGCTCATGTATTCCCAGCGCCGCGCCTCCATGGCTTCCAGGATCTCGGGATACATTTCGATGACCGACATGGAGAGCGAGACGGTGCAGCGTATGCTGTGCTTGTCCAGCACGTCGAACATGCGCCACAGTCCGACCCGGTTGCCGTAGTCGCGGCCGCCGTAGCCCAGAACGTCGGGATGCGGCATGCGCGGCCACGGATTGCGAACGCGGACCTCGGCGGGGATGTATTCGTAGTGCTCGATATTGGGGCAGACCCAGACCGCGACGCGCGCGCCGTTCGGCCAGGAAAGCTTCGGGCGCTCGACGACGGGAGAGTAACTGTAGCGGTTCGGATCCATGAGATCTCTTTCTTTGTTCGGCTTGCCGAGTGCATCACGGGTTGCGCCGCACTTCAACGGGCCGCATCCTGTTCGCATGGCGGATAACATTCGCTTCACGCTCAACGATGGTCCGGTCGAACTCGTCGGTGTCTCGCCGATGACGACCCTGCTCGACTGGCTGCGCGAGCAGCGCGGGCTGAAAGGCACCAAGGAAGGCTGTGCCGAGGGCGATTGCGGCGCCTGCACCGTGGTGTTGGAGCGGGAGGGTCGTCGCGAGGCGGTAAATTCGTGCATCGCGTTGCTGGGCCAGGTCGACGGCCTCTCCGTGCGCACGGTCGAGGGCTTGCGCGGCAGTGACGGTGGGGCACATGCGGTGCAGACCGCGATGGCCGAGGCCGATGCCACGCAATGTGGATTCTGCACCCCAGGCTTCGTGATGTCGGCCTATGCCTTCGCCGCCGGGACTGAGAAAGCCGAGCTGGAAACCATCCACGACGCGCTGGCCGGCAATCTCTGCCGCTGCACCGGCTACAGGCCGATCGTCGAGGCCATGACCAGGGTGGCGGGCCTGCCGGTCGAGCCGGTGCCGATGCTGCCGGCGCGCGGGGACTCTGCCGTGTTCGGCGAGGCATTCTTCGCGCCGCGCTCGCTTGCCGCGCTGTTGAAGCTGCGCAAAGCGCATCCCGAGGCGCTGCTGCTGGCTGGCGCGACCGACCTCGGCTTGCTGGCCAGCAGGTCGCGCAAGCCGCCGACCACGGTGATTCATGTCGCGCATGTGCCGGAGCTGACGGCGATTGTGGAAGACAAGGAGCAGGTCACGATCGGTGCCGCCGCCACCTATGCTACCGCAATGCCGACCCTGATCGCCGCCTATCCGGCGCTGAAAACCTATCTCGCGCGGCTGGGCTCGCGGCAGATCCGGTCGCTGGGCACGATCGGCGGCAATATCGGCACGGCCTCGCCGATCGGCGACATGCCGCCGGTGTTGTTGGCGCTGGAGGCGAGCCTGCGGCTGGTGTCCAGCCGCGGCGCGCGCGACCTGCCCCTGGAAGAATTCTTCCTGGGCTATCGCAAGACCGTGCTGGCGCCGGACGAAGTGATTCAAAGCATTTCCATGTCCAAACTCAGGCCGGGCGAAGTCTTCTTCTGCGACAAGGTGAGCAAGCGGCGCGATCAGGACATCTCCACCGTCGCCGCGGGTTATCGCCTCAGGATCAAGGACGGCCACATCGAGGACGTGCGCATCGGTTTCGGCGGCATGGCAGCCACGCCCAAACGCGCCCGCCACGTCGAAGCGGCGTTGCTGAGGGATGGCTTCGCTGCTGCGGTGGCGGCGGTGCCGAAGGACTTCCAGCCGATCGACGACTGGCGCGGCTCGGCCGCGTATCGCCTGCAGGTCGCCGCCAACCTGCTGCTCCGCCTCGAACTGCGCATCGCCGAGCCTGGCCGCGCGCTTGAAGTCGAGGCCCTGTGAAAGGCGCGGTCCATAGCGCCCAGCGCCACGACAGTGCCCTGAAGCATGTGACAGGCCAGGCGCTCTATATCGACGACATGCCCGAGCCGCCGGGCACGCTGCATGCCGCCCTGGTGCTGAGTCCGGTGGCGAGCGGCCGCTTGCGCAAGCTCGATCTTGCCGCCGCCGTATCGATGCCGGGAGTCGTGGCCGTGCTGCGGCCCGACGACATTCCGGGCGAGAACGATGTCTCGGCGAACCATCATGGCGAGCCGCTGTTCGCCTCGGAGCGTGTTGAGTTCGCGGGCCAGCCTGTGGCTATGGTCGTGGCGACGTCGCTCGATACCGCCCGGCATGCGGCCGAACGCGTGGCGATCGATATCGAAGCGGACGAGCCGATCCTCGACATCGAGACCGCGCTCGCCCGGAATGCTTATGTCCAGGCGCCGACGACCCTGTTGCGCGGCGATCCTGACTCCGCGATCAAGAGTGTGCCGCACCGGCTGAGCGCGGAGTTCAGCGTTGGCGGGCAGGAGCATTTCTATCTGGAAGGCCAGATCGCCTTCGCCCTGCCCGGCGAGGACGGCGACATCGTCATCCATTCCTCGACCCAGCATCCGACCGAGGTGCAGCACATCTGCGCCCGCCTGCTGGGCTGCGACTACAATCGCGTCACCGCGGTGGTGCGCCGGCTGGGCGGCGGCTTCGGCGGCAAGGAGAGCAACGCTTCGTGGGTGGCGGGGGCGGCGGCGCTGGCGGCCAACGCGACGGGCCGTCCGGTGAAACTCCGCCTGCCGCGCGAGATCGACATGATCGCGACCGGCAAGCGTCATCCCTTCCTTTATCGGTATACGGTGGGTTTCGACGATGACGGTCGCGTGCTGGCGTTCGATGCGACGCTGGCGGCGGACGCCGGCTGGAGCCTCGATCTCACACCGGGCGTGATCGCCCGCGCGCTCACCCACACCGACAACGCCTACTGGATTCCGCACTTCCGCGCTGTCGGCTACGCCTGCAGGACCAACAAGCAATCCAACACCGCCTTCCGCGGCTTCGGCGGACCGCAGGGCGTCGTCGTCATGGAAGACGCGCTCGACCGCATCGCACGCCACCTGGGCCGCGATGCCAACGAGATACGTGCGCTCAATTTCTACGACGCGGGGAGGGCCGAGACGCCGTATGGCCAGATGCTCGACGAGAACCATCTGGCGCGCTGCTGGGCCGAGGTGCGCCAGGGCGGCGACTACGAGCGACGGCGGGCCGAGGTCGATGCCTTCAACAGGACGAGCCCGATCCTGAAGCGCGGCCTGGGGCTCTTTCCGCTGAAGTTCGGCATCTCCTTCAACCTGCCGCACATGAACCAGGCCGGCGCGCTGGTGCATGTCTATACCGATGGCTCGATTCGCCTGAACCACGGCGGCACCGAGATGGGGCAGGGGCTGTTCATCAAGGTGGCGCAGGTCGTGGCCGAGGTGTTCAAGGTCGACATCGACCGCATCCGGCCCTCGGCAACCTCGACGGCCGAGGTGCCCAACACCTCGCCGACCGCGGCGTCGACCGGCTCCGATCTCAACGGCTGGGCGGCGTGGGAGGCGGCCAACACGATCAAGACGCGCATGATCGCCTTCGCGTCGGAACATTTTGGCGCCGCCGAGAGCGAGATCGAATTCGCCGACGGCGCCGTGCGGATTGCCAAGCCCGGCAGCAACCAGGTCGTGAGCTTCGGCGAGTTGGCGAGGCTCTGCTGGATGGGCCGCGTGTCGCTGTCGTCGACCGGCTTCTACAAGACGCCCAAGATCCACTGGGATCCGGTGAAGATGCATGGCCGGCCGTTCTTCTATTTCTCGTTCGGCGCGGCGATGGCCGAGGTGGCGGTCGATACCCTGACCGGCGAGAGCCGCGTGCTGCGCGCCGACCTGGTGCAGGACTGCGGCGAGTCGCTGAACCCGGCGATCGACCTCGGCCAGATCGAGGGCGCCTTCGTGCAGGGCCAGGGCTGGTTTACCTGCGAGGAACTGTGGTGGGACGCCAAGGGGCTGCTGCGCACCGTCGGCCCCTCGACCTACAAGATCCCGGGCAGCCGCGACGCGCCACCGGTGTTCAATGTGAAAATGCTCGATAACGCGGCCTCGCGCGAGGCGACGATCTTCCGCTCCAAGGCGGTGGGCGAGCCGCCGCTCCTGCTGGCGACGGCCGTGTGGACAGCCCTCAAGGACGCCATCGCCGCCGCAGGCGACGGCAGGACCGCAGTGCGGCTCGATGCGCCGGCAACGCCCGAGCGAATCCTCGCAAGTCTGAACGATGTCCTATCCCGGTGCGGGAAGCCTGCCCAATAGCTGCTCCAGGGCCAAGCCGATGGCGAGCAGTTTGCTGTCGCTCCCCCGCAGGCCGTCGATTTCGAGTCCGACGGGCAGGCCACTCCGCGTCATGCCTGCCGGGAGGCTCAGCCCCGGCATGTCGGCGTTGGCGCCTGGCTCGGCATTGCGGCTGAAGATATCGAATGTCCCGACTCTCCGCCCATTGAGGTCGACGTCGATGTCCTGTCCGATCGGCCGTGCCGGCAGGGGAGTGGTCGGAAAGACCAGCGCGTCGACGCCAGCCAGCGCCGCGCGCAGCACCTCGATCAGACGGGGCCGCGTCTTCGTCAAGGCCTCGCGATAGACTGCTTCGGGCACCGCGCTGTCGATCACGAGCTTCAACGCATGCCTGACGTCAGGGCTTGCCGCGGCAGCGGCGATGTCCTTCAGCCCGAGACCGGTACCATTCGCTTCGAGGTAGGCCGGAAGGTCCGTGCCGACTTCGAACACGGAGACCGGATTGCCTACCGCCTCGACGAGTTCGGCGAGACCCGGCGTGTCGACGTCGACCAGGGTCACTCCCGCTGAACGCAGCTTCAGCAAGGCCTCGGCAATGACCGGCTCAAGCTCGCCATCGAGATCGGCAAAGAAATACCCGCGCGGCACGCCCAGGCGCAGGCGGCGAATGTCGATCTGTGCGCGCAGCTGGGCCAGGTGCCGCCACGGGTCTGGCGCGCCCGCCATCACAGCGTCGAGCAAGATCACATCGGCAACCGTGCGGGCCATCGGGCCGGGTGTGTCGCGCGTGTGCGAGATCGGCACCACGTCTGTGTTGAGTCGACCGGGATAGCGTCCGATCGTCGGACGGAAGCCGACGATGCCGCAAAGCGCCGCGGGAATGCGGGTCGAGCCGCCGGTGTCCGTGCCGACGCCGGCAGGTGTGAGGCGTGCGGCGACCGCTGCGGCATTGCCGCCGCTGCTTCCGCCGGGAATCATCCGGGGATCGTAGGGATTGCGCACGGCGCCGAACTTCGGGTTGTTGCTTGTCACGCCGAACGCCAACTCGTGCATGTTGGCCTTCGCGAACACGGTGCCGCCTGCGTCGCGCAGCTTCATCACGATCTCGGCGTCCAGCCTGGGCCGGTTCTCGGCAAGGGCCGGAGTGGCCGCGGTTGTTCTGAGCGAGGCCGTGTTGATGTTGTCTTTGATCAATACCGGCAAGCCGTGCAGCGCCCTTGTAGGAACGCCACGTGCGCGCTCGATGTCGAGCTGTCGCGCCGCAGCCATGACCTGATCGCCGTCCAGTAAAATCAGGGCGTTGAGGTGGCGGGTCGCATTCGCGCGATCGAGCAAAGCCCGCGCATAGGCTTCGGCCTTGATATCGCCGGCCTGTATGTGAGCGACAGCCTCTGCGGCGGCAAGGTTCGTCAGATCATCGGCTGCGCGGGCGAAGGGCGCCGTTGCGAATTCAGGTATCGCTGCGACGCCGCTGGCCTTGAGCAATGCTCGCCGCGACCAGTTCATGCAATCTACCCCTCGCTCCGATCAGCATCGATCTCACTCTGCGGGGCGAGCCGTCCGCCCAGCAGCATTTCATCATCGGGCGACCTTTACGGCTACAGGAAAAGCTCTCTCGCTGAGCACGACGTTGCAGCGAGACCTCGACTCCCGTGTTCCGGAGGATAAGGTGTCGACCTTCCGTGGAACGGGGAGAATGAAATGGACGTACGCATGGACGGCCGCGTGGCCGTGATCACCGGCGCCAGCACCGGTCTTGGACTCGCCATGGCCAAGGAATTCGCGGCTTCGGGCGGCTCGGTGGCGATCCTCGCGCGCAAGGCCGATGCGCTGGCCGCCGCCAAGGCCGAGGTCGCCAAGGCGGCCGGCAAGGCCAACACCAAGATCGAGGCCTATTCCTGCGACGTCTCCAAGGCGGCGCCTATCGCCGACACCATCAAGAAGGTCGTGGCCGATTTCGGCAAGGTCGACATCCTGGTGAACAACGCCGGCATCAGTCATGCCAAGGCGTTCGACACCGTGACCGACGAGGACTGGCAGGGTGATCTCGACCTGAAGCTGTTTGCCGCCATCCGCCTCGCGCGTCTGGTGCTGCCCGGCATGCGCGAGCGCAAGTGGGGCCGCATCGTCAATGTGCTCAACATCGGCGCCAAGGCGCCCGGCGCCAATTCTACGCCGACCAGCGTCAGCCGTGCCGCCGGCCTCGCGCTCACCAAGGCGATGAGCCAGGAGAATGCCCAGCACGGCGTGCTGGTGAACGCCATGCTCGTGGGCCTGATCGAGAGCGACCAGTGGCAACGCCGCCACAAGGCCGCGAACGACGGCAAGACCTACCAGCAGTTCATCGACGGCATGGCCAAGGGCCGTATCCCGCTCGGCCGCATGGGTAAGGCCGAGGAATTCGCGCGCATGGCCTGCTTCCTGTGCTCGGACGCGGGCTCCTTCGTCACTGGCGTCGCCATCAACGTCGATGGCGGCGCCAGCCCCGTCGTCTGATCTAGAGCCTGTGACCCGGCGGCGCGACGTTCCAGTCGCGCCGCAGCTCTTCCAGGTCGCGCTCGACCCAATCCCAGACGGTCCACTTGGGATCGAAGATGTCGATCGTCATGTCCTCGCCGCGTGCCCAGGCATGCCAGAATTCGTCGGGATCGAGGCCGCCCTTGCCGGCATGGCCGACGTCGTTCAGCTGCTCACCGAAGTGAAAGAAGAAGATCACCGGCAGGATGTGCCCGCTCATCGGATTGATGGGGTGCATGCCGGCGGTGAAGGTTGAGACGAGGAGTTCGCCGCGCGCGCTGGTGTCGTAGCCCGAGATCACGTGCGTGGAATCGTGCGGCGTGCCGAACGCGGCGTTAAGCGCTGTCGGGTCGCCGGGGAAGGGGTAGCCGTTTCTCTTGTCGAAGTCCCAAAGCGCCTTGCCGAAGGTGTTCTGCGGCAGCTTGCCCAGCGCGTCGTAGCGGGCGACGAGCGCGGGATCGCTATTCGCCCCTTCATAGGGCCGGATCCAAACCCCGGGATCGAGGCCTTCGGAGGGGCGGCTCAGCACGCTGTCGAAGTTCTTGCGCCACATGTCCGCCGTGGCCCAGGCAAGATGGCCCGAGGCCGCTTCGACGAGGTCGGTGAGGAAGTCGGCCTCGACATCGAGCGCACGGGAATACTCCAGCACCCGCCTCAGCTTGTCTGCGTCGAGCGTGCCGTCGACCATCGCCATGATGGCGAGATACTTTACGGCTTCGGCCGCCACCTCGCGGTTCTTCAGGATCGCAAAGAGATCGGCGGGCTCGATGGCGGGCAAGGTGCTGATGTCGGTGAGATTGGGCCGGCGCAGCAGATAGCGCCCAGCGGCCAGTATGCTCGCCGTGTCGGCGTGGCTCAGCGCGTGCCCTCCTGCCAACGCCACCTGGCGCATGGCCCCCAGGATGGCGTCGCTGTCGCGATGACCGACGGCCCTCATCGGCTCAGCGCAGTGGTTCGAGGATGCTCACGTAGTTGGCGACGGCGGCGCCGCCCATGTTGAATACGCCGCCGATCTTCGCCTTGGGCAGCTGCATGCCGGCAGGCGCGCTGCCCGAAAGCTGCATGGCCGACATCACGTGCATGGAAACGCCTGTGGCGCCGACGGGATGGCCCTTTGCCTTGAGTCCGCCCGAGACATTGACCGGCAGCTTGCCGTCGCGCTCGACCCAGCCTTCGAGGATCGCGCGGTCGCCTTCGCCCGGGGCGGTGAGGCCCATCGCCTCGTACTCGATCAGCTCGGCCGAGGTGAAGCAGTCGTGGCTTTCCACGAACGAGAGATCGAGCAGGTCGAGCTTGGCAAAGGCCAGTGCGCGCTTCCATGCGAGTTGCGGGCCCTCGAACTTGATGATGTCGCGCTTGCTCATCGGCAGGAAGTCGTTGACGTGCTCGGTGGCGCGGAAGGCGATTGCATGCTTCAGGCCGAGCGCGATCTGCACGTCGGCCAGCACGACGGCGGCGGCGCCATCGGTGACGGGCGAGCAGTCGGTGCGCTTGAGCGGTCCGGCCACGAACGGGTTCTTGTCCGACGGCGTGCGGCAGAACTCGTAGGCGAACTCCTTCTGGAAGTGCGCGTACGGGTTCTTGGCGCCGTTCTTGTGCGCCTTGACCGCGATCCGGGCGAGCGCATCGGACTTGTCGCCGTAGCGCTGGAAGTAGGCCGAGGTGATCTTGCCGAAGATGCCGGCGAAGCCCGCCTCGATGTTGGCTTCCTCGGCGACGTAAC
>LNFM01011671.1_pt1 | contig 11853 bp, 11 predicted proteins | sample 596031 | NCBI WGS metagenome assembly LNFM01 (sample SAMN04254537, study PRJNA301005) | activated carbon metagenome | isolation source: dual media filters at the Ann Arbor, Michigan drinking water treatment plant | place: USA: Ann Arbor | reverse complement strand
GAGGCGAGGCCAGCATCGTGGCGCTCGACGAGCGGCAGGTTGAGGTCGGTGGCGACAGCGCGCTCACGAAGGCGTGGGACACGCTCGAACCGAATGTGCTCGTCATGTCACGCTATGCCGGCGGGGGCGAGGGGCCTGCAGTCGATCGAGCGCGCTGTGCGGGGGCGAAGATCGTCTATCATATCGACGACAACCTATTTGCCGTGCCTCGCGAACTCGGGCCGCAAAAGTTCGAGCGCTACAACGCGCCCGCGCGCCTTGCCGCGCTCGAAGCGGCCATGCGGAGCGCCGACGTTGTCCTCGCCTCGACCCCGGAACTCGCCGATCAACTGTGCAAACGTCTGCCTGGGATGCGGGTTATCGCCGGCGAAATCTACTGTGCCCAGACGGCTGTCGTGTCTGGCCCGGCGGCACCGCGGGACGGATTAGCCGCGACCATAGGCTACATGGGTACCAGTGGCCACGCACAAGATCTCGACATGGTGGTACCGGCAATTGCTGCGCTCATGGAGCGCCACCCGCGCCTGTGCTTCGAAACGTTTGGGACGATCAGGATGCCCGCCGTGCTCGGTCGCTTCGAGGGGCGCGTTGCCCATCACAACGGCCTGGCCGACTATGCCGCATTCATGCAGCGACTGGCGGGGCTCGGCTGGCACATCGGCCTCGCACCCGTGATCGACAGCCCGTTCAATCGTTGCAAAGCTGATACGAAATGGGTCGAATACACGTCCGCTGGCATCGCCGTAGTCGCCTCGGACCTGCCGGTCTACCATCGAGCTTGCGCAGACGGGGCGGGCGTGCTCGTGGCACCGGATGCGTGGGAGACAGCGATCGAGCAACTACTTGTCGATGAAGGTTCGCGCATATTGTTGATTAAAGCGGGTCAGGAACGGCTCGCCAAAAGCTACGCTCCGCGGCGTCTTTGCGAGCAGTTGCTCCAGGAAATTCAAGGAAAGACAGCTTGAGATGAAGAGCGAAGGCGCGAAATCCATGAGGCTTGACGACATCCGCAGCGGCTACGCCAACCTGCAGCCGGAAATCTCGTGGGCACACCACTTCGATCTCGGGACTCTCGATACGATCTCTGCGGCTAAGGACGAAAAATTCCGCCGCGAGGCCATCGGCTTGAAGAAGATCGGCATCCAATACGATCGCTACTTCACTCGGCGTGGTCGACTCGAGGATGCACGCATTCTCGATGTCGCCTGCGGCGACGGCGGCCATTCCATTTCCTTCGCTAGTTCTGCTGCCAAGGCGGTGATCGACATCGCAGGCCGTCCTCTCTACGTCGAGCGGGGCCGCTTTGTCGCGCGTGCGCTCGGTGTCGGAAACGACCGGTTCGAGTAGGGGAACGTGCGCCAGATCTCGGCCGACAAGCCATCTGCACGAGATAGAGCCGGGGCGGCGGTCTGGACCTCTCGGGCCCCGTTTTTTACTACACTCGGAGCCGCGATGGCCGGTTTCGCTAGCTATCGCTCTGCTGCTGATGATGCCTTGCCTCGGTAAATATGCCGACTTCGCGTGCACGATTCTCACGCAATGCATATCGGGCCGAGGCAAATTCGAGGGGTGATGCTCGAATGGTTTTCTCGTCTGTCTTCTTCCTGCACTACTTCCTTCCCATAGCCGTAGCGATAGGAGTTCTAGCGCATCAATTCTTCGGGGTGCGGGGCAGTAATCTCGTGTTACTGGTCTTCAGCCTCGTTTTCTATGCCTGGGGACTGGGCTCACAATTCCTCTGGCTGCTGACGCTATCGATCTCGATCAATTTCCTGCTGGCGATCTACGCGGAGAATTCGCGGATTTCCCGTGACAATCGGGCCCAGTTTATCTGCACCGTCCTGGCCGTGACGTTGAACATCGGTATCCTCGGATACTTCAAGTATGCCAATTTCTTCGTGGAGCAGAGTTCTGCGCTGAGATCCCTGATTGGGTTGCCACCGATCATCTGGACGGCAGTCGTCCTGCCCATTGGTATATCTTTCTTCACGTTTCATCAGCTGAGCTACGTGTTCGATGTTCAGGCCGGCCGCAGCAATGCTTTGCGCCGGCCGATTGACCTCGGTCTGTACATCTGCTTCTTCCCTCAGCTAATCGCCGGTCCGATCGTTCGATTCCACGACATTGAGGACCAGCTCAAGAGCCGTTCGATCACCGCCGATGACCTCGGGTATGGAGCGCTGAGGTTCGCCCACGGCCTAGCCAAGAAGGTGATCATCGCGGACCCGGCCGGCTCAGTCGCCAATGCCTGCTTCAGCGCCTCGTCCGGCGATTTGACCACAGGCGTCGCATGGCTGGGCGCCCTCTCCTACACGATCCAGATCTACTTCGACTTCTCGGGCTATTCCGACATGGCGATCGGACTTGCCAGAGTGTTCGGCTTCAAGTTCCCGGAGAATTTCAACCGCCCGTATGCGGCGTTGTCGATCACGGACTTCTGGAGGCGTTGGCACATGACGCTGTCGTCTTGGTTTCGAGACTACGTCTATATCCCGCTCGGAGGCTCGCGGCTCAGTTCCAGCCGGACTTACGTCAATCTGATGATCGTTTTCATTCTGACGGGGTTTTGGCACGGCGCCAATTGGACGTTCCTGGTGTGGGGGCTGCTCCACGGATCGCTGCTGATCTTAGAGCGCCTGAGCGGCGTTCGAGTCGTAGAGCCGGGCGAGGCCGAGCAGATGTCGATGCTGCACATCGCTCTTCGCCGAGCGGTTGTCATGCTTTTCGTCATCATCGGCTGGGTGATATTCCGCGCGGACTCGATGCCGAAGGCGCTCCACTTCTTGCAAGCCATGTTCTCGTTCGACCTGAGGAGCTTTCCCAGCGAAGTTGCGGCCCAATTTACGTCCGACGATCTGTGGTTGATGGCTCTAGGGATGGGATTCAGCTTCCTGCCTAGTACGGCGCTCGGGATGAAGTCGTATACGTCCGACACGCTAGCGTTGCGAGCCAGCGCGACGGCGATGCTCCTTTTGGTCGCGCTGCCTTTTGCCCTGATACGCGTGGCCAGCGGGAGCTACAGCCCTTTCCTGTATTTCCAATTCTAAGCGACAGACCATGAACCTCCCCCGAGCCTTCCCGCCATTGCTTATATTCGGCGTCGTGGCCATCGCGCTGGTGCAGCCACTGGCGTGGAAGCTGGCCGGCGCGGAAAGCAAGTCGTTCGAAAACCGGCCGCTCAGTCCGGCGCCGAGGTTCGCCGTTTCCCGGCTCCTCAAAGCCTCGCTGTACGATGAAATCAGCCAGTTTATCGAAGAGCGCAACCCGCTGCGCTGGTATGCGGTCGTCGGCGTGGCGAGGCTGCGCTTCATGTTGTCGGGAGAGATCGTCAACCATGCACGTTCCGGGCGCGTGCGCTCGGGCCTGAATGGTTGGCTGTTCATTGAGGAAAGCCTGAAGCAGCAATGCTGGAAGCGATCGCAGTTGATGCCCGGTCTCGCATCGTTGAAGCGGATTCAGGACGATCTGGCTGCGCGAGGCAAGACGATGGTGTTCACGGTCGCCCCGAATAAGGCGGCGGTCTATCCGGAACTGTTGGGTCGAACGCTGACCAAGCTAGCCGAGTGCGCCACCGCTTCGCGAGAGCTGCTGACGAGCCTGCTGACCGAGACCGGCCTACGAACGGTCGATGCCCTGGCGGCACTCAATAGGGTCCGACGGACCGAGCAGCGCCAATTGTATTCGCCGCTTGACACCCATTGGAACGAACTCGGCAGTCTGTATTTTACAACAGAACTAGCGAAGGCCATTCCTGCACTCGAGAGCCACAAGAACAATTTCAAGCTCGCGGGCGTCTCTAAGCGGCTGCCGGACCTGTCACGACTCTCTGGCCTGTTTTTCGAGGAACAGGCTGCCACGTTGACGTACGACCTGCCTGGTAAGTACTCACGTCAAGGGGAGGAAATTGTTCACGGCGGCAAGGGCCGTCCTTATGTGCGGCAGCGCGCGACCTCGACGGAAATGCCTCTCGACAAACGTAAGGTCCTCATCCTCCACGACTCGTTTTTCTACGTCACGTGGAGCCATATCGCGCAGTATTTCGAGGACGTTCTCTACGTCCATTGGACGGCATTCGATCCCGAGACGTTCGCAAAACTGGCGATGCATGCGGATATCGTGATCATCCAAAGCGTGGAGCGAGAAGTCTATCACCGATTGACCACGGTGCTGCCGCAGACGCCTGTCGGAACCTCGATGCAGTCGACGCCATGAGGACGGCGGGAAGTCACTGGATTGGGCGGCGACGGCGCACCGCAGCGGCCGACCTTGAACTGCCCCTTGGCACGCCACCTCGGTTTCGGTGAACTGTGTCGTAAGCCGCACTGGACCAACGGCCAAGTGGGTCTGGTGGAGGATGGCTCAGCCGTCGTGCTTGGTGCGTTTCGAGCACTCCCGGACGGCAATCGCATTCAACAGCAACGCGCTCGCACTCCGGGTCAACCCACAAGCGAGAGGATCGCCGCCGCAACTTCGAGCAGGCCTGGACTGCGCGGTCTTCCTCCGGTGAGCACCGCCTTGTCGGGGTTGGGCCACTGATTGAGTCTTCCACGCTCGTCTTGGATCAACGCGAGTGAGGAAGTGCCCACAATGCCGGATGTGGACACAAATGGCGCGAAGCGCCGTCGGAACAAGCGCTGGCCAGCGGCGCTGAAGCGCGAGATCGTGGCGGCGACATACCTGCCTGGGTCGTCGGTCTCGATCGTGGCGCGCCAGTACGACGTCAATGCCAACCAGGTCTTCCGCTGGCGGCGGCTGGCGGAGAAGTCGGGTTCGCCGACCCCAGGGTCGTCGGGCGCTCTCGTGCCTGTGACGATCACCTCAGAGCCGGAGCAAGAGGGCGCCACGCGACCGACGCCCGCTCATTCGGACACCATCGAGATCGAGGTCGGCGGCGATTGCCGCATCCGTGTCGGATCGAGCTTCGACGGCCGTGCTTTGAAGCGTGTTCTCGACGTGCTGAGGAAGCGATGATCCCGGTTCCTTCCGGCGTGCGCGTGTGGCTCTCGGTCGGGCGCACCGATATGAGGCGCGCATGAACGGGCTAGCGCTGCAGTTGCAGGAGACGCTCGGCCGTGATTCATCGCCGGCGATCTCTTCGTGTTTCGCGGGGCGCGGGACCTGATCAAGATCCTCAGGCATGACGGACTAGGGCTCTCGCTCTGTGCCAAGAGGTTGGAGCGTGGCCGGTTCGTTTGACCGGCGGTCGCCAGCGGCAGCGTATCGATATCGTCCGCGCAGCTGGCCTACATGCTCGACGGGATCGATTGGCGTAACCCGGTTCACACATTCCGCCCCGAACGCGCGGGATAGTGCCGCTTTCCGGAGGCAAGAGATGGCGGACTATGATTCCATCGCCGCCACCCGATATCCAGACTACTTTTCGCGCGTCCGAGAACGAATGGCTCTCGGCCTCCAGGTTCTGCTGTTCAAGAAGCAGAACCGCCCTCTGGACATGCTGACGCTGTTAGCCGGCCGTGATCGGATCATTGCAAGAGACTTCGGCATGGACTATTCCGTCGGTCGAGACTTGAACCTCTACTTTCTCGCTATGTTGAAGACGATTGAGTACGCCATTGAGCGAGGGATCCATACTCTCGACCTGGGCGCCACGACATATGCCACCAAGCTCCAGTTTGGCGGGCGGTTGGATCGCAAGTGGATGTATGTGCGTTTCCGGATTGGGATCGTGAATACAGTCTTGCGACAGTTGGTATCTTTGTTCGGCTTTGAACATAACGACCCCGAGCTTGCGCACCTACGTCAAGCCAAAACAGGTTGAACCGATACGCCGCTTCGGCTCGCATGGCTTGTCTTGCTCCGCGTGCTCGGCAACCGATAGCATTTCGTATTGCCGGAATACCAGTCGCCAAGTTGACTGTGCCTCGCGTCGAGGGCTGGTTGCTGTTTGCGATCAAGCTCACAGTCCAGGGAGCTAGATCACGCATAGCGCGGAGTGGCGTTGAGCTCGCCCGCCGGTCTGGACACGGGGCGGCGACCTTACCGGCGACCGTCATGCTCGACGGCGCGCTGGTCTGGGTGGCTAAGGAATATATCCCATGCACACTCATGGCGTGGTCCGAGTGGCCTGGTTCTTACCGGAAGCACTCGTTGGCTTCTTGCCACTCTCAGTTTTTTTGGCAGTGAAATCAGTGACCGGCATTCCCGGCGGCCACCTGACGCTCGTAATTCATGTTCTCATGACATCTGTGTCAGTTCTAATCGTTCGTCACTTTGTCCCACCCTCGTACCTAATCCCCGTCTGGTTCATGGGGTACTTTGCTGTCGGGCTATTGCGGACGTTGGCTAAGCTCTGTGTCATGATGTTTTGAACGGAGGCGGGTCCGCAGCCTCCCAGTCGCGAAGGCTGCTTCTTCTTCGCCGGCTTTGCGAGCCACTGACTGAATGAGGGCGTTGTTTAAACGCTTCGCAGGGGGCTTCGAGCGCGCGTCCCAACGTGCGGAGCCACGCTTATAGCGCCTTGGCGTCGGCGGTGTTCTCCAATCGCGACAGCGTCGGCTGGCTCATCAGGTCGACGCGGGTCTCCGGCGCGCGGCCGCAAGCGAAGTTGAAGGCCGGATCTGGGGCCCGCCCCAAATGCCGAACGAAGTCGAGATTGAAGTGAACATCGCCCGCCCTGATAGAAAAGCGCCCCGACGTGGGCGTCACTGACCTCGGCGAGCCCTCTATGTTCATCTGCCCTGATTACGCACACGTTCGCCGACATGGTGCTGACGCGCACGATGATGATCGCTGCGGGGACAAGGACTGCGACGACATCGACACGCGTGGGTTCAATCGAGGGTCTAGGGAAGGGCGATTGCCGACGCGTTAGGTTGTTAGCGCCGCGATCTGCCCTCGATCACCTGAACACTGTTGACTAACATACTGAACTACGTTAAATTGCAGATGCGATTTGAGATAACAGGAGATTTGTTATGCAGGTTGGCTCAAAGACGATCATCCGTCCGAACGACATCCGCGAACTGTCGGCCGTTGACTTCGAAGCAGTTAGTGGAGGGAGCGCGTGGGAGGGCACGAAAGCCACCATGGACTACATCCACAAGACGGCCGCGTTAGGTTTTGTGGTCATTTTAACGACCGCCACGGTGGTGGGGGCCACCGGACGCTGATGGCGCGCGCGTTGTTTCGGAGCAGGCGCGGGTGAGGTCGGGCTATACAATCGAAAGCGCGGCCCGGAAGTCGAGAATATCTGCCCCTTCTTGCGAATCCGAATGCGACCCGGAAGGATCGGTCGACTGCGATTGCCGCACTTGAAGAGGCGCAACGCCGGCTCGACCCGCTCCTGACGACCCTGAAAGAGCAGCGCAGGTAGAGGCGGGGAGTGGCGGCGGCATCCGGAGTCCGGACGAGGTCCGACCGAGGAGGAAGCGGCGCGACTGGGAATCGTGGGCCCGGACGTGTCGTTTGTGTGGCTAGAGCACGGGTGACAACCGTAGGAGATACCGATATCCCAACTCTTCCCAGAGCCGAACGGCCGCGATGTGCCGATGATCGAGCTCATCGCTCGCGCTCCCGATCGCGCGAGAAGAGCCTCCCGCGTTCGGCGTTGGCTGCGCGCCAAGCCGAAGTCTTGACCTTCAACCACCCGCAGCGGGGCCCCGAACGGTAGGGCGCATCGCGGCGCTTTTAGACGACGCCCTTCAGACCCATCAATTCGGCCTTGGCCAGGAGACGATCGCCGTCCTCGAATGCCTCGACCAACCGGACGGAAGGATGCCGGTGAATCCCGAGTTGGGCCTTGAGCGGTGCCTTGCGGTTCGTGAGCGGGTCTTGCCCAAAGTCGATGCCGTCGAGGTGCAGGAGGTCGAAAACATAGAGACGTAGGTTGTGCCGCCGGCCGCGATATGCAGCGCGCCGAAATCGGGCATCCCGTCCTCTCCGATCGCCACGAGCTCGCCATCGAGAATGGCCGACGACGCCGGCAAGGATAGGAGCGCGGCCGTGATGGCCGGAAACCGTCGGTGCCACTCGGAAGCTGTTCCGCGAGCGTCGATGAGACAAGGGCGATTGAGGCGCCGTTGTCTAGGGCGTGACTGGCATGCGCATGCCGAAACGTTTGTGGCGACATCTCTCGCTCAGTGCCGGCTCGTCGGGCCCGGCTTTTGCAATGTGGGCCGGAGGAGACATTGGATCGTCCGATTGGCCTCCCGCATCGGAATGGTACATGAAATGGTACAAATTCCTTGTTGCAGCGTAGATTTGGTTAGGCGGATCAGCCACTTCTAGGCTTTTTTGGTGCCGCAAGAGGGACTCGAACCCCCGACCCCCGCATTACGAATGCGATGCTCTACCGGCTGAGCTATTGCGGCCAACGCCTCGAGCAGGCCATCCGCCTGCCCAACGTTCGGGTTGGTTCATAGCGGCTCCCCTCGATCGAGGCAAGCACTGCCGTTGCGCCTAGCCGACTGTCTTGCTCGCTCTGAGGCGGTCGATCTCGGCCGCATCGAGGCCGATCTCACCCAAGACCTCCGCCGTATGCGCGCCGAGGTCGGGGGCGGGGAGGCGGACCCGGGCCGGAGTTTGCGAAAGCTTCACTGGAAAGCCCACCATGCGCACGGTGCCGTGGCCGGGATGCTCGATGTCGATCGCCATCTCCTGAGCCGCGACCTGCGGGTCCGAGAACACTTCGGCGATGGTGAGCACCTTTCCCGCCGGCACGCCTGCCTTGTTCAACCGCTCGATCCAGTAATCCTGCGTCTCGACGCCGAGCGCCGCGTTGACGAGTGCGTTCAGCTCCGGCCGCGCCGCGCGCCGCTGCTCCTGTGTCTTCAGGTCGGGCCGGGCGAGGTGCTCCGACAGGCCGAGTTCGCGCATGAACTTGACCAGGATGTCCTGCGTCGCGGGAGCAATCGCGATGGCGCCATCGCGCGCATGGAAGAGGCCGTAAGGCGCGGCGATCGGGTGATCATTGCCGGTCCGCACCGGCTCCTGGCCGGTCGAAAAATACTCAGATGAGAGATAAGCCAGGAGGCTTACCATGCCGTTGACCATAGCCGACTCGACCTTCTGGCCCTTGCCGGTCGTATCGCGGGCGCGCAAGGCATTGACCACGCCATAGGCGCAGTAGAGCCCCGCGATCAGGTCCGTGATCGGCGGTGCCGCCCGCATCGGCTCGCCGCCGGGCTCGCCCGTCGTCGCCATGAAGCCGGACATCGCCTGCGCGATGAAATCGAACGCCGGCCGGTCGACATAGGGGCCCGTCGAGCCGTAGCCGTTGATCGAAGCGACGATCAGCCGGGGGTTGATCTCGGCGAGGCGCGCCTCGTCGAGGCCCATCTCGGCGAGAATGCCCGGCCTGAAGTTCTCGACCAGCACGTCGGCGGTCGCGAGAAGGCGCTCGAGGACGCGTTTGCCATCCTCCTTGCGCAGGTCCAGCACCACCGATCGCTTGTTGCGGTTGAACGAGGCGAAATACCAGCTCAGGCCGCGCGAAAGGTCGCCCTGCTGGCGCACCGGATCGCCCTGGGGCGTCTCGACCTTGATCACGTCAGCGCCCATGTCGCCGAGCAGCATGGTCGAGAACGGCCCCGAGAGCACACGGGTGAGGTCGATGACACGGATGCCGGTAAGGGGCTGGACGGACATGGGGATCGGGGCTCGCGGGCTGCGGGAGACAAGGACTGGGGGCGAGGCGTAGCAGCCCCGTGCCACCGGGGCTAGCCCCCTGCGGCGGCGCTCGCCCACATCATGACCGTGTTAGGCCCTTGTCATCCGGCATCGGCCCTGCTTGCCTTGGTGCACACGTAGATCAGCCGCCGCTGGACGAGGACTGACCCGCATGGCCGACCTTGACGCCACTCCCTATGACTTCATCGTCGTCGGCGCCGGATCGGCGGGGGCCGCCGTCGCGAGCCGTCTCAGCGAAAGTGGCACTTATCGCGTGCTGCTGCTCGAGGCCGGCACCGAGGGCTCGTCCTACTTCTGGTCCCGCGTTCCGGTCGGCGTCGCCAAGCTGATCGACAATCCGGCAGTCAACTGGTGCTATTCCGCCGAGCCGGACGACGGTTCCGGTGGACGGCGCATCGAGGTGCCTCGCGGCAAAATGCTGGGCGGATCGTCGTCGATCAACGGCATGGTCTACATCCGTGGGCAGGCACAGGACTACGATCACTGGGCGCAGCTCGGCAATCGCGGCTGGAGCTGGCAGGACGTGCTCCCGGTCTTCAAGCGCATGGAAAACTACGACGGTGGCTCCGACGAACTGCGCGGACGCAATGGACCACTGCGCATCACGGATTCGCCGCGCCACAAGGTGCCATTGCTGGAGAAGATGATCGAGGCTGCCGGGAAGATCGGGCTGCCCTACAACCCGGATCTCAACGGGGAGACGCAGGAAGGCATCGGCATGTCCCAGGTGACGATCGCCAAGGGGCGTCGCCAGAGCACCGCTTTCTGCTATCTCGACCCCGCGCGCTCGCGCCCGAACCTCGTCATCGAGCAGGGTGCCATGGCCGAGCGGCTGGTGCTCGAAGGCAAGCGTTGTGTCGGCGTGCGCTACAACGTCAATGGCGTACCGCGCGAGGCACGGGCAACTCGCGAGGTCATCGTTTCCGGCGGCTCGATCAACTCGCCGAAGCTGCTGGAACTCTCGGGTATCGGGCAGGCCGATCTCCTGCGCTCGCTGGGAATCGAGCCCGTGCACCAATTGAAGGGTGTTGGCGAGAATCTCCGCGACCACTATTCGCCGCGCGTGAAGTTTGCCATCACCGAGCCGAACGCCACCTACAACGACAACGCCCGTGGCTGGCGGTTGGCGCGCGAGGCCATCAAGTACGCGTTCCTCCGTGAAGGCTTTCTCGCGTCGACCTCCGTCCCGATCCGCATGTATTTCCGCACCCGGCCAGGAGCCGAGACGCCGGACGCCACGATCTCGGTGCTGCCATTCCTCTACGAGATGGTCGGTCGCGAGCGCCGCATCCACCGCACCAAGCGCGGCATCACGATGAACATCAACGTGCTGCGCTCCGAGAGCATCGGCTCGATCCATGCCCGGTCCGCAAACCCTGCCGACCCGCCCGCGATCCGCTTCAATTTCCTCTCGGCGCAGGCCGACCGCGACGGACTTCTCGCCGCGATCCGCAAGGCCCGCGAACTGATGTCGACCTCGCCCTTGAAAGAGATCACGGGCGAGGAGATCGCACCGGGCGCGCATCTGCAGACCGATGAGGAAATCCTCGGCTGGGTGCGCAACAACGCCGAGACCACCTATCACCCGGTGGGTACCTGCAAGATGGGCTCGGACCCCATGGCCGTCGTCGATAGCGAGCTGCGCGTGCACGGCATCGAGGGCCTGCGCATCGCCGACGCCTCGATCATGCCGACGCTCACCTCCGGCAACACCAATGCGCCCTCGATCATGATCGGTGAGAAGTGCGCCGCGATGATTCTTGCTGCCGCAACTTCGCGCGACCGGAAGGTCGCTGCCTAGGCTATGGTCCGCTCGTCGAAGGCCAGAACTGGCATTTTCTGCAGGGAGCGGCTATTGCCGCTTCCGCGCGGCGACGAAGCGGCTTGGCACCTTGCCGCCGACCCGGCAGATTAGGCCGACCCCACCTTTCCGCGCGTCCCGACGCGCCACTCGACGGAGCAATACCCCATGGCAACCACCCACGAAGCCGATGTCGTCGTCGTCGGCGCCGGCAATGCGGCCTGCTCGGCCGCCATGGCCGCTCGCGAATCCGGTGCCCGCGTCATCATGCTGGAGGCTGCACCGAAGGAGGAGCGCGGCGGCAACTCGACCTACACGGCCGGTGCGTTGCGTCTCGTCTTCAACGGCGAGGACGACGTCAGGTCCCTGGTCGATCTCTCCGACGCCGAGGTCGCCAACATGGA
>LNFM01021627.1_pt1 | contig 11854 bp, 9 predicted proteins | sample 596031 | NCBI WGS metagenome assembly LNFM01 (sample SAMN04254537, study PRJNA301005) | activated carbon metagenome | isolation source: dual media filters at the Ann Arbor, Michigan drinking water treatment plant | place: USA: Ann Arbor | reverse complement strand
GCGCCAGACGACTGCGAGATGTTAACGCGATTTAGTCTTGGCGGAACGCCTTGGATCGCGAACACGGTTTGCTCTGTGAATACGCCAACCGAATCGCCCTTCATGCGCAGAAGACCAGTGACGCGATCAGATGCGCCAATTTCTGCGGCCAAGGATGCTTGTCCTGCGAATACCAATGGATTGCCAACGTCGGATAGCGCAAGCGTGCCGGTGCCGTATCCAAGCACGAGGAAATTGCCAGCCCAGCACACGTGCCGGGGCTTTTCGTATTGCTCCATCAAACCGGTCTGAATCGGGATCGCGTAGCGCTGATCGTACATCAGCGCATATCCGGCACCGCTGGCGACGAAAAACACATCGGAGTCATCGGCGCCGTATGGGTTTGCGGTATCGAATACGTACCGCGATGGCACCGATTGCGATGCCAACTCATAGGAAGAGTCGAACAGAATGACCTCATCGTCTGCGGCGACTTCGGCTATTTCGTTGCCAAGCCCACCGGCAAGCGTGCGAATCTTTTGGCCCGGCACGAACTGCCATGGTTTCTCACGATCCGAGACGGTCTTTTCTGAATTGAGCACAAGCAAACCACGCCGAGTGTGCGCGGCCTCGGTGCCTTCAGTCACCGTAACGTGGATGACCTCAATCTCTTGATCTGTTGGCGTCTTAGTCGCATCGTAGACGTAAGCTTTTCGCGTCTGATCTTGGTAGAAAACTTTGATCCGAATGCGGTCGATGCTGACGTTTTGCGATGCGGCATTCTGATAAATCTGGAACAACGCCGACATATTGCCTGAGTTGATCTCATCGCTGTTTAGCGACAGCCCCCACAAGTCGTTATTGGCGCCATAAACACGGTTTGCAATGACCAAGCCAAACGGTGATAGCGTCGCCTTGTTCTGCCCGACAAGCCCCTCGCCCTTCGCAATTGATACGTAGTGATCAGTGCATGCAGTAGCGCTAGACGAAAGCGCATCGATGTCGATCTGCACGCCGCGAACGACTGAGCCGGGCGGGATGCGCAGCGCCGTTTTCGACCACTTTGCGCGGAGTTGTTTTGTAAATGACGCGCCGGAGCCAAGCGTTGTGCTAGCCACATACGCGCCATCAATCGCCAAAAGCTCCGTGGTGCCAGTTGCCGGAGACCAAGACTGCCCGCCGCCGATCTCGCCATACGAATCGGCCGCAATCCACCCGGTATCCTGAAGCTCGTTGGCGTCGATCTGAGACGAGAACACGCGCCGGTCATACGGCAGGAACCACGCCGACGATGTGCCGCTTTCCTTGTATGGCAAGATGCGGCCAACATTGGGCCGCACCCAGCCGCCTGGGCCATCGTATTCGCAGTAATGCAGCGCGGCTTTCTTCGGGTTTACGTAAGCGTTGAACACGCCCACTTGCGTAGATACGCCTGTGTATACAGTCCCACCAAGAATAGGGGCGCGAGCCGTTGCCCAATCGGCAACCTCTGCAATAACTCGACCGGCAGTGTCCGAAGTTCTGACATACAAAACCTTGCCAAAAGTTATTCCGCCGACTGACGCAGAAAGCGGCATACCCTCCGTGATAGTCTGCCCGTTAGCCGGTGTAATCTCTATAGCCGTCAGGTCTACGATTGCGTAGATGCGGTCATTGAAGAAATGCAGGCCGGGGATTCTCGGCAGGTAGCCTGGAACCTTGGTGACAGTTGCGCTAAAAATACTGTAGGTTTGCTGCCCGCTAACATAAGACGGAACAGAAATACTTGTGTCCAGAATTGGACCGCCGGATACCGTTGCCATGTTGCTAGGCGAGAAGTTATCAGGCAAGGCCGCGAGCGGGACAATTATTGCGCTGTGAATGTACTGGCTTTCAGGAAGTGCATCATTGGTAACCTGCACAACAATGCAATCAAAAGAGCCGTGGTTGTATGTGACTGTCACTTTATCTCCAACAACCCACCCAATTGGGTTTGAGTCAGTCGTTGAAGTAATCCCAATGCCAAAGCCTGTCAGCGACCAGTTCAACCGCCCATCAGTCCTCGAAAACCCATCAATGCTACGAGCACCACGGATCGTCGTGCATTCGTAGTTGTAGCACCGTTGCGCCATACCCGCGTTGACTTGCGTCGGCTCGGTGACAACATCAACCGCCGCCGTTATGGGGAAGGCAAGGCGCTTCATTACCAAAGCCTCGGGCTAGGTAAAAACCGGTTGTAGATAGGCAACGACTGCTGACGTATGCGGCGCTCTGCGGTAACGAGTAATGCGCCATCGCTTCTCGTCTCCGCATAGCGTTTCACGGCGCGCCATGCGATAACCTCGTGATGCTCCGCAGGCAGCCCCTTGTTAGATGTCGGGTAGTTCTTTGGGTCATCAGAGTTCGCAGAGAAAATCTGCGGCGCTACCAGATAGTCAAAGCGGATCGTGTAGCTGTCGTCTGGCGTCGGGTAAACGATCCAGTCCCTATTTGGCGCCATCGTGAAATACTGCGGTCGACCGGTCGCGACTACAGCACGGTCCCTGTAGCCTCGGAAGTCTTCGTATGGCTCGAAGTAAATCTTTTGCTCCGCCGTTTGACCGGCAGAAGTCAAGTAGCAGAGCGCATATCTGCGGCCTATCTGCAAGCCTTCGATGAAAGGCATCCATTCCGCATAGGTCGTTAGCGTTGCTGTCGGTGTAACCGTTGTCGTGCTTGCCGGGAAGACGAGGGTTCCAGTTGTTTGCAGGAACCCCCATTGCCTTTCTAACTGAAATGCAATCCACTCGTCACGCACCCACGCCACGATCTCCGCCAGCTCGTCAACTTGGCCAGTAACGGCAGTCGGCACCGTCCCAGGCTTTGCGGTATTGCCGCGCGACCCAATCCTAGTCAACAAGTGAACGCGCTGGCAGAGTTCGAGGTATGTCATGCGAATTCTTCTTCCTGCTCTTCTTCCTTCGGTGCATTCTTCTGGCGAATCTGCTCAGGCGTCATTTCCAAAAGCCAAGCGACTTGATAGCGCCAGCGGTCCGTTGACCATTCCTGCTCCTTCTCGTTAGGGTGAGATTGGTCCGTAAGGATTCCCCACACCTGCCCGAGTTCTTCGCGAGTAAGCTTCGGCAAAACGCCACGCTCCGCAAAGTCTTGCTTGTACCAGTCAATCAAGGATTCGGGCAGGTTCTCTGTGCCAGGAGTGATCCTCAAGAAAGTAACCGGAATTCGCTGCTGCTCGATCCATTCCGCATCTACGCGTGCCTGCGCCTGATTCCATTCGGTTTTCAGGTCAAGCTTCACTGCATCGTTGATGATGTGCCAGATTGGCGCCGGTACGTCTTGGAATGGTTTCTTTGGGTCCATGTACCAGACCTGTCCCTCCCAGATAATCGGGTATTTGCGATTTCCGTTATCTCGGTCGAGCGGGTGAGCCTTGACCTGATATCGCCTACCTTGCCATCCCTTGAGCTGACGAAGATTCGGCGCCATCCGAAGGTTTGATTCCGGGATCGACGGCTCTTCGTCATCCATTCCGTAGTGCTGCAACAGCCTGAGCTTCAGTCCCTCAAGCCCCAGCGCTGACGGCGCGTCAAGCTCAAGAAGGCGGCAGGCTTGCCGGAGTTGAGGTTTTTCAATGCCCTCAAACTTGTTAGCGGCCCACTGGTCAACGATGCTTTGCGTGATTTCCATTTACTACTCTCCTGCGTCATAGGGCGCGTGGAAGAGGGGCGCCATAAACGACGCCCCTCTGGTTTGTTACGACGTCACAACGGCCGGTGAATTGGTCGGATCGCGAACGCCGTAGTCGGCGGTGTACCAGATGTGCACGTAAACCGTGCCGGTTGTGGTTGCGGGACCGGCTGCGAGTTCGGCGAGAACGTCGTAGTCTGTCGACGGAACCGCGTCTGTGAAGAACGTCAGCAAGCCAGATGTTGCTCCGGCCAGCGGAAGTTGATGCACCAGATTTGCGGCTGCTTGCCCCATGACCAAAGCGGCGGCGAAGGCGTCGTCGTTTGCGGTCGTTCCGATGTTCCACGTGATCGTGGTGCCGGAATCCATGTCAGTGGAACCAATGGTAATAGCGATCACGCGATGGTTGGCGGGCATTCGAGCCAGCTTCACGACGTCGGAAGTCGTCAACGCGGTTGTAATCGAAACCGTGTCAACATGGCAGCGAACTACGCCGGGCTCCGAACACGTCGGAACCGGTTGATCGCTGAAATACTTTGAGCCATTGTAATCGGCCATTTCAAATCTCCTTGAAGTTGGGGCGCCGAAGCGCCCCGTTAGATCAGTTCATCGCGTTGGTGCAAGCGACTTCGATACGGCACAGCCACAGTTCGTTGAGGATCAAATAACCCTCGGTCCAAACCACCGACCAAACGCGCGTCAGGTTTCCGGGATCGGTGCGATCCGGGTCTTTGATGTGATAGACCATCATGTTACCGGCACCGCCGCGACCGCTGCCCTTCTTGCGAAGTGGGACGCAACCCAAGGCGCCGCGACCAACGAGAACCAGCGGATACACGTCGATAGAGCTGTTGGTGGATCGCAGATTAGCAGTACCAACAGCCGCGCCGCCGCCGAGGAAAGGACTCAGTTCAGACGACAGAACGGCGCGAACGCGGCCAGACGCCAAAGAGCCGATCTCATGCGGATTGCGTCGTGCGTCGCTCGGGTAGTTGTTGGCGCCCAAGTAACCGCGACAGCCCTCAAGATCGAAGCGGGTATTCGTGTGGCCATACAGCATGTACGATGCCTGCAAGCCGCTCGAACCGATCTTGTTGGAGCCGAGCACAACATCGGTATGCGTCTTGGCTTTCGCTGCCTCAAGGATCGTGATTGCCTGATCGATTCGGCCTGCGGTGATAACACCGTTCACGCCGTTTCGATTAGTCACGGTCGAACTGTTGAAAATGCGCTGACTGCCGCTGCGCATCGTCGCCCACTTGATCGCATTACGGTCGAGCTTCACCAAGTCATAACCGACCTCGGCAGCGCCTTCGGCGTAATCCAACGGGTCCATGTTCTCGGCTTGCGACGTCCACGAATAGCCTTCCATGTACTCGCTCAGAGTGACATAAACGCGCTCAGGGACGAGGTTACGCAAAGCGTTGTTGACGCCCTCGCTAACCGGTGTCGTGTTGGTCGCAGGAACCGCCCAGCGATTCATTACAACCGAGCGGCCCTTGTTGGCGTCGTGCGGGAATTCCTGAAACGCATCCTTAAACGGGTCGTCGGCCTCAGCGCGCTCCAGCATGATCGACGCAACGGCATATTGCTCGCTGGTATTACTCGGGTTTTGCCAATTTTGATACGTGGTCGCCATGACCAATTCTCCTAGTTAGGTTCGATGTTCTCTTTGCTTCCGCCATTGGCGGAGTACAGATTGAGCATTGTCCCAATTGGCGTCCACGTCGTCCGGTGCGGCGGTGTTAACCGGCGCTGGTGTTTGGCGTGCTGACGGCGAAGGTCTTGCTTGCTCATTTCGACGCGCCGCTAGTTTATCAACGGCAGCGGCTTGTTTGGGATCGATTTGATCCCGGCTCGCCAAAAACGCCGAGATGACGTAAAGGCGATCTTCGATACGCGGAGAGTCCAGCGCGGCTTGAACCGGTCGCGGGAGTCGTCGCACGTAATCTAAAAACTCTGGATGCTGTAACTCTTGCTGCAATTCTGGATTATCTCGGTGCCATTTGTACAGAGATAACGCGCCTGATACTTCAGCGGCGCTTTCACTATTGGCAGCACGCTGAACTTCTTCGGATTGGTGATCGATCCAAGACCAATAACTAGCACCCTCCTGCGTTGCGGCCTGTACTCCGCTAGCCGTTGGAATGAGGCGATAGTTGTCTAGGTCCGGGTGCTCTCTTTCGAGAACGGATCGCTCGCTCTGATGTCTAATCTGGCGAAGCTCGTTTTGCAACTCTTCGCGCATCGATGCCGTCTGCTCAGATACCAAGCGACTGGCGATCTCAAAACCAAGGGCGGCCTCTTCCGGGAATTCTTCATAGCGCTCCCGCAAATGCTCAGGCTGTTTTGCAATCCAGTCCTTGATAACCGTCTTCGTTGGCGGCTGCGGTTGCGGCGCTTGCCTTGCGGCTAATTGACTTTGAAGCTCCGCAAGCTGCCGTTGCGTAGGCGCAACACGCTCGCGTAGTGCCTTGAAGTCGTTCTGCAATTTCTTGCGATCTGCCTCGATTTGCTCGCGTTCTTGGCGAATCTGATCGTAATGAGCGCGGACGGATTCCGGCAGGTCTTTGTAACCTGGGAATGGCTCGTCAATCGCCTCAGGCGTGGCCTCGGTTGCTTCTGGCGTCTTAGCCTCTTGCTCAGTAGCAACCGGCTCCGGCGGCGCTTCCTCAGTAACGCCAGAACGCTTAGCGCGCTCTTCGGCAATCTTCTGCTGTGCCTGTTCGTATAACTCGTCATCGCTCAGAACTTTTTCCATGGTCTTCCTCGTTTGCGGCCGTTAGGGCGCTTTCTCTTTGAGCGCGAGAATTGAGCGGAGAGCGTTAATCTGTCCGCGCATGTATGTCGTTTTCTCGGGCGTCGTGCTTTCCTTTTCCAGTTCGCCGCGAAGCTTTTCGATTCGCTGCAACGCGTGGCTTTCAACTATTCGCCAAGTGATCATGCGAGCCGCGCCCCGTCGCCAGTTGGCGGAGACTCGACGCGAACCTCTAGCGCCGTTTCCCTTTCTCTTGCTGCAATCTTCTGCGCCTCGATTCCGGCCTTGGCGCCAATCTCAGCGCGCTTCGTGCGCTGCCGCTGATCTTCGATGCCGAGTTCCGCTTGCATCTGAGCGATGGTCTTGTCTTCAGTGGCTGCGACCTCTGCGACCCTGATCTCAAGGTTTTTGATCGCCACAAACTCTCGCGCCTCGGCTTCACGTTCGCGGATATCAAGCTCTCGCATGCGCTCTTCGTAATCCATTTGACGATCAACGGTTCTAAACTGCGCCTCGGCTTCGATCTTGGATTTCTCCAGTTCAAGCTTAAGCATTGCCGGATCGGGCGGCGGCGGGTTCTGTTCCTGAATCTGCCTCACTTCTGCGTCAGTGCGGAATAGATCGGCGTCAACCTCAAGAGCCTGTGACAACTGATTGAACAGCACGTCATCCTTTATGCGTGCGGCCAATGCCGGATCATTCATTCGCATTGAGTTCAACAGCATCAGCCGTTGCGCGCGGATGTCCTTGAATACGTTGTCGCTAACCAGCGAAACCACGCAATCAAAGTCGCCCTTGATGTCTTCGCGCGGGTTATGAAGCATGTTCCACGCATACGCGCTTTCGATAACCGGCGTTAGCCATTCGTCCTCGCATTCCTGCGCGATATCGCGCTGCGCCACATTGGCAGCATTCATCAACATCGCAAGGCCGCTAGACGTCGGCACCGCTTCGGACGGCTGGCCCTGGGCGATCAGTGGAAGATTGATTTCCTCGTCGAACATCTACCTCAAGAATCTGAGCCGCGTTATTGTCGATCACGGTGGACGAGAACACCTTGCGGATATCGTCCACTTCCTCGTCGGTGATGTAGTAAACCTTTGGCCCAAGATGGCGGTCATCGCCATCAGCAGATTGAGCGGCGCCTTTCTTAATACCAATGATCGACGACGCGCTAGCACTAACATTAAGCTGCAAAGCCTGATGAAGACCGTTAATCGATTCCTGCGCATCGCGCGCGCGCCACGGCAGTGAGCCGCCGAACATCGTGTCATCGAGCTTGAAGAAATTAGCGACGTAGTACGGGAGTCGGTCAGTGCCGTCCAGAACATACGGGCTAGCATTCAAGATGTAGCCTTGGCAGAAATAGACCTCAAGCATCTGCTCTTGGCGGTCGATCTCCTGCATATCCTCGTCGTAATCCGGCAAGCATTCGCAGCCGAGAATTTCCGATTGCTCCTTGCTCAGGAAGCCGACAAACTTCCACACCGCATAGCGGTCGTCGATGGCGTCTTTGTATGGCGCCGTGTTATTCCAGTTGTTAACGTTGAGACTCCAGGCGCCAAGGTCCGGTTTCGTCTCCAAAAGCTTGGCGAACTGATCTCGGTATTCCGTAAACCCTTCGTTCTGCGAAAGCTCTTTCAGCTCCGCAGACGTCATCAGCATAAGCTCGAACCCGTAGCGGGCCTTGCCGATGCAATCAACCATCTCCGGATAGAAATACCTCGGATCAACGCGGCGATAACGCGGCCTCGGCTTTATATCAACGGTTCCAACCATCAAAGAACGCTGGCCGTCGCTAGCTTTCTTGAATCGCGTCCGCTTCTTCCGGTAGTTCTCAGGTCCACACAGAATGCCGGTGCCAAACGTCACTAAGTCATCTGACGCGCGCCGGACTTCCTTGGCAAAATGGCATTCGTGCAACTGGTCTTTGATCTCGTCGCGCATTCCACCAGCGGCGATTTCTGCAATAGCCTTCGCTTCCTGCGGATCAGTCTCGCCGCTGTAAAGATCAGGCGATGGCGTCGGCGTCATGTGCCACGGCTGGCCAGACGAGCCGGGCACAACCATGTTAGTAACGCGAGCCGCCCAAATCTGGCAACGGCTCGCCGTCATGTTGAGCTTCTGCGGGAGCGCTATATCAAGCGGGCTAACCGCAGTGCGGTCGCCCTTGACGCCACGTGAGTAGCCTTCGCGCTGGCGGATATCTTCGGCCCATCGGCGCTCGATATCCGCTTTTGCGCGCACGCATGCATCGCGTTTTGCCTCAAGGGACGTACACAGCCCCTTGAGCTTTGCAAGCTTCGCCTCCTTCCGGTCCTCCAGAACACGCGCAATCGCTTCCGCATGCTCCGGAGAATCCAGAAGGAGTAATGCCAGCGCTTCGTCTGGCATTTCTGCAAAGTCCATTACGGCGTCACCGTCGCGCTGAACGGGGTCGCCTGTAATCCAGTCTCGGAACCAAGGATGCTAACCAGCCATGTGTCAGCGGCAATGTCCGTGAGCGTGATTTGCATCCCTGCAATGCCGCCAGTCGTCGATCCGTCAAGCGTAATCGTATCGCTGTCTGCGGCGGTTTCATAAGCAATAAGCGTATCGCCACCATCCTGCAACAGAATGGCTCGACCGACCATGATGTCGTTGCCAACGACTTTGATTGTGGTCGTGTTGCTGGTGATCGTGGTGCCGACAACGAATTCAAACTTGATGCCGGAGCCGGTTGCGGCCGGAAGCGTTACCGCAATACCTGCGGCACGGTTCAGCGTGATAAGGTCATTGTGATTGTCAGACGTCAACGTCGCCGTTGATGCAGTGATGTTGGTCACAACCGGGGTAACGACCTTCTTCAATAGCTGATAAAGGTTGTCGCCAGGGAAGCCGGGGAATGCATGGTTGATTCGCTTTACCACTTCATCCAAGCTCAGTACAGACATGATTGCTACTCCTATCGTCGGGCGAAGAAACTCATAGCCTGCATTGGCTTGTCGTTCTTCAGTGGTTTAGTTTTTGCACGCTTCAGACCCATCACTAGGTAACGCAGAGCATCAAGGCGATGGTCGTTCTTCTTGATGATCTTCCCGTTCTCGTCTCGCGAGTACATCCTGTACTCTTGAATAAGCCCGGAACAGTTGCTCATTATCTTCAGCTTGCCTTCTGAAAGCCTTCCCTCGACTGTCAAAATGCCAGGCTCTACATCCTTTGTCGCGGGCTGTATGTTAACACCAAGAGAGCGATACGTTTTGATGATAGTGCTGCGCTCGCCTTCTTTCAAAGCAAAGCCAGCAGGATCACCCTCGCACGGCACCCAATCGCCATGCTTCTTTAGCGCAACCGCATGAATAGGCGCCTCGGCCTGAGCCCTGAAGTATTCGTCGAATACGTAGACGATATCATTCTCGCGATCATACGCGCCAAAGACAGCAGCGGTTCCGCCTGATATCTCTGCGTCGCGAGCATCGGCTTTGCCGTAACCAAAGTCGGCGCCACTGATTAGCGCAAAGTGCGCCGGAATCTTAAACGGCGAGATGACGAACGATTCTTCTTCCACTCTGTAGACCCTTCCGCTTCCGGCGTATGGTATGCCAGTTCTGCGCGTTTCTCGGAACATGCCCGAAGTGTTTCCAAGCTTGACCCGGATATCCTCTTTTGACAAGTGAGGTACATCATCCATCGGGCATACAACGCGCGCTCTAGACATCTGGCGCATTGACTCCGTTGTAACCGGAGAAAGCTCAGGAAGGAACAGTAACACAACGTCTGTAGCGCCCTTGAGGCCGGTGAACGTCAGGATTAAGCGGCCGTCTTCGGATTGCCCTCGAAACCGATTCAGGCATTCCTCGTAAATAGCCATGTCGCACTCAACCTCCGAGCCTTGGAAAAGCTCGCGGCCCTGCTCGTAGCTCCTGAACTGAATCTGCGACCATCCGCCGCTGACATGCTTGATATGGCAGTTATCGATCACGCCGGGCCAGCCCTGAGCCGGTCGCGGATTACCCATCAGGTTTACGGGGATAATCCCCTTGCCAAGCTCGCTGCGTTGCCGGTAGTCGGTTGTCCCGAACAGCTTCAGTTGCAGGATGTCGCGAACGCTTTCCTTGCTGTCGCCAGCAACCCATGCTTTTATTGGCCGGTTGAATCGCTTGCCTTCCCACCACGACGGATAAATGCCGGTTAGGTGGCAGACCGTTTCATAGCCACCGCCCTCGGTCTTCCCGGTGTTGTGGTGAAACACGCCTGCGGCTTCGTAGCACGCAGTTTTTTCTACCGTCAGGTCAAGAATTGGCTGGACGCCAAGCGGTATGATCGCTACGATCTTTCGGCCACCAACAAGGGGAACGTGATCGCATGGGCAGAACATCCACTCACCAAGTTCACCATCAATCAATCCTTCAGGCCATTGACCGGGGAGAATCGGCTGAACAGATAGCATCCGCTCTTGGCTCATCGCCGAAATTGCTGCGCCGTTACTTAAAGAGCCGAGGACTAAAGGCGCAACGTCCGAAGCATTGGCGCTACATTGATATAGAGAAGACCAGTCTTCAGGAGCTACTTGACTCAGGCATGACTCAATCGCAAGCCGCGAGCAAACTTGGCGTGTCTCTTCAGACCATAGAAGATCGAGTTTTGCGGTGGGGTCTGAGAACTTCTCGCACAGGGCCAAGGCTTGCTGACGGTCATAAATTCTGCTGGGAAGGCGGACGGCACCTTGATAAGTTCGGATACGTCCAGGTCTATGCTCCGCTTCATCCCCACGCGAAATTAAATACTGGACTAATTTACGAACATCGCCTCGTGATGGAGGTTGTACTAGGTCGCTACCTGAGAGAAGGCGAAACGGTTCACCACCTCGACGAGGTGAAGACGCATAACTGGCCATCGAATTTGCATTTGTTCGCATGTAACGCAGACCACTCGCGCCACCATGCAGCAATGCGCCGAGAGAAATCCAGCCATCTTCAGATAGAAACCTGTGAGCGTGGTTGCACGCGAACCATTCGCCATTGTCTAGCCGAACATGAAACGCTGGCGAGAACTCCTTTAGAAATACTCCACCGGCTTTCGCAACACATCGAGATTCACCGTCCCACGACGGAACAGAAAAACCTTCGCTTCCAAGAAGTTCTACGATCTGGCGCTCACCGTCCTCCGTTTGAATAGGAGACCACGGAATTTTGCACCCGTTCCCCCCGATAAACGCACGGTACTTTGCCCAAGACCCTTGAGCAAAGAACTCCGTATGATGCTTGTACAACTCTCGACGAAGCCTCCCCGTGTCAGGGAACATCCGATAGAACTTAGTCCTTTCGTGGTGATCCTGTACATCTTGCAGCGCCTTGAAAAAGCGAAGACGTTCTGCCTCTGGAAGCTTGCTTAACCGAAGCTCCCTTTGCCCGGCAGGCAGAGCGAGAAACCGCTCCATTAGCTCCGTCTTTATCATTACCGCTGCTTTGC
>LNFM01011670.1_pt1 | contig 11854 bp, 17 predicted proteins | sample 596031 | NCBI WGS metagenome assembly LNFM01 (sample SAMN04254537, study PRJNA301005) | activated carbon metagenome | isolation source: dual media filters at the Ann Arbor, Michigan drinking water treatment plant | place: USA: Ann Arbor | reverse complement strand
GGTAGATCCCGGATGGTCCCATCGTCTAGCCCGGTCAGGACGGAGCCCTCTCAAGGCTTAAACACGGGTTCAAATCCCGTTGGGACCACCACCCATTCCCTTCATCTCTCCGTGAGTTAGCGACCTTCGGCTGCGGCGTCGCATCGCCGACCGGTCGTCCATAGGACAATCCATAGGACAAAAGGGCGTTGTGGAGCAGGTTCACGGCGTGCCGGAGCTGCTGATTCCAACCGTATCCGCCGTGCGAATACGCGGCGGTCATCGACTCGCCACCGAGCTGATCTGTTCCCATGCCGCGCAGACGATGGCCCAACAATGCGGCTCGTACTTCGAGCGGCACGCCCAGATTCTGTAACCACGTGGCGAAGGTGTGCCGGAGATCGTGGAAGTGGAGATCCGTCACTTTGGCCTCGGTGCTCAATCGTCGCCAGAAGATGCTAAACGCGGCCGGCGTCCATCGCCTGAAGATTCTCCCGTCCACGTGGGCGATCTCACCACGTAGGGCCTCGTAGGCGGCAGGATTGAGGGGGATTTCTCGGGGTGTCTGCTTGAGGCGGCTCCGTGACGGAGGAAGGATCAACCACCAGCCGTCATCTCGCTTCCGCATCCAGAGTCGATCGATCTCCAGAATCTTGGCTTCACGGAGTCCGGTGTTGAGGGCGATCGTCGCGATCCGCCAGAACTCGGCGGGGTCATACTCGTGGGCGGCGATCTTCTTGAGCCGGCGCTCCTCGGCTTTCTGTTTGATCGCCCTCAGTTCTTCCGTCGTGCCCACACGATCGCGAGTCGCCACGTCGGGGAGTTCGACCCGCTTCAACCTGTTCTTGTCCAGCTTGTCGAAGTCGACGGCAAGATTCAGGATCCGCATGAGGACGTTCCACTCTCGACGAATGGTCCACGGTGCGGCCTTGGCTTCGAGCCTGGCCGTGACATAGGCAAGCCCATCCTCGGCCCTCAGGGAGTCCAGCTGGCGCTCGCCGAAGCGCGGGGTCAGGTGTGTGTCAATGATCGATTCCGGCCGGGCCAGGTCAAACCGCTTCTTGACGTGCATGGTCTGCCAGTAGAGTGGGAGGAAGTCTGTGAAGGTAGGAGACGTGGACCGGGGTGCGACGCTCTGCTCGTTCCGCTGGATCTTAGCGATCATCGCGATCGCGGCTTCGTCGGCTTGTTCCTTCGTGAGGTTGTACCCGAGCAAGGGCCGATACCGCTGACCTTTCCAGCGGACGTAGAGATCGAAGGCGATCCCTGTTTTCGTCTGTCTCGTGGTGATCGAATACTTCATGCCAAGGTCTTACCGGTACTGAGCGCTGCGATGATAAACACGCGGGGAGGAAATATCCACGACGGTAGCGCTACCCCCTGCCACCTGGGGAACATCCATGGCCTCACACTTCTCGATAGCGGTCTCACTGACTCCACCGATGCGCCCCTGTTTCAACCAGGCCTCGAGCTCGTCCTGGTCGAATAGCATCACTCGGGAACCTGGACGGCGGTATCGCGGGATGTCTTTCCGCTGGTACAAGCTGGATCGGGACATCCGGAGGAACTGTGCAGCTTCGGCGAGAGTCAGAGGTTTCATGCCGGTCTCTGAATGTGTGGGCGCATCAATAATCTTCAGGAACGTCTCGGCGTCAAGCGAATGACCGCGCTCAAACCGTAAATTCCATAGCCAGCTGCCCCAGATATTCCTTGAACCCCGCTGCCCCCTTGGTCTTCCGAATCAGCGCGGCCAAACTCTTTAAGCGGTTCTCGTAGTTCTTCAATGTCGCCTCGACCTCCGCGTTCGTCTCCGGGAGGAAATACCCCGACTGTTTGCCGCAGGACGACGCGATTAATACCCCTTCATCGACCAGTTCCCGCTTGACGATCTGTACCAACCGCTGGCCGTTATGCCCTTCGCCGAGTCCCAGCCGGCCCGCGAGTTCGCGCACCTGAATCGCGCGCTTCGCCCCACGATGCCGCTCCATGATCTGGAGGAAGCGAGCTTTCAGATCGTCGTCAGGCGACAAGACGTTCCCTCTTATTCAGGCCATGCCGGCACAGCCTCCGCTTCCGTTGGTACAAGCTGGAGCGGGACATCCTGAGGAACTGAGCGGCTTCGGCGAAGTTAAGCGGTTTCATTGGACTCATTTCACGGCGGACATACGTGTTCGTTGGAGTGTCGCGATTTTTTCCTTATGCTCTGGGCAGTAGTGGGACCCTGTCATTGCATACTCCTCGCATGGACCGCTGGTGAGGTTCCGTGCGCATTTACGTTGAGGGGCGACAGCTTTCGTCTCGGGCTCTATCCACTCCCGCCATGGTTCGGCCCCATTGCTGTTCTGTAAGAATCGGTGCGGGTCCATGATGCCGATCCCGTCTTTGACTTGCGTGCTCTCCGCATAGTGCTTGACGGCGATAAGTACGCGTGGCCGATCCTCTGCTGACAGCCGGAGAAACTTCTGTGAGGCTTCCAACTCCCCTAACAGCTTCCCGTTTCGCGGGGGGGCCAGATTCCAGAATGCTTCGAACTCCATGGCGACCTCCGGAGGCATCTCTTCTCTTTTCTTTGAAGATGAAGCAGAAGAGGAAGATGAAGAGGAAGAAGAAGGGGACCCCTGCAAGGATGGGGGTAAGGATGGCTGGAAGGTATCCTTCTCCCCACCCTTCTTTCTGGGAACGGCGGGGTTCTTGGCGGATAGCTGCCCGCATTCTCCGCGCGTATTACGGAGCTCCTCATCCCGGACCATGCGTCGGCTGTAAATCGTTCCGGTTTCTGTTCGACTAAAGACTCCGGCCGCTTCGAGCTCGTCTAGGTGTTTCTGAAGTTCCCTCTTCGGTATTCCTATCATCCGGGTGAGGGCATGGAGTTCGATGTCATGGCCGTTCAACCGGAGATGGCCATACGGTTCGGCCTCGTGCATGAAGCACAGCATATCGATCCAGATGCCGCGCGCCGCCGGTGAACACGATCGGAGGCCCGGCTCTCGAAGCCAGTCGGACGGGTAAAACTGAAATGCCGGCCGGGCTTTCATCGCTGCCTCGTCTTTGGGGAGACGGAGCTGCTGGACTGTGTCTTGAGATGAGGCTCTGCCTCAGGTAGGATTTGAGTCACGTCGTTTGGCTCCTCATGTTGGCCGCGTCTCGAGTTCGTAGCTCGGGGCGCGGGGCCGTTCAAAGTCTCTGCGTAACAACTATCGAGAGCGACTATCGAGGTAGGCCAGGCCTGCTCGAGTCGCAGGGTCGCTGGGCTGTGGCGGTTCCGGGCTTGTCCCGAATCCATACTTCCTCAGCAGGTATGTCCCGCCTCCCGTCAGGATCGTTTGCACTCCCTGCATATCCCCGGTCTGTTGGGCATACCGGCCTCGTAGCTTCAAGTCCTGCGCCTGCATCCGATAGCCCCAGGCCTCCCGCGCGGCATTGTTCTGGATGGTGATCGCGTCGAGCTCCCCAAGGTACGTCGCGTCCGCCTGGACATCCCCGGCACTCGCATCCGCATCGTTGATCTCCACCCCCTGGTGGGCCAGCTCGGCCCGCTGGGCGCCGATCGTTTGCCGCGTCTGCACCCGGCGCCGGCCAGCTGCCACTGTCCCGCGTTTGATCGCGTCGTCCGCCTGGAACTCCGCGATGCTCGCGTTGTATTGCATCAACCGCTTGTTGGCTTTCCCGGCCGCGTGCGCCGAATAGGCTCCGAAGAGCGTGCTGACCAGTGAGAGGCCGGCCATCATGTCTCCGCCCGTCATCCCTGGATTCGCGGCCGCCGCGTTCTGTGTCACGGTTGGATCAATTGCCATGGCTTACCCTCCATTGCCTGATGGTGAAGTGCAGACCGGTCGTTTCAGTGACTCTTTGACTTCGGGAATGCTGAAGCGGACGCCGGTGAGTTTGGGGCCAGCGGCATAACTGGGAATCCGCCCAGCCTTTGCCAGGCGATACAAGGAGCGGAGTCCCATTCTAACCGCTTTGGCCGCTTCCTTTGCGCTAACGAGTTCATCTGTATTCATGGTGTCCCCCTGATTCACTGCGCGACTTGTGTGGGGGTATACCGCTGTTGCTTTGGGTTCAGCGATGGGGACGCGGAGTTTAATTCTCTCCGTCCCCATCGACGCAGAAAATAAAAGGCTCCGTCCGTAGGATTGATGTCGAGAAAGAGAGGTTAGCGAGAGGGGTTTCGAGGCGGCCAGTTGTTTGCCACAGCGTCGGCTATGACGCGCTCCACGCGGAGGATGGCTTTCTCGGCTTTGTCACGAGCGCGCTGCGCTCCGTATATTTTACGAGCAATGAGACCGTAGGAGAGTTGCTCGCTACGAGCAATGAGACCGTAGGAGAGTTGCTCGCGACGTCGGAGGTCGTAACACTGGAAGTACTTAATCCATGCCGAGACATCGCGAAACGCTGGCTTCATGTTTTGCCGATGCCGCTGTTCGAGCGGATCCGGTACGGGTGAATGCAAGAACTCCTTATGCCTGGCTTTGAGAAAAGGACGCAGGGCTTGAATGAGTGCGGATGCAGTTTTGGAGACGTCAAGCCGAACATGGATAAACCGAGGGCGTGGGGCCTGCAGCGCATGGAGGAGCTCTGTCGCGCCACCTTTCGGCCACCACGGCGAAGGACCAAGGTGTATGACTGTCTGCAGATCTAGAATGTCATCTTCTACAGAGCCAGTTTTTGGATTGCGGATGAATCCAGCCCTCGCCAAGTCGTCATTCGCATGCTCAGAATCATAGTCGGCCTGCATCAAGGCATGATGCTCACCGGCCAGGGGGTCACAGGAGATTTCGTACTGTTGGAGGAATGATTGGAATGTCTTACGGCCATGTCGATATGCATGCGCTGCTTTCTCACTCCGGAGGAGGGCCTCGATCTGGAAATAAAGGTTCACCATTGCGGGGGGCACTCGTCTGTAGGATTTGAGTACCGGTTTGAGAGGGAGAATGGGGTATGGGTAATCTGGTCCCTTCGCTACTGGTTTCGGCATGTCCCCTCCTGTGGGGTCCTGGTGAAAGGTGGGAGGCGCGGCGACCAGGATCACGCCGCCGGCTGGTTCATGAGGCCAGCCGTTACCTCCCAAGGGGGGAACCTAGACCAATGCTGCACCCCGTTCAAGCCGACAGAGGAGGAGATCTAAACTAGGCAAACTTGACAGCCCCCCCTTAAAAAAGAGGAGTTCCAGCTGCGGGGTCTATTCGCACCGGCCTGCGATTCCCAACGGCTCCGTCCTACGTTCGATCGTTCCGCCTTGGAGCGGGGGCCCTGCTGCGGGAATTTCGAAGAAGCGATCCGCTTGGCGCTGGAGTGCCCGATCGATAGCTTTGGTGTTCAGCCGCGCATAGATTGCGGTGGGGTTCAGGCTGCGATGGTTTAGAACGTTCTGGATCGTCGGCAGGTTCTCGCCGCTAATCGCCAGGTAACTGGCACAGGTGCGTCTGAGGTCATGCAGCCGGACGTCCTCAAGGCCCCAACGGCGCCGGAGAACTCCCCATTCCTTTTCCACACTGGCCACGGACCACGGTCGGCCGTGAAGACCTGGGAAGACCCATTCACTGGTACGTGGCAAGGACTGCAACGCCTCCATGGCTTGAGCGGGAAGGGGCACGAGCTGGGAGGTTTTGTTCTTCGTCGTGGGTTTGCGCCACAGCCTGGAGGATACGTCGACATCAATCCAGCGCATGGTGCAGGCTTCTGATCGGCGCGCGCCGGTCAGAAGTAAGACGAGGAAGAAAGCGCGGGATTTAGCCGGCAGATGAGGGAATCCGGCCATAACGCGGTGGAGCTCGTCGACGGAGAGGAAGCGATCGCGAGGGGTGTGGGGAAAGCGCCGGATCCCTGTAGCAGGATTTGAACTGGTGATGAGCTCAAGGCTCAGCGCCCAATTGTACAAGCTCCGGAGCATCGTGAGGGCTTTGTTCGCTTGGCCTGGGGTATGCGCGAGAGTCATGTACCACGCGCGGACTTCCTTGCGGGTAAGGCTTTCCAGTGGGCGCGCGTTCCAAGGCTGCCAGAACTGACGATACAGACGCTCGAACTGATCGCGGGAGGGACGTTGCTTGAGGTGGTGGACTGCATACAGGCGTGCGCCTTCACCGACCGTGAGGGGCTGGCGGCTGAGGTCCCGCAGCATCACGGTGCGCAGTTCGCCGTCAGTGAGGGCCGTGAAGAGAGGCGCTTTGGGAGCAGTCGGCCGGGATGCTGTGGGTACGCCGTCCGCTTGCCACGCGCGATAGGTATACGCCTGTCGGTTTTCCCGTTGCCGCATGGCGCGGGTAATGTCGTTCGCGGGAAGGCCGCGTTGAGCCAGTCGCACGCCGCACGTATGGCGGAGATCTTTCCAGGCACACCAAGGAATGTTGGCACGATGTACGGCCGTGGCCCATCGGCCCACATAGAAGGTATGAATGTTCACGGGTCGAGTGGGGTTCTGTGGATCCGGGAAGACCCACAGAGAGGGTGGTTGTTCTCGGCGAAGCTGCCGAAGCACCTCCACGGCCGCCAGCTGCAGCTGAAGTGCGCAGAGGGCGCCTGTTGTGGGATGGGGGAGCAGCAGCGTGGCTCTGTCGAGGTCCACATCACGCCAGCGCAGGGTAAATTGCTCAGACTGCTTGAGTCCGGTCAAGATGGCGAACCGTACCCAGAGGGCATACGGCGGGCCGAGCATGGCACACAGGGCCTGTTCTTCGGCCGCCGTGAGGATCCGCATGGCGGGGGTGCGCTCTTTGGGCAGCTCCATCCCCGCGCAAGGGTCTTTAGGCAAGAGTGCCATGAGGGTACCCCAGGCGCAAACACGGCGGAGGAACCGAAGATAGAAGGCGACGGTGGATGGACTTCGGCTATACGCGGCGAGCCGGTCGAGTGCATGACAAACCCGCTCGGCGGTCAAGGCCGCGATCGGCTCCCTACCCATATGCTGGATCCACCACTGCGCATGGCGGGTGTCTTCCCGCCGGGGGCGCTCGCCGGGAGCTGTGCGATAACGGTCGATCAGTTCAGCAATCGTCATGATCACCCCTTCAACGGCCGTTGCGTAAACATCCGTTGAAAGAGCCGACGGCGGTCACCGGCCTCATCATCTCCTGGATCCGGCGGACGAAGCCCGCGATTCACCTGCAGTTCATAGAGGATTTGCGCCTCTATGGTTCGCCCCGCTCGTTCTGCACGGTTGGCGAAATGCTCGTAGCTCTCGTGGTCAAGCTCCGCTTCCACCGATTCACCCTGGTCGTGCTCTCTCGAGCTGGCTTCGTCTCCCGCCATGGTCATCCTCCATTCAGACCCTTCAATCCACTCGGCAGACTAGGCGCCCCCCCCCCAGTTCCTGGTGTCATCAACCACCTGTGTTTTTTCCCATCCGTTCTTTGAGGAGTCCCCCGGCAAGGTAGTGAAGCCGGAGGAGGTATTCTGTCGCTGTCAGCTGCAGCCATTTTGCTGTGGCGGCGATGTCCGCCTTGTCGGACTCCGAGACGCGAATCTGCATCTTTTGCCGTTTCGCGAGGATGGATTCGAGTCGTTCCGGTGTCAGCCGGCGAAAGCTCTCGGTTACATCCGTAAAGCGATCTTTCGATCGTGCGGGTACCTTCTTCATGCCACCTCCCTGTGTAAGAGACTGTAAATTACCTTGGCCGTCCATCTGGGGCCGTTCTTCGCGGGGATCTGTCGCTGTGTCAGTTGCCCTGCGATTTGTCGAAGCGAGAACCCTTCCAGACGAAGGGCCCGGATCTGAGATAAGACCTGCTGCTCGTGAGCAGCCGAGACCAAGTTAATCCCATCTGGTGCGAGCGTATAGCCATAGGGAAGATAGCGACTCGCTCGGCGTCCTTGCCGGCGGAGATGGGCCATGGCTGTCTTGGTCCGTTCGCTGATCTGGTCCCGTTCGAACTCAGCCAGGACAGCCAGCATCCGGAAGATCATCTTTCCAGCTGCTGATGTGGTGTCGATGCGCTCACTCAGGCTGACCAGGTCAGCACCGCTCTTGGCCAGGCGGTCACTGATGGCGATCGCGTCTTTTGTGGATCGGGCGAGCCGGCTGAGGCTGTAGACGACCAAGACGGCCTTGGTGCGGCAGGCTTCCGTCAGTGCGGCCTGGAGTGCAGGTCGGTTGTCAGAGCGGGATCCTGACAGGCCGGCATCGATGTGGATGTTGGCCAGATCATACCCGTTGGCTGTGCCCCAGGCGCGGATTCTGGCTTGTTGAGCATCCAGGCTGACACCCTCATGGGCCTGGAGCTCGGTACTGACGCGGCAGTAGCCAATGGCGAGAGGGGACTTGCCTTCGTGCTCGGCGGACGTTACCATACGTCATGACTGTAATCCTCCCGTTCGGTAAATGTCAACGAGGGGATTCTGCTGTTTCCAAGGGAACGGTTGGAAACGGCTCTTGCGGTTTTAGAGGGCGCCCTCGTAGAGTCGGGACGCCATGGGTCGCGTTGATCTCACTAGGAGGTGCTCCATGTGCATCATGCTTGTGCTCCTCTTGCTCTTCGTTCCCCGCCTGGGCTTCGCGCAGTCCGGTTCCAGCATCGAGATCGGGGCCTCGACGTCCTACTCGTTGGGTGACCTCAGTGGATCCAGCCAATCCGTCGGCCTCACCGAGTTCTACAGCTTCAATAACGGCATGAGCACCACTCGAACCAGGGTCGGGAGCACTGACTTTTACGGGGGATCAAGTTCCAGCCTCAGTGGGGCCACAACCAGCATTGGCGGGACCACCTTTGGGGCTTGGCAAGATGGGACGATGAGCACGCACACGACGATCGGCGGAAGCACCTTCCACAGTTTCAGCAACGGTCGGAACTGCACGAGCACCCGCAATGGGGCGAGCACTTTTACGAGCTGCTACTGAGATAAGGCGATGGTCCCAGGAGCGCATCGGTGAAATCCATTGATGCGCCGTGGGGGAAAATATATGTCTGAGTCATTCCTAGCCAGCCTTCTCCCTAATTCCGGATGGGGGCTGAAGATTAGTGCGCTGGTCCCTTCCTCGCGATGGGGATTCTGCCTTGGAACAGTCTTAGTCAATGCGGTGGTCTTTACGGGATGCTGGCTCGCGGGGACCCATGTCGTGGTGTTAAGCCCTAAGCTCCTCATCATCACGGGCTTGGGTGCTCAAGTGGCTCTCGTCAGGAAACGCGAAGCTAACATTCAGCCAAGACGTAAGTGGAGGTTTTGGTACGCAGCGATCATTGCCCTAGTCGCACTTGTTTGGGTGGGAAGCGCGACAGGCATAGGGACAGTAGATCGAATCAGGACAATCAGTCAGATCGTGTTGGGCGGTTTCTTCATGTTCCAGATCTTGATACTTCCCGTCACCGTGTCGTGTTGTATTTCCAAGCCACCACCGCCAGTGTGAATAGCTCCTACTGTTGCCTGCCTTCACTGCGCGTGGAACAATCCCATTTCCTCGTTCCCGCAATACTCGATCAGCAGGTGCCAGCCGATCAGGTCCGGCACACTCGAACAATGCTTCAGGCGATCGTATCCGGACACAGGGCCGCATGGTTCAAATTTGGCTCCAGCGAGGAGATCGCCGACCTTCGCAAGCGGAGGGCGCCGTACTGAAGGGCAAGGCTCATCAGGCGGGCGATCACGTCATAGAGGCCGATCAATTCGGAAGCGCAGTCCGGACCTTTGACCCTGATGAAGATTTCGGCTGGGTGTTCGTCCTTATGGACGCTGATGTAAAGCGTTCGTTGTCCGGGGATCCGGACCTTCTGTATCGTGCAGTGATTCTGTGACGAAGGAGGGCCCGATGATTGACGGATCGAGCGACTCAATGGAGAGTCCTTCAGGGCAAGATCCTGAAGGAGCCCAGGCAACTAGACTCCCGATCGGCCCGGCTTCCGAGATGCTGACGCCCTCCGAGCTCGAGCAGGTGCGGCAAATCAGCAATGACTCTGACGACTATCTGCAGACGTCTGCAGCGGTCGAGGTCGCTGGCTAAGACCGCTTGGCCAAATTGGGAGAAGGTAAAGTGAAAGGGGTTGTCCTATATCGGACACGGATTTTGTAACTCGTTGTAAATCCTTGTCACTCATCGGACGGCTCCGAATGATCATCTGATTGATTTTCTTGAGTTCCTTCGGTCCTCTCAAGGCTTAAACACGGGTTCAAATCCCGTTGGGACCACCACACCCAGCTTGCTCGTACCGTGCGCTATTCTCCCATTGATGCGCACGGATAAACTCCTTGAAAGCTCTTTCCTCATTCGGCTTGCTTGGCGGGAGCCTCTCCCTGCGGCGATCCGCGAAATCCTGAACATCCTCATTCTCCCGCTCTCCCGCGTTGCGTTTCTCTCCCATGTTCACCGGACACTGTCCTTAAATGATGGTGCTGAGCGATCAGGCATCACCCTGGCGAGAGTCTTACTTCTATCGTTCGCGCTACGTGTTTCTCTTCCATGGTATGAGTGCGCAGAATCCATGATATCTGTGCTGCGTAACTTGAGTCGCATGTATCGCTGTCCTGCGCTCGCTTCATTGACGCCTCTAGCAGCGGTTGTGTATAAGGAATGCGCCTTTTGTAATCAAATTTTGGGACGGTGATGGGCTTATGGCGACACGTGAATTTCATGACGGCGGGAAAGATGGCCTAGAAGCCCTGGAGCCGCTCGACCCGGACAAAATCGGTTCGTTCAACGAGCTGCTGGTCGCGATGGGGAAGACGGCGTTCGGCGGCCGCCGGCTGGGCGAAGCGTTCGAAGTGCTCGATGCAATGATCGAGGATCCCGATTGCAAGGTTGTCTTGACGCTCTCCGGGGCCATGACCATCGCCAAGATGGGCAAGATCATCAGCACGATGGTGGATCGCGGGATGGTCCACTGTATTATTTCCACCGGCGCGCTGATCGCGCATGGCCTGAGCGAGTCGATCGGAAAGACGCATTATCGCGTCAATCCGGCGATGTCCGATGAGGAGTTGTTCGAGAAGGGCTATAACCGTGTCTACGATACGCTGGAGATGGAGTCGAATCTCAACTATGTGGAGCAGGTGGTTTCCCAGACGCTGAAGCGCGTGAATTATGATACGCCGCTCTCTTCTGAAATCCTGACACGGGAGTTGGGTAAGACATTGGCTGAAGAGTACGAAGGGGACGGGATTCTGAAGAGTGCCTATCTGAAGAAGGTCCCGGTCTATATCCCGGCGTACACCGATTCTGAAATGGGCTTGGATGTGGGGACCTGGGCGATGGGTAGGGCCATCGATCAGGCCCGTGCTCAAGCCAAGCCGGGAGACGATCTGGCCGTGCTGCGTGGCATTCACCAGTCTCTTCCGTCCTTCAATCCCTACCTTGACCTCAATAGTTATGCCGGTCAGATTTTGTCCGCCAAGAAGATCGGGATTTTTACAATCGGCGGCGGGGTGCCGCGAAATTGGGCGCAACAAGTCGGGCCCTACATTGAAATCGGCAACCATCGGCTGGGGCTCAATGTGAAGCCGCCGCGTTTCCAATACGGTGTGCGAATCTGCCCCGAACCGGATTATTGGGGCGGCCTGAGCGGCTGCACCTATCAAGAAGGAATTTCCTGGGGCAAGTTCGTTCCGCCGGCTGACGGTGGACGGTTTGCCGAAGTGCTCAGCGATGCGACGGTGGTGTGGCCGCTGCTGATGATGGGTTTGTTGGAGCGGGCGCGGGATAAGCGGACGTCATGAAGAGCCCGCGGCCTGGCATGACGATGGCGGGTTGGGTGGTAGCGGTTTGCCTCGCACTGCTCCCGTCCGTGTCCGGTGCCAAGGATGAATCCGGCCAGGTCGAGAATCGTATGAGGGGCCAGGCCAACGCGCCGGTGACACTGATTGAGTATTCGGACTTTACTTGCGGCTACTGTTTGAAATTCTTCCGAGAAACCTGGCCGAGAATCCAAGCGCGCTATGTGGATACAGGCAA
>LNFM01011669.1_pt1 | contig 11854 bp, 12 predicted proteins | sample 596031 | NCBI WGS metagenome assembly LNFM01 (sample SAMN04254537, study PRJNA301005) | activated carbon metagenome | isolation source: dual media filters at the Ann Arbor, Michigan drinking water treatment plant | place: USA: Ann Arbor | reverse complement strand
CATCGCCCCCGGACCGCTAGAATCGCAGCCTCGACCCTCCAGCCGCGGCTTGCGCGGCCACGACGCCAGATGACCAGTGAAGCTCCGCTGACCGCCACGCAGAAAGCCCAGGTCCTGTCCGAGGCCCTGCCCTACATCCGCCGCTTCCACGGACGCACCGTGGTCATCAAGTACGGCGGCAACGCGATGACCGACGAGAAGCTCAAGCAGTCGTTCGCGCACGACGTGGTGCTGCTGCGACTGGTCGGCATCAACCCGGTGGTGGTGCACGGGGGCGGACCGCAGATCGAACAGCTGCTGGCGCGCGTGGGCAAGAAGGGCGAGTTCGTGCAGGGCATGCGCGTCACCGATGCCGAGACGATGGACATCGTCGAGATGGTGCTCGCTGGCCAGGTCAACAAGGAGATCGTCGAGCTGATCAACAGCGCCGGCGGCAAGGCGGTCGGCCTGACCGGGCAGGACGGCGGCCTGATCCGCGCGCGCAAGATGATGGTCGCCCGGATGGAGAACCCCGACGAGAAGATCGACATCGGCCAGGTGGGCGAGATCGAGTCGGTCGACCCGAGCATCATCCAGACGCTGACTTCCGCCGGCTTCATCCCGGTGATCGCGCCGATCGGGTCCGGCTCCCAAGGCGAGACCTACAACATCAATGCCGACCTGGTGGCGGGCAAGGTCGCCGAGATCCTGAAGGCAGAAAAGCTGATGCTGCTGACCAACACGCCTGGCGTGCTCGACAAGGGCGGCAACCTGCTCACCGGCCTGACCGCACGCCGCATCGACGAGCTGTTCGCCGACGGCACCATCTCCGGCGGCATGCTGCCGAAGATCTCCTCGGCGCTCGATGCCGCGCGCGGTGGCGTGTCGTCGGTGCACATCATCGACGGCCGGGTCGACCACAGCGTGCTGCTCGAGATCATGACCGACCAGGGCGTCGGCACGATGATCCGCAGCCGATGACGCCTGCCCGCTGATGGCCGGGACGCATACCTGGGTCTTCGACCTCGACAATACGCTGCACTACTGCACGCCGCACATCTTCCCGCACATGAACCGGTCGATGACCGAGTACGTGATGCGGCACCTCGGGCTGGACGAGCCCGAAGCGAGCGCGCTGCGCCGCCGCTACTGGCTGCAGTACGGCGCGACGCTGCTCGGGCTGATGAAGCACCATGACACCGATCCGGACCACTTCCTGCACGAGACCCATCAGTTCCCTGAACTCGAGCGCATGGTGATCCGCGAGATGGGCCTGCGCGGGCTGCTGCACCGGCTGCCCGGGCGCAAGGTGGTGTTCTCGAACTCGCCCGAGCGCTACTGCAGGGCCGTGCTCGAGGTGCTGGGCATCACCGACCTGTTCGACGGCGTGTTCACCATCGAGCACACGCGATACCGGCCGAAGCCCGACGTGCGCGGCTTCCGTGAACTGTTCCGCCGGCACGGCATCGACCCACGGCGCAGCGTGATGGTCGAGGACTCGCTCGACAACCTGCTGACCGCCCGCCGGCTCGGCATGCGCACCGTGTACATCGTGCGCCGCAAGCCCGGCCTGCTGCGAGTCCGGCGTCCTGGGTACGTCGACCTGATGGTCACCGACCTGCGTGCGATGACACGCTGCCTGGCACACCTGCGCTGACGCAGCGCCGGTCCGGTGCTGCGGCAGATGCCGCCATGTCGCATCGCGGCCGGCGAAGAATGCACTGTGCCGGCCTGCACTTTTCCATAACCGCTGCCTCCGAATCTGCCTAGAATCCGGTTGTGCAACGAAGCGTGTGCTCACCATCGGACAGGCCGGACTCCTCCGGCCCCCGGTTCGTTGCCCGATCCGGACGCCTTGCCGGACAGTATCCTGTGGAGGGTCCCTCATGCCACCCCGTACAGGCGAACGCAGGCTGCAGATCCTGCAGACGCTCGCCGAAATGCTCGAAGTCCCGAGCCCGGAAAAGATCACCACCGCGTCGCTCGCCGCCCGCCTGGACGTGTCCGAGGCCGCGCTGTACCGGCATTTCGCGAGCAAGGCACAGATGTTCGAAGGGTTGATCGAGTTCATCGAGCAGACCGTGTTCAGCCTGGTGAACAAGATCGCGAGCGAGGAGCCGGTCGGGTTGAAGCAGGTCGATGCCATGGTCGCCGTGCTCCTCGCGTTCGCGAAGAAGAACCCGGGCATGAGCCGCGTGCTGATCGGCGAGGCGCTGGTGCACGAGAACGCCCGACTGCAGGCGCGCATCAACCAGATGCACGACCGGATCGAGGCGACGCTGAAGCAGGCGCTGCGGCTGTCGCAGACCCAGGGCGAACTGCCGGCCGATGCGGACGTCGCCGCGCAGGCCAACGCCATCATGGCCTTCGTCGTCGGCCGCTGGCACCAGTTCGCCAAGAGCGGCTTCACCCGCGACCCCTCCCAGTTCTGGGCGGAGCAGCGCAAGATCCTCCTGTCGACCTGAGGCGGCCGCGCGCAGGCCCCCCTGCGTCGCCTTCAGGCCGGACCGCGCCCCGCGCAGACGCTACAGCCAGGGTCGCGCTTCACGCGCACCTCGCGCCACTCGGCGTCGCGCGCGCTGAACAGCAGCAGCCGGCCCGCCAGCGAACGTCCGACCCCTGCGATCAGCTTCAGCGCCTCGGCCGCCTGCATCGCCCCGACCACGCCGACCAGCGGGGCGAACACGCCCATCACCGCGCAGCGCTCTTCGGGCTCGGCATCGGCGTCGACCTGCGGAAACAGGCAGTGATAGCAGGGGCTGTCATCGTGCCGCAGGTCGAACACCGACAACTGCCCGTCGAAGCGGATCGCCGCGCCGGACACCAGCGGACGGCGATGGCGCACGCAGGCCGCATTGAGTGCGTGGCGGGTCGGGAAATTGTCGCTGGCATCGATCACCAGGTCGGCGGCGGCGACGCGTTCCGCCAGTGCCGGACCCTGCAGGCGCTCGGGCACCGCCACCACCCGGGTCGACGGATTGATCGCCTGCATCGCACGGGCGATCGACGCCACCTTGGGCATGCCGATGCGCTGCGTGGTGTGCGCCACCTGCCGCTGCAGGTTGGTCAGGTCGACGTCGTCCGCATCGCAGACGGTGACTTCGCCCACGCCGGCGCTGGCCAGGTAGAGCGCGACCGGTGAACCCAGGCCACCTGCACCGACCAGCAGCACGCGGCTGTCGAGCAGCCGTTGCTGGCCGTCGATGCCGATCTCGTCGAGCAGGATATGCCGGCTGTACCGGGTGAGCTGATCGTCGTCCATCCGCGGATCACCCGGCCACTCGGCGCCCCGCCACCGGGCCCGCGCAGCCTCGCCCGATCAGCGGGCGGCGGGCGCCGCGGCGCCTGCCTGCGCCGCGCTGGCGCTGGTGGCCACGGGGGGTAGCTCGCGCAGCACCGGCTGGCCCTTGAGGTGGTTCAGCGCCTGCATCAGCTGGAAGTCTTCCCGCGAGAACACCTGGCCCGGCTCGAGCTTGATCGGTTCGACACGCGGACGGGCCGGTTCGTCCTTCTTCGCCTCGGGACGGGGCCGGGGCGCGGCCTTCGTTTCACCGCCCTTGCCGTCGGACAGATGGCGGTTGAGGTCGGCCTCGCGGATGCGCTGGTTGTCGCTCGGATTGCTGGGATCCTCGACCACGATGTCAGGCGTGATGCCCTTGGCCTGTATCGACCGGCCGTTGGGCGTGAAGTAGCGCGCCGTGGTCAGCTTGATCGCCGTGTTGTTGGTCAGCGGAAGGATGGTCTGCACCGACCCCTTGCCGAAGCTCTGCGTGCCGATGATCGTCGCGCGCTTGTGGTCCTGCAGCGCGCCGGCGACGATCTCGGAGGCCGAGGCCGAACCGCCGTTGATCAGCACCACCATCGGCACCGACTTCACTTCCTTCGGAAGATTGCGCAGGTAGTCGCCCTGCGCTGCACCGCGCAGGTAGAACTCCGGGCTCGCGTTGAGCTTCATCCGGGAATCGGGCGCACGGCCATCGGTGTACGTGACCAGCGCATTCTGCGGCAGGAAGGCCGCCGACACCGCGACCGCGCCGTTGAGCAGGCCGCCCGGATCGTTGCGCAGGTCGAGGATCAGCCCGCGCACGTTGCCGTTGTTTTCCTTCCAGACGCGTTCGATCGCCCGCGCGAGGTTCTCGCCGGTGTGCTCCTGGAACTGGGTCAGGCGGATGTAGCCGTAGCCGGGCTCCATCACCGCCGAGCGCACGCTCTGGATCTTGATCACCGCACGCGTGAGCGTGACGACGATCGGCTTTTCCTCGCCACGGCGCATCAGGGTCAGCGTGATGTCGGTGTTCGGCTTGCCACGCATCCGGCGCACCGCGTCGTTCAGGGTCATGCCCTTCACCGGCGTCTCGTCGAGCCGGATGATCAGGTCGCCGGGACGCAGCCCGGCACGCGAGGCGGGGGTGTCGTCGATCGGCGACACCACGCGCACCAGGCCGTCTTCCATGCCGACCTCGATGCCGAGCCCGCCGAATTCACCCTGGGTGCCGACCTGGAGTTCCTTGAAGGCTTCCTGGTCGAGGTAGGCCGAATGCGGATCGAGGCCCGACAGCATGCCGTTGATCGCCTCGGTAAACAGCTTGCGGTCTTCGACGGTCTCGACATAGTCGCTCTTGATGCGCCCGAACACCTCGGTGAACACGCGCAGGTCCTCGATCGGCAGCGGGCTGGGCGCCTCGCGCTGCGCGACCGCGGAAAAATTCAGGCTGACCAGCACGCCGAGCACGACGCCGACGCAGATCAGTCCGACCTGGCTTGCCTTGTTGCGCATGAGTGAACCTAACGGCCGTGACATGGAGAAGCGGTGACCTCAGGAAGGTGGGAAGCGAGGGAACTGCGGCGCGCACGCGGCGCGGATGCCTTGACGCGGAAAGCATGTTATCAGCTTGTCAAGCACCCACGTGAGACGGAAGTTACGTCAACACCGCCAGATTCGTAACGGACGGTTACCGGATCCGGCCGCGGCCGTTGTCGGCACCGTCATGATCAGCGCGCACCGGACCAGCCGAGTGGGTCGACCGGTTTCCCACGGTGCCGCAGTTCGAAGTAGAGCCCCGCCTGGGACGACCCGCCACTGGCGCCGACGGTCGCCACCGGGTCGCCGCCGCGCACGCCGTCGCCGACCCGGCGCAGCAGCGATTCGTTGTTGCCGTACAGGCTCATGTAACCGTCGCCATGGTCGACGATCAGCAGGTTGCCGAAGCCGCGCAGCCAGTCGGCGAACACCACGCGCCCGGGTGCCACGGAACGTACCTCCTGGCCCGGACGGGCGAGGATGGTGATCCCGCGCCATTGCAGCCCGCCATCCGCACGCGCCTGTCCGAACCGGTTCGCGATCTCGCCGGCGACCGGCAGCGCCAGCCGTCCCTTCAGGGAGGCGAACGCGCCGGCCGGCACGCCCGGTTCCGGGATGCGATCGTTGCGCGGCAGGCGTGCCGCGCCAGCCTCCGGACGGACGGCGCCATCGGCCGGCGGATTCGCACTGTCCGGCTCCGGAACACGGCCCGCCTGCCGTTCCGGCGGCCTGGCCGGTCGACGCTCGTCCGCGGCCCGCGCGCTGCGTTCCGCCTCCCTTGCTTCACGGGCGGCCTTTGCCGCCTCGCGCGCCGCCCGCGCCTTCGCCTGCGCCTCGCGTGCCTGGGCTTCGCGCGCCCGGGCCCGCTCGCGCTCGGCGAGCAGGCGCGCGATCTGTTCGACCAGCCGCGTCAGGCGGTCTTCGTCGCGGCGCAGGGTCGCGATCTGCCGCCGGCTGGTCTCGATCTCCTTCGATGCGCGCGCCAGTACCGCCTGGTGGCGGCCGCGCTCCGCTTCCAGGCGGCTGCGTTCACGTCCCGCTTCGTCCTCGAGGGCGGCCAGTTCGGTGCCCTTGCGGCGGCGCTCGCCGGACACGGTCGCCAGGCGGGCCAGTTCGGCACGCAGCGCCTCGATCTGCGCCTGGTAGCCGCGGTGCAGGTAACCGTAGTAGTGCAGCAGCCGCGCCGCCTCGGCCGGGTTCTCGCCGGACAGGACGAGTTGCAGTGGATCGGGGTCGCCCGCGACATAGCGCCGGTGCAGCAGGCGGCCGAGCCGTTCCTGCTGGGCGCGCACGCGGGTCTCCACCACGCCGGCCTCGCCCGACAGGCGCGCGATGTCCTCGTTCACGGCCTTCTTCTCTGCGACGATCTCGAACAGCCGGCGGTTGGCATCGCTGATCGCGCGCTCGGATTCGCGCAGCGCATCGGCAGCCTCCGTCTTCACCTCCTCCGCGCCCGCCACCTTCTTCTGCAGGCCCTCGATGCGCTGGCGCAGGTCCTGCAGTTCGCCGCGCGCAGCCGCGGCGGCCTTCGGCGACGCGGCGGGTGGACGAGGGTCCGCCGCCTGTACCGCCATGCTTGCGGCAACCATCAGGGCAGCGGCGACGACCCGGCGCGCAGCGCGCGCCGCGCCGGTGGCGCCGGTCGACCGCCGCACGCCTCCGGCGCAGCCCGCTGCCGCCAGGCGCCTGCGCGGCGACGCCGATTCGGGCTGGAGGATCAGTCGAACGAGACCAGCGGACGGCCGGTCATCTCCGGCGGTTGCGCGACACCCATCATGCGCAGCAGCGTCGGCGCGATGTCCTGCAGCGCGCCGCCGTCGGCGATCTTCGCCGGGCGGCCGACATGCACCAGCGGCACGACGTTCAGCGTATGGGCGGTATGCGCCTGCTGCGTCTCGGGATCGCGCATCATCTCGGCATTGCCATGGTCGGCGGTGATCAGCACCTCGCCGCCGGCCGCCTTCATCGCGGCCACGACGCGCCCGACGCAGGTGTCGATCGCCTCGACCGCCTGCCGCGCCGCGTCGAAGTTTCCGGTGTGGCCGACCATGTCGCAGTTCGCATAGTTGCAGATGATCGCGTCGTAGCGGCGGCTGGCGATCGCCGACTCGAGTTCCGCGGTGACCTCGAACGCACTCATCTCGGGCTTCAGGTCGTAGGTGGCGACCTTCGGCGAGGGCACCAGCACGCGCGACTCCCCCGGGTAGGGCTCTTCGACGCCGCCGTTGAAGAAGTAGGTGACATGCGCATATTTCTCGGTCTCGGCGATGCGCAGCTGGGTCAGCCCGCGCGATGCGAGGTATTCACCGAACCCGTTGCGTATCGAATCGGGCGGGAACGCAGCCGGCAGCGCGTCGAACTCGTCGCCGTAGCGGGTCAGGGTGACGAACGCCGACAGCCGTGGAAACACGGCGCGCGGAAAGCCGTCGAAGGCCGGGTCGGTGAACGCGCGGGTGAGTTCGCGCGCACGATCGGCGCGGAAGTTCATGAACACCACGGCATCGCCATCGGCGATCGGGGCCGGCTGCGTGCCCGGAGGCACGATCGCGGTGGCCGTCACGAACTCGTCGGACTCGCCGCGCGCGTAGGCGGCGGCAAGCCCCTCGACCGGGTTGCTGGCGGCATGCCCGGCGCGGCCCTGGGTCAGCAGGTCGTAGGCGACCTGCACCCGCTCCCAGCGCTTGTCGCGGTCCATCGCGAAGTAGCGCCCGACGATCGACGCGATGCGCGCGGTTGCCGGCGACCCGGCCTTCGCAAGCACCTTCTCGAGCAGCACCAGCGTCGGCTCGGCACTCTTCGGAGGGGTATCGCGGCCATCGAGGAACGCATGCAGCATGACCCGCTGCAGGCCGTTGTCGAACGCGAGCTGGACGATCGCGGCCAGGTGCGATTCATGGCAATGCACGCCGCCCGGCGAGGCCAGCCCCAGCACGTGCAGCGTGCCGCCGGCGGCCTTCGCGGCCCGGATCGCGCCGAGCAGCACGGCATTGCCGGCGAACGCGCCGGTCTCGATCGCATGGTCGATCTTGGTCAGTTCCTGGTACACGACGCGCCCCGCGCCGATGTTCAGGTGCCCGACCTCGGAGTTGCCCATCTGACCGCCCGGGAGGCCGACATGGCGCTCGGAGGCATCGATCGTCGTGTGGGCGCTGTCGCGCCAGAGCGCGTCCCAGACCGGCTTGCGCGCATGCAGGATCGCGTTGTCGTCGCCCGTCTCGCGATGCCCGAATCCGTCGAGGATGAGCAGCAGGACCGGCGTGATGCCGGTGGGCCGGGCCGGGACCTCGCCCGGGGCGCCTTCGGGGGTGGTCGAGGCTCCGGCGGGGGACCCGGCGGGGGAATTCGCTGACGGCGGCTGTGCGGTCATGGGCGGACGATTGAGCATGGACGATGATCCTACTTCATAATACGCGCCCGTCGATATCGGGCCCGTGGCATTTGTCACTGGCCAACCGCTGGAGTGCAGCCGAGTGAGTGTCTGGGATTTCCTGCAGCAGAACATCCTGCTGGTGACGGTCGCAGTGGTGAGCGGTTCGCTGCTCGCGTGGCCGCTGATCATGGGCCTGGTGAACGGCACGAACGAGGTCGGGGTGACCGACGCGGTGAACCTGATCAACCGCAAGGATGCCTTGCTGATCGACGTGCGCGATCCGGCCGACTTCGCGGCCGGACACATCCCGCACGCGCGTAACGTGCCTGCCGCGCAGGTCGCCGAGCGGCTGAAGGAGTTCGAGAAGTACAAGTCGAAGCCGGTCATCGTCCACTGCCGCAACGGCCAGCGTTCGGGGTCGGCCACTAACGCTTTCCGCAAGGCCGGCTTCACCGAGGCGGTCAAGCTGCGCGACGGGCTGACCGCCTGGGAGCAGGCGAACCTTCCGATCCAGAAGGGCGCCAAGGGCTGACGCACCCGCAAGACCGAAGCGAGTCCCGACAGGAGACGCAACGATGCCGAAGATCACCATGTACGCGACGGGCGTCTGCCCCTACTGCCAGATGGCCGAACGCCTGTTGCGCTCGAAAGGCGTCACCGAGATCGAGAAGATCCGCATCGACACCGACCCTGCCGTGCGCGACCGGATGATCGAACTCACCGGCCGGCGCACCGTGCCCCAGATCTACATCGGCGAGCACCATGTCGGCGGCTTCGACGACCTGTCGGCGCTCGATCGTGCGGGTGGCCTGGACCCGCTGCTGGCGGCCGGCTGAACGGGACGCGCGCTGCATCCGGGCTGCCCCGCCTGCGCCAGATTGCATCACCCCGCAGTGAACTGCTGCAACGAGAACGACGCGCGCCTCCGGTAACATGCGCGCCAACCCGACCTCCTACACCCGCCGCACGCGCGGCAAACCACCGGATCGACCATGGCTGAAACCACTCCTGCAGCAGGCGCGACGCAACCCCAGTTCGCGATCGAGAAGCTCTACATCAAGGACCTCTCGCTCGAGGTGCCGAATGCCCCGAACATCTTCATGGAACAGGGACAGCCGGCGGTCGACCTCAACCTGCATACCGACGGCAAGCACATCCGCGACGATGCCTACCATGTGACGCTGACCGTCACGGTGACCGCGAAGATGGGCGACAAGACGCTGTTCCTGATCGAGGTCGTGCAGGGCGGCATCTTCCGCATCTCGGGCGTGCTGCCCGACATGATCCCCCAGGTGCTCGGCATCACCTGCCCGAACCTGCTGTATCCCTATGCGCGCGAAGTGGTGTCCGACGTTTCGGTGCGCGCCGGCTTCATGCCGATCGTGCTGCAGCCGATCAACTTCGAGATGCTCTACCAGCAGCAGCAGGCACAGGCTGCCGCATCGCCGGCCGGCGACGGCCAGAAGCACTGACCGGCCGCGGCACCGCGACGACGTGTCGGGCAGCATGATGCCGGCATTGCGCCGCCGGGGCCGCCAGCGCCCCCCCGCGCCGGCCGGGCCTGCACGCACCGGGGTGGCCGCTGCAATCGGGGTGCTTTCGGCGTTGCTGGCGATGCTCGCGCTGCCGGCCACCGCACAGGACTTCCGCTCGATCGGCGAACCCTCGGCCATCCTCTACGACGCGCCATCTACCAAGGCGAAGCGCCTGTGGGTGCTCGGTCGCGGCTATCCGCTGCAGGTGGCGAGCGTGATCGAAGGCTGGGCCCGGGTGCGCGACGCGACCGGCGACACATCGTGGGTCGAGACCCGGGCGCTGTCCACGGCACGCACGGTGCTGGTGCGCGCGACCATGGCCACCCTGCGCGACAGCCCGTCCGAACAGGGCACGGTCGTGCTGCGCGTGGCGCGCGACGTGGTGCTCGACATGGTCGAAGCCCCGGTCGGCGACTGGGTGCGGGTACGCCACCGCGACGGCGCGAACGGCTTCATCCACGTGAACCAGGTCTTCGGCCTGTGAACATCGCCGTGCTCGGCGCCGGCGCATGGGGCACGGCGCTGGCGTCAGCGTTCGCCGACCGGCATGCCGTCACGCTGTGGACACGCGATCCGGCGCATGCGGCCGACCTCGCGTCGACCCGCGAAAACCTGCGCTACCTGCCCGGGCACCGGCTGCCGGCGTCGGTCGCGGTGGACGCCGATCTCGGCCGATGCCTGCACGGCGCAGGCCTGATCCTCGCGGTGGTGCCGACCGGGGCTTTGGCCTCGACGCTGGAGCGGATCGAGGCCATTCCCGGCGCCTGTGAACGGCCATTGCTCTGGGCCTGCAAGGGCTTCGACGCCGCCACCGGCGAACTGCCGCACCGGATCATCGCCCGCGTGCGCACCGGCACTGCCGCGAGCGGCGTGCTGTCCGGACCCAGCTTCGCTGCCGAGATCGCGCGCGGACTGCCCGCGGCACTGACCCTGGCCTCGGCCGATGCCGCGTTCGCGCGACCGACCGCCCAGGCGCTGCACGGCAGCCGCCTGCGCATCTACTCGTCGACGGACGTGATCGGCGTCGAGATCGGCGGTGCCGCCAAGAACGTGATGGCGATCGCCGCCGGCATCTGCGACGGGCTGGCGCTCGGCCTCAACGCCCGCGCCGCGCTGATCACCCGCGGCCTGGCCGAACTGACCCGCCTCGGCCTCAGGCTCGGCGGCCGCCCGGACACCCTGATGGGCCTGAGCGGCGCCGGCGACCTGATCCTCACCTGCACCGGAGACCTGTCGCGCAACCGGCAGGTCGGGTTGCGGCTGGCGCAGGGCGTGCCCCTGGCGGAGATCCTCGGCACGCTCGGCCATGTCGCCGAGGGTGTGTCGAGCGCGCGGTCGCTGGCAGCCCTGGCCCGCGACAGTGGCGTCGAGATGCCGATCACCGAGGCGGTATGCGGCGTGCTGGATGGAAGACTGCAGCCGGCCGAAGCGGTTCAGGGACTGATGCGCAGGGACCCCCGGGCCGAGGGGGACTAGCGGCGCGAGGGCGACGCATCGTTCCCCACCCCGTGACATACTTTCCCGCACCCGACCTCCCGTCGCCCTCGCCGCCCGCGGCGTACGACGCCTGCCTCATGCCCAGCCACGCCGCCACCTTGCGCCAGCGATGCCTCCCCGGCCTTGCAGTCCTCGCACTGCTCGCAGGCTGCGTCACCACCCCGGCGTTCCCGCCCGAAGCTACGCCGCGCGCGGAAGCCTGCCCGTCCGGCGTGCCCGAAGGCGCGCGCTGCCTGCGCGGCCAGGATTCCGCCGATTCCCACTACCTGATCGTGATGCCGGCGAAGTGGAGCGGCGTGCTGGTGGTGCATGCGCACGGCGGCCCGACGCTCGGACCGCCGCAGCGCAAGCGCGCCGACGAGGACATCGCGCGCTGGGCGATCACCGTGCGCGAGGGCCATGCATGGGCCGGTTCGGTGTTCCGCCAGGGCGGCTTCGCGGTCACCACGGCCGCCGAGGACACCGAGCGGGTGCGGCGCATCTTCGTCGAGCATGTCGCCAAGCCGCGGCGCACGCTGCTGCACGGCCAGTCGTGGGGCGCGATGGTGGCCACGCGCGCGGCGGAACTGTTCCCGCGCTCGTGGGAAGGCATCCTGCTGACCAGCGGCGTGGTCGCCGGCCCGGCCACCTATGACTTCCGGCTCGACCTGCGCGCGATCTACCAGTACCTGT
>LNFM01011668.1_pt1 | contig 11854 bp, 10 predicted proteins | sample 596031 | NCBI WGS metagenome assembly LNFM01 (sample SAMN04254537, study PRJNA301005) | activated carbon metagenome | isolation source: dual media filters at the Ann Arbor, Michigan drinking water treatment plant | place: USA: Ann Arbor | reverse complement strand
GCCATCGTCCTGAAGGCGCTCGACATCATCACCTCGCCGGAGGGCGCCGAGCGCCGCGAATGGCTGATGGCGAATATCCTTCGTATGCGCGCGGGCCTCACCGCCGCGGGCTTCACGCCCATGGGGCAACCCAGCGCCATCGTGCCCGTCATCCTGGGCGGCAGCGGCCTGTCGCGGTTGATGACCCGCTACGCGCTGCGGACGGGAGCCATCGTGAACCTCGTCGAGTTCCCGGCCGTGTCGCGCAACACCTGCCGCTGGCGCATCCAGATGATGGCCGAGCACAGGCCGGCGCAGATCGACGTCTTCATCAGGATCGCCTGCGCGGCGCGGGAGGAAGCGGCCGCCCAGCTTGCCGCCCTCGATGGGAAGGAGACGCCGCCCCTGCCGCAGATCACAGGAGAGGCGCTGGCGACGATGGGCGGCTGAGGGGGCGCTGGTCTCAGGTCCGCAGCGTCGGCTCCGGCGCCGCCGCAACCGGCCCCACCAGCCGGCGGATCGCGGCCACGAAGGGCGCCGTGTCCCAGGCCGCATCGCCTTCCAGCCGGGCGCGTTCCTGGCCGTGGCGGTCCAGGATCACCGTCGTCGGCAGCCCGCGCGCGCCCATGGCCCGCGCCGCCGCCCCGCGTGGGTCGAGCCAGATGCCGAGGCCGGTCAGGCCGATGCGCTGGTAGAAGGCCTCCACCACCGCGCGCCCGCCGCGATCCGACGACAGCGGCAGCACCGCGATGTGATCGGCCGCGAGCGTGCGCGCCAGCCGCTCCAACGCCGGCATCTCGGCCACGCAGGGCGGGCACCAGGTGGCCCAGAAATTGATCACGAGCCCCTGGCCCGGGAAATCGGCCAGCGTCTTTTCCGCCCCCTCCACATCCTGGAAGGTGATGGCGGGCACGGGGCGCGCGGCTTCGCGCAGCCGCTCGATCCCCGCCGCCGCCCGCGCGGCTTGCGCGCCAAGCAATGCGGGCGCTAGGACCATGCCAGCCAGAGCGCGGCGCGACGTCAAAACGGAAGCCATATCCTCGTGTCCATCCCGAACGAAACCAACACCAACCAGCAATGGGGCGGCCGCTTCGCCGAAGGCCCCTGGGCGATCATGCAGGCCATCAACGCCTCGATCGGCTTCGATGCCAAGATGTGGCGCCAGGACATCCGCGGCAGCCTCGCCCACGCCGCCATGCTGGCCCATGTAGGGATCATCACGCCGGATGACGAGGCCGCCATCCGCCAGGGCCTGGCCGAAATCGCCGCCGAGATCGAAGCGGGCAGGTTCGAGTGGTCCGAAACCCTCGAAGACGTCCACATGAACATCGAGGCCCGCCTGACCGAGCGCATCGGCGAAGCGGGCAAGCGCCTGCACACCGCCCGCAGCCGCAACGACCAGGTGGCGACCGATTTCCGCCTCTGGACGCGCGACGCCATGGATGGCTTGGCCGCCCAGATGCTGGACCTCGTCCGCGCCTTCGTCGCCCGCGCCGAGGAGCATGCCGGCACCATCATGCCCGGCTACACCCACCTCCAGCCCGCGCAGCCCACCACCTTCGGCCACCACATGCTGGCCTATGCCGAGATGATCTGGCGCGACCGCGGCCGCATGCTCGATGCGCGCGCCCGGCTGAATGAATGCCCGCTGGGTTCCGCCGCCATGTGCGGCACCGGCTTCCCGATCGATCGCCACGCAACCGCCGCCGCACTCGGCTTCGAGCGCCCCACGCGCAACAGCCTGGACGCCGTCGGCAGCCGCGACTTCGCCATGGAATTCCTGGCCGCCTGCGCCATCTGCGCCACGCACCTCTCGCGCCTGGCGGAGGAGATCGTGCTCTGGACCAACCCCTCCTTCGGCTTCGTGAAGCTCTCGGACGGGCTGACCACCGGCAGCTCCATCATGCCGCAGAAGCGCAACCCGGATGCGGCTGAGCTGGTGCGCGGCAAGACCGGGCGCATGACGGGCAACCTCGTCGGCCTGCTGACCGTGGTGAAGGGCCTGGCCCTGACCTATGCGAAGGACCTCCAGGAGGACAAGGAAGGCGTCTTCGACTCGGCCGAGAACATGACCCTCTGCCTCGCCGCCACCGCCGCCATGGTGCGGGACATGCAACCCAACATCGCCCGCATGGCCGCCGCCGCCGGCGATGGCTTCTCCACCGCGACCGACCTCGCCGACTGGCTGGTGCGCGAATTGAAGCTCCCCTTCCGGGACGCGCACCACGTCACCGGCAAGCTCGTCGCCAAGGCGGAGAGCATGGGTGTCGATCTTTCGGGCCTCACCATCATGGAAATGCGCGAGGTGGAGCCCCGCATCGCCGACAGCGTCTTCGGTGTGTTGAGCCCGGCCTCCTCGGTCGCCTCGCGCCGCTCCTTTGGTGGCACGGCGCCGGAGAATGTCCGGGCCATGGTGGCGGACTGGAAGGGGCGGCTGGCATGAGGCCGCTTGCCCTCACGCTGCTGGCGGCGCTGATGCTTGCCGGCTGCGGCCGCATGGGCCCGCCGCGCCCGCCGGGCCCGCTGGAGGCCGTCACCTATCCACGCCTCTACCCCTCCTCGTCGCCCGCGGAGCGCGCCGAGGTCAATGCCCGCCGCGCCGCCGTGGGCCTGCCGCCACTGCCGGCGCTGTCGGCGCCCCGGTGATGTTGACCGCGTGATGTTGACTCAGGTCGCCGCCCCGCCTATTTCGCTCGCTCCCCGGGGTGCGGCACTGCTTTGCCCCGCAACCCTTTTCGCGTTTTGTGAGTCCGCGCCATGAAGATCCGCAACAGCCTGAAATCCGCCAAGTTGCGGGACAAGAACTGCGTGGTGGTCCGCCGCCGCGGCCGCCTCTATGTGCTGAACAAGAAGAACCCCCGCTTCAAGGCGCGCCAGGGCTGAGCCCAGCGCCTACGCAGGGTTGAAACGGGGGGCTCAGGCCCCCCGTTTTCATGTCCGGTGCTTTTCAAAAAGGGGTCTGGTCAAAAAGGGTCTGGTCAAAAAGGGGCCTGGTCAAAAAGGGTCTGGGGCGCCCCACTCCTGAAGAAGGGGGCGCCAGCCGCCGGAGGCCCTTTTTCCCTAGACATCCAGCGCCAACTGCCGAGCAGCCTTCTCGGCCTGGGCACGCAACCGCGCCCGCTCCGCCATGGGATCATCCTGCGCAAAGCGGCGCTGCCGGCTGCCATGCTTGTGGAAGACTCGCGCCGCCTCCGCCCCGAAGCCCTCGGCGCCGCGCATGCGTGACAGGCGCTCCCGCGCTGCGCGCAGGGCGGTGGCCTGGTCCACGATGGGGGCGGGATAACCGGGCGGTGGCGTGTCCAGCCGCCAGGGCGTGTGGCGCAGCCCCGCCGGCAGATGCGCGAGCTCCGGCACCCAGCGGCTGATGAAGACGCCCTGGGCGTCCTGGTCCAGGCTTTGCTTCACCGGGTTGTAGATGCGTGGCGTGTTGATGCCGGTGGCGCCGGATTGCATCTGCACCTGCGGCCAATGGATTCCCGGCTCGTAATCGGTGAAGAGCCGCGCCAGGCGTGCCCCACTCGCCGCCCAATCCAGCCCGAGGTGATGGCTGGCGAAGCTCTGCACCATGGCGCGCATGCGGAAGTTCAGCCAGCCCGTGGCGATCAGCGAGCGCATGCAGGCATCGAGGAAGGGGTAGCCCGTGCGGCCCTCGGCCCAGGCCAAGAGCCACGGGTCATCGGGCGCGGTGGGGCGGCGCGCGGCCTCGGCCGCCGCATGGGCGGCGCGGTGTTCCAGCGCCGGCTCGCTCTCCAGCTTCTGGATGAAGTGGCAATGCCATTGCAGGCGGGAGCGGAGGGATTGCACGGCACCCAGCGGGATGGGCCGCTCGCCCGGGGCCAGGGCGGCGAGATCCTGCCCGGCGCGCTCCACAAGCTGCACCACCTCGCGCATCGAGACGCTGCCCATGGCGAGATGCGGCGAGAGGCGGGAGCAGGAATCGGGCGCCGTCAGCGGCGAGGACATGCCGCGCCGGTAGTCGCGCCCGCGACCGTCGAGGAAGCTCTCCAGCAGGGCGAGGCCTGCCGCGCGCCCGGCCGGCTGCGGGGCAAGGCAGCCATCATCGGCATCCCAGGCGATGGGCTGTTCGGGGATGGAACCCTCGATCAGCCCGGGGGCGGGCTGGAGGTCCCGGGGCAGGGGGGTGAGCGGCGCCGCCATGGTCGTGGTGAAGAAGCGCGACCAGCCATCGCGCGTGGCCAGCGGCCGCGCCACGCCGAATTGCCGGGCCTGGTGCCAGGGGATGCCGGCCGCACGGCAGAAGCGGCCCACGGCGCGGTCCCGCGCATAGGTCCAGAGGTTGCCCGTCTCCTCATGGCTGTGCAGGGCGGCAATCCCGCGCTCGGCATGCAGGCGGCGCAGCAGGGTGACGGCATCGCCCGAGCGCACCACCAGCGGCAGGCCGATCCCGGCCAGGGCGGCGCGCAGATCCAGCAGCGCGCCGCGCAGGAAGCGCCATTGCCGGGGCGAGGCATCAGGCCCGCGCCAGTATTCGGGCTCGATGATGTAGAGCGGCAGGACGGGCCGCCGCGCCGCCGCCAGGGGCGCGTGGTCCAGCACCCGCAAATCCCGCTTGAACCAGATGACGTCGAGCATGCTCCTCATCTGGGGCGTCTGGTGAAGGCATCAATCCGCGCGGGGATGCGCCATCCGCCAGGTGGCCAGCAGCCCCTCGGCATCCACCGCGATGTAGCGCTGGGTGGTGGAGAGGCTCGCATGGCCCAGCAATTCCTGGATGGCGCGCAGATCGGCGCCGCCGGCCAGCAGATGCGTGGCGAAGGAATGGCGAAGCGCGTGCGGCGTGGCGTGTTCCGGCAGGCCGGCCAGGCGGCGATAGTCCCGCAGCGTCTTCTGCGCGACGGCCGGGTCGAGCCGCTTGCCGCGGGCGCCGAGGAAAAGCGGTTCATCGGGCTCGGCGCCGCCGCGAAAGGTCATCCAGGCGGCCATGGCCTGGCGCACCACGGGCAGCACGGGCACGAGCCGCGTCTTGGCCCCCTTGCCCAGGACGCGCAGCGCCGCATCGCTTCCCGGCAAGGGTGCGTCGGCGATGTTCAGGCCCAGCGCCTCGCTGATGCGCAGCCCGCAGCCATAGAGCAGGGTGAACAGCGCCACATCGCGCGCCGCCTGGAATTCCGGGCGCTCGGGGTGATGCACATCGCCGATCTCGGTGCCGGCCGCCCGCGCATCGGCGCGGTTCAGGGCGCGCGGGACGGGCTGCACGCGCTTCGGGCCCCGCATCGCGGCGATGGCGAGCGGCGGGATGTCATGGCGGCGGGCGAGGAAGCGCAGGAAGCTGCGGATCGCGGCCAGTTGCCGGGCGCGCGTGGCATTTCCTGCCCCCTCCTTCGCGCGGGCGGCCAGGAAGCCGCGCAGATCGGCCGGGCTGAGGGCGCCCAGCGCCGCGAGGTCGGGCTCGGCGCCCTGGTGCCGCGTCAGGAAGCCCAGCAGATCAGCGATGTCGCGGCCATAGGCTTCCAGCGTGTGCGGGCTGGCGCGGCGCTCGGCGGCGAGCCAGGCGAGAAATTCGGTGCGGGCGGCGTCTCCCGTCATCGCGCCAGGGCGGTGTCGAGGGCGCGGGCCAGGAAGGCGAGCGATTCCGGCTCATGCGGCAGGTCCGCCGCGTCGCGTGCGCCCAGGACCAGGGTCTGCTGGCCCACACGGAGCAGTGCCTCACGCCGGATCAGGGGCGCGGCCTCGCCATGCAGGGCGGCGCTGGCCACCGTCACGTCGCGCAGAACCAGGGAAGGGCCTGGCACGAGCGGGAGGAGGCGGCAGGATTCGAGGCCCAATCGCGCGGGCCATTCATGGCGCAGGCAGTCCTCGGCATCGGGGTTGGCGAGCAGCGCCAGCACCGCCTCGGCCACCTTGGCGGCGAAGGCGCCGCGCGTGCGGCCGGCCTCCAGCAGCCCGCGCCATTCCTGGCGCCCGGCCTGGATCATGGCCGCCATATGGTCGGCCACGGCCTCGCCATGCACGCGGCGCGGCGGGGTCAGCACGGCGTAGAGCTGGGGCCGCGCCGCGAGGAAATCCGGATTCGCCTGGAGAAACGCCTCCACGGCGGCCGGTTCGGGAGGTGCCGCGCTCAAGACCGTGCCGCCTCTGGCCGCCACGTGGCATTGTCCGGGAAGACCATGAGCCGCCCTTTGAGAATGCGAGGCGAATAGCCGAGCCGGAACGCTTCAGCGTTCCGAAGCCAAGCCGGCGCGTCACGCCGAAGGCACGCCTTTGGCGTGACGCGTCTGAGGGTCACAGAATGGATTGCCCGGTCTTCGCCCAATCGGCCAGGAAGGCCTCCAGCCCGCGATCGGTCAGCGGATGCTTCAGCAGCCCGCGGATCACCGCCGGCGGCATGGTGCCGACATGGGCGCCCAGCTTGGCCGATTGCAGCACATGGATGGGATGGCGGATGGAGGCGACCAGTACCTCGGTCCTGAAGGCGTAGTTGCGGTAGATCTGCACCACATCGGCGATCAGCCCCATGCCGTCCTGCCCAATATCGTCCAGCCGCCCGACGAAGGGCGAGATGAAGGTGGCCCCCGCCTTGGCCGCCAGCAGCGCCTGGTTGGCCGAGAAGCAAAGCGTGACATTCACCGGCGTGCCCTCGTCGGAGAGCACCTTGCAGGTGCGCAAGCCCGCTTCGGTCAGCGGCACCTTCACGCAGACATTGGCCGCGATGGCGCGCAGGTAGCGGCCTTCCTTCAGCATCGTCTCGTGATCGGTCGCCGTGACCTCGGCCGAGACGGGGCCATCGGTCAGGGCGCAGATCTCGGCGATGACCTCGCTCATCTTGCGGCCGGACTTGGCGATCAGGCTCGGGTTGGTGGTGACGCCATCCATGAAGCCCGTGCCGACCAGGGAACGGATTTCGGCGACATCGGCCGTATCCACAAAGAATTTCATCGCGGGGTGTCCTGTCGCGCCAGTGATTGAAGTTGACCTGTGATTGGGGTTGACCTTGGGTCTTCCCGTCGCGAAGGGAATAGCCCATGGCGCCACCATCCCGAAAGGCCGCATCCACAGAGCGCGTCAGCGTCCTGCTGCCGCTGCCCCTGGAGGGGGCCTATGATTACCGCCTGCCCCCCGGGCTTGTGGCGGGCCCGGGCAGCTTCGTGGAGGTGCCCCTGGGCGGCCGCGTCTCCCTCGGCGTCGTCTGGGACCAGGCGCCGGACCAGGAGCATGTCGCCGAAGGCCGGCTGCGCGAGGTCATCGCGGTGAAGCCCGCACCCCCCATGCGCGAGCCGCTGCGCCGCCTCGTGGACTGGATCGCGGCCTATACGCTCTCGCCGCCCGGGGCCGTGCTGCGCATGGCGATGAGCGCGCCCTCCGCGCTGGAGGAGCCCGCCGCCGCCTCCGGCTGGCGCCGCGTGGCCGGTGCCGAGGCGCGGATCACGCCCGACCGCGCCAAGGCGCTGGCCGCGCTGGGCGAGGACACGCTGCCGGGCATGGAGGTGGCGCGGCTGGCCGGAATCTCCATGGGGGTGGTGCGAGGCCTGGCCTCGGTTGGGTTGATCGAGCCCGCCTTGATGCCGCGCGCCGCCGCCTTCCCGCGCCCGCTGCCCGATTTCGCGCCCCCAGCCCTGCGCCCGGAACAAGCCTCGGCGGCGGCTGCGCTGCGCGAGGGGGTCGCGGCCCGGCAATTCCGGGTGACGCTGCTGGAAGGCGTCACCGGCTCGGGCAAGACGGAGGTCTATCTGGATGCCGTGGCGGAGGCGCTGCGCCAGGGGCGGCAGGCGCTGGTGCTGCTGCCGGAAATCGCGCTCTCCACCCAATGGCTGGCGCGGTTCGAGCGGCGCTTCGGCGCGCCCCCCGCGCTCTGGCATTCGGAACTCTCCTCCCGCACGCGCCGCGTGACGTGGCGCGCCGTGGCCGAGGGCGATGCGCCGGTGCTGGTGGGCGCGCGCTCGGCGCTGTTTCTCCCCTTCCCCGATCTTGGCCTGATCGTGGTGGATGAGGAGCATGAAAGCGCCTTCAAGCAGGAGGAGGGCGTGATCTACCACGCGCGGGACATGGCCGTGGTCCGCGCCCGGCTGGAAGCCGCCACCTGCGTGCTGGTCAGCGCCACGCCCAGCCTGGAAAGCGTCACCAATGCCGAGGCCGGGCGCTATCAGCGCCTCGGCCTGCCGGTGCGGCATGGCGGGGCAGCGATGGCCGAGGTCAGCGCCATCGACCTGCGCCAGCACCCGCCCGAGCGGGGACGCTTCCTCTCGCCGCCTTTGGTCGCGGCGGTGACCGAGACGCTGGCGCGCGGCGAGCAGGCCATGCTGTTCCTCAACCGGCGCGGCTATGCGCCGCTCACGCTTTGCCGCGCCTGCGGGCACCGGATGCAATGCCCGAACTGCACCGCCTGGCTGGTGGAGCATCGCGCCCAGCGCCGCCTGCTCTGCCACCATTGCGGCCATACCGCGCCCACACCGCCCGCCTGCCCGGAATGCGGCGCGGAACATTCGCTGGTGCCCATCGGTCCCGGGGTGGAGCGCATCCAGGAGGAGGTGGCCGAGCTATTTCCCGAAGCCCGCCGCCTGGTCATGGCCAGCGACACCATCCCCGGCCCCGCCGCCGCCGCCGAGGCCGCAAGGCAGATCGAGGCGCGGGAGGTGGATCTCATCATCGGCACACAGATCGTCGCCAAGGGCTGGCATTTTCCGCATCTGACGCTGGTGGGGGTGGTGGATGCCGATCTCGGCCTGGGCGGCGGCGATCTGCGCGCGGGCGAGCGGACGATGCAGCTGCTGCACCAGGTGGCGGGCCGTGCGGGGCGCGAGGACAAGCCGGGCCGTGTGCTGCTGCAAAGCTTCTCGCCCGAGCACCCGGTGATGCAGGCGCTGATCCGCGATGATTTCCCGGGCTTCCTCAAGGCGGAGGCGGCGCAGCGCGAGCCCGGCCATTGGCCGCCCTATGGGCGTCTGGCAGCGCTGATCATCAGCTCCGAGGATGCCCGCGCGGCCGAGCGCGCGGCGCGGGAATTGGGGCTGGGGGCGCCGGTGGGGCCGGGTTTGCAGGTGCTGGGCCCGGCGCCGGCGCCGCTGGCCCTGCTGCGGGGGCGGTACCGGCACCGGCTGCTGCTGAAGGCGGCGCGGGGGGTGCGGGTGCAGGCGGTGCTGGCGGATTGGTTGGCGCGGGTGCAACTCCCGCGCGAGGTGCGGGTGCAGGTGGATGTGGACCCGGTGGGGTTTTTGTAGGCCGCGCAGCTCTGCCTCCACCCCACCAACTTGCCCCGGCACGCCCCGCGCTTTATAGCCGCGGCCAAAGTGAAGGCGCTGCACACCTTGGCCAGTATCGACTCCCCCGGCACCTCCCCCAACCTTGCCCTCGCCGCCCAGGCCGCGATCCTCGCGCTGCCGGTGACAGAAGAGCGGCGGATGGCGGATTGCATCCGCGTCCTCGCGATGGACGCCGTGGAAAAGGCCAAGTCCGGCCATCCCGGCATGCCCATGGGCATGGCCGATGTGGCAACCGTCCTCTTCACGCGCTTCCTGAAATACGACGCGGCAGACCCGCGCTGGCCCGACCGGGACCGTTTCGTGCTCTCGGCCGGCCATGGCTCGATGCTGCTCTACAGCCTGCTGCACCTGACCGGGCATACGGGCATGGAGATGGAGGTTCTGAAGAACTTCCGGCAGCTCCATTCCGCCGCCGCCGGCCACCCCGAATATGGCGAGCACCCCGCCATCGAGATGACCACCGGCCCGCTCGGCCAGGGCATCTCCACCGCCGTCGGCATGGCGATGGCCGAGCGCATGCTGGCCGCGCGCTTCGGCAAGTCGCTGGTGGATCACCGCACCTGGGTCATCTGCTCCGATGGCGACCTCCAGGAAGGCATCAGCCACGAGGCCGCCGCGCTGGCCGGGCATCTCGGCCTCGAGAAGCTGACCGTCCTGTGGGACGACAACCACATCTCGATTGATGGCGACACCGCACTCTCCTTCAGCGAGGATGTGCTGAAGCGCTACCAGGCCTATGGCTGGGCGGTGAAGCGGGTGGACGGGCATGACCACGCGCAGCTCGCCGCCGCCATGGCCGTGGCCCAGCGCAGCAAGAAGCCCACCATCATCGCCTGCCGCACCATCATCGGCTTTGCCGCGCCCAAGAAGGCCGGCACGGCGGGCAGCCATGGCGCGCCGCTGGGTGCCGACGAGATCGCCGGCGCGAAATCGGCCCTTGGCTGGAATGAGGAAGCCTTCACCATCCCGGACGGGCTGAAGGCGAAGTGGGAAGAGGCCGGGCGCCGTTCCGCCGGCACCCGCCGCTCCTGGCTGAAGCGCCTCGCCAAGCACCCGATGCGCGTGGATTTCGAGCGCGCCATGGCCGGCAAGCTGCCGGAAAACTGGAATGAGGGGCTGGCTGCGCTCCGCGCCAGCTTCGCCACCGAGAAGCCCAAGATCGGCAGCCGCATCGCCAGCCAGCGCGCGCTCTCCGCCCTGGTGCCGGCGGTGCCCGAGATGGTGGGCGGCAGCGCCGACCTCACCGGCTCGAACAACACCGATGTGAAAGGCGTGCCCGCCATCGGTCCCGGCAATTTCAACGGCCGCTACGTCCATTGGGGCGTGCGCGAGCATGGCATGGCCGCCGCCATGAACGGCATGGCGCTGCATGGCGGCATCATCCCCTATTCCGGCACCTTCCTGATCTTCGCCGACTATCTGCGGCCATCGCTGCGCCTGGCCGCGTTGATGCACCAGCGCGTCATCCATGTGCTGACGCATGACAGCATCGGCCTGGGCGAGGATGGCCCGACGCACCAGCCGGTCGAGACCATTGCCTCGCTGCGCGCCATCCCGAACCTCGCCGTCTTCCGCCCCGCCGATGCGATGGAAACGGCCGAGTGCTGGGAATTGGCACTGCGGCGCACGGAAGGCCCCTCGGTGCTCGCCCTCTCGCGCCAGGCGCTGCCGGCGCTGCGTGACGATGCCGCCGAGAACCGCTCCGCCCGCGGCGCCTATGTGCTGGCCGAGGCGGAGGGCGCGCGCGACGTGACGCTCATCGCCACCGGCAGCGAGGTGCAGCTTGCCATGGCCGCCCGCGCCACGCTGGCCGAGCAGGGCATCCAGGCCGCCGTGGTCTCCTTCCCGAGCTGGGAGCTGTTTGCCCAGCAGGATGAGGAATACCGCGCCAGCGTGCACGGCACCGCGCCACGCATCGGCATCGAGGCCGGCATCGGCTTCGGGTGGGAGCGCTGGACGCAGGCCTTTGTCGGCATGAACGGCTTCGGCGCCTCGGCGCCGGCCGAGAAACTCTTCGAGCATTTCGGGATCACGGCCCCCGCCATTGTCACGGCCGCCAAGAAGCTTCTGGGCCAAAGCTCAGCAACACAGGGACCAAACATATGACGGTGAAGATTGCCATCAACGGCTTCGGGCGCATCGGCCGCCTCGTGCTGCGCGCCGCCTGCGAGAGCGCGCGTGACGATGTGGAGTTCGTCGCCATCAACGACCTCGGCTCGGTCGAGGCGAATGCCCACCTCTTCCGCTTCGACAGCGTGCATGGCCGCTTCCCGGGCGAAGTCATCGTCAATGGCGACAGCATCACCATCAAGGCGCATGGCAAGACCTGGGGCCCGATCAAGGTGACGGCCGAGCGCGACCCCTCCAAGCTGCAATGGCAGGGCGTGGACATCGCCGCCGAGTGCACCGGCATCTTCACCGCGCGCGACAAGGCCTCGATGCTGCTCGGCACCGGCGCCCGCAAGGTGCTGATCTCCGCCCCGGGCGAGGATGCCGACAAGACCATCGTCTATGGCGTGAACCACACGACGCTGACGGCCGAGGACAAGATCGTCTCCAACGCCTCCTGCACCACCAACTGCCTGGCGCCGATCGCCAAGGTGCTGCACGAGAATTTCGGCATCCTCCGCGGCTACATGGTCACCATCCACGCCTAT
>LNFM01022458.1_pt1 | contig 11856 bp, 12 predicted proteins | sample 596031 | NCBI WGS metagenome assembly LNFM01 (sample SAMN04254537, study PRJNA301005) | activated carbon metagenome | isolation source: dual media filters at the Ann Arbor, Michigan drinking water treatment plant | place: USA: Ann Arbor | reverse complement strand
GCGCGTGCCACGACCGCGCGAGAGGCCCTCCACGCGCTGGAGGTCGGCGAGCTGGGCGCGCTGCGCGCGGCGTGCGCGCGGGTGGCGCAGGCCGCCGGGTTGCCCGCCCCGCCGGACGGCCTGGACGCCGAGGGCCTGCTCGAAGCCTGCGCGGGCCTGGCGGACGCCGCCGACCGGGCGGCCGAGGCGCTCGACGCCGCCGCCCGTGAGGCGACCGCGCGCGCCGCGGATGCCGAGACACGGCTCACCGAGCGTGGCGGCCCCCTCGGGCTGACGGACGCCCCGGGCCTGCCCGCGGCGCTGCGGGCCGCGGAGCGGGGGCTGGCCGACGCGCGCGCCGAGCTCGCCGGCCTGGAGGCGGCGGCGGCCGAGGCGTCGCGCCTGCGCGCGCTGGAGGCCACCGCGCGATCGGATGCCGCCCTGTTCGCCGCGGTCGCCCGCGACCTGCAGGCGAACGGCTTCCCGCGCTTCCTGCTGGGCCGTTACCGGGAGCGCCTGGCCGCAGGGGCGTCGGCCCGTCTGCAGGAGCTGTCCGCCGGGGCCTACCGGTTCAGCGGCAAGGAGCCCGACCCGCTCGCGGTGGTGGACCTGCGCCGGGGCGAGCGGTCACGTCCCGCGTCCACGCTCAGCGGTGGCGAGCGCTTCCTCGCCAGCCTCGCCCTGGCCCTGGGCCTGGCCGACATCGCGGCGGAGTCCGGCGGGCGCCTCGACTGCCTGTTCCTCGACGAGGGCTTCTCCACCCTCGACGCCGAGTCGCTGGAGCAGGCCCTCGCCGGCGTCGAGCGGCTCGCCGGGGAGGGGCGTCTCATCGCGGTGATCACGCACCTGCCGGGGGTGGCGGAGCGACTGGGGTCGGTGATCCGGGTCGCCAAGGACGGCGGCGGCGCCAGCCGCGTCGTGGAGGACTGAACCGATGCGCTACGCCGTGGGGCCGGCGGGCCGTCCTCCGGCTACTCCTTGACGTCCCACCACTCCGCCCCGTCGATCACGGGGTAGATGCGGTTGGGGTCGTACCGGTCCACCCGGACCTCCAGGCGCGCCCCCACCTGGACCTCCTCGACGCGGTCCTCCGGGACCTCCCAGCCCACGTCGACCTTCCGGGGCCTGCCCTGCGGGTTCGGCGACTCGACCTTGAGCCGCACGCGCAGCGGCACCCCGTCGCGATGGTGGCGCAGGGCGCCGCGCTGCACCCGCGTGACCGTGGCGTGCGTGGGTGTCGCACGCGCCCGGCGGCGCTTCTCCTCGGTCGCCCAGCGGCGCGAGGAACGGTAGGCGAGGTAGCCGCCGCCGAGGCCCACCAGGAGCGCCAGGATCAACTCGAGCCATGCCATTCGCGCGATGATATGCGGCATGGCGGCCGAGACACGCGGAACCCGAGCGCTGCGCGACTCCGGCGTGGCGTTCACCGTGCACACGTATCGGCACACCGCGAAGGGCGCCCTGCCGGCCGCGGCCGCCCTGGGGATGGCTCCCGCGCGCGTGGCGAAGACCCTGGTCATCGTGGCCGACGGCGAGCCCGCGTTCGCGGTGCTCCCGGGCGACGTGGAGCTGTCGCTCAAGCGCGCCGCGCGGGCGCTGGGGGCGCGCACGGCGGCGATGGCGGCCCCCGCCGAGGCGGAACGCCTCACCGGCTACGTCACGGGGGGCATCTCCCCGTTCGGGAGCCGCCGGGCGCTGCCGGTGCTGCTCGAGCTGTCGCTCATCGAGCACGAGACGGTGCTGGTGAACGCCGGCGGGCGGGGCATCCTTGTCGAGCTCGCGCCGGAGGACCTGGTGGCCGCCTCGGGGGCCGTCGTGGAGGAGCTCGCCGCCGACTGAGCGGCGCACCCGGCCGTCAAGGGGCCCGGCGCATCCTCTACGGCGCACGTGGGCATTTCCTCGGGACGGGGGCGGGCCGACCCGCCTGCCGGCCGATCTCCGGGGCATGCCGATCACCGCTGAGACCTACATCCGACTCACCCCCACCGCCGAGCACCTCGCCACCCGCGGCGGCGGGAGCCTGTCCGCCGACGTCGCCCGGGCGGCGGTGCGCGCCCGCGAGGCCATGGGCGAGCGCTCGACGATCCGCCTCGGCGCCCTCATGCGCCGCGGCGCCCTCGCCTCGCCGGACATCGCGGACCTGATGCGCGCCGGCGCCCTCGAGATCGTGGAGAGCGATGTCCGGGGCTGGACGTGCGACCGCTGCAACCGGGAGGCGGAGCCCGGGACGTCCCTGTGCGCCGACTGCCGCCGGTACCTGGGATGGGCGCGCCTCACCGGCGGCGACCCGCCGCCCGACGCCCCCGAGCGGGTGGAACCCCGCCACGTGGCGCGGCCGCGCGTCACGAACCCGACGCCGAACCGGCCGGGGGGCATGCGCCGCTACGGCGACCGCTGAGGCACGGCGAGGCGGGTGCGGTTGAGCCGGTCCGCCCGCACCAGCACCAGCGCGCCGGCCGCGGGGAACGCGGCGAGCGCCGCGAACGCGGCGGTCCACGGGACGTCGCCCGCCAGCAGCCCGAACAGGGGCGGGGCGACCGTAACCACCAGGATCAGCACGGTCGCGTAGAGCCCGAGCGCGGCGCCGGCCCGCTCGGGCGCCGCCTCCGCGACCGCGGCGTACGCCACGCCGTTGCCCGCCATGCTCAGCACCGCGGCACCCAGCAGCAGCAGCGCCGCGACCCCCGACGGCAACCCCACGAGCAGCCCCGCCCCGAGCAGCAGCACCGCCGCGCCCACGGCCTGCCCGCGCAACACCGCGACGCGGTTCCCGTGCCGGTCGGACACCACGCCGGCCAGCACGCGCGCGCCCGCGGCGGTGAGCAGGGTCGCCGACAGGACGGCGGCGGCGGCGCCCTCGGACCATCCGCGCTCGTCGTGCAGGTAGGCCGGCTGGAAGCGCAACAGGACCGCCTGCGCGACGATCACCGCGGCACCGCCCGCCGCCAGGAGCCACACCAGGCGGTCGCCGGCGGGATGCCCGCGGACCACGCCGTGCGGTCCGGGCGCCATGCCCTGCGGCGGCTCCGGGACCCCGAGGGACGCCAGCGCCCCGATCGCCGCGAACGCCGCCAGGACCGCCAGCGCGCCGCCGGTGCCGGCGGCGGCCGCCCCGAGCGGCAGCACCGCGGCGCCGATCGCCCCGCCGACCATGGGGGCGGTGTGCCGCAGCCCCAGGGCGCGGCCCCGCTCGGTCACCGGGAACCACCCCACCACCGCCTTCCCGCTGGCCGCGGGCGCCGCGGCGCCCAGCGCTCCGGCGGCGGCGAGCAGCAGCCCGAGGGCGAGCGCGCCGTCCGCGGTGCCGGCGGCGAGCAGCATCCCGGCCGAGCCCACCAGCCCCGCAACCAGGACCACACGCTCGCCGAACCGGTCGGAGAGGCTCCCCCAGGCGAACATCGTCACCGCGTACCCCAGGGTGGGCGCCGCGAGCAGCGCGCCGAGAGCCGACAGCGACAGGTCGAGGTGCTCGCGCAGATGGGGTCCCAGCGCCGGCAGCCCCAGGGGCAGGGCCGATGCCCCCGCCTGGGCCACCATCGCGCACGCCAGCACCGCCCAGCGCCGCCGGTGCGGCGCGTCAGGCGTCGTCGGCCGACCGCCCTCCGAGGTGCTTGGCGAAGAACCGCTCCATCGCCCCGTACGCCTCCATGCGGTTCTCGGGCTTCACGAAGCCGTGCCCCTCGCCGTCCTTGCAGATGTACTCCACGTCCACGCCCCGCTCGCGCAGCGCGGCGACGATCTGATCGCTCTCCTGCTTGGTGACGCGGGGGTCGTTGGCGCCCTGGATGACCATGAGCGGCGTCGTGATGCGGTCCACGTGGTTCAGCGGCGAGCGCCGCTCCATGTCCGCCAGGTCGTCCGGGTCGTCCGGGTCACCGACGTACCGGAACCACGTGCTGGCGAGCAGCGGCCGCCAGTAGGCGGGGAACGACCGGGCGAGCGTGACCAGGCTCGAGGGCCCCACGAAGCTCACGGCGGCGGCGAACACGTCCGGGGTGAACGTGACGCCAACCAGGGCCGCGTATCCGCCGTAGGAGCCGCCGTAGATGCCGACCCGGGCGGGATCGGCGATGCCCTGCGCGACCGCCCAGTCCACCCCGTCGATGAGGTCGTCGTGCATCTTCCCGGCGAACTCACGCTCGGCGGCGTGCGTGAAGCGCTTGCCGAAGCCGGTGGAGCCCCGGTAGTTCACCTGGAGCACGGCGTAACCGCGGTTCGCCAGGAACTGGGCGATGGGGTCGTACCCCCACGCGTCACGGGCCCACGGGCCGCCGTGCACGTAGAGCACCATCGGCAGCCGGTGGGCACGGGCCCCGACGGGCAGGGTGAGGTAGCTCGGAAGCGACAGGCCGTCCCGGGACGGGATGCGCACCGGCTCCATCGGCGCCAGGGTCGCCGGGTCCAGCCACGGCCGCGGGCGGAACAGGAAGCGCGACTCGCGGGTGCGCCGGTCGAACAGGAACGTCGCGCCCGGGTCGCGGTCGTCGTCGAACGACACGATCCACGTGGTCTCCTCCGCGTCCTGCCCGCTCACGCCCGGGTCGCCGTGGTGCAGGTCGCGCAGGGCCTCCCAATCGGCCCTGAAGGTGTCGTCGTAGGCCTTCACCACCGTGCGGTCGCGCAGGTAGAAGGTGGCGAGCAGCTCCCCGGTGCGGTCGGAGACCCACGGGCCGGACAGGTCGGCCTCCTCGTCGCCGTCGATGACGCGCTCCGCACCCGTCGCGGGGTCGAGCTCGACGAGGCGCAACAGGTCCGAGTCGCGGGCCGATCCCACCCAGAGGCGCGCCCCGTCGGGCGTGAACCCGAACACGTACCCCTTGTCCTCGTTGGAGTAGGCGGCGACGGTCCGGAACTCCCCGGCCTCGTCGTCGCGCAGCCGGATCTCGTAGTCCCCCTCGGGCGTCTGCGTGCGGGCGGCGCGCAACCGCCCCTCGCGGTCGGCGGTCCAGCCGATGACGTTCCCGGGGTTCCGGGCCACCATCTCCAGCTTCCCGGTGCTGATCGTGAGCCGGTACACGTCGAACACGGTCGCGTCGCGGAGGTTGAGCGACACCAGCATGTGCCGCGGGGTCGCGCGCGGCGCGGCGACGATGCCCGCCCGCACCCCGTCGAACGGCGTGAGGTCGCGCACCCGGTCCGGCCGGTCCGGGTCCGCGGCGTACACCCGGTAGTTCTCGTTGCCGCCCTGATCCTGGACGTAGACGATCCAGCGGCCGTCGCGCGACCAGAAGTAGCTGCGCACGCCACGGTCGCGGTCGTCGGTGACCGGCCGGTCGCCGCCACCGTTCCGGTGCGACACCCAGACGTTGAGGATTCCGTCCCGGGGGGCGATGTAGGAGATCGTGCCGCCGTCCGGGGACAGTCGCGCGGCGGCGCGCTCGGGATTGTCGAAGAACTGCCCGAGCGGGATCAGGGGAGCCGTGGTCATCGGTTCCGAATCGTAGTGTTAGTGTCCCGCCGAAGCCCGAGGGGAGCCGGATTGAGCGAGATGATCGGCCGCGTCCTCGAGGGGTACCGCATCGAGGCGGAGCTGGGACGCGGCGGACAGGCAGTCGTGTACCGGGCGACCCAGCTGGCGCTCCAGCGACAGGTCGCCCTCAAGATCGTCTCCCACCAGCTCTCCGCGGATCCCTCGTTCCTGGAGCGGTTCAAGCGCGAGGGCATCAGCGCGGCGAACCTGGATCACCCGCACGTCATCCCGGTCTACGAGGCCGGTGAGGCCGACGGGATGGCCTTCCTGTCGATGAAGTTCGTGGACGGGCCCAGCCTGGACGACGTGATCCGCGGCGGCCAGGGGCTCACCGCCCAGCGCGCGATGGCGGTCCTGCGGCAGGTCGCCGAGGCGCTCGACTACGCGCACGGCACGGGGTTGGTGCACCGCGACATCAAGCCGGCGAACATCCTGCTCGGACCCGGCGACCACGCGTACCTGTCCGACTTCGGCCTGACGCGCGCCATCGAGGGCAGCAAGCTCACCTCCAGCGGGGTCTGGATGGGGACGCTGGAGTACGTCGCCCCCGAGCAGATCCGCGGCTCGGCCGTCACCGCCGCCGCCGACCGCTACGCGCTCGCCGTGGTGGCGTACGAGGCGCTCACCGCGCGGTCGATCTTCGACCAGGCGGACCGCACCGCCCTGCTGTACGCCCACCTCCACGAGACGCCGGTGCCCGCCACCAGGCGGCGCCCGGAGCTCGGTCCGGCCGTCGACCAGGTGCTCTCGCGGGGGCTGTCGAAGGACCCGGAGGAGCGGCAGCCGACGTCCGTCGCGTTCATCGACGACCTCACCGCGGCCCTGCGCACGAGCCCGGCGTGGAACATGCCGCACGCGCCGACGGTGAGCGTGGAGGCGCCGCCCCCGCTCGCGGTGCCGGCGCCCGCCTCCTCCGCTCCGCCGCCGCCGCCACCGCCGGCCCCGTCGAACCCGCCCCCACCGCCGCCACCGCCCTCCGCCGCGCCCCGCCTCGGCGGTGCCGTCCACCCCGGGCGCCCGCACGGCGCCCGGGTGGTTCAGGTACGCGGCGATCGGCGGCGCCGTGCTCGCGGCGATACTGGTGATCCTGCTGGTCATGAGCCTCGCGGGGGTGTTCGACAGCGTGAGCACGCAGACGGTCACGACGTTCGTCCCCTGATCGGGGACCCCGGGAATGGCGCGGGCGGCCCGAACGCGCGTAGACTTGGTGATTGACGTGGCCGATTCCTCACCCACGCGCGGCAAGATCGCGCTCATGTTCCCCGGACAGGGGTCGCAGCAGGTCGGCATGGGCGCCGAGCTGGCTCGGGCGTTCCCGGTCGCCCGCCGCACCTTCGAGGAGGCGAACGACGTCCTCGGGTACGACCTGGCGAAGATCTGCTTCGAGGGTCCCCACGAGCGCCTGCTGCGCACCGACCACTGCCAGCCGGCCGTGCTGACGAACTCGGTTGCCGCCTGGCGGGTGTTCGACGAGCAGGGCATCACCGGCGACCTCACCATGGGTCACTCGCTCGGCGAGTACGCCGCGCTGGTCGCCTCCGGGTCCCTGGACTTCAGCGAGGCGCTGCGCCTGGTGCAGGAGCGGGTGAACGCCACCACCGAGGTCGCGGAGCGCGTCCCCGGGTCGATGGCCGCACTGCTGGGCGCGTCCGACGAGGAGGCCGAGGCCCTCTGCGCCGAGGCGGGGGACGTGTGGCCCGCCAACTACAACTGCCCGGGCCAGATCGTCGCGTCCGGCCTGCAGCGCGGCGTCGAGCGTCTCCAGGACATCGCCCGCTCCCGCGGCTTCAAGATCCGCCTGCTCGACGTCGACGGCGCCTTCCACTCCGCGGTGATGGCCCCCGCGGCGGAACGCCTGCGCGAGGCGCTGCAGGGCGTGCGGGTGAACGCGCCGTCCATGCCGTTCCTCTCCGCGACGACCGCCGCCCTGGAGGCCGGGACCGAGCGGGTGCGCGCGATCCTCACCCAGCAGCTCACCGGCCCCGTCCGGTTCACCCAGTCCGTGCGGACCGCACTGGACATGGGCGTGGACCGGTTCGTGGAGTTCGGGCCCCGCAGCGTCCTGGTGGGCCTGGTCCGGCGCGTCCGCAGCGACGTGCAGGCGCTGCACCTCGGCACGCCCGACGACCTCCCGGGAATCGCCGCGCTCACGCGCCGGTGAGGGGTTGCCGACCGCGATCGTGACCGGCGCGAGCCGGGGCATCGGCGCCGCGTGCGCCGTGGCCCTCGCGGACGCCGGCTGGGATGTCGGGCTCACCTACGCGGCGGATCGCGCGGCGTGCGAGGCCACGGCGGACCGCGTCACCGCATCGGGCCGGCGCGCCGCGGTCGCGCAGGCGGAGGTGCGCGACGGTGCCGCGGTGCGGAGCGCGATGGCCGATCTGCAGGGCGCGCTCGGACCCGCGGACGCCCTGGTCGTGAACGCGGGCACCACCCGCGACGGGCTGGCGCTGCGGATGAGCGCGGAGGACTGGGCGCTTCCGCTCGAGGTGAACCTGCAGGGCACGTTCACCACGATCCAGGCGGTCGCCGGGGACATGGCCGGGCGGGGCGGCGGCAGCATCGTGGCCCTCACGTCCGTGGTGGGCGTGCACGGCAACGCCGGCCAGGCCAACTACGCGGCCTCCAAGGCGGGGATCATCGGCCTGGTCCGCAGCCTCGCGGACGAGCTCGGGCCCGCCGGCATCCGCGTGAACGCCGTGGCACCCGGGTTCATCCGGACGCGGCTCACCGACGTGCTGCCGGAGGCCCAGCAGCAGCAGCTGCGCGACCGGACGGCGCTCGCCCGCCTGGGAGAGCCGGAGGACATCGCCGGACCGGTGGTGTTCCTCTGCTCCCGACGGGCGGCGTTCATCACCGGTACCGTGATGATGGTGGACGGGGGACTGAACCTGTGAGCGGACGACCGCTGGAACAACGCGTCGCGGTGACCGGAGTGGGCCTGGTGTGCCCGCTCGGCGTCGGGACGGAGGCGACGTGGCTGGCGGCCCGGGAGGGCCGGTCGGGCGCGGGCCCCATCACCCGCTTCGACGCCTCCGCGCACGGGGCGAAGATCGCGTGCGAGGTGAAGGGCTTCGAGCCACTGGACTTCATGGACCGCAAGGCGGCCCGGCGCATGGACCGCGCCTCCCAGCTCGCGGTGGCCGCCGCCCGACTCGCCATGGACGACGCCGGCCTGGTGGTGGGCGACGACGCCGAGCGCGTCGGCGGGGTCATCTCCACGGGGAACGGCGGGAACGAGACCTACGAGGAACAGCACCGCATCTTCCTGGAGCGCGGGCCGAGCCGGGTCTCGCCGGTCGCCGTGCCCACGATCATCGCGAACATGGCGGCCGGGCACGTCTCGATCCAGCTTGGCCTGCACGGCCCGCTGTCGTGCGTCCTCACCGCCTGCGCCAGCAGCCTCCACGCCATCGGGGAGGCCGCGGACGTCATCCGGCGCGGCGCGGCCGACGCCATGCTCGCGGGCGGCTCGGAGGCCGCCATCACACCCTTCGCGCTGGGGATGCTCGACGCGTCGCGGGCGATGTCGCACCGCAACGACGACCCCAGGGGCGCCAGCCGACCGTTCGACCGGGACCGAGACGGATTCGTGCTGGGCGAGGCGGGCGCCGTACTCGTGCTCGAACGGATGGACCTGGCGATCGCACGTGGCGCGAGGATCCTCTGCGAGCTCGCCGGGTACGGCGCCACCTCGGACGCGCACCACATCACCGAGCCCGAGCCGGACGGACGCCACCAGGCCCGCGCGATGCGCCGCGCGATGGAGACCGGGGGCATCGACCCCGACACGATCGACCATGTCAACGCGCACGCGACCTCGACGTCGGTGGGGGACATCGCCGAGGTGCGCGGCATCATCGGCGCGCTCGGCGCCGAGCGCGCCGCCCGGGTCGCGGTGTCGGCCACCAAGTCGATGCACGGCCACTGCGTCGGCGGCACCGGGGCGCTGGAGGCGGGGATCACGGCCCTCACGATCCACCACCGCATCGTCCCCGGCACGATCAACCTGGAGCACCTCGATCCCGCGTGCGAGGGCGTCGACCACGTCACGGCCACCCGGGAGCAGCACGTGCGGGCCGCGCTGTGCAGCGGGTTCGGCTTCGGCGGGCACAACGCGGTGCTGGCGATGACCGAGGTGACCGGGTGAGCACGGATCGCAGGCGCGTGGTGGTGACGGGCATCGGGGTGATCTGCTCCCTCGGCGTGGGCCGCCAGGAGGTGTGGGCCAACGCCCTCGCGGGGCGGCCCGGTGGGGCGCCGATCACCCTGTTCGACGTCGGCGAGTCCGATGTCCGCATCGCGTGCGAGGCGCACGGGTTCGACCCGGAGGCGTTCGTCGACCGGAGGGTCGCCCGTCGCGCGGACCGGGCGACCCTGCTCGCGCTCGCCGCGGCCCAGCTGGCGTGCGCCGACGCGGACTTCGCGGTGCAGGGCGAGGGCCTGGACGTCGGCTGCGTGTTCGGCACCGGCACGGGCGGCAACGGCGTGCGCGACGAGAACCACCGCACGATGCTGGAGCGGTCCCCCGACCGCATCTCCCCGTTCGCCATCCCCCACAGCATGGGCAACGTCCCGTCGGCCCAGATCGCCATGGACATGGGTATCCGCGGCCCGGTGTTCGCCGTGGTGACGGCCTGCGCGGCGGGAGCGGACGCGCTCGGCTCGGGGGCGGCCATCATCCGGCGCGGCGACGCGGACGTCGTGATCGCCGGCGGCACCGACGCCATGATCACGCCCTTCTGGCTGGCCGGCTTCGACGCCATGCGCGTGCTGTCGCACCGCAACGACGACCCGGCGCACGCGGCGCGCCCGTTCGACGCCCGGCGTGACGGCTTCCTCATCGGGGAGGGCTCCGCGGCCCTCATCCTGGAGGAGGCGGACCGGGCCCGCGCACGGGGCGCGCGGATCATCTGCGAGCTCGCGGGGTACGGCGCCAGCGCCGACGCCCACCACATCACCGACCCCGACCCCTCCGGGGTGTCCCAGTCGCGCGCGATGCGCTGGGCGATCCGCGACGCGGGCCTCGAGCCCGGGCGGATCGGCTACGTCAACGCGCACGGCGGGGCGAGCAAGCCCGGTGACCCCGCCGAGATCGCCGCGATCAAGCTGGCGCTGGGGGAGGACGTCGCCGCCCGCACCCTGGTCTCCGGCACGAAGTCGATGCACGGCCACTGCATGGGCGCCGTGGGCGCCATCGAGGGCGCGCTGACGGCCATGGCGGTTGAGGAGGGCAGGGTTCCCCCCACGATCAACCTCACCGACCTGGACCCGGCGTGCGCGGGCGTCGACCACGTGGCCGGGACCTCCCGCGACGCGGCGCTCACCGCGGCGATGTCGAGCAACAACGGCCTCGGCGGCCACAACGCGGCCGTGGTGTTCACCGCGTGGGAGGGGTGATGACCGCGACCGCTCCCCGCAAGCGGATGTCCGACCGCGCGGAGAAGGCCACCCGGCTGAGCGTGGCGGGCGCGCTGTGCGCCATCCCCGGGTTCATCGGCATCGTCACCGACACCGAGTGGCTGGGCTACGTGTGCGTGGGGATCCTGCTGGCGGCGATCCTCGCCGGGCCCGTGATCGAGCGGATCAGGGCCCGCTAGGCGGGGAGCTGCGGCACCGGGATGGGATTCCCGGCGTCGTCGAGGGCCACGAACACGAAGCGCCCCTTGCCGCAGAGCCGGCGCTCGCCGGACAGCAGCTCCTCCGAGACCATGCTGACCTGCACGGACATGGAGGTCCGGCCGGTCGCGACCACCGTGGCCAGGACCTCGACGATCTCGCCGTGCCGGACCGGGGCGACGTAGTCCACCTGGTCGACGGCGATCGTCACGGCCTCGCTGCGGCAGTGCCGTGTGGCCGCCACGAACGCCGCCCGGTCCATCATCGACAGCGCCTCGCCACCGAACAGGGTCCCGTGGTGGTTGAGCTGCTGCGGGAACACCACCTCGGTCATCCGGGTCTCGGGCGGCGGGACCAGCGCCGGGGCGTGCAGGTGGAGGTCGTCGGTGCTCATCGGCGCTCCGGTTCGATCACGTGACGTGCGGCCTCGATGAGGTTCGCCGCGACCGCGTCGGCACCTTGGAGCGCGTCGGCGGCGTGACCTCCGGTGGCGACCGCCACCACCCCGCACCCGGCGGCGCGGGCGGCCGCGATGTCCCGCGGGGTGTCGCCCACCACGATCCCCTCGGCGGGTGGCAGACCGGCGCGGCGCATCGCGATGCGAACCACGTCGGCCCGCACCACCGCGTCGGAGCCGTAGCCGCCCTCACCGGGCCGGAACCACCCGCCCAGCCCGGCGGCGGCCACCTTGTGGTGGGCGATCGCCTCGATGTTGCCGGTGACCAGCGCGACCCCGACCCCGGCGTCCCGCAGCATCCCCAGGGCCTCCGCGGCCCCGGGTGCGGCTC
>LNFM01011667.1_pt1 | contig 11856 bp, 6 predicted proteins | sample 596031 | NCBI WGS metagenome assembly LNFM01 (sample SAMN04254537, study PRJNA301005) | activated carbon metagenome | isolation source: dual media filters at the Ann Arbor, Michigan drinking water treatment plant | place: USA: Ann Arbor | reverse complement strand
TAGCCCCCGGTCGCGACAACTGCGGTCGGCGCATTCAGCGAGCGCCCGGAGGCTAGCGCCCGGCGGCTGATCATGCCAGCACTTCTAGCGGCACGACCGGAAAATCCCGCAAGGTTTACCGATCTTTCTCAACTGTTGCTTCCGGTGCATCCGATACTTCTCACACGGATTCAATTCGGATCGCTGCGCCTCGGTGGGTGCGCGTCCGATTTGTTTCGATTTCCCCCGAAGGCCTGTAATTCCCCCCAAGGGTAAGAGGAAGCCGATGTCTGCCTTGCGACACACCAAGTTACTCGCTGCTTGGGCAGCCTGCTGGTCTTTAGCGAGCCTGGCCGTTGCGCAGGTGGAGCATTGCCCGCCGTGTTGCGAGCATGACTTCCAGTGGTTCGAGCCGGTGGCGCTCGACCTCGATTGCCAGCCCGACACGCCCGACTGCGGGTTGTTCTTCCACTACGATAAGCTGTATTGGGCGATCGGCGGTGAACAGTCGCTCTTGGGCGACAGCAATATGTACCAAGACATCATCACCCCGTACGTGCTGCAACAAACGGGCAACGGAACAATCGTGATCCCCGACCCGGATGACCCGGCGGGTGATCCGACAATTGGTCCGCAAGCGGGTGAGGAAGTGATCATCAACGTGGCAATGGTGGGACCTTCGATTCGCGATGCAGGACCTCGCGCCGAGTTTGGGTGGGGGGATCGCTACGAACTTGGCTTCGGCGACCGCGAAGGTGGCTGGATGATGGGCATCCTGGATGGCCCTGACCAAACTCAAAGCTTTACCTTCGGCGACTATACCGGTGTCGAAGAAACACTCGCCGGTGGTGGGTTGGGTGTTCCCAGCATCTATCCGGGTGCTCCGAACGTGCTCATTAACCCCTTGGGGGGCGTGTTTATTCCCTTCCAAGATTCGGAAGGGAGAATGTTCGGCTGGCTGGACCTGCTTGAACAATCGAACTTGCAAGGGCAGGGCACGGCCGAAGGCCCCGTCGCTAATGGGGTGATCGGTGGCGACGGCACCGCAGACGACTTGGATCACGACTTCCAATACGGCCCCGACGGTTTCGATACGGAAGAACCGGGTGGCGAGCCGGATGTGGTTGCGACGCTGCCCCCCGACTTCGACGACTTGTATCACCTGCCCACAACTGCCCAATTCGTGGATATTCGCAGTCACACGCAGTTGGACGGAATCGAAATCCAGCGCTTCCACAACTTGCGGAACGATCACCACATGGCCAAGCATCAGAATAATCAACTCCGGCTGATGTACGGGGTGAGATACATGCGTCTCCGCGACCAATACGATGTCTCCACCTTTGGCGGCACGTTAATGAACTCCTTCTGGTACACGCAAATCGACAACAATCTTGTCGGTCCGCAAATTGGGCTGAGCTGGTTCCATCAAAAGCAAAAGTTCCGGTTCGAGTTGAACTCCCGCTTCATGGCCGCTTACAACATTGGCGACTGGAACCAAGATGGCGGATTGTTCACCGCTGCGACCGGGGGCACCACGTACAACAAGCCGCTCAATGCGAATCCTTTCTTCTTCGCCCATTCGCAACAAACGGAAGGGTTTTCCCCGCTTGCGGAATTGCGGGCGCAGTTGAGCTACCAGGTGACCACGGCCATCTCGGCTCGGCTGGGCTATACGGGAACCTACATTGGCAACATCCATCGCTCCTCAACCAGCATTCGCTATTCGCTGGACGGGATGGGTTTCAAAGAGGGCACGGCGGAGAACATCTTTATCAACGGCCTGAACTTCGGCGTGGACGTGGTCTACTAACCCCACCGCCGCGAGTTACAATTCTGACAGCAAACTCCGGCAGCGGTGACCTTCGGGTTGCCGCTGCCGGTTCGCGTTTCGGGGCGGTCCTGTTCGCCTGGGCAGATTGCGCGGCGCGACACGAAATGTCCCCCAAATCGCGCCAATGCGGCTCATCGGGGGTTACTGCTGGCCTCACTGCACTGACCGCCGATGATAGCTGACACGGTCCCCCGTGCGCCACCTTGCGCCGGAACGGGCCGCAGGCTGGGTTACCCCTAGGCTCGCCGTCGTTGCTAGAATCATTGTATTCGCTGCCTCCTGCCGAACTCAGCGTGTGCGGTCCGCCGGTGCGGACCCCGCATGCTCGAAGCTGGCGCCCTGCGCATCGGGATTCCGATATGCAGCGGGAGCTCGATGGTCAGCGCGAGAATGGTAGCCCCGGTGGAGAACTATTGGCGGTGGATCGCTTCGCAGCGCAAACCTTTGGATTGAACCCCGAAATCAGCGATCTGGTCGCGCTGCTAAGAATGCGCGCCGCCACCTGGGGCGACAAGCGGGCTTTCACGTTCCTGGCCGATGGCGAGAACGAACGCCAACACATTACTTACGCACAGCTCGATGCCCACGCCCGCGCCATCGCCACCGAGCTGCAGTTCCTCGGCCTCGCTGGCGAGCGGGCGCTACTTTTGTATCCTTCGGGGCTGGAGTTCATTGCCGCGTTCTTCGGGTGCTTGTATGCCGGCGTGGTCGCGGCGCCCGCTTACCCGCCGCGGCGCAATCGCAACCTCGCGCGCATTGAGTCAATTGTCGCCGACGCACAACCGGCCATCGCGCTGAGCACCAAAGATGTTTACGAACGCGTGGCGCCGATGTTGGCCGGTTTCTCGGCGCTCCATCCACTACCGTGGCTGCAAACCGATACCGTCTCCACTTCGCAAGGCGCGCGCTGGCGGGCTCCGGATGTCGATTCCAGCTCGCTGGCGTTCCTGCAGTACACCTCCGGATCCACCGGCACGCCCAAGGGGGTGATGCTCTCGCACGGCAACTTGCTCACCAACACTTCGATCATCGCCGTGGCGATGCAGCCGTCGCACGAATGCACGGCGGTCACCTGGCTGCCGATGTACCACGACATGGGGCTGATCGGCTGCATGGTGCAACCGGTGTTTTCGGGCCGGCCGATCACCATCATGTCCCCCACGCACTTCCTGCAAAAGCCGATCCGCTGGCTGCGGGTCCTATCGGACACCGGCGCGCGGATTAGCGGCGGGCCGAATTTTGCGTACGATTTGTGCGCCGAGCGCGTGACCGAAGAGGAAAAGCGTAAGCTCGACCTCAGCCAGTGGGAAGTCGCTTTCAACGGCGCGGAGCCGGTTCGGCCCGACACCATCGAGCGCTTTTCGCAAGCGTTTGCCCGCTGCGGGTTCCGCCGCGAAGCGTTTTACCCTTGCTACGGGCTCGCGGAAGCCACGCTGCTGGTGACCGGGGGTGAGAAGCACACGGCCCCCACGATTCGCGCGTTCGATGGAGCGGAACTCCAGCGCGGTGTGGCCCGCAAGGTTGAAGACCCCGCCGCCGACGGCGTGGTGCGGTTGGTCTCCGCGGGCAAATCGGTGCTCGATCAGCAAATAACCATCGTCGATCCCGAGACGCTCCAGGAGTGTCCCGCCGGCGCGATGGGCGAAATTTGGGTCGCCGGGGCGAGTGTCGCAAAAGGTTACTGGGGTCGGCCGGAACTCTCCGCCGCCACGTTTGCCGCTCGCACCGCGGCGGGCAGCGGTCCGTATCTGCGCACCGGTGACTTGGGCTTCATCGATGGCGGCGAACTCTTCGTCGGCGGGCGGCTGAAGGACCTGATCATCATCCGCGGCGTGAACCACTACCCGCAGGACCTCGAGCTCACCGTCGAGCAAGCCCACCCCGACCTGCGCCCCGCGTGCGGCGCCGCGTTCACGGTGGGCGAGCTCGGCAGCGAGAAGTTGGTGCTGGCGCAAGAAGTGGGTCGGCGACGCGACTTGCCGTTCGACGAAATCTTCGCCGCCATCCGCCGGCAAGTTTCCGATTTGCACGAAATCGCTCCGCAAGCCATCGTGCTCTTAAAGCCGAACTCGATTCCCAAAACCTCCAGCGGCAAGATTCAGCGCCACGCCTGCAAAAGCGCGTATGAAACTGACGAACTAGCGGCAGTCGCCATGTGGACCGCGGCCGGCGGCGTGAAGATCCTTTCGCGGCGGGGCAGGGGAGAGCAGGACGGCGAAGACAGTGAACTTGCCGAACATGCTGAAACCAACGGCGCCGCAACAAACGGCGCTCTTTCCAACGGCAAACTGTTGCGCCCGCAGCGCAGCACGCTCGTACTGGAATCGGCGCCCACCAATTACGACCACACCAGCGGCTTCCCCGAAACGGTGGACCGCGTGCTGAAGGTGGTGCGGAACGTCGCCAAAGAGCGGGCTCGCGAACTGTCGCTCGATACCGAGATCGACGCGATGGGGCTCGACTCGCTCGAACGGATGGAAATCGTTGCCGGCCTGGAAGATGAGTTCGGCGGCCGCTTTCCCGAAGACGCCATCTTGGAGATGAACACGTGCCGCGATGTCGTGCGGGCCGTCGAAACCCGGCTCGCCATTCATCTGCGGCGCCCGGCGGGCGAAGAACAGCGCGTTACCCGCGGAGACTTTATCTTTGCCGAGTCGGCTGAGTACCAGCGGTTGCTGAAAACGATCGAGCAGGCCGCTTCCACGGGCTTGCCGAATCCCTACTTCACTCAGCATGAAGGGGTCACCAACGACCGCACCATCATCGGCGGCCGGGAGTACATTAACTTCTGCAGTTACAACTACCTGGGCCTCTCGGGCGATGAGCGCGTTACTCGTGCTTCACAAGCGGCGCTTGCGCAGTACGGCAGCAGTGTGTCGGCCAGCCGATTGGTCTCCGGCGAGAAGCCGCTGCACCGCGAGTTGGAACTGGCGATTGCCGACTTCATCGGCGTCGATGACTCAATCACCTTCGTCGGCGGGCATTCGACCAACGAAACGGTCATCGGCCACCTGTTCGGCCAAGGCGACCTCATTCTGCACGATGCCTTGTCGCACAACAGCATCGTGCAGGGTTGCCGGCTCAGCGGCGCCCATCGCCGCGCCTTCCCCCACAACGACTTCGGCGCGTGCGAACAACTGCTCGAACGTTATCGCCGCGAGTACCGCCGCTGCTTGGTGGTGGTCGAAGGCGTGTACAGCATGGACGGCGACTACAGCGATGTCGAGCGCCTGATCGAGCTCAAAAAACAGCACAAAACTTACCTGATGGTCGACGAAGCCCACTCGCTCGGCACGATGGGCAAGACGGGCCACGGCATGCGCGAGTTCGCCGGCGTGGTGCCGCGCGACGTGGATCTGTGGATGGGCACTATGAGCAAATCGCTCGGCAGTTGCGGCGGGTACATCGCCGGCAGCAGCGAGCTGGTGCGGTATCTTAAGTACACGGCCCCCGGGTTCGTCTACAGCGTGGGCCTCTCGCCCGCGAACGCCGCCGCGGCGCTCGAATCACTCCGCATCCTGGAACGGGAACCCGAGCGCGTCACCCAGCTCAGCCACAACAGTCGCTTGTTCTTGCAACTCGCTCGGCAAGCGGGCCTGAACACGGGCCTCAGCAGCGGCACGCCGATCGTGCCAATCATCGTCGGTAATTCGCTGTTGGCCCTGAAACTCTCCCGGGCGCTGTTCGATGAAGGCGTGAACGTTCAGCCGATCATGTACCCGGCGGTGGAAGAATCCGCCGCCCGGCTACGATTTTTCTTGACAGCCACCCACACCGACGAGCAAATCCGCCATACCGTCACCCTGCTCGCCGCCGCCTGGCGCCGCCTGACAGTCGCCGAAGTTCTACTCACGGCGTAGTAGGAATAGCCGCAGATGAACGCAGATAAACGCGGGTAGGAATTCGGGGTAAACTTGCTCAATGGAAACAAAAGTGGTTTCCTTCAAGCTGGGTTTATCGAATAATAGAGACATCTGCGTTAATCTGCGTCCATTCGCGGCCAATTCCTTGGCGCTCTTCGCGTCCTGGGCGGTTTAATTCCCGGTGCGGTTATGTCCCAAGCCATCGTCGATCCCGCGGAGCTGCGGCGCTTCGCGAACAACCTGCGGAAATTCAACACCGAGCTCGAAGAGCGCATGACCGCGCTCAACGCCCAGCTTCAAGCGCTCAGCGCCTCCTGGCGGGACCAAGAACACAAAAAGTTCGCCGAAGATTTAGAGCAGCAAATGAAAATGCTGCTGCGGTATATGGAGTCCACCAGCGAATATTCGCCGCTGCTGTTACGGAAGGCGGAACGAATTGAAGAGTATCTCCAGCAACGCTGACCGTAGCCCCTCCCACTCGTGGGGAGGGGAGATTTCTTCCTCCTCTCCCCCTCCCCCATGTCCGCCCAAGTCAAATCCACCGAAGCCATCGAGCGAATGCGGACCCAGTCGCTGGAGTTCGCGCACCGGGTGGACGATGCGCTCGTGAGCCTTGAAGGCGAGATGCGGCGGTTCATCGAGTGGCTCGAGCACGATCGCCCGCGCTTCTGGAAAGAGCAGGTCCGCAAAGCTTTCGACGCGGTCGGCGTAGCGAAAGCGGACCTTCACCGCTGCCTGATGTATCCGCTGCTGGAGGAACGCCCCAGTTGCAGCGAAGAGCGCGCGGCGCTGAAAAAGGCCCAAGCCCTGCTTGCCCACTGCGAAGAAAAAGCGGAGCGTCAGCACGTGTGGGTCCGCCAATTGCGGCACGAACTGCACGAGTACCAAGGCCGCATGACGCGCCTGAAGGAAGTGGTCGGTGAAGACGTCCCCCAAGCCGCCGCCGCGTTGGGCCGGCTCCTCGTGAGTCTCGACAAATACACCGGCAGCCGTTTGGCCCTCGACAATCCGACAAGTAGCACGAACCCGGGAATAACCCCCCGACCGGGCGACGAACAACCCGCCAGCGGGGCCGCCGAATAATCACTGCCGACTGCCCGCTGCCTGCTGCCCCCTCGAATCCATGAAACCTCCCGATCTGTACACCGGCGGCGGCGCCATTCGCCACGCCCTCGAGGACCTGCTCCGCGTTGGCGAAGAAGCGCGCGAAGAGTGGAACGACGCGGTGAGCAAGGCGTTTTTTGCCGATCGCATCGATCCGATTGTGCCGATTGTAAAGAATGCGCTCGACGCCGTCGGACGCATGCAACTATTGATCGCCGAAGCTCATCGCGATATGGAGGGGTAAGACCCACTGCGAGCGGTTAAGATGAAGGGAGATAATGTCAACTGTCAGTGGTCAGTTGCTCAGGACGGACGACCACTGCGCGTAGCAACTGACTACTGACAACTGCCCACTGACAAAAAATCGTGTCACTTCTCTCCACCCGCCGGCAGCTTGAGCTGATGCGTGATTTGCAGCGCGCAGCGTCGCGCCGGCATGCGGCGGAGCTAGAGTTGGCGGCAGCGACCGCCGCCGCGCAAGGCCGTGTCGAAGAACGCTATCAGCGCACACTGGCCGAGGCGAACGCCGCCTTCCAAACCACCAAACAGGGGATCGACGACCAGTTTGGCAAACTCCGCACCGAGCTGGTCACGGCGTACGAGGCCGAGCGTGGCGCCCTGCAATCGCAGTATCACACCCTGCGCACCGCGGCGGAAACCGAGCGCCGCGAAACCGAAGCGCGTGCCGCGCACGAACGCAAAGAGACGGCGTTCCAGATCATGTCGATCTACGACGGCCAGCGCGATCAGCCGAAGGAACGCCTTGTCGGGTTGATGGGGGAGCTGAAATCGCGCCAGGCTGAACTCGGCGCCATCGAAGCCGACACGCGTGAAATCCTACGCATGCGCGGCGCACCCCAACTCGCCAGCGAGTGGACGCTCCCCGCCGCTGCCGCCGAGCCGCACGCTTGGCAGGGCGCCGATGAAGAAGTCGTCACCGCGCTCGGCGAGCTTGACGACGCAATCGCCTCCGCCCGCAGCACGGCCGAAGGCCTGCTCGCCTACAAACTGCCGCGGTTGTTTGAAGAGGGCATCGTCGCCACCCTCACCGGCGCCGGCGGGGTGTTGGGGCTCGTCGCCGTAGGGTTCACGCTTGGGTGGACCAACTGGCTGTCGTACGCGCTCGGCGTGCTGCTCGCCGGCGCAACTTTCGCACTGCTGAAGTTCGTCGTTCATCCGCAAGCGATCGGGCAGTTGACGCGCGGGCGGGAAGCAGTCGGTAGAGCCCTCGTCGCAGCGAAAGTCGCCGTCCAACGTGCTGTCGACGCCGGCAAGCAGCGTAGCGTTCGCCATGCGCAGCAACTGGTGGAACACCGCGACCAGGAGCTGGCCGAACTGAACACCCGGCTTGACCAACTCTTGAGCGACACTATTGCCCGCACCACCGCGCAGCTGGAAGCCGCAGGCGGCCAGTTTCCGGCGGAGCTCACGACCCGGCGGCAACAGCACGAACAGGCCCTCACTGAGCTCGATGGCCGCCATCGCCAGGCGCTCACCACGGTCATCGAAATTCGCGACCAAGCGCTCGCCGCCGCGGAAGAAACCCGCCAGCGTGAAGCGGAGGAAGTCACCCACCAGCGCGACCAAGATTTCCAGGCCCTCTTCTCCGCCTGGCTCAGCGCCTACGACGACGTCCGCGCCACACTCCGCGACATGCGGGCCGAGTGCCAACGCCTGTTCCCCGATTTTACGAACACGCCGTTCGCCGAGTGGCCGCAGCCGACTGAAGTCGCCCCCGCGATACAGTTCGGCGAAGTGGTGATCGACCTCGCCCGCGTCAAACACGGCATCGCCGAGGACCAGCGCCTCGTGCCGCCGGAAACAAAGCTCGTCGCCCCCGCACTGATGACCCTTGCCGAACATCCGGTCATGGTTGTGGAAGCGGAGGGCGAAGCGCGCGGTGTCGCCATCGATCTGTTGCAAAGCACCATGTTGCGGATGCTCACCGCCATGCCCGCCGGTAAAGTGCGGTTCACTATCTTGGACCCCATTGGCCTCGGCGACAATTTTCAGTCCTTTATGCACCTCGCCGATTTCGACGAGCAGTTCATCGCCGGCCGCATTTGGAGTGAAGGCCGGGACATCGACGAGCAAACCCTGCGCCTGACCGCCCACATGGAGACGGTCATCCAAAAATATCTGCGCAACGAATACGCGGACATTCACGCTTACAACGCCCAAGCGGGTGAAGTGGCCGAACCGTTCCAGGTGCTGGTGATCGCTGGCTTTCCGACCAACTTCTCCGAAGCCGCGCTGCGCAGATTGCTGAGCATCGTCACCGGCGGTCCGCGCTGCGGCATCTATACGCTCATCGCGCTCGATCGTCGGGTACGCTTGCCGAACGAGTTCCGGCTCGATGAGCTGAAATCGCACGCCGTCTGTTTGGAATGGGTGCCCGACGATGGCCGTTTCGTGTGGAACTACCCCGCGTTCGAACGCTTACCGCTCACCCTCGCCGAGTTGCCCCCCGCCGCGCAGCTTGTGGACACGCTCCGCCAAGCGGGCCAGCGCGCCAAAGAAGCGGTCCGCGTGGAAGTGCCGTTTAGCGTAGTGATGCCCACCACCGCCGAAATGTGGGCCGGCGACTGCGGCGACGAATTGTGCATCCCTCTGGGCCGCGCCGGCGCCAACCGGCTGCAATATGTGCGGCTGGGCAAAGGGACCTCGCAGCATCTGTTGGTCGCGGGCAAAACGGGCTCCGGAAAAAGCACATTCCTCCACGCTCTGGTGACCAGCGCCGCGCTCCGCTTCAGCCCCGAAGAGCTGCAATTCTATCTGGTCGACTTCAAGAAAGGGGTCGAGTTCAAATCGTACGCCACGCATCGCCTGCCGCACGCGCGGGTGATCGCCATCGAAAGCGAGCGGGAGTTCGGCATCAGCGTGCTCGAGCGGCTGGACGAAGAGCTGCGCCGCCGCGGCGAAATGTACCGCACCAGCGGCGTGCAGAATGTGGCCGACTATCGCTCCGCCCACCCGGGTGAATCACTGCCGCGCATTCTGCTCATCATCGATGAGTTCCAAGAGCTCTTCACCGAAGACGATAAGTTGGCCCAAGAAGCGTCACTCCTGATGGACCGCCTCGTCCGCCAAGGCCGCGCGTTCGGCATCCACGTCATCCTCGGCACGCAGACGCTTGCCGGCGCCTACTCGATCGCCCGCAGCACGCTCGGGCAGATCGCCATCCGCGTGGCGCTCGAGTGCAGCGAAGCCGATTCACACCTCATCCTCAGTGACGAACGCAATCAGGCGGCCCGGTTCCTCAGCCGACCCGGCGAAGCGATCTACAACGATCAGAACGGCATGGTCAGCGCGAACGAACCGTTCCAAGTGGTGTGGCTTTCGGAGCGCGAACGGGCCGCGATTCTCGATTCGCTCGACGACTACCGCCACGCCCACGACCGCGAAATTCCGCAGGCGATTGTGTTTGAAGGGAACGCCCCCGCCGACCCCGCCACGATCCCCGCGCTCGCCGACAACGCCGCTCCACCGGCCGGCGGCATCCCCCGCGCGTGGCTTGGCGATGCGGTGGCCATCAAACCGCCCACCAGTGTGCTGCTCGGCCGCCACGCCGGCGCCAACCTGCTAGTCGTTGGCCCCCATCCGCACACGGCTATCGGCACGCTTACGAGCGCGGCCATTTCGCTTGCCGCCGAAAGCATCGCGCTGGGCGCTCCTGCGCGGATTATCATCCTCGACGGCGCCCGCCCGCAAGATGAAGCAAGCGAAGTTTGGGGCCCGGTGGCCAGCGCGCTCGGCGCCGAACTCCACGGCGCGGGTGGTGTGGCCTCAACACTCACCTCAATCGCCGCCGAAGTCGCGCGCCGTGAAGCGACCGCCGATGATGCCGCGCCCGGCCTCTTCCTCATCATCAGTAACGCCGGCCGCTTCCGCGATTTGCGTCGCAACGAGGACGACTTTAGTTTCTCAAGCAGCCGCGACAAGCCGGCCGCCCCCGATAAACAACTCGCCGAAATCCTGCGCAACGGCCCCGCACGCGGCGTCCACGTGCTGGTCTGGTGCGACAGCTACAACAACGTCTTGCGGCTATTTGACCGTAGCACCCTGCGAGAGTTCTCCCAGCGCGTGGTGCTGCAAGTCTCCGCCGCCGACTCGAGCAACTTGATCGACTCCCCCGCCGCGAGCCAACTTAAGTCCCATCGCGCGCTACTCTACAGCGACGACACCGGCGAAACGGAAAAGTTCCGCCCGTACGGCCCCCCTTCGCCGGTGGTGCTCGCCGAACTTAAGGCGCGCGAGTTTCCGTCGAGCCGCGACGCCACTGCAGCTCCGCAGCGGTCGTGATCGCAGTGTTGTTGTTGTTGTTGTTGTTGTTGTCGAGGAACTTGCATTCTCGCGCGTTGGTGACGAGCGGCGCCGATTTGGCGGCGAGGATCGACTTGGGCCCGTCAATCAACTCCCGGCTCAACCGAGCGTTAGGTCACCAGCACGAGTGCTTCGCGCGCCGGCACGAACAATTGCAATTGGCTGTCCCGAACCTCAAACTCGATGTGCTCCTCAAGCGGCCAAACCTGGCGGGGCGGCCGGCCAACAAGTTCGGCAGCGGGCACGGAGGCAATGGCGTCGGTCTCGGCGGCGTTGAACGCCACGATCGCCACCTGATCTGCCAACCGGCGGGCGAAGATAAACAGCTCCTCCTTCGCATGGAGGATCCGAAAGTCTCCCGTGCGCAAGGCAGGCAAGGTGGTGCGTAGGGCCGTCGCGCGGCGGAAAAAAGTCAGCAGTTCATAATTCCAAGAGGATTCATCGTGCCACGGGAACGCGGCGCGGCAATCGGGATCGGGGCCGCCGGAAAGGCCCACTTCGTCGCCGTAGTAAATACACGGGGCGCCGGGCATCGTCATTTGAAACAGCACGCATAGCTTCGACGCCGAGAGGTCCTGCGTGATCCAGTGAATCCGCGCCATGTCGTGGCTGCCCATCATATTGAGCTGCGCGTAATTGATCTCCCAGTCGTAGTAGCCGTACATCTGCTCGATCTGCGCGGCGAGTTGATCGGCTTTCGCGGCAACGATCGGCAGATTCGGATGCTTGTAATCGTTGCGGAACGTGCGCGCG